>Ga0136614_10000170_pt1 | contig 28254 bp, 27 predicted proteins | sample AntDrymUQ2792106_2_FD_106643 | JGI IMG/M metagenome (GOLD analysis project Ga0136614, IMG submission 106643) | Polar desert sand microbial communities from Dry Valleys, Antarctica - metaG UQ279 (21.06) | ecosystem: Environmental > Terrestrial > Soil > Desert | place: Antarctica: Dry Valley... | reverse complement strand
TCTCCTGTTGCCACGTTCCACCAACCTCCTGTCGGTCCTGGGACCCGACTCTTGGCTGGCTATTCTCCCCGCGATTTGTCTCATTAAGTCAGACGCAAAACAGAGTGGAACAACACAACGGTGCTCTCGGGCGACGTGATCGACGAGTTCCGCAAGCTAAAGGCGCACGACGGCGGGCCGATCCTTGTCGCCGGCAGCGCCACCCTCGTGCACGCCCTCGTCGAGAACGACCTGGTCGACGAGTACCGGGTGATGGTGTTCCCGGTCCTGATCGCCGATGGCCTCAGAATGTTCCCGGACGTCACCGAGAAGAAGCTGCTGAAGCTGGTGGACACGCAGACGTTCGGCTCTGGCGCCGCCGTCCACACCTTCGAGTCCGCAGGGAGCTGACCAGTGACACACTGCCCCGGGCCTCCCCGAGCGTCGTCTGAGGCTGCATCAACGCCCACCCACGTTGTGCCGTCAACGGCTCCCCTGAAATGCGGGTTGCCCCCTCGGCCTCGAGGGCTCCGAGTGGGTGCGGCCTGAAGGACTGGGTTCGAAGCTGGAAGCCTGCGCGGTGATCATTCGGGGCAGACCAGATGTTGGAGCCCGATCCTGAGGTTCTCGGATCCACTTGCCCGACCCACTTGCCCGGTACTCCAACGCGCGCAGAGCACGCCTGAGTACCGATTCCGTACCCAAAAGCGCGTAACGCGCGATGACTACTCGCCGACCCACTGGTTGCATACCTGCTAGCTCCAACGCTAGCATTGAGACCATGGCAACCCTGCATGTGCGCGGCGTGCCCGACGATCTCTACGCGCAACTAAGTGAACGGGCCTCTGAGAGAGGTTCCTCCATCACCTCGGAAACCATCCGCCTGCTGCGCCGCGCACTCAGCCTCGAACTTCCGGGACAGGCGGATCTTCTGGACGCGATCCGAGCAGAGCGGGAACACGTCAGGGACGGAACTCCGAACGCCGCCGACCTCATCAGAGACGATCGCGATCGTTAATGAATGGAGTGTCGTCGTCGATACTTCCGTCGTCGTCGAGTTCGTTGCCCCCGGCGCGTTCGCCGCGTCTGCCGACCGATTCATCGGGGGACTTGGTTGGAGAACTCCCCTCGGACTGGTCGCTCCCGACCTTCTTTTGCTCGAGTCGGCGAACGCGCTTCGAAAGCTCGCACTCATGAAGTCCATCTCGGCGGCGGCCGCCAACCGAGCGGTGGGCCGTTTGGCCGAGCTTGGCATAGCAACTGTCCCATCCCCCCTTCTGCTGGATGACGCATGGTCTCTGCGAGGAACGCTGACCATCTACGACGCCGTCTATGTGGCCCTTGCCAAGAGACTGGAGATTGCCCTGGTTACCGCCGACGCACGACTCGCTCGCGCAACTAAAGGGAGCCGCGTGAAGATGTGGGTTCTCGATGATCCGCGTTTTTCGGAGCAGCTTGACGCTATGGAGCGCTAACGGGTCGAGGAGCCGTTCAGGATACGAACAAGTCACCCTGCCAACCCACGGGATGTTTGTTGGAGTGCCAGTGGCCTATCGGTGCAGCCGTGACATGTACTGGCCGAGCGTGACCCATTTCTCCTCCGCCACCTCGGGAGATGCCGAGTATTCCAGGGGAACCTGGCCCCAGACGTACGTACTCCATGAGCTCCGCCGTTGGTCGGGACGTAACCGTCCAGCTCATGCGTCAGTCCTGCTGACGCATGAGCTATCGCAAGAGCCAAAGGACGCGGTCCGGTAGGTCTCCGGCATCACCTGGGTCCCAGGAGGCAAAGGTCTCGTCGGAAGGGACTTAGAGATGGGTGCGAGTCTGATTCATACAACCTATGAGCATGCAAATCGTTGATCGACAATGGGAGATCGAGGAGCTGCGGTGGCTAGCCGCGGAACCCCCAGCTCTGGTGGTCCTTGCCGAACAAGAGCCGAGAACCAAGGCGTCAACAGGCAGGCGTTCGACGTCAACTGCTGCCCGCCAGCCCACGCCGGGCTCATCGCGGATCGCCGGCACCGCAACGTGACTACCGACCCATCGACCGCAACTACCCTGGAGCCGAGGATGCACCTCAACAACGCCAAGCGCTTGCCCTGAGCGAAAAAGCAGGACCAGCTGGGGGGTGCGAAGGCGCAGGCCGCGAGCGAGCATCAGCTCACTTGTACTGATCGATTCCGAGAGTGTTCTTGGCCGGGTCCGCGAACCAGGCATGCAGCGCGTCGCCGGTGTCCACGATCCCGTCCTCAGTCTTCAGTTCCGGCGCGTCGATCTCGACGATCTCCACCCCGCGAGAACGCAACTCTGCGAGCTCAGAGGCCAGATCCTCAACCCGCCACGATGCTTGCGTCTGCTCGTCGCTGGTACCGGTTGTGCTGGCGGACACTGTGAGACGAGTATCGCCGCCACATTGGAACGTGACGGCGTTGTCGTTTTCAGACACGATCGCCAGCCCCACCTGATGCGCGTAGAAGTCCTTCGACGCCTGAAGGTCGATGGCCAAAAGGACCACTTGAATGGGATAGTCGCCGAGCATACTTGCCTCCTCCTTGCGGGTCTTTGAATGAACGACGGCTCCATGCGGGAGCCATCGGTACATCGGGCGGATCTAGTGGTGGCTGCCCCAAGATTGCACGACAAGGACGGTCCGCCGATCGTCGAGCAAGAAGCGTGTCGGGCGCTGTCGACTTCTCACCAGCCCCCCACCCTCAACGCCACGAGGGCGCACCTCTCTAGTAACGACGACTGCTCGCTGCCAGATCGACGTCGACGAGCTGAGCCGACGACGCCACGCCGCGGATCACGCACCCGCCGCCTACGATCTCCTTTGCCATCCAGTAGGACGGGTAAGTTCCCTCGCTTGCGCCCTCGCTCAGGCTCCTAACGAGGCTCTGGTTCACGGTCCATCCCGGCACCTACAGAGCCGCGCGAGCGCGGGGACGTCGGTGAGGCGGAATTCCTCCCCGTAGTAGTCACCCTCGGGCTGCTGCCGGGCGCTGCCGGCGAGGGTGCCGAGGTCGACGGGTGCGAACCCGGCGTCGTGAACGAGGGTTGCGGCGGTCGTCTTGGCGTCGCCATAGTCACCGCTGAGGAAGATGACGACCCGGTCGTCCCCGGTTCGGCCGGCCGATTCGGCCAGGAACCCTGCGGTGAGCGTGTTGAACGCCTTGACGTAGCGCGCCCGGGGCAGGCGTGCGCTGACGTGCTCGGCTGCTGTCTGTTTGCCGATATCAAGCAGTCCGCTGCGCTCCGGGTTGTACGGGTTGGTTTTGTCGATCACGACCTTGCCACCGATCCAGTCGCTCATGGTGTTTACCTCGGTCGGATCTCGCTGTCGGCCGCCCGGAGGACGGAAGTCGTGACGCTCACCCGACCGACGAGTCGATCAAGCCATTCCCCGATGGTTCGTGTGGTCGCGCTTCGCGCCTGCTGTGAGAGACGCGGAGCCGATCGGCTCGCCGCGCTCCTAAGAGGAGGACGAGGAGGCTCAGGGTTCTATGTTCTGGTTCATGTGGAAGAGGTTGTCCGGGTCGTACTTGCGCTTGATCTTCACCAGCCTCTTGTAGCTTGCTCCGTAGTTCGACGTTACGCGTTCCTGATCGTCGTCTGCCGCGAAGTTGATGTAGCCGCCTTCTTCTGAGTACGGAGCGGTCGCCGCGTAGTAGTCGCGCACCCACGCAATGTTCTTTTCGTTATCGGCCGGATCCGGCCACATGCCGGCTATCACCGGCGCGAAGTTTGCGTCCCTGTGCCCGAACGCGGTCTCGTCGGCCCCGACGCGGTGGCAGGCTCCGTTGATGGGATAAAAATGGACGGTCGAGTTCACGACCGGGATTTTCGGCCCATGCTCGAGATGCGCGGCGATCACTTCGTCTCCGAGCTCGCGAACGAAGTTCGCCTTCCAGTAGTGCTGTAGACCCGGCGGCACCAGAGCGTCGAACGCGGAGTTGAGCATCGGATAGGGCATCGGACCGACGTGTTCCGCCACGATCGGTGCGATGTTGCGCAACGGTTTGATGGCCTTCTCCCCTTGATCGATCGGTCCCGCCCAGCACGCGACGATCGCGCAGAAAGTATCCCCATGACGCTCCTCGGGAATGAAGGGCAACGGTGGTGCAATCTGGAAAGCGGGGAAGCCGCCCATCTCCTCGGGAGCGTCGGCGATGAAGTCCGCGAAGGACCTCAGAACGTCTCCCATGTGCTCCACTTCGAAGAACATGGGGCCGCCGTAGATGTCCTTGATCTCGTGCAGGTTGAACTCGAAAGAGGTGACGACTCCGAAGTTGCCTCCGCCGCCGCGCAGAGCCCAGAAGAGATCTTCGTTCTCACTCTCGCTCGCAGTCAGGAGGCTCCCGTCGGCGGTGACTACATCGCAGGAGCGAAGGTTGTCGCAGGATAGGCCGAACCCGCGAGTTAGATACCCGATTCCGCCGCCGAGCGTGAGTCCTCCGATCCCCGTGGTCGAGATGATTCCTCCGGTTGTGGCGAGACCGAAAGCGTGTGTGGCGTGATTGAAGTCTCCCCACGTGGCTCCCCCTTCGGTACGCGCGGTCCTGGATCGGGGATCCACCCGCACACCACGCATCAACGACAGGTCGATCACGACGCCGTCTTCGCACGTGCCGAAACCGGGCACGCTGTGGCCGCCTCCTCGGATCGCGAGATCGAGCTCGTGCTCGCGGCTGAAATCTACTGCTGCTACGACGTCACCGGCGTTCCGCGGACGAACGATGACGCGGGGACGCTTATCGATCATCGCGTTGTAGACGCGTCGCGCAAGCTCGTACTCGTCGTCGTCCCGCGTGATGACGTCGCCGCGGACGCGTTCCCGTAGCTCCTCAAAGGTCGGCTGGGTCATTCCGTAGTTCCTCCCTCGCGTGTCGGTTGAACTCACCGAGTCTCCATTGCCTCGTCACACCTTACAGCGATTCCCTCGCGAAGGCCATGCGATCCTTTCGGCCACCATGAACTTTTGTGTTGGCCGCAGGGACGTCCGGCAAACCGACGCGACCACGACGTCAGAGACCTTCACCCCGAAGACGGCGCCGGTCGCGTCCACCACCGTCCATCCTCGGATCCACTGCCATGGCGCAAGGTCCCAATGGGGTGGTGGTAGGTCCAGCGGTTTGCCCAACCTCCGGTAAGTCACGACGTAGACATCCTGCGCTTCGACGAAGGTGACGCCCGCCCTGGCGCTGGGAGTCCAAGCGAGGGCACGAGCCACCTCGAGGATGCGCCGGCGCGTGTCTTCACCACCCCTGGACGCCCGTTCAGGGCAAAGGAACGGCCGCCTCGGACACCCCTGCGGTTCTGGCGACATCCGTGATGGTGGGACGACGCGGCGGCGTTAGGGCCCTCCCCGCTCGCTCGATTCTTCGCGCTCGCTCGGCTCTTTGGCGTCATCCTTACATAAACCGCTTAAGTTCGCGGGGTGCCGTCGACCGGTTTGCCTGGCGATCGACCGCGAAGCCCACGGAACCTCGCGGGGCTCAACGACCACCCCTTCGTCGGGGCGCAGTTCTGTCTCCCCGCGAACCTCGTCTCCCTCGCGATCGGGGTGGGTGCCGAGAAGGACCTTGCCCAACGGACCCCGTCCCAAGAGATCGAAAGTACGAGACTCCGAGCCCAGATTGAGGATCACCAGGAGTCGCCTTCCCTCGTGCTCGCGGGCGTAGGCGAGCAGGTCGCCTCCGGCGATAACGGGTCTATACGAGCCCACCGACAGGGCAGACTCCCGACGTCTGAGTGCGATCAAACTCCGGTACAGCGTGAGCATGGAGCCGCAGTCGCCCGCCTGCGCAGGGACGTTAACCGTTTCGTGATCTTCCGCGAGGGGGAGCCAGGGGTCGACCGGAGGTGGGCAGAAGCCCGCGTTCCGCCCGCCGTTCCACTGCATCGGGGTCCGCGCCGGGTCGCGGCCAACGCCGATGCCAGGAACGTTCTTCTCCCAGGGGTCTCGCACCTTCTCGGCCGGGATCGGAACGTCGGTCATGCCGATCTCGTCACCGTAGTAGAGGGTGGGCGTGCCTCGCAGAGTGAGGAGCAGCACGGCGGCGACGCGTGCCTGGGCGCTCCCGACCCGACTGGCGATTCGGGAGCGGTCGTGGTTGCCGAGCACCCAGTTGGGCCACCCGCCGAGCGGAAGGGCGGCCTCGTAGCTTTCGATGAGGTTGGCGATGGCACCCGCCTCCCAGGGCGTGGAGATGAGGTTGAAATTAAAAGGAAGGTGTACCCCCGAGCCATCCTCGCCGTAGTAGGCGACGAGGCGTTCTACCGGGAGGTAGAGCTCGCCCACGAGGAGCCGGTCATCGCCGTACATCTGGCTCAACTACTACAAGATCCCCAAGACATATCCGGAGTGGACAAGACCCTCGAATGTGGCGCTGGCTGCTATTTCCGTCAGCGGACTCGTTTATATCGTTCTGGGGATCTTAGCATCGCCGCGCGCACCTCCGGGTTGCGCCAGTTCAGGTCCGGCTGCTGCTCGAGGTAGGCGTGATAATAGAATTGGTCGGTTGCCCGGTCGAAGGTCCAGGCCGGGCCGCCGAACAGGGAGAGCCAGTTGTTCGGATATAGATGGGGAGGAGGGCATCGTAGGGGTTCTGCTCCGGACACCACCCGGGGTTGGGCGGGTTGTCGCGGATGCGTTCGTCCTTCACGAGCTGGCGCAGGGCGTCCACCCGGAAGCCGTCCACGCCGCGCTTCAGCCAGAAGCGGAGCACATTGAAACTACTTGAACATCAAGTTCTGATCCAATCGATGCGACGACGGTGTGGGTGGCGAGCCGCCCCGTGAGGATCGTGCTCCGGGCCCTGCCGGGCTTTCGTGGCGGCGCCCCTCGTGCCGGCTCTCTTGGCGGCAGCCGGGATTGCGCGAGCCAGGAGAACGCAACTCGATCCGCGGACAAAGACCAAAGGACTCGAACATGACCGTGCGGCTTGCACTCACGATGGGGGACCCGGCCGGAGTCGGGCCCGAGATCGCAATCGGGTCCCTGGAAGTTGCCACGGAAGTTGGTGCGCAGGCTCTCGTAGTAGGCGATGCCGACGTACTGGATCGCGCGGCCCAGGCACTGGGAATCGATCCAGGGCTCGAGGTGATTCGCCGCGTCGAAGAGGCTCCGGCCGAAGGCCATGCCGTGCTGGATCTCGGCAACGTCGACTCGGCGCGCCACGAGTTCGGAGCCGTCAAAGCCGAATACGGGCGGGCCTCCGTCGACTATCTCCGAACCGCCGTCGACATGTGCATGAAGGGTACGGCGGCGGCGATCGTGACCGCTCCGATCAACAAGGAAGCGCTCAAGGCGGCCGAGGTGAAGGAACCGGGCCACACGGAAATGCTCGGAACATTCACCGGCACCGACCACTACGAGACGATGTTCATGGTCGAGCGAATGCGTATCTTTTTTGCCACCCGCCATAAGTCACTGCGGGACGCAATCGACTCCATCGCAAAGGAGGGTCTCCTCGAGACACTGACAAACGCTCGGCGCGCCCTGCAGCTCATGGACATCGACGAACCCGAGATAGCTGTCGCCGCGCTCAATCCGCACGGCGGGGAAGGCGGGCTGTTCGGCACCGAAGAGATGGAGCACATTCGTCCCGCCGTCGAGGATGCGGCCGCCAGAGGATGGCGTGTGGTGGGCCCGATCCCGGCGGACAGTATCTATCCACAGCACCGGGCGGGCCGCTACGACGCCGTCCTGGCGATGTATCACGACCAGGGCCACATTGCGTCTAAGACGCTCGATTTCAACGGCACGGTATCCGTGACTACCGGGCTGCCGATTATCCGCACGAGCGTTGACCATGGGACCGCGTTCGACATCGCGGGTAAGGGGATCGCAGATCCGGGCAACATGCAGAGCGCCATTCGGCGCGCCGTCGAGCTCGATGCATCGATGGGGCCGCGCCTTGCGACGATGCGGGAGCGATCGACAATCTGACGAAGCGGCCGCTGCTCTGCCTGGCCGACGACCTCACGGGCGCGGCGTCTGTAGCCGCGTGCTTGGGCGAGGCCGGCGCCGGGCGCGCCGTGAGGTTCGGCGCGTCCGGCGTGCTTGGCGATCGTGCCGACGGGATGGGCGCGCGGCGGAGATCTCGTGCGGTGGTCGTCGACCTCGCGATGCGAGATGCGGATCCCGCAGTGATCACCGAGCGAATCACATCGGCTCTCGCCGCCGACGAGGCGTGTTCGCTTGTATCCTTCCGGGTCGACTCGACCGGCCTGAGCCCGATCGGCGCCTACCTCGAGGCTGCCTTCGAGTACCTCGACGGGGACTGTCGCGCGGTAGTGATGCCGGTGCATCCCGGTGCCGGTCGCAGCTTCGTCGGCAATGAGCTGTTCCTCGAGGACGAGGGTGAGTCCCGCCCTCTTCGCATCGAAGGCGTGGATGTCTCCGTGGTTGGGCTCGACGCCGTTCGCTCGGGAGATCTAAGCGGCGCGATGGATGCAGCGTTTTCGGGTGGCCGGCGGGTGCTGCTGATCGAAGGTTCGAGTGAAATCGACGTCGTACGTGTCGCACATGCAGTGATGGCGCTGCGAGGACCTGTTGTCGTCGTCGATCCCGGGCCCCTCACGGTTGCTCTCTATGTGCTTATGCACCGGGAGCCGAGGGTGCTGGCGATCATGGGCTCCACCTCGGAGTTGTCGGCGCAACAAGTTGCCCATGCGCGTGAGCGTGCCGGCATCGCCGTCGTCGTCCTGGATGTCGAACGGGCCCTCGAAAACAAGAGCGCGTGGGAAGCGCCGGTCCGTGACGCGGTCGGTCGACTGGAGTCGGACGGGATGGTTTGTGTCGTCACCTCCGGCGTGGGAATGCAGGAGCGCGTCGAGGTCTCCACGATTCTCGGCAAGACGGCCGCGGCTGTAGTCGAACGAACAAGGGTCGATGCTCTCTACCTTTCCGGGGGCCACGTCGCGACCGCCGTCTGCGATGCGCTGGGAGCGGGCGGCCTTCGCGATGTGAGAGAGATCGATGTGCTTGCCTCCTACGGCCGGCTCGACGGGGGCGCAGCGTCCGGTCTGCCCGTGGCGCTCAAGGGCGGTCAGGTAGGGGACGGCTCGACCATGATCAGGATGCTCGAACGCCTCTGGTGGCTCGCCGCCCACGACGCGTTGCACGCGGACGAGGTCTCGAGGCTGTGACCCGGGCTTGTTCTCGCCGCAGGTTCAACGCGGCTAGAGGGGGCCTCACCCGCAGCGCTATCCACCGGAACGTTGCTCAGGTGCGCTGGAGCGCTTGCCGTAGTTCCGCCCGCGGTGGTCTCGAGATGCCGGGTCCTCCTCTAGCGCGCGCCATCAAGGGCTGTGGCCCCGGCAAGGTTGCCGCCAGCACTGTCGCTTCCAACGGATAGGCGCCCTGCGTCGGTGCCTAGCCGGAGAGAGTTGGCGGCCCGGGGGAGTGTAGACGCGCACACATATCTCGCCCAAAGGGTGAGAGTGCAGAGGTCCTCGACCCTTTTCAGATCGGCGCCCGGCGTGCTGTAGGGGACTTCGAGTAGGTCGCACCGCCTCCTCTATCGGCTGCTGCTCCACCCGAATCAGGCCAGCGCCGCATTGCCGTCGAGATGAGCCCGCGTCTGCGCGTCCAGTGGCCTCGTCCTCCCCTAAACGCATGCAATGCGGGTCTCGTCGTGAGGAGCGCAGGCGACGCTGCGGGTAACGGTTACTATCGGCCACCCGCGGTCCGGCGGACACATTGGGGGCGAGGGAGGAGCGATCCGTTCGGGGATCGTGCGCAGTGTCCAGGGCGTGTTTGCGACGGACAAAGAAAGGGTGGGCTTGCGTGCAAGCGTTGATGTTCGAGGACTACCGTCGCATGGAGATCGAAGACATCGATGCTCCGGCTCGGGCAATGGGAGAGGCAGTGGTGGATGTCGCTGCCTGTGGCATCTGTGGCTCAGACCTCGAGGGATATCTCGCTACGCCGGGGATGAAGGAACGCCGCGTTCCTCCTCTGCTTCTGGGACATGAGTTCTCCGGCGTCGTTGCCGAAGCGTCTGCGCAATGGGCCGGAGTGCCCGTTGCCGTGAATCCATTGATCACCTGCGGCGCCTGCATCTACTGCCGATCGGGGCGGCGGCATCTTTGTCCCGAGCGCTCGTTGATCGGCCTCAATCATCCGGGCGCCTTCGCCGAACGTGTCTCGGTGCCGGAGCGGCAGCTGGTGGCTCTTCCCGATGGGTTGCCGCCGTGGCGAGGCGCTCTGGCCGAGCCACTGGCGGTCGCGGGCCACGGGGTGGAGATCGCGGGGCCGCTGCTCGAGCGGACGGTGATCGTTTTCGGCGGCGGCGCAATCGGCTTTCTGGTTGCCTGGCTCGCCCGGCGCGCCGGTGCTGGCGTTACCGTCATCGATATCAGCGACGAACGCCGCGCTCAACTCGAGTCGTTGGGCTTCGCGACTTCTCCGGCGGCGGAGAGTGAAGTCGACGTCGCCGTCGACACGGTCGGGCTCGAGATCACCCGGCGGGAAGCGGTCTCTCACCTCGTTCCCGGTGGGACGGCGGTGTTTCTCGGGCTTCATGACGACGAGGGATCGTTTTCTTTCTATCCGGTGGTGTTGCAGGAGCGCCGGATTCAGGGGAGCTATTGCTATTCGGACCGCGGTTTCGCGCGGGCCGTGGCGCTTGCCGGAGAGGTTCCGGAAAAGTTCTTCGAGCGGCAGCCGCTCGAAGCCGGCGTACGGGCGTTCGCGGACCTGGCCGACGGCAAGTCTCAGCGGCCCAATATCCTTCTTCAGCCCGGTAGATGACGCAGTGGCTCGGGACGGGGGAGCGCCCGGCCGGCTCGATGGCCGCGTGGCTCTTGTTACGGGGGGAAGCAGAGGCATTGGGCGCGCCATCGCAGAGCGACTTGGCGGTCGGGGAGCGGCGCTCGCTATCGTGTCGCGCAACCCCAAAGACGCCGTCGGCGAGCTGCGCGGCCGTGGCCTCGATGCAATCGCCATCAGCGTAGATCTCGGAAGCGACGATCCGGAGAGCGCGGTGCGGGAAGCGCTCCATCACTTCGGCCGCGTCGACGTGCTCGTCTATTCCGCAGGCATCAACGTGCGCAAGCCCGCGTTCGAGATGTCGCTCGAGGAGTTCCACGCCGTTCAGAAGATCAACGTCGAGGCCGCGTGGCTTACCTCGCGAGCGAGCGCGCGTTCAATGCTCGAGCGTTCGTGGGGGCGGATCTTGTTCGTGACGTCGATTCAGTCGTTCATGGGCGGATTCATCTTTGGGGAGAGGCGGCTTCCGATGACGGCTTACACCACGAGCAAGGCCGGGATGCTGGGGGATGGTGCGCGGGCTTGCAAAGGAGTGGGCGTCCTCGGGCATTCGCGTCAACGCTCTGGCGCCGGGCTTCGTGCGCACCGAGCTCACCGAGCCGGTTCAGTCGGATCCGGAGCTCGGTGCGGAGATCGAGGCACGCATCCCCGTTGGCTACTGGGCCGAGCCCGACGACATGGCGGAGGCCGGCGCCTTCTTGTGCTCCGAGGAAGCCCGTTACATCACCGGCCAATCGCTCACGGCGGACGGCGGACTCACCATATGAGACGACCTCTGCCGGCGGCGACGCGCCGCGCCGAAGACTTCGACTGGAGGGCGTAGATGTTCGAGGGAGTCCACGTAGCCAACATCACACCGTTCGATTCGGACTATGCGATCGACCGAGGGGCGTACATGGCGCACTCGCAGTGGCTTGCCGACGCCGGAGTGAACGGTCTGGTCCCGTTTGGGACGAACGGCGAGGGGCCGTCCGTTACCATGGCCGAAAAGCTGACGGTGATCGAGGCGTTGTTCAACAGCGGTCCCGATGTGGCCATTATCCCGTGCGTGGGGCAGGGCAACCTCCCCGACACCCGTCAGATGGTGCGGGCGCTCGACACACTTCCGGTCTCCGGCATCCTGGTGCTTCCCCCTTACTTCTTCAAGCCTCTCGAGCCCGAAGGTCTGAGACGCTTCTATGCCTCGGTGCTGGAGACAACCCACCATCCGGTGCTCGTCTACAACATTCCGGCGTATTCCGTCGAGGTGCCTGTGGAGGTGGTCGTTGATCTCCCGGTGTGGGGCGTAAAGGACTCGGGCGAGGATCGCGCCTACGGCGAACGCATTCTGTCTGCTGGAAAAGGTGTGCTCTACGGGGCCGAGAAGTGGCTATGGGAGCGGCTCAGCGCGGGCGCGCCGGGCATCATCTCAGGGCTGGGAAACTTCATGCCCGAGCTACTCGTCGATCTCTACCGTTTGGCTCAGGTGGGCGATGAGGGGGCCGGGCGGGAGCTATCCGGCAGGATCGAGGCCGTCAGGAGCGTGATCAAGACCTACACGGGCGCGGGCGTCAACAAGGTTCTCGCCGAAGCTCGGCACGGCGTGCACCTGGGGACCGTTCGGCCTCCCCTCATGCCCGCGCCCGCCGACTTCGATCCCGCGGCGGTGCTGGAGCTCGCCGGCCTGAAGGCGATGCCCCAGCAGGGATATCCACTGGAATCGGAGCAGACGGGATTCTCGAGGGGGTGAGGTTGTGATCAAAGACTCCAGACGGCGGTCGTCGAGGCCAACTACGACTGGAGCTACATCAAGATCATCGATGACGATGTGGTCGGTTACGGCGAGTGCTTCTTTGCACCGGGTCTCACTGCTGTGGTGCGCGAGCTCAAGCCGCTCGTGGTCGGCGGCGATTCCTTCGACATAAGACGGCTTCTTCACAACTTGCGCACTGCCGGCTTCATGGCGAGCCCACACGGCGGCGTCTTGCATCACGCGATGGCGGCAATCGAAGCGGCGCTATGGGACATCGTGGACAAACGTCTTTCTGTCCCCGTCTACAAGCTGTGGGGTGGCGCATATCGGCGACGGTTGAGGCTCTACGCGGATTGTCACGCAGGAGAGGGACTTGCGTCACTGAACTCGATCAACGCGCCGCGCGTCCCATGGTGGCTTGGGGCCGGAGACACGGACGCCGTGCCGCTGGAGGTTCACCCGCGCTACCACGGCGGACGGTCGGCCGAGGCTATCGAAGTGGACATCGGCGCTTACACCAAGCGGGCCGGTGAGGCGGTCGAGGAAGGCTACACCGCGGTGAAGTTCGACCTTGACATTCCAAACTCATATGCGAGAGACGATTACAACCGCATGCTGAGTCCTCAAGAGCTCGAGCTCTTGGTTGAGGTCGTCGCAGCGGTGCGAGAGGCCGTAGGGCCCACTATCGATGTCGCGGTCGATTGTCACTGGAACTTCAGTGCCGAAAGCGCCATCGCGGCCGGCAGGGCGTTGGCGCCGCACAACCTCATGTGGTTGGAGGACCCGGTGCCGCCCGGTTCCGACGAGGCCTTCCGCCGGGTCGTGCGCGAGAGCGCCACGCCCGTTGCGACGGGCGAGCACCATTACCTTGCGACGCAGTTCGCGCATCTGCTCGAGGCGGGTTTGTTGATAGTCGCTCCCGATCTCCAGAAAACCGGGCTTATCGAGGGCCGGCGCATCGCCGAGCTGGCCGAGCTATACACTGCTTCGGTCGCGCCACATAACATCGCAAGCGCTCTCGGGACGTTGCAGGCAGCGCATCTGTCGGCGACGGTGCCGAACTTCACGGTGCTCGAGCACCATAGGCTAGACGTTCCGTTCTGGGAGGAGGTCGTCACGGGCCGCGAGGCACCGGTGATACAGGACGGACACATCACCCTTGAAGACAAGCCCGGCTTCGGAGTCGACTTGGACGAAGAGGTTGCATACCGCCACCGGAAGCGGGACGAGCCCTTCTTCGACGCTGCCCCCGCCTGACACACCGCGGGGAGCGCGCCGGGCGCGCCACGTTCGTCGGGCGCTCCCATCGGCCCGGCGCGCCACCTCAACAGGCGTGCCTGTTGGCGAGGGTCGAAACGGAGCCGGCTAGTGTCTCCGCGCTCTTGCTCTCGCCCACGTCAGCCGCCCAGGCCGGCATCGCAATGCACCCACGGCCGCCGGGCGCCTGCGTGCGGCTTGACTCCTCATGAGCCCCACTTCGCCCCGCTCACGAGACGGGCTCTTCGAGGAACGACCGCATCGTCTCCGCAACGTTCTCGCCGTGGCGCGTGACTTGGTGCCAGGCGACGTTCAAATACCGCAGCCCCCTTCTGCCGGTTGGAGTGGAAGCGATACTCGTCGCACTCGGTCACCAGACCGTATCCCATGTATGCGAAGTCAACCCGGTCAACGAACTTGGCGCCAGAGCGAATCTCCACCTTGCCCCTATCACATGACGGAAGGCGTTTGATCCCATGGATCACAATTCCATCGTGGTAACCGGATCCGAGTGGTGGAGATCTCGCCACCGCTCGAGGACAACGTCTAACTCCCACAGATTCGCAGCCGAGCGATGTGAGGCGCTGGTGTCTATGCCGCGAGACACACGGCGGCGAGGCGATGGCACGCAGTCAAAGGAGACGAGGCGAGCCGGAAGACACCGGGTGCACACGGTCCCATTGACCACAGCGAACGGTGTGCTTGATCTGACCCTTCGACTTTCCAAGCAAGATCGTCTGCTCGGACGTCACGAGCTTGTGCTGCGAGCCGCCGGGCGCGCGACGGCGCCTTCGGTTGGAGTGTGTGCTCTGTCGGCCGCATTTCGTCCATTTTCGGCACACACTACGGATGAGCAGAACCTCAGGAGTGGTCTTGACCACAGGCACTCCCGGCACGTTCGCAGCTCCTGTTCGGCGACGGTCCAAGCGGCGCCCAATGTCACCGGCCCAAGCCGGTGCCGGCGCACTCCTCGGCGCGCCGGCCGCCACCTTCGTCATTCGCCCTTGGCGTGCCGGCCCGTTGTGTAAGGGATCGGCTATGAGGCGCGCCCTTCTCTGGGCCCGCCTATCTCTTCGACCAGGTTTGTCAGGCGGCCGAGGCCGGTGATCGAGATGGCAACCACGTCATCGTGCGCAAGGGTGAACTCGGTGCCGGGCACTATTGCCGTTCCTGTCAACAGCACCGCTCCGACGGGGAAGTCGAGGGCGCGATAGAGCCATCCGACCAGCTCTTCGGGCGAGCGGCGAAGGTTGGACACCTCGAGCGACTCGGAAAAAACTGTCGAGTTGTCCCGTGTGATCGACAGCTCGATTGTCATGTCGCCCAACGGGGGCGCCTCGGATATGGGTACTAAGCAAGGGCCCACCGCACATGAGCCGGTAAAGACCTTCGCCTGGGGAAGATAGAGGGGGTTCTCGCCCTCGATGCTTCGCGAGGAGACGTCGTTTCCGATCGCGTAGGCGACCACTTCGCCGGCGCTGTTCGAGACCACGGCAAGCTCGGGCTCCGGCACGTCCCAGGTGCTGTCGAAACGTACGCCGATCCGCTCGTCCGGTCCCCGGGCGCGCCCTGGGGTGGCTTTCAAGAAGAGTTCCGGGCGCTCCGATCCGTAGACCTGGTCATAGAAGTCGGGAGTCTCGGATTCTTCCATCCGGGCGACGCGGCTTCGCTCGTACGTGACGCCTGCGGCCCAGACCTCCTGAGTGCCCACTGGAGCGAGAAGCGTCGCGCCTCCGGGGACGGGCCCCACGCCTTGTCTCCCCGCCACCTCGAAGTCCGAGCGTGGCCCTGCGAGAAGCTCGTCAAGTGACAGCCCCTCGGAGAGCAACCGCTCGGGCCCCGCGTCCGGCGCGCCGACCGCTAGACGCTCCTGCCCCTCGGCGCGGAGCTTCCAGAGCCCCATGGCTCAGCCGCCCCCCGGGGCGAGCGGGACCGGCCGCGTCTTGGGAACCGGGCCGGAAGGCGCAGCCTTCGGGCTGATCGAGATCATCGGGGCCGCCGTCGGTAGCATTTCAGCCCGCCGGCGCGATGGAGATCGTGCGCACCGAGGTGTAGAACGCACGCGCCGCCTTTCCCTGCTCGCGGGGCCCCGCGCTGGAGCCTTTGTCGCCGCCGAACGGAGCGTGAAAGTCGACGCCGGAGGTAGGCGCGTTTACCCGCACCAAGCCCGTCTCGAGGCTGTTCGCCACTTCGAGCGCACGGTTCAGGTCGCGCGTGAAGACTGCTCCGACCAGGCCGTAGTCGACCTCGTTCGCGATCGCTACGGCCTCGCTTACATCCGCAGCGGTGAGAATCGCGAGTGTCGGCCCGAACACTTCCTCGTTCGCAAGGCGCGCCTTCGCGCGGTCTACGCCGTCCACCACCAGCGGAGAGACGAAGTAGCCGGCCCCGTCGCGCTCGGTGCCCCCGGTGACAACCCTTCCGCCCGCAGCTTCTGCGTCGCGCGCCGCGTCGATGACGTTGCGGCGCGCCGAGTCGGTTATCACGGGACCCACCGCGACGTCGGGTGAAGCCGGGTCTCCGAATCCCATCCTTTCGACCGCCGCGACCACGGCCTCGGTAAAGGCGCCTGCGTCCCCGACGACAATCGCGCGGCTTGTGGCCGTGCATTTCTGGCCGGCGTAGCCCATGGCGGCGCCTGCGATCGTTGCGGCCGCGGATTCGACGTCCGCGTCCTCTAGCACGATCGACGCGTTCTGTCCGCCCATCTCGGTCTGGAAGGCCGCCCCGCGCGCGGCGGCGGCGATCGCGACCTTGTTTCCGATCGCGCGGGATCCGGTGAACGAGATGGCCGCAACGCTCTCGTCGGTCGCCAAGGCCTCGCCGGCCTCGCCCCCTCCCGTCACGACCTGGAAGACGCCCTCCGGGAGGAGGTCCTCCCCGAGGTCCGCAAGGGCCACGGCGCACGCACTCGACTCCGGTGACGGTTTGAGCAGCACAGCGTTGCCGTAGGCGAGCGCGGGGGCCGCTTTCCACAGGGGGATCGCGATCGGGAAGTTCCACGGCGTGATAAGCCCGACCACTCCTCGCGGGACGGTCCGGCTCATGAGCAGCGTGCGGCCGTCGGCAGAGGGATAGGTCTCGCCGTCTGGATCCAGGGCGGCCTGGGCGTGGTAACGGAGGATCGCCACGCCGCGCGCAACTTCCGCTCGAGACTCGGTGATCGGTTTGCCAACCTCCCGGACCATGAGCTCGGTGAAATGTTCCGCCCCGGCGGCGAGCCGGTCGGCCATCGAGGTCAGTATTCCGGCGCGCTGGAGGGCTGGTGTCGCGCCCCAATCGCTCGCTGCGAGCCCCCCCTGCTCGACGGCGGCCCTCACCGTACTCGCATCGTTGTCGGGCACGGCGATCACGACGTCTTCAGGATCTTGCGGAGAGCGGCTTTCGATGATCGGGCTGCTCATTGGGACTCCGCCAGACAACGTTCGCCGCGCTCTGCTGGGCGTAAACCGGCGCCATGCTGCGTTCTCAGTCTCGTCCCTACCTTCCAGCTACGCACGCTCCCTGCGGCCTGGCCCGGCTTGGTTTCCGCGCCGCAGAGCATGCCAACGTTATCTGACAGAGCACCAAGTGAGTGACTGAAGTAAATGGTTTCGAGCCAGATTGACCGGATGGTCAAGCCGCTGACCTGGGACTTCCTAAGGCACTTCATCCCAATTCGGCTTTCTGTTCACTCACCTGGCGCCTCCTCGATGCTCACCCCGCCCGTCACGCCTCGAACTCGGGTAATTTACGGACGCAGGATAGTGGGCCGAGGAGGGAGGAAGGAACAATGGACTATCGCAGCTTGTCGGGAACCGATCTAGAGGTATCACGTGTCGTGCTTGGCACCATGACATTCGGCTCCCAGGTCGACGACGAGGTAGCCGTTCAAATGGTGGATCACGCTCTCGAGGCCGGCGTCTCGATGTGCGACACCGCCAACGCCTACAACAACGGTGCGTCCGAAGAGATGCTCGCTCGCGCCCTCGGGGACCGACGAGACCGGGTACTGATCGCGACGAAGGTCTTCAATCCGATGGGAGACGGGCCCGACGACCGCGGCTTGAGCCGCGCTGCCATCCACAAGGCCATCGACGGCAGCCTCGAGCGGCTGGGAACCGACTACATCGATCTCTATTACCTCCACCAGCCTGACGCGAACGTCCCGATCGAAGAGTCGCTCGACGCGCTCAACGAGCTGGTCGATGCCGGCAAGGTCCGCTACGTTGGCCTGTCGAATCATAGCGCGTGGCAAATGACCGACGCATTGAGGTTGAGCTCGGATCGAGGCTGGCAGCCTCCAAGGGTGTCGCAGCAGATGTACAACCTTTTGGCGCGCCGGGTGGAGGACGAGTACGCGTCATGCTCTGCGCATTTCGATTTCCTTGACATCGTCTATAACCCGCTGGCAGGAGGACTGTTGACCGGCAAACACAAGCCGGACTCGACACCGGCAGAGGGAACGCGCTTTTCAATGGAGATGTATCGCGATCGCTACTGGAACGAAGCGCAGTTCGACGCGGTCGAGTTGCTTGCAGCGATTGCGGCGGAGGAAGGCCTGAGCCTCATCGAGCTCTCGTTTCGCTGGCTGTTGTCTCGCCCTCTGGTCGACTGCGTGATCGTCGGCGCCTCCAGCACCGAGCATCTCAAGACGAATCTCGAGGCGTGCGAAGGGCTGGCCCTCGATGACGATGTGGCAGCCCGCTGTGATGAGGTGTGGCAGCGGCTAAAGGGTGCCGCCCCCGCCTATAGCCGGTGACAACGGTGGATCGCGGGGATGAATGACGAAAGGCAGTCGGCCAGTCGCATCCATCAGTGCGTGATCGTCTTGCGCCAGCCGCTCGACGCCGCCGTCGACGACAGGCTCATCGCCCGCAACCCGGCGGAAAGGATCAAGCGCCGAAGATCCCGCACAAGGAGGCCGCCTACTTCGACCCGCCACGGCCGATCAGATCGTGGCGAACATCGACGAGTCCTATCGACTGCTGTTCAGTATCCTTTCGATCACCGGCCTTCGCCACTTGGCGGCGGCTCGGATGATCTCCGCCGGCTTCACCGAAAGTCGTCCAGTCGATCATGGGCCACCGCTCCGCAGCCTTCACCCTGACCGTCTACGGCCACCTGTTCGAGGACGACCTCGACGATCTCACTTGACGCATGGACAGGGAGATCACGTGCGCTCCCGTCAGCAGCTCCCTTCACGGACTCGCATAGGGATGAACCCGAAACGACTGCTTCCGCTGCACGGCATGGCGTTCGGTCGCAGAGCACGCAGCGCGAACCATGAAGAAGGCATGCGCGGCATGGTCGCCGCAAGCTCGTCCAACGGACGTGACGGACAACGACGGCACCAAGCCAGTCGCCTGCTTTGTGGACGTGGGTCTGGGTCAACGTGGCGAGCAGCAGGCACGGAAGGTAAGGGGCCCTGGACCTTGGAGCGCCCCCCGGAGTCGGCCAACTAAGCTCGAGGACATCCATCGAAGGCGCGGACCACGAGACCTATTGGAGGGGGACCGTAGAACCGAGCGGAATGAGCTTGCATGGTGATCTGCAGAATTGCAGCTCTCGGCGAACGGACGCCGGCTGTATGCAACCAACTCGCTATTTTCGACATGGGACAGCCAGATCTTCCCGAGCTGAAGTCGTGGATCGTGTAATAGACATCACCGAGGATGCTCGATGTAGATCATCCAGACTTCTTCGTGGGCTTTGCGGCGCTACTCGGTAGACCCTGGGGCACGAGAAGGACGTTCCGGGAGGGGATGTGACGACTGAGAGCTTTCAGAAGAACCAAGTCACGATCACCGAAAATTGGGGATCTGCGTGACCCAGTAATCGACGGTCAAATCGACGGTCAAATAGAGGACGGCCCTGCTGCTCATTCAATCGTCCGACCATTTCGCGACCAGCGTCTCATCCCCGGATCGGGCCACGATCCTGATCTCTTGACGTCGTGCAGCGGGATCGGGAGCGACCGTCCCCACGTGGCCTCACTCTCGTGTACGTAGATCTCACCGAGCTCCCAGGTCCGGCCGCCCTCCGACGACACCTCGACGTCGTATGTCGTCTTCGATCGTCCGGAGATCACACAGAAGTTCCACGACGAGGATCCCTGATAGCCGAAGATGTACCCAGCGCGGCCCCCTCGTTCGTCGGTGAGCAGATGGGCCGCGACGTATTTGCCCGTTGGCGATCCTGAGCGTGTCTTGGTAGCTGTCGGCCAGTTCACGATCCTCAAGGGCAGGAACCGAATAAATGCTCCCAACACCCTGATCGTAGTCGCCGGAAGGTCGCGGCCGACCTTTTGAGCTCGTCCGCGGATGGGCACGTGACCCCAGCACAGGTTTTCTTGCAGGCGGACCACGAGGTCTCCCCTGAGATCTTTCGGCGTCGGAGGCCTTCCTGGGCTCTTCCTCCCCCACTGACGGGCGCGGCACGTGACCAGCTGGCGGGCCATCTCAGCACGGTCTCGGGCCGGACCAGAAGGCACCGCCAGCGATCGCGCGGCAGCACGCGGGCAAGGGCGGCGAGCAACATCCTGTCGTGGGAGCGGAAACGCGGTCTGCCCTTCCTGCGGTGCAGCACTTCGAGCTGGTGGCGCAGGATCAGGATCTCGACGTCTTTGGCGTCGACGCTTCGACGGTGACCCGTGTCATGAGCGACTCGGTTCCAGCGATCGGCTTCACGTCCTTGGACCACTGCCAGCCCGGTTAAAAGGTTTCTTCCCCAACGTGAATTCCCCCGAGTGTGACGACGTCCATGTGACCGTCTGCCTGGAACGGCCGGGTCTTGGTCGGGCGATTCGATGCCGCGCGTTTCCATCGTGGCCATGATGTGGCTCCTTCGCTCTTACTTCACATTGCTCCACCCAGTCAGTCGAGCAAACGGATCCGACGACGGCGTGAAGAGGCTCCCAATATGACGAGACCTGCCGACGACTTCAAGTGGTCCGGGGGCCGCTGCGCATCGACGATTGCGCGCTATCCGCCATTTCCGGCGACGTAGTGCGGTCGAAAGGCAGCGGCTGTTGCCGTGGCCGTCGGTTACCGCGCCGTGCCCTCCTGTATGACGGTTGGGTGCGCATAGAAGCCGGCGAACGACACGCCCCAACCGTCTCGCCTACGAACTTCCTTCCACGGGTAGCCCCGCCTGCGTCCACTCGGGGTAGCCGTCCTCTAGGCGGGCCGCTTGGTAGCCTCGGCGGCGCAGCGCTCGGACCGCGTCGTCGGCGTACACACAGTAGGGACCGCGGCAGTAGGCGACGACCTGTTGACCTTTGGGCACCTCGAGCAGTCGTCTGGCCAGTTCTGCGGTGGGCACCGACAGGGCACCGGCGATGTGCCCGGCGGCGAACTCGGGCTCCGGCCGCACATCCACGACGACCACGTCTCCGGCCCGCAACCGCAGCGCCAGTTCGTCACGGGTGACGGTGTCCAACCCGGACCGGTCACCGAGGTACGCCGTGGCGAGCTCGTCGATCTCGTCGACGTGCGCTGCGGCCACGTCGCGAACCACCGTCCAGAGCTGGGCGACGCGTTCGCTGGTGAGTGAGTAGTAGATGCGGGTGCCGTCCCGGCGGGTTCGGACTAGGCCGACGCGCAGCAGTAGGTGCAGGTGCTGTGAGGTGTTAGCGATGCTCTGGCCCAGCTCGGCGGCAATCTCGTCGACCGAGCGCTCCGCCTGGGTGAGCAGGTCCACGATCTCGGCCCGTCGGCCGTTGCCGAGTGCCTTCGCGACACCGGCGAACCCGTCGAACAGTGCGTCCTTCGCCGCTCTGTCACTCACCCGATCACCCCACAAGGGACTATTCAAGAAATCGCTTGACAAGCGTACCGTGGTGCGAGCAGTATTCAAGCACTTCCTTGAATAAAGATTGGGGTGAGCGGCGATGGCGACGTCAACCGCAGCCGAGGTTAAGAACTCGACCCGTACACGTTTCTGGCTGTGTTGGGAAATCGGATCCATCCGGGGGAGTGCGCCTCCGCGGACCGGCTGTTGGAGTGGGCGGCCGTGCAGCCGGGGGAACGGGTGCTCGATGTCGGTTGTGGCGTGGGCACCACGGCCATCAGCTGACGCGTGAGTGCGGCGCGGAGGTCATCGCCGCGGACATTGCTCCGCTGATGCGCGCTCGAATTAGCGGCAATATCCGCGTTCAAGAGGCCGACATCCTCGCGCTGCCCTATCCCCGACGAGTCGTTCGACGTGGTGGTTGCCGAGGCAGTGACGATGTTCGTGAACCAACAGCGCGCCGCTGGCGAGCTCGCGCGCGTCGCACGACCTGGGGGTCGGTCCTCGCGCCGGAGCTCTACTGGCGTCGTCCCCGACTGAGGAGGCGAGGCACCTGTTCCTGGGTCTGCGCCGGTCTGCGCTTCGACTCGGTTGAGGAGTGGGAAGAGATCTACGCCGGTGCCGGGTTGGTGGACGTTCGAGCCGAGGCCGGTCCACACGCCATGATGACACTACGCGGGTTCCTCACCGACGAAGGTGCCACGCAATTGCGGTGATTGCGCGGGGAGTCGCGCGTCCTGCCTATGTGCGGAAGATGGCCTGGCTGTGCCCAAGAACGTCGCGACGTGGTGCCTTACCTCGGCTACGTGCTGGTGATGGCATGCAAGCCCTGAGAGTGTGCACAGACGAGGCATGATGATGGAGCAGACTGTGATCCCGCTGGTGGACGAAGGCCTCGGCAACAGTGCCTATCTGGTCGATCTGGGCGATGGCCGGGCACTGGCGGTGGATGCCAGTCGAGACTTGCGCGCGGTGAGGGCAGCCCTCCAGAAGCGGAACCTTCGGGTAACGTTCGCCGCCGACACCCACCTACATGCCGACTTCCTTTCCGGCGCACGTCAGCTCGCCGCCCGCGACGGCGTATCCGTCCTTGCGTCTGCGGCTGGTCGGCGGCAGTTCGGGCACACCGGGCTCGCCGACGGCGACGAGGTCGACCTCGCCGGGCTGCGGCTGCGCGCACTCGGCACGCCGGGACACACCCACGAACACCTGGCATTCATGCTTCTTGACGGTGAACGGCCGCTGGGGGTGTTCACCGGCGGCTCCCTGCTGGTCGGCGCCGTTGCACGCACGGATCTGGTCGATCCCGGTCGCACCGAAGAGCTCGCCCGTGCCCAGTACCGGTCCGTGCAGCTACTACTCACGTTGCCGGACGACGTTGCGGTGTGGCCGACCCACGGCGCGGGCTCGTTCTGCTCGGCACCGGCGGGCGGTGAGCGAACCAGCAGCATCGCCTACGAGAAGGCCACCAACCCGTTGCTCCAGAGCGTGAATGAGGACGCGTTCGTTGCGGCGTTGGTCGGGTCGCTTGGCTCGTTCCCGCCGTACTTCTTGCGTCTGGCGGAACTCAACCGGCGCGGACCGCCCCTCCTCAACGAATCCGCTTCGCTCGCATCGTTGGCCGCGCACGAGGTGCAGGCCATGCTCGCTTACGGCGCCCAGCTGGTAGATGTGCGCCCTGTACGCGATTTCGGTGCCGCGCACGTACCGGGTTCGCTTTCCATCGCACTGCGTGACGTGTTCGCGACCTGGCTCGGCTGGGTCGCACCTCAGGACAAGCCGATCATCATCGTCCGCGAATCCAAGCAGGACCTGGACGAAGTTTTCTGGCAGGCGGCAAAGGTCGGCTACGACAACGTCGTCGCCGAGCTTGCCGGGGGTATCGCCGCCTGGCGGGCCGAAGGCTTTCCCGTCACCCGCACCCGGCTTGCTGCGGCGGACACGTTCGCCGGACGGCGATTGTTCGATGTCCGTCAAGCCTCGGAGTTCGCTGCTGGACACATCCCTGATGCCACTCATCTGGAACTCGGCGCGGTGAGCGCCCCCGTCGTCGGCATACCGGACGGGCCGATCGCGGTGATGTGCGGCCACGGTGAACGGGCAATGACGGCGGCTAGCCTGCTGGAGCGGGCAGGCCACCGCGACGTCGTTACCCTCATTGGCGGGCCCTGGGACTGGGCCGCCGATCAAGGGACGCGGTTGGAGACCGGCCCGTGAGCCGTGGCATGGTGTCCCGCGCCGACAAGCATCACGGGGACATTCAGCTGGGGCTAGGGGCCAACGCCGCCCAGTTCGGGCTGCTAGTCGCGGTCAACGCGCTGGTCGGCGGCATGCTCGGACAGGAGCGCACCGTCCTGCCGCTGCTGGCCGAACGAGACTTCCACCTAGCCGCATACACCTCTGTGCTGACCTACATCCTGGCGTTCGGTGTCGCCAAAGCGATCACGAACTACCTGGCCGGGGCATGGTCGGACCGGTACGGACGCAAGCCGGTGCTCGTCGGTGGCTGGCTAGTCGCCGTTCCGGTCCCGCTGCTGTTGATCTGGGCACCCAGTTGGGGATGGGTGGTCGCGGCGAACGTGCTGCTCGGGATCAGCCAAGGTCTTACCTGGTCCACCACGGTGATCATGAAGATCGACCTCGTCGGGTCGGCCCGTCGCGGCCTGGCGATGGGGCTCAACGAGGCCGCCGGGTACGGCGCGGTGGCTGCGACGGCTCTCGCCACCGGATACATCGCCGCCGAGTACGGGCTACGGCCGGAGCCGTTCTACCTCGGTATCGCGTACGCCGCACTCGGCCTTGGGCTGTCCGGGCTTGCGGTCCGGGAGACCCGAGGCCACGCTCAGCTCGAGGCGGCCTCCCACGTCGCCCGCGATAGCCGCCACGACCACCTGCACGCCGACCTCACCCCCCGTGCCGTGTTCGTCGAGACAAGCCTGCGCGAGCCGGCGTTGTCCGCGTCCAGCCAGGCCGGGATGGTGAACAACCTCAACGACGGGTTGGCCTGGGGCCTGTTCCCGTTGCTGTTCGCCGCCGCGGGTCTGTCTCTGGGGCGCATCGGGGTGCTCGTCGCGCTCTACCCGGCGGTTTGGGGCCTCGGACAGCTGGTGACCGGTGCCGTCTCGGACCGGGTCGGACGCAAGCCGCTCATCGTGGCCGGAATGGCCACCCAGGCCGTCGCCCTTGGGCTCGTCGCGGTCGGACACTCCTTCGGTGTGTGGGCGTTCGCCGGCGCGCTGCTCGGCACAGGCACCGCGCTCGTCTACCCGACTCTGCTCGCAGCGGTCGGCGACGTAGCGCATCCGGCGTGGCGAGGCCGTGCCGTCGGGGTGTACCGCCTCTGGCGTGACGGCGGCTTTGCTGTGGGAGCCTTGCTGTCTGGACTCATCGCCGACGCGTTCGGCATCCGCGCCGCGATCTGGTCGGTGGCCGGCCTCACCGCGGCCTCCGCTGTCGTGGTCGCGGTCCGCATGTACGAGACGCGGCTCCGGCTAAAGGATGCCTGAGTTGAAGCTTCCCGAGCCGCAGGGACATGCTTCGCCTGACTTAACAAACAGTTTGCCGTGATGTAGCCTTACCGGAAGGAGAAGCCATGACACGTCTTGCGGCCATCGACGCACTCCTCGAAACTGCCCGCCAGGGCCTCGATCGGGTGCAACCAGCCAACCTGGCGTCCGAGATCGCCGCCGGCGCCTTGGTGGTGGACACACGCCCAATCGAGCAGCGCCACCGCGACGGCGAACTCCCAGGCGCGCTGATCATCGACAGAAACATCCTCGAATGGCGACTGGACCCCACCTGCTCGCACCACATCCCTGACGTGACCGACGCCGACCGCCGCATCATCATCGTCTGCAACGGAGGCTACAGCTCCAGCCTCGCAGCGGCAAACCTCCGCGAGCTCGGTCTCGAACATTCCACCGATCTCGTCGGCGGATTCCAAGCCTGGGCGATGGATGTGTGCGCAGCGTCGAGATCGATCAGCCAGATCCGGAGACTCCCGGTTTGAACGAGACGCCGCCGAGGGTGTGAAGGGACTAGACGCTTCCTCTGCCACTGCTTACGTCGACAACGATCCGGTGAGTGACGTTCTGGGTGTTGCTGCCCGATGGCTTAGCGCGGGGAGTACAGCCAGGGTTGTTTCAGGTCGAAGAATTCCGGCACTCCGACGCTGAGCTTGTCCATCTCCTCCATCTGTGCCTTCAGCTCCGGTGGTACCTCTTTCTGTTCGCCTTCGCGCGCTGCCTCTTCGGAAGTGAAGTACAACGTCATGGTGTAGGCGCCGCCGTCGTGTTCGGCTCCCACGCTGCCGATGATGTCGGGACGGAATTCGGCCCACGCGGACGAGTCCTGCCCCATCAGCTCCCGCGCACGCTCAGGGTCGCTGCCACTACCCTGGATGATCTGGATGAAGCCGGCGTCGTCGGGATTGCCGTTGACATCGACGTCGATGCGAACGCTGTCGCGGAACGAGGCCTCGCCCGTAAACAGCGTGGAGGTCTCTGTCCACCATTGGCCTTGCTCGGGGCGGTCGCTGTTTTGTCGGGCCGCGTCTTCGGAGTCGAAGCGGGCAAGCGCGATGAATCTGCCGTCTTCGGTCACGCCCGCGGTGGTGCCGAGCCACCCTGAGGCACCGGGGGCCAGTTCCTGGGCCCATTGGTCAAGGGCGGCCCTCGCCTGAACTGGGTCGGAAACTTCCCCCTGAAACACCTGGACGAACATTGCGAGCTCCCTTCGCGGCATGGTTGTCCTTCGTCACCGGACCTCTTCCGGAGGCTACTACTGCTGCCTTCCAGCGTCGATAGCGCGAATGGTTGGAAGGGCAGCTCATGCCCTGCGTTGTGGCGGTCAGGCGCCCCGACGGGGGTCTTGGGCTTGGACAGCCCAGACGTAGGCCGCCGACTCGACCGCTGAGTGAGTGGATCGACGACCTAAAGATCGCGGCCTTCTTCGAGCCCCGGGTCGTGGACGCCCTGGTGGACGCCTTGGAAAGCCCCTACGACCTGCTCACGGCCGCCATTGGGCGTATGCGGGCTTCGCTGAGGGGAGGCCGTGGCGCTGAGGCACTGTCACGCTGATCTGCTGCGCCGCCGCCTGCGGGTGGAGGAGTGGCTCGCCGAGGTCTCAGGACACTTCGTGTGGGTCCGACCAAGAGCCACGCCCGCCGCTCGGTGCCGTTGTCGCCCGGGTTGGTAGCCGGGATCGCCGCACACCTCGAGGGCGTCGACGCCGACCCTCGAGCGTTGCTGTTCACCGGCCTGAAGGGAGGGCCGCTGCGATATCGCTACTTCGTTATGAAAGAGTGGCGGGCGGCGCTCGAGTCTCTCGGACTCCCGGCGGTGGGGGGTCGACGTCCTGCGTCACAGCGCCGTCGCTCGAGATGATCGCAGCCGGGGGCCTCCGCTAAGACGCTCCAGACGGTGCTGGGGCACCGCAGCGCTGCGTTCAGTCTGACGGTGTACGGCCCGGCCACCTGTTCGACGCGACCTTGACGCATTGGTTGATCGGTTGGACACCTCGGCGCAAGGAGTGAGCTGGGATGAAGCTGTTGCCACCGGACCTCGCTAACGCCATCCTTGCGTCTGGCTTCCGGGACGGGAGCGGGACCTACATGACGACCCGTGCCCTCTGGCGGCGGATGGAGCAAAGAAAAAAAGCCCCCCAATTCACAGGGGGCTTCTTTACGCATTCTCTTGCTCGTGACGTCGACTTACTCGATGTCACATCCATCTGGCGGGTCGTCCGGGATGATGAGTCCGTCAGTCGGCGTGCCGGTAGGGACGATGAAGGTGGCGCGGATTACCGCATCCTTCTTACCGACGTTGCGCACTATGTGAGAGTCGCCTTCCTCGTAGAACCCCTCCCCGGCCTTGATCACTCTCTTGTCACAGTCCTCGTCGAACTCCTGCAGCGTGCCGGACTGCACCACCACTAGGTTGACTCCCGCATCATGGTGCCAACCCGATGAACTGCCCGGTTCGAACGTGAAGCGGGCAGGGTTTGTCGCCGGTTCGATAGACGCGGCACGACAGTCCCACGGGAGCGCCCGGCTTCGCGAAAGGATCGCGTCCGGATATCAAGATCGTGAGGGAGCCACTGAACATAAGTCGTTCGGCTTGACTGTGAGACTCAACCTTCTGATAGCTGAAGTTGGCATCCACACCCACGAGATCGATCGCTTCTTGGAGCTCTCGCTCCGTCTGTTTCCAGTTAGGGCAGCCATCGAAGTACTGCAGGGTAATGCTGACCGCCATAGTTGCTCCTCTCGGTGGATCAATAAGTTGGCAGGCAGAGCCCAGCGCTGCTTCCCAGGGCCTGACTGGGGATGACGATCTCCTGGCTCGGGTAATGAGTCTCGCGCAGGGGGCTAGCCGATTTCATTCCTCGGCCCACGGGGATAGTCGAGCTTCTCCTGAGCGGCAGACCGACAGGTGGCGCTCCGCTTGCTATTGCTTGTGAGCAGCCTGACCACCTTCCATCTGGCTAGAAGGTAAGATAGTCGCATGCGAATCGGCGAACTTGCCCAGCGTCTCAACCTCAACCCCCGCACGCTGCGCTACTACGAATCGATCGGGCTGCTCGCCGAGCCCGAAAGAACACATTCTGGGTACCGGGACTATTCAGACGACGACTTGGAGCGCGTCCAATTCGTCAAGAGCGCTCAACGCCTCGGGTTATCCCTCGACGAGATAAAGGAGATCCTCGCCTTCAAGGACCGCGGGGAGCTTCCCTGCGACTA
>Ga0136614_10000168_pt1 | contig 28444 bp, 24 predicted proteins | sample AntDrymUQ2792106_2_FD_106643 | JGI IMG/M metagenome (GOLD analysis project Ga0136614, IMG submission 106643) | Polar desert sand microbial communities from Dry Valleys, Antarctica - metaG UQ279 (21.06) | ecosystem: Environmental > Terrestrial > Soil > Desert | place: Antarctica: Dry Valley... | reverse complement strand
GGGATCGTCCCCGTGCTCGTGGGCACGGCAGCCGCCGGCAGGTTCATCGCGTGGCGGTTCGGCGCCGCGCTGCTGGTCGCGATCGGATTGCAGGTCGGCGTGAACTACTTGAATGACTACTTCGACGGCATCCGGGGCGTCGACACCCCCGAGCGGGTGGGTCCGCCCAGGCTCGTCGCGACCGGACTCGCCTCGCCGCTGTCCGTCCTGGCCGCAGCCCTCGTGTCGATCGGGGTGGCGGGTTTCGCCGGACTCGCGCTCGCGCTCGCCACGGCGCCCGTGTCGGTCCTGTTCGTCGGTGCGCTGGCATTGATCGCGGCGTTCGCGTACAGCGGCGGCCCGAAGCCGTACGCGGGTCTCGGCGTGGGCGAGGTGATGGTGTTCCTGTTCTTCGGGCTGATGGCGACATGCGGGACCGCGTTCGTGATGATGGAGTCCGTCCCGGCCGCCGCCTGGTGGTGCGGAGCGGCGCTCGGCATCCTCGCGGTGGCGATCCTGCTCGCCAACAACCTCAGGGACATCCCGACGGACGCGGCCACGGGGAAGCGGACACTCGCGGTGCGGCTGGGCGAGGCGCGGACACGGTTCCTCTACCGTGCCAGCGTGGTGGCGGCATTCGCGACGATCGTCGTCGGCGTGATCGCCTTCATCATCGATGAGCGGATCGGCCTCACGCAGTGGGGATTGCTGGGGCTCGCCGGGTGGATCCCCGCGATCCGCCCGATGGAGACTGTCGGTGTGGCGACCGGCCGCGATCTGGTTCCCGTCCTGAGCGGGACGGCGGCCGTGCATGCGACGACCGGTCTCCTGTTGGCGCTCGGACTCGTCCTCGCGCGGACGGCCTGAGAGAGGAAGGAAGACGTGGAGCAGGCGAACATCTCGCTCGCGTGTGCGACGGCGCTCGTCGACGGGCTGGTCGCCGGCGGAGTGGCGCACGCCTGCGTGTCTCCCGGATCGCGTTCGACGCCCCTCGCCCTCGCCCTCGCCCGAGACCCCCGAGTCGCGCAGCACGTGCAGCTCGACGAGCGTTCGAGTGGCTTCTTCGCGCTCGGTGCCGCGAAGGCGTCCGGACGCCCGGCGATCGTGGCGACCACGAGCGGGACAGCGGCAGCCGAACTCTTCCCCGCCGTCGTCGAGGCCTCGCAGTCGCGCGTGCCGCTGGTGATCCTGACCGCGGATCGGCCCCCTCGGGTCCGTGGGACCGGCGCGAACCAGACGATCGTGCAGCCGGACCTCTACGGCGGCTACGTCAAGGCGTCGATCGACCTCCCGATCCCGTCGACCGCCGGCCAGGAGGCATGGTGGCGCCAGGCGGCCCACGAGGCGCTCCAGGCGATGACCGGCGACCCGATCGGCCCGGTGCACCTGAACTGCCCGTTCGAGGAGCCGCTCACCCCCTCCTCCGAGATCCTCGCGCCGGTCGCCGACGACGAGCCGTTCGCGTGGCCCCCGCGTCCGGTGGCGGAGCTCGATCCGGACGAGGCAGACCGGCTCGCTCGCCTCGTGTCGGGCACCCGGGGTGCGGTCGTGTTCGGCGGCCTGCCGGCACATCTCTCGAGCGAGGGTCACTTCTGGGCGGAGCTGCTGGGGTGGCCTGTCCTCGCCGAGCCCACCTCGGGCGCGCGGCAGCCGGGATCGTCGCTCGCGGCGGGTCAGGCGATGATCGAAGGGCCATGGGCCGAGGCACACCCTCCCGAGGTCGTGATCCAGTTCGGTGCGCACCCCACCAGCCGGGCCACGCAACGCTTCGTCGCTTCGGCCGAGCAGGCCCTCGTCGCGGACAGGTGGCATCTGGATCCCGACCCCGACCGTCTCGCGTCGTGGCGTCTCGCGGTCGATCCAGAGGCACTGGCCGACGCGCTCGCTCGTCCTATCGTGCCGGGGGGCATCGGGATCGCGCCCACCGGTCTCACATCGGATGAGCTCGAGGATCCATGGCACGGCCGGATCGATCCCGCGCCCGACGACTGGCGCGACGCGTGGAGCGAAGGGGACCTGCGGGCCCGCAGGACCATGGATGCGCTCATGGACGGATGGGAGGAACCGTTCGAACCTAGGATCGCCCGTGATGTCGCCCGCTGGGTGCCTCCGGGAAGTCGTCTCTTCGTCGGGAACTCGAGTCCGATCCGGGACCTCGATCTCGCGATGCGACCGCGCGAGCACATCACCGTCTTGGCCAATCGAGGAGCGAGCGGCATCGACGGGCTCGTGTCGACGGCGCTCGGCGTGTCGGTCGCCGGGCCCGGTCCCGTGATCGCGCTCCTGGGAGACCTCTCGTTCCTCCACGACATGGGAGCGGTCCTGTGGAACGGCACACGCGACGTCGACCTCACCGTGGTGGTCGTGCACAACGGCGGTGGCCACGTCTTCTCGCTGCTGCCGCAACGCGAGCTTCCCGAACATCGGGAGCTGTTCATCACCCCGCACGCGGTCGACATCGGGGGACTGTGCGTAGCTTCCGGCGCCGGCCACGAACGGGTCGAGCGGGCGTCGGACCTGCTGCCCGCGCTCGACCGGGCGGCCGGCGCCGGCAGCCTCCACGTCGTGGAGGTCGTCGTCGACGCGGAGCTCGGACTTCGACGACGGCAGGAGATGCGCGATGCCATCGACACGGCGTTGGCACGGTCGTGAGCGAACCGCAGCCCGTCGGGTTCGCCACGACCGACGACATCCCCGAACTCGCTCGGCTCCGATGGCAGCTGTACGTGGAGCAGGACGGCGAGCCGGCCGAGTCACCAGATGCGTACCGTGAGCGGTTCGCGCGCTTCGCGGGGTCGGCGCTGGCGTCCGACGCGTGGCGAAGCTGGGTGGCTCGAGACGGCGATCGACTCGTCGCCGCGATGTGGCTCCATACGATGCCGCGAGTGCCGGTTCCCGGGAAGCGAGCCGGCCCGATCGGCTACCTGACCAACGTCTACGTCGAGCCCGCGCATCGCAACGCCGGCCTCGGCGCGGAGGTGCTCGATCAGATCACCGCTTGGTGCCGGAGCGAGGGCTTCTCGACCGTCATCGTGTGGCCGACGGAGCGGTCGCGGCCGTTCTACCGACGCGGAGGCTTCACCCGACCCGAGGAGCCGCTGGTGCTCGACGTCGAACCGGATACGTCTTTCGAGCGCTAGCCCCAGCGGAGGGCGTCGAGGAACGCGCGGAACTTTCGCTCGGTCTCATCGAGCTCCTTCGTTGGATCCGACTCGGCCACGATGCCGGCCCCGGCGTACAACGTGGCGCGATCACCGCGAAGTTCCGCGCAGCGCAGCGCGATCGCCCACTCACCGTCCCCGTCGGCATCCACCCAGCCAACGGGGCCGGCGTACCGTCCCCGGTCGAACGGCTCGAGCTCGGCGATCGTCTCCAGGGCGGCGGCGCGCGGTGTCCCGGCGACGGCGGGGGTCGGGTGCAGCTCGGCCACGAGGTCGAGCACCGAGGGCGCCGGCTCCTTCAGCACGCCACGGAAGCGCGTCGACAGATGCCAGATGTTCGGCGTCTCTCGCAGAACCGGCTCGGGATCCCACGTGAGCTCGACGCAGAACGGTCGGAGTGTCTCGGCTACGGCTTCGACGACGACGGCGTGCTCCTCCCGGTCCTTCGACGACGCGACCAGCGCCTCGGCGTTGGCGCGGTCCTCATCGGCATCTCCCGAACGCGGGGCGGAACCGGCGAGGGGATTCGACCGAACCTCGTTGCCTCGTCGCGAAAGGAGCAGCTCCGGGGACGCGCCCACGACCACGCCGTGCTCGGTGGGCGCCGCGAACGTATAGGCGTCCGGATCGACGGCCCGCAGGCGCTGGGCGAGGAGACGAGCGTCGAAGGCGCGGCCCGCCACCACCTCGACGGTCCGCGCGAGGACGACCTTGCGGATCCTCCCGTCCGTGATCCGCGTGATCGCCTCCCCGACGGCCTGCCGATAGCCCTCGGGGGTCGGCACCTCCCGGAGCTGAACCGGCTCGAAGGGCTCGGACGGCGCTCGCCCGATCACCCGATCGAAGGAGGGAGTATCGTCGGAGATCCCGTCGCCGTACGAAGCATCGATCCGCCAGGTGCCGCCCGACCCGTCGCGACGCACCGCTCGCCTCGGGATCATCAGCTCGGGTCGGGGCGGGCTCCCACGTGTGAACGCGATGGATCCCACAGCCACCGGTGCGACGTCGGACCTGCCTCGGATCGCTCCGCGAAGCACATCGATGGCATGCGAGAGATCGGACGGTTCGATGGCCGCGAAGGTGGACGGCGGAGACCCGGCAATCCCGGCCACGCCTCGGCCTCGTCGTTCGAAGAACACACCGTCCGGTGGTCGATAGGCGGCGAGGAGGTCGAATGCTTCGCCGAGCGGGGCGGCTCGCGTTTCGAGGGCGCCGACCCTCGGCCCGTTCATGCTCGCGTGGCGACGAGGAGCTGGGTCACGCCGCCACTCAGCGGCACCCGCTGGGCGTCGGGGAATCCGGCCGCGCGCAGCATCGACAACAGCTCGTTCGGCGCAGGGAGATACGCGGTCGATCGAGGGAGATACGAATAGGCCTCTCGATCCGAGAGCAGCCCGCCGATCGCCGGCACGATCTTCCGGAAGTACACCTTGTGGCCGAGTCGCATCAACCACCGCTCCGGTTCGGCCGTCTCGAGCAGCGCGATCCGGCCTCCCGGGCGCACCACCCTTGCGAGTTCCGCGAACAGGTGCTCCAGTGACACGACGTTGCGAAGCGCGAAGCCGCAGGTGGCCCCGTCGGCGCTCGCGTCGCGGACGGGCAGCCCCAGGATGTCCGCCTCCACGAGCGGGGCGTCGGTCTTCGCCGCGAACAGCATCCCGTGAGAGAAGTCGAACCCGACCGGACGATGACCCACGACCTGGAGCTCGCGACAGAGGTCACCTGTACCGCACGCGAGATCGAGGATGCTCGAGCCTGCCGGGAGCGCGAGCTCCCGCACCGTCCGGCGCCGCCACCCGACGTCCATCCCCAACGTCATCACTCGGTTCACGAGGTCGTAGCGAGGGCTGATCGTGTCGAACAGGCGCCGGACGGTGCGAGCCTTCTCGTCGCCCTCGGGCAACGCCAGATCTCGGCGCGGCGTCATGTCTGGCGCCGAGGAGAAGACGCCGCTCCAACCGACGGCGCCTCACCCGACGGCGCCCCGTCCAAGAGCGCCCCGTCCGGCGCCTCGATGTGCTCACCCGCTACCTCGAGGAGGACCCGGCGGAAATGGTGCGACACGAGCAGCGTCACCGCCGGCAACAGCTCCCGGAACGCGTCGACCATCCGGGCGGACGCGCCGTCCTCGTCAGCAGCCGTGTCCCGGATCGGCTTGCGGACGTGTTCATCGAAGAGCTCCACGGCTCTGTCGGCGAGGGCCCGCATCGCGCGATCGGCGTCCCCTGCCAACGAGAGCAGGTCGCCGAGCGGAAGACCGAACTCGAGCAGCCGCAGCGCGGTCCGAACCACCTCGATGTCACCCGGCGTGTACCTCGTCTGACCGTCGACGTCCGTCCCGATCCGGATCCCCTCGCGCTCCACCGCTTGGATCAAGGAGGCCGGCACCCCGCTCGCCGAGGCGAAGGCGTCGAGAGAGAGGAGCTCACCATCGTCCGCGTCGACCCGCTCGGCCGCCACGGCCGCCGCCAGACCCGCATCGGCGAGCCCGAGCTCGCCGTCGACCACCCGGCGGATCGCGGCGAGGGTCAAACCTTGCTTCTGAAGGGCGCGGATCTGGTGGATCCGGTCGACGTGCTCGGCCCGGTACCAGGCGACGCGTCCTTCCTTGTCCGGCTGCGGCAGCAAACCGCGCGACTGGTAATAGCGGACCGTGTCGACCGACACCTCGCACGCCGTGGCGAGCTGCTCGACTCGATACTTCACGACCGGGAACTCTACGAGTGTTCGCTCACAGGGTCATCCCGGCCCCGAACGCTCCTGGTCCGGAGCCCGGTCAGCGGGGCGGCGTCGATACGATGCCCCGCGTGGATCCTCGCATCGGCGATGGCGCGGACGAGCGAGCGCCGGATGGCGCGAGGGTCGGTCGGCATGCGGGGCGGACGATCACCCTCGGACTCGTGCTGGCATGCCTCGCGGGGACCCTGCTGGTAGGTGCCGTCCAGAAGGCGCCGTGTGCCGGCGGTGACTGGTTGGACGGGCGCCAGTACCGGCTCGCCTGCTACACGGACATCGTGCCGCTCTTCGGGACCGAGCAGCTCGCCGGAGGTCGGCTCCCCTACCTCGACGCGTGCGCCCCGTCAGGGAGCAACTGCGACGAATACCCCGTGCTGACGATGTACTTCATGCGCGTCGCCGGGTGGGTCTCCGGAGACGATCCCGAACCCTTCTTCTGGATCAACGTGATCCTCCTCTCGTCGTGCGCGGCGGTCGCGGCGGGATGCCTCTACGTGATCGATGCGCGACGCGCGATCTGGTTCGCTCTCGCGCCGACCCTCGCACTGCAGGTGTTCGTGAACTGGGACCTGCTCGCGGTCGCCCTGGCGACGGCGGCGACACTCGCCTTCTTCCGGCGAAGGGACGGATGGGTGGGTGTCCTGATCGGTCTCGGAGCCGCGGCGAAGCTCTACCCGGCGCTGCTGCTCATCCCGTTCGCCGCGGACCGGCTGCGCGGACGACAACCGGATCGCGCGATCCTGCTGTGGTGGTCGGCCGCGGCGACGTGGATCACCGTGAACCTCCCCTTCGCGGCGACCGGGCTCCACGGATGGTGGGAGTTCTTCCGCTTCAACGGCGCCCGTCAAGCCGACTGGGACAGCGCCTGGTACCTCCTCTGCCACCGTCTCTCCCTGTGCGTGCCGACCGGTCTGATCAACGTCTCCTCGATCGCGCTGCTCGTCGGGCTGAGCTCGTGGGTCTGGATGGCAAAACGACATCGCGAGCCCGACTTCCCTCGCTGGCAGCTCGCGTTCCCGGTCCTGGTCTTTTTCCTGCTCGTCGGGAAGGTCTACTCACCGCAGTTCAGCCTGTGGCTGCTCCCCTGGCTCGTCCTGATCCTGCCCGGCCCGCGACGCTTCCTCCTGTTCGAGGCGGCCGATCTGGCCGTGTTCCTCACACGATTCTCCTTCTTCGGTGACCTGACCGGGGTCGGCGGGCTGCCCCAGGGCGTGTTCGAGATCATGCTGCTGTTGCGTGCGGGAGTGCTGATCTGGTGCGTCGTGGCCTGGGTGCGGGAACCGAGCCGTCGGCTGCCCGGGGAACGCGCCACCGATCGCGCGCTCCCGGCGGCGCACGCGTGAGGGGGCGCCGCCGGCTCCTCGACGGATGGCGGCCGTGCCTCGCGGTGTTCCTCGCCGCCCGCGTCGGTTTGTCGTTGCTCTCCGTCGTCTCCGTCGACCTGATCGAGCCGCTCGACCCGGTGGATGTGCCCGGGCGCGCGGCGCCGGCCGCGACCCCCGGGTGGCACAACGCCATCGACGCGACCGAGCGCCAGGACGCGGTCTGGTACCTGCGGCTGGCTGCAGACGGATGGTCGACCGAGGACGCGAGCGCCGCGTTCTTCCCGCTGTATCCGCTGACGGTTCGCGCCGCCGCCTGGCTGCTCCCGGGGGACGATCTCCTCGCGGCGCTCCTCGTTTCGAACCTCGCGTTCCTGGGGGCCCTGCTGGCGCTGCTCGCGCTCACCGCCGAGGCGTTCGGTGACCGCGTCGCGCGGCGGGCCATCGTGGTGGCGGCGATCTTCCCGACTTCCTTCTTCTTCCTGGCCCCCTATACGGAGTCGCTCTTCCTGCTGCTCTCGCTCCTCGCCTTCCGGGAGTCACGCCACGATCGATGGGGACGGGTCGCGGTCTTCGGCGCCCTCGCGGCGCTCACACGCAGCGTCGGCATCCTCCTCGTCCCGGCGCTGTTGGTCGGAGCGATCTGGGACCGCCGCGATCGCCCTCGGCCCGCTCTGCTGGTTCGCCTGGTGGGGCCTCGTCCACGGCAACTGGCTGGCGCCCCTGGACGCCCAGAGGTTTTGGGGTCGCGAACTCCAACCGCCCTGGGTATCACTCGGCCGTGCAGTGGAGCTCGCCTGGTCGTTCCACTCCTACTGGCTGCTCGATCTGCTGATCGTGTGCCTCGCGTCCGTCGGTCTCGCGCTCGCGATCCCCGTCCTCCGGCGGTCCGAGACCACCTACGGAGCGCTCAGCCTGCTCCTGCCTCTCTTCGATCCATTCTGGGACAGGCCGCTGCTCTCGGCCCCCCGGTTCGCCGTCGTGGTGTTCCCCGCCCTGTGGGGTCTGTCCGGGATCGGGCTCGGCCGGAAGTTCCCCGAACCGCTCGTCATCTCCGTACTCGCGGCCGGATGGGCGGTCTCCGCCGTGCTGTTCGTCAACTGGCGGCACCTCTTCTGAGGCGGCGTCTCCTGAGACGGCGTCTTCTGAGGCGGCGTCTCCTGAGACGGCGTCTTCTGAAGCCGCCGCCTTCTGAAGCGGCAGCGGGGTGAGGGTAGGATGTGCCGAGCACGCGACAGACCGGAGGTGCCGTGACGATCAGGGTTGCCATCGCGGACGACCATTCGCTGGTGAGGCAAGGGCTCCGCAGGTACCTCGAGATGGCCGACGGTATCGAGGTGGTCGGTGAGGCCTCCAACGGCAAGGAGCTGTTGGAGCTCCTCGCGAAAGAGGAGCCAGACATCGCCCTCGTCGACATCCGGATGCCGGAGATGGACGGTCTGGAAGCCGCTCGTGAGATCCGGGACAAGCACGAGAAGATCGGCGTGATCATGCTCACCGCGTACGACGACCGCCAGTTCGTCGTCGAGGCGGTCCGTGCGGGGGCACGCGGGTACGTCCTCAAGGCGAGAGATGCCGAGCACCTGATCCAGACCGTCCGGCTCGTCGCGGGCGGCAACATGGTGATCGATCCACAACTGGTGGTGGCGCTCGCGGAAGAGCTCTCGACGGCCAAGGAGCGCGATCGCAGGGCGGAGACCCTCACCGCGCGAGAGATCGAGGTCCTGCAGCTCCTCGCGTTCGGTCACACCAACAGGGACATCGCCGAGCGCCTGTACATCTCGCCTGACACCGTGAAGACCCACCTCGAGCACATCTTCGAGAAGCTCGGAGCTTCCGACCGAACCGCGGCGGTCGCAGAGGCGCTCCGGCGTCGCCTGATCGAATAGGCACGACACCTCCGAGGAGCACCGCGTCGTAGGTCGTATGGCCCGGGTACTCACACCTTCGGGTGATGGAGTAACGGGGGGCGAGGCGGCATCATTGCACCCCCATGCCCGAGACCCCTCAACCACGGCGCGCGGCAGCAGCCCTCGCGCTCGGCCTGACGGCAGCGGTCGTCATCGGCGTGTACCTGAGCGTCCCGGACGATCCCCTTCGCCGCCGGTTGGTCGTCACCCTGATCGATGCCGTGGCCTGGTTCATGGGTGGCGTCGTCCTGCTCTCCATGCGTGAAGGGATCGTGGCGCGAAGCTCTCGCGCCGTCGGGCTCACGTTCCTCATCGGCTCCGCCGTCATCGGCCTCGTCTTCGTCTCGGGGATCACGGGATCCGAGGTCGAACCCGGATACGCAGACCTGCTGTTCCTCCTTCCCCTGGTCACCCTCATCGGAGGGTTCCGAAGCGAGATCAAGCATCACGTGCCACCCGGAGATCGCCGTGAGCTCGCGACCGATGCCGCACTGATCGTCTGCGCCCTGATGACGGCGGGCTACGTGCTGATCCGCCCGGCCGAAGCGACTTCGGACGTTTCGGCGTCGGCGGTCACCTTCGCGCTGGTCACGGCGCTCCTCGTCGCGACGTATCCCGCCCTGGCGATCTGGATCCCCACTCGGGCCCATGTCGCGCGCGCGGTGGTGTTCGCGGGGCTCGGGGCCGCCGTCTTGACGTTCGGGTGGCAGTGGACCCACATGACCTACGACGCCACGGACGCGGCGATCGAGCTGCCGATCGCGCTGTCACCGCTCGCCGTGGTCGCCACCTATCTCGTGATCAGACCCGCGAAGAAGCTTCCGCGACCCTCCCGGTTCGCACGCCCGATCCTGACGAGCGTCACAGTGATCGCGACGTGCGCCGCCCTCCTGATCACCGGCGTGCTCGCCGAAAGCCGGGGCCTCACCGTGTTGCAGACCGGCCTGTTCATCGGCGTCCTCGCGATCGCGGTCGCCGTCCGGATCATCGCGAACCAGATCACCGTGACGCAGGCGAGCGAGTCCGTGCGCCGGGCGCTCGGCCAGAAGGAGATGGCGCTCGCGGACACCGACGCCGCGTTGGAGCGCGTCCGTGAAACGAACGAGACCCTGAAGAGCTCGGAGGAGCATCTGCGCCTCGTGTTCGACGCTGCGGTCGACGGCATCATCGAGCTGGACGTCAACGACGTCGTCATGCGGACGAACGAGGCGTTCTGCCAGATGGTGCATCTCGACCGCGAAACGGTCATCGGGCAGCGCTGGCAGGCGCTGACGGCGTCCCTCGACGGTGCCGACGCCAGGTTCGCCGAGCTGCCCTCAGCAGGCCAAGCTCAGCTCGAACGGTCGGACGGCACGCCTCTGTACCTGGAATCCCGTGTGTCCGAGATCCCCACCAACCCGCCTCGCCGGCTCGTGTTGATCCGCGACGTGACGCCCGGAAAAGCTGCCGACCAGACGATCCGCTCCCTCCTGAAGTTCCTCCAGGAGAAGGATGAGGATCGCACCAGCTTGCTGCGACGTACGAACTCGGCGATCGAATCGGAGCGCAACCGGATCGCGCGCGACCTCCACGACGGACCGGTCCAGGGCGTCTCGGCCGCGTCGCTTTCTCTCGAGGCCGCGCTCCTCATGATCGGCGCGGGCGATGTCGAGCGGGGCGTCGACGTGCTCTCGAAGGTGCGCAAGGAGCTGGCCGACGAAGCGGACGCCCTTCGCTCCCTCATGTCGGGACTCCGTCCGCCGGTGCTCGAAGAGCGTGGGCTGATCCCGGCGCTCCGGGAAGCCGTCACGCGCTTCGGGATCGAACAGAGCGTGGAGACCGACCTCGTGGGCACGCTCCCCCGCCCGATGTCGTCCGATCTCGAGACGCTCGCTTACCGGGTCGTGCAGGAGGCGCTCACCAACGCCGCCAAGCATGCGCGCGCCGGCCGGGTGGTCGTGTCCGTCGAGACGACCGCCACGTCGCTCCGGGTCGAGGTCGAGGACGACGGACGGGGATTCGACAGCGCGATGACTCGGGAGTTCCTCCGGCAAGGTCGCGTGGGGCTCGCCTCGATGCGTGAGCGGGTCGAACTCGCGAACGGAACGTTCGTGATCCGCTCCAACCCGGGACGCGGCACGTCGATCGTAGCCACGTTGCCGGTCGATCCGGCCCCGGAAGCGCGGGAAGGAGCCAGAGAAGGCTCGACTAGCCTCCCCGGTCGTCGGCCCGCGAGCTGACCGGCGCGGCCGGCGAGGCCGTCGAGGGACTCGGCGCCGGCGGCACGGAGGGAGATGGGGGTGAGGGCGAAGGGGGCGGCGACGGCGACGGCGGCGACGGCGACGGCGACGGCGACGGTTCTTCGCTCGGCGAGGGACTGGGCTCCGGGCTCGGGGCCGGCGGCGGCGGGATCGGGGCCTCTGCCGACGGCGTCACCGTCTGCTCGTCGAACGTCGGCTCCGGGAAGGCGACCGCTTTCTTGCCCTCCATCGCCGTCTCCATGAACTCGTGCCAGATCGCGGCCGGGATCGTGCCGCCGAAGACCTCCGACACCCCCTGGATGTTCTCGAGAGGGATCTGCCCCTTCGGGAAGCCCACCCAGACGCAGGTCGCGATCTGGACGGTGTAGCCACAGAACCACGCGTCCACGTTGTCCTGCGCCGTGCCGGTCTTTCCCGCGGCCGGCCAGGAGCTCAGGCCCGCCGAGGCCCCCGTCCCGAACTCCACGACATCCTCCAACGCATAGGTGACGAGGTCGGCGACGTTCTCATCGACCACGCGGCGTCCCTTCGGCACGATGCGGGGATCGATCCTGCCGCCCGGGGACCGCACCTGCAGGAGCGGATTGGCCCGGCGACGCATGCCTCGTGCGGCGAGCGTCGCGTACGCGGTGGTCATCTCGACGGGATTGACGGCGACGCTCCCGAGCGTGATGGCACACACCGCCGGAAGGTCGGAGCGGATCCCGAGGCGGTGGGCCATGTCCGCGACCGACTCCGGACCGAGCTCCACCACCAGCTGCGCGAAGACGGTGTTGACCGAATGGGCGGTTGCCGATTGGAGGGAGTAGCTGCTGCCGCCACCCTCCGCGTTCTCGGGCTCCCAGGGCCCCTCCGGGCCGGCGCACATCGGATCGTCGATCGTGATCGTGTTCGGCCCGTACCAGCTCGAGTCCAGGTCGAACCCCTGCTCCATCGCCTCGGCGAGCGTGAACGCCTTGAAGGCGGATCCCGCCTGCCGCCCGGTTCCTCCCTTGAACGTGGCGAGGTTCAGCTGGGACTTGCCGAAATCCTTCCCGCCCGCCATCGCGAGGATGTGTCCCGTGGCGGGCTCGATCGCGACCAGGGCGGCGCCCGGGTCCTGGGGGCTCGGGAGGTGCGATTCGATGGCCTGCTCGGCGGCTTCCTGATACCCGAGATCGAGCGTGGTCCTCACCTGGAGACCGCCGCCGAAAACGGCCGCGGGCTCGTAGCGCCTCGCGAGGGTCTCGCGCACGTACTGCACGAAGTATTCGGCATCGCCCGGAGCCTCGATCTGGGCGTCCGGACCCTGCTGCAGGTCGATCGGGATCGCGCAGCACGGCTTGCGCTTCAGTCGCTCCGCGCGTTCGGCCTCCAGGTAGCCGTGCTGCACCATCCGGTCGAGCGCGAAGTCTCTTCGGAACTTGGCGTCGAACGGATGGTCGACCGGGTCGTAGGCCTCGGGAGCGGTGAGGATGCCGGCGAGCGTGGCCGACTGCAGGATCGTGAGACGCCGACCCTGCACGCCGAAGTAGGTCTGCGCCGCTGCCTCGATCCCATATGCGCCGTGACCGAAGTACACCGTGTTGAGGTACCTCTCGAGGATCTTGTCCTTCGACAGTGTGCGTTCGACCTTGATAGCAAGGAGGACCTCGCGGACCTTCTCCTTCACCGTCCGGGGCGGGACCACGTAGTCCCGGATGCCGTTGTCCCCGGGCGCCGTGTAATGACCGGCGTAGACACGCTTCACCAGCTGCTGGGTGATCGTCGACCCGCCCTGCACCGTCTCGCGCGCGACCAGGTCGCTCCATGCGGCCCGGATCGTGCCCCTGACATCGACCCCGCTGTGGTCGTAGAAGCGAGCGTCCTCGACGGCGAGGATCGCCTCGCGGAGGTGCTGCGGCATCTGCGTGAACGGGATCAACGTCCGGTCGACCGCCCCATGGAACGTGGAGAGCAGCTCGTCGTTGCGGTCGTACACGAACGTGGTCTGGACCGGAGGAAGCGCCTTCGGCAGGTCGATCCGCAGGTACGCGATCAGGAGGACGCCGAGACCGAGCAGAGCGACCACGACAGGCGTGAGTGCGAACGCCCACCAGAAGCGGCGGAAGAATCCCCTCTGCGACGGCTTCGATGCGGGCCCTCGCCCGCTGCCACCCCCGGTGGCTCTCGAGGGGCGCGCGGAACGCGCTCCGCCGGATCCGGCGGTGCGTGTCCGGGCGTTCCGAGCTTGGGACGTGCGCGGACTGGCCCCCTTGGTGCGACCGGTCGCCCCCGCTGCCGAGGCAGCCCTGTCTGTCCCTCCGGCCTTCTTCTGGGCGTGACGGGGGGTGTAGTCCTTCGAGGGGCCTTTGGAGGTCGCGGACACGACGGGCGGAATCCTACCCGGGCCGGTAGACGCGGAAACTCCGAGCTCAGCCCGCGGCCGCAGCGCGCCTGCGGGCCGTGAAGGCCTCGCGGAGGTGGTTCCACGCGCAGGAGCGACAGACCTCGACCACGTAGCAGGCGGACCCGGGGTGGGCGGCCGTCAGCCGGAGACCGGTCTGGATCGGCCAGACGCGCCCGCTGTTGCGGCGCAGGGAGGAGCCGAAGACGTACGCGAGTAGCACCAGCTTGTCCTTGCCGCAGACCGGGCAGTCGGTCGTCGTCGCCTCGCCGACGTGCTTCGCGGCCCGCATGAGCTCCGGATGTGCGTCGCAGAGATCGGCGACGGACATGGTGCCGCGCCTCGCGTCGCGGATCAGCGCTCGCTTCGCGAGCGTGTAGTCGATGACGCCGAGCTCGGCGCTCCTCGACCTCCGGGCCGTGCCACGTGCCTGCCGCATGGTCGCGCAAGTCTACCCCTGGTCCCAGACGTCGGGGAGAGGCGCGGCTACCATCCGCCCGTGCCGATCCAGGACCAGATCTCGCCTCTCCGGAGGGTCTACGTGCGGGCGCCCGAGCCGGAGGCCTTGCGCGGCTGGCGCGAGTACGGATGGCGCTCGGCTCCCGACCCGGATCGTGCGGGCGCCGAGCACGAGGCCTTCTGCGCGCAGCTGGTCGAGGCAGGCGCCGAGGTCGTCGTGGGCGATGCCTCGGCTTCCCGGGATCCCGACGCCATCTACACCTACGACCCGGTCCTGATGACGGATGCGGGCGCGATCCTGCTGCGGCCGGGGAAGGCGGAGCGTCGCGGGGAGCCCGCGATCGCCGCGGCCGACCTCGATGCGGCCGGCGTCCCGGTGATCGCCGCCCTCGGCGAGCCTGCGCTCGCCGAGGGCGGCGACATGTGCTGGCTCGACCGAGGGACGCTGCTGGTCGGCGTGGGCTATCGCACGAACACGGCGGGGGTCGACGCGCTACGCGCCCTCCTGCCGGATGTCACCGTCGTCTCGTTCGACCTCCCCCACCTCGCCGGCCCGGCCGAGTGCACGCACCTCTTGTCCTTCGTGTCGATGCTCGACGTCGATCTCGCCGTGGCCTCGCTGGCGCATCTCCCCGTTCGTCTCGTCGAGCTCTTCCGGGACGTGGGTGTCCATATCGTCGAGGTGCCTGACGCCGAGTTCGACTCGATGGGCGCGAACGTCCTGGCCCTCGGGCCGCGCATCGCCCTGGCGCTCGAGGGCAACGCGGAGACCCGGCGGCGGATGGAGGCAGCGGGCGTGGACGTGCGCACCTATCGCGGCGACGAGATCTCGCGGAAGGGAGACGGCGGACCCACATGCCTGACCAAGCCGCTGGCTCGGGGGTGAAGCTCAGGCGATCCCGACGTCGCGGAGCCGATAGATGTCGCCCCGCTGCGAGGCGCAACGCACCCGTGAGAACCAGAGGTCGACCTGCGACGCCAACGGGACGAGGGACACCCGATAGTCGACGTCGATCCCGCCCGGAAGGGTCGCGAGGGTCGTGGGCGTCGCGCCGAGTGTCGCCACCGGCACGCGCATGATCCGAACGGCCGACCCACATACGCTGCCCGATCGGACGAAATAGACGAGCCCCTCCGTCTCGTCCACGATCGGTGCATATCGATCCAACCCGTCGGGAGCCGGGATCCTCCTCGTCCGGTCGGTCACGGTGTCGCGGACGAACGCGGTGCAAGTGAAGGGCCCGCACACGGACCACGTCGCATAGCGCTCCCCCACCGCCGAAGGCGACACGTAGTACCGGACGAGGTCGTGGCTCATCAGCGACTGGATCGTCTTCGCCGCTCGGTCGTAGAGGAACAACGTCGTCTTGCCGTGGGCGTCCCGCGCGAATAGATAGAAGGCGTTCGAGATCCGCGGCCCCCACTCCCATCGAGCCGTGTTGATCGGAGCAGGGAGCTTGAGGCGCCCCCGCGTGGCCAGGTTGATCGTGTACAGATCGGAGGCCTGCCCGTCGATCTGCTGGTAGATCGCCCGGTCCTGGTCGGGATTGATCCCGCCGGCGAAACCCCTGGTCCCGTTGCGGTTCAGCCGGAAGACCTCCGACGTCCCGCGGACCTTGCCGTAGGCGTGGTACCGATTCGAGAACGCCTCGGAGTTCTGCGTCCAGATCATGTACGTCTCGTTCGCCGAGGGATGGATCTGGTCCTCGGGGCCGCCGAGGATCCGCTGCGGCGCACTGACACCCGCCGCGGGCGCTATCGCGACGGCGGCGAGCAGGACCGCCAGGCACAGCGATGCGGCGCCAAGGACCCGACGAGACCGGTGCACGTGGCCAGGTGCGCCGCCAAGGATGCGGCCAAGGATGCGGCCAGGAACGCGGCCAGGAACGGGGGAAGTTGGGGAAGGGAGCCGTTGCACGTTCGCGGAACGCTATCCGCCCGACACGAAGATGTCGAACTCATTTCGGGTCTCTGATCGTCCTCCATCGTGCGTCATCGAGTCGAAGCTCGTCGCCGTCCCAGAACCCGCCAACGGCGAGCAGGGCGTCCGTCGCCTCCTGGAGATCCTCGACGCGGATGTCGAGATGGACGTCACGACGGTTCCTTCCCGAGCAACTTGTCGACTGCCTGCCCGAAGACCTCGGTGTGCCTGTCCACGTCCTGGGCGGTCGTCGCCGGGGACATGAGCGCCATGTTGTGGAACGGCGTGATGAGGATGCCCCGGTTGAGCAGGAAGAGATGGATGAACGGGTCGAGCTCCGAGTCCTGACCCTGGAACGCCTCATCCCCGTTCCGAGCCGGTTCGGAGCGGAACAGGTACTCGACGCGGCACCCGAGCCGGACGACGTGCCACGGAAGATCGCGGGACGAGATGACGTCGCGAACCCCATCCTCGAAGCGCTCGCCGAGCTCGATCATGCCTTCGAACGCCTCATCGGTCATCACCTCTCCCAGGGTGGCGCGCATCGCGGCGAACGAGAGCGCGTTGCCGGCGAGCGTGCCTCCGGTGCCGCCGACGTCGATCACGTCGGGGTCGGTGCCCTCGACGATGCGCCGCTGGACCTCCTCCGTCATGCCATAGGCGGCCGAGGGGATGCCGGCCCCCAGGGTCTTGCCGATCGTCACGATGTCGGGCGCGAGGCCCCACGCCTTCGTTGCACCCCCGGGCCCCGCGCTGATCGTGTGGGTCTCGTCGATCAGCAGGAGGGTCCCCGTCTGGTCGCAAAGATCCCTGACGCCCTCCCAGTAGCCCGCGTGCGGCATCACGATCCCGATGTTCGTGAGCGCCGGCTCGAACATGCAGACCGCGACATCCCCATGACTGAGCTCGCGCTCGAGCCCGTGGAGGTCGTTGATCTCGACCACCCGAGTCGTCGTTCGCACCGGCACGGGCGGCCCGGTGTTCCCGGGCTGATCGACGACCTCACCCGCCCCGTCCAGCTCCGCGAACGTCTCGTCCACGGTGCCGTGGTAGCAGTGGTTGTGCACGAGGACCTTCGGGCGGCCGGTGATGTGGCGCGCCCAACGGATCGCGAAGCGATTCGCGTCGGTCGCGGTGAGGGCGAACGACCAGTAGGGAACGCCGAAACGCCGCGCGAGCTCTCCGCTCACCCAGGCCGCGTCCTCCGTCGGAAGCATCAGGGTGATCCCTCGAGCCGCCTGTTTCGCGATGGCGTCGACCGCGACCTTGGGGGCGTGCCCGGCCATGCCGCCGGTGTCGCCGAGGCAGAAGTCGACGAAGCCGTTCCCGTCGACGTCGCTGAAGCGCGCTCCCTCGGCTTCGTCGACATACACGGGATGATCGCCCGGCCATCGGACCATCCAGTTCATCGGCACGCCGTAGAGGAGCGAATCCCGCCCCGCCTCGAAGAGCGTTCGGCTCCCCGGATGACGTTCTCGGAACAGCGCTCGCTCGCGTTCCATCAACCCGGCGAGACGTGCGCGATCGATCGTGGTCACGCGTTGGCTCCGATGCTCGTGTCGAGAACTGGGCGCATCCGGAAGGAGGCGGAGTCTACTACCCTGCCTGCGTGGGCTGGCCGGTGGTCGCCGTGGCGGGAGGACCCCGTGAGCGAGGTCGCGCCTACGGGGAGCTGGCGCGCGGTCGAGTGCACCACTCCCTGGCGCTCTACGAGAACCTCTTCCGCCACTACACGGGTATGCGATGGCCGGCGGTGCGCGATCGGGCCGGCGTCTTCGCGGGCCCGATCGACGACTACGACGTCCGGCTCTTGCCGGAGATCGAGGGGATCGCCGAGGGAGCCGCGGTGGAGGCAGAGGACATCCTCGCCTTGAACGTCCGCACCGAGGTGATGTTCGGGATGGCGAACGGGGAGTGCACGGCGCTCTGCACGCCGGTGAACGATCGCGCGGATGCCCATGTGCTGCTCGCGCAGAACTGGGATTGGCACCCAGGCGCCCGGGAGACGTGCGTGCTGCTCGTCGAGGCGCCGCACGACGCCCCGCCGTTCGTCACCCTCGTCGAAGCCGGGCTGCTCGCGAAGTGCGGGATGAACGAACGAGGCATCGGCCTGGCCGCCACCGCTCTCACCTCGACCCTCGACCGCGGCGAGCCGGGCGTGCCGTTCCACGCGATCTTGCGACGGATCCTCACGTCCGGCTCGTTCGACGAAGCGATCGACGCCGTCCTCGCCCCGATCCGCGCGTCCTCCGGGAACTTCCTGCTCGCGTCCCGCGACGGCCGTGCCGTCGATCTCGAGGGAGCGCCCGGAGGACCGGATGCGGTGCACCGAACCGACGGCACGCGACTCGCGCATGCGAATCACTTCCTGCGGCCGTCGCGGGCCGGCTTCGATGGCTTCACGGACCTCGAGCGGATCGACGACGCGAGCACCAGCGTCTCGCGTCAGGGGGCCGCGGACACGTGGGTCTCGGCGGCCGGCGAACGCTCGGTCGACGAGGTGCTCGGCGTGCTTCGCGACCACTCCACCTCGGTCTGTCAGCACGCCGACGGAAGCGGTCCGCCGGAGACCGCGATCGAAACCGTCGCGGCGATCGCCATGGATCTCACGGAGGGGTCGCTCTGGGTCACGGAGGGGCCGCCGTGCACCGCTCGGGCGGAACGATTCGAGCTTGGCTCCCTCGTCGCGCACGCAGCCTGACGTATCCTCCGCGCGTGTTCCGCCTCCTCCCGCTCGCTCGCGCATCGGTCCCCATGGTCCTCGCGCTGCTCGTCGCCGGCGCCGCGATGCCCGTCGCGGCCGCGCCCCCACCGTGGAAGCAGGACATCGACGAGGCCGTCGCGGGTCACCACGTGTCCGTCGCGATCGGCCTCGACGGGGGGTGGCTGTATCGCCATGACACGTGGGATCGGATGACGCCGGCGTCGAACCAGAAGCTCGTGTTCTCCATGGCCCTGCTGCAGAAGGCCTCGATCGACACACGGATCCGCACCCGTGTACTCACGAAAGGAGAGATCACGAACGGCGTCCTTCGAGGGAACCTTTGGATCGTCGGCAACGGCGACCCGGAGGTCGACAGGGGCACCATGGCGGCGCTCGCCCGGGCGGTCGACGAGGGCGGCATCCGCAAGGTCCGGGGGCGCGTGTTGGGAGCGACGACGGGCTTCCAGCGTGATTGGTGGGCGCCCGGATGGCAGGACTACTTCCCGCGCGACTACATCGCGCTGCCGACCGCGCTCACTTTCGAGGGGAACCAGGACGCCCGTGGCGTGCACATCCGAGATCCCGAGCGGCGAGCCGCGCGTTCCCTCACGAAGCGGCTCCGAGCGCTCGGTGTCGTCGTCACGATGGAAGCGGGCGCGGGTGCTCCGCCGATCGGACTCCGCCGCATCGGGACCCTCGCGTCCGACCCCCTCGGGCCCCTGATCTCGCGGATGAATCGGCGCTCCAGGAACTTCTACGCGGAGGTGCTCGGTAAATGGCTCGGTGGGCTCGTCATCGGTGGAACGGGATCGATCGCGAAAGGCGCGCGAGCGATCACGCGCTTCGCCGACGCGCGCGGCGTGAGCCTCGTCGCCCACGATTCCTCAGGTCTCTCCTCCCGGAACCGCATCCGGACGCAGGATCTGGTGAAGCTGCTTTGGTTCGCGGAGACCCGCCCGTGGGAGACGAACCTCCGCGGCAGCCTCCCGACCGGCGGGCAGGGGACGCTCGAGGGACGGCTGGTCGGTGTGAAGGTGCGAGCTAAGACCGGCACGTTGATCGACATCTCCGCGCTCTCGGGCTGGGTGTGGCTGGAGCAGGAGGGAGCGTGGGGAGAGTTCTCGATCATGTCTCGGGGGATGTCGAAGTCCGAGGCCGCCTCGATCGAGGACCGTATCGTTCGGATCGTCACGAACCGCGCGTCGCTGAGCGCCCCCGCGCGCTTCCCATCGACCGATGCGGGGTCCATGCTCGACGTGTCGTGACCACGTCCGATCTCGACGCGCTCGTCCGCGCGACGCCCTCCTCCCGTGATCGTGCGATGGACTTCCTCCGGGCGGCGTCGATCGTAGCCGTCGTCTTCGGGCATTGGTTCATCTCGATCAACCACTGGGAGGGCGGCGTGATCCGCTCGACGAGCGCGATCGGGGTCACGTCGGGGCTGTGGCTCTTCACATGGGTCTTCCAGGTCATGCCGATCTTCTTCTTCGTCGGGGGCTTCTCGAATCTCGTCGCGTACGACTCCGCGCGGCTCAAGAGCGGATCGACCTGGACGTTCATCCGGGGCCGGCTCGAGCGGCTCCTCCGGCCCTCGATCGTCTTCTTGGTGGTGTGGACCGTCGTGCAGGTGGTGCTCCACCTCGCCGACGTGGGCGCGCCGACCGGGCCGCGGCTATGGGGCGACACGACGCTGCTTCGAGGGATGAAACCGCCGGGGGCGACGATCCCCTTCGGCCCGCTGTGGTTCCTCGGGGTGTACCTCGTGGTCGTGGTGATCGCGCCCCTTACGATCTGGCTCCACCGGCGGTTCGGGCTGTGGGTGCCACTGGCGATGGCGCTCGGTGCCGCCGCGGTCGACCTGTTCGCCTTCTCGACGGGCGAGTGGGGATGGCGGTGGCTCAACGTGGCGTTCGTGCTGCTGTTCCCCCATCAGCTGGGCCACGCGTATGCCGACGGCACGTTCGCCCGATGGCCCCGCCGGCGCTTCTGGGCGATGGTCGTGGGCGGGCTCGCCGCCCTGGTCGTGCTCACGACGCCGTGGATCTTCCGGCTCTTCGGCGAAGCCCGCTTCGACTGGTTCCCGGGCATCGGCCACTACCCGAAGAGTCTCCTGGGCACCGACGTCGAGAAGGTGTCGAACGCTTACCCGCCGACCGTGTGCTTCCTGCTCGGCGGCGTCTGGACGATCGGTGCCGTGATGCTGCTCAAGCCGAAGCTCGACCGATGGCTCCAGCGGGAGCGACCTTGGCGGTTCACGATCGTCGTGAACGCGAGGATCATGACGCTCTTCCTCTGGCACATGACGGCGTTCCTCCTCGCCCTCCTGGTCCTCTGGCCACTCGGGTTCGGGCGCGAGCAGGACTCCACGGCACGGTGGTGGCTCGAGCGGCCGCTGTGGTTCCTTGCCTCCGGTGCGATCCTGCTCGGGCTGATCGCCGTCTTCGGACGATTCGAGCGCGGAGGAGCGACTCCTCGCACGCCGGCAGGCGATCGCGTCGCCAGACAGAGATAACGTCGCCGGACGAAGGGGAGGTCGGTCGGGGGTAGCATCGCCCGGTGGATCTCGCGTCGCTCGCCACTGGCACCGGGTCGCGGATCCTCCTGGTCGTGATCGACGGCCTTGGCGGGATGGCGGATCTCGCGCACGGCACAGAGCTGGAAGAGGCGATCACCCCGAACCTCGACCGCCTCGCCGACGAGGGCGTCACGGGCCTCCTGGAGCCCGTCGGCCCCGGGATCACACCGGGGTCCGGCCCGGGACACCTCGCGCTGTTCGGGTACGACCCGCTGGAGTTCGCGCTGGGGCGCGGCGTGCTGAGCGCGGCCGGCCTCGGCGTCGAGCTCCATCCCGATGACGTGGCGGCACGGGGGAACCTCTGCACATTGGATGGGGACGGCAACGTCGTCGACAGACGGGCCGGCCGGATCTCCGACGAGGAGGCCCGTCGCGTGGTGGCACGTCTCTCCGCCGCCGTCCAGGGAGTCGAGTTGCACCACGAGAAGGGCCATCGCCTCCTCGTGGTGTTCCGGGGAGAGGGCCTGGACCCGCGCATCGGCGACACCGATCCGCAGACGATCGGGGTCCCGCCGCTGGATGTGCGGCCGCTGGATCCGGCGGCGACGTCCACGTCCGAGCTCGTCGCCGCCAAGCTTGCCGAGATCCATCGTGCGCTGGCCGGCGAACCCGCGGCCAACGGGTTGGTGCTCCGGGGGTTCGACACGCATCGGGAGCTCCCACGCTTCGAGGATCGAACCGGCCTCCGCGCCGCGGCCGTCGCGGTCTACCCGATGTACCGCGGCATCGCGAAGCTGTTGGGGTTCGACGTCCTCGGACCGCCGGCTGACCTCGCCGATCAGGTCCGCCTCCTGGAGAAGCACCGGGAGGATGCGGACTACTTCTTCGTCCACGTCAAAGACGCGGACGCGGCGGGTGAGGACGGCGATCGCGGCCAGAAGATCGCCGCGATCGAGCGGGTGGACGCGGCGATCCCGGACCTGGCCGCCGCGCTCGAACCCGGCGTGATCGCCGTGACCGGCGATCACGCCACCCCCTCGCAGATGGCCGCGCACTCCTGGCACCCGGTGCCGGTCGTCGTGCACGGACCTCGGTCCGGGCGCGACGACACCGACCGCTTCGGCGAGCACTGGTGCCGGGCGGGCGGCATCGGCGTCCGCCCCTCGATGCAGCTGCTGCCGATCCTCATGGCGAACGCCGGCCATCTCGCCAAGTACGGGGCCTGACGGTGTGCTTCGACACGGACGCACTCCCTCCGGATCCTGCCCGAACCGGCATGGGTTCCGGCTCGGAGCGAACGGTCCTGGTCGCCGGCGACGGCAACCGCTTCTCCGCCACTGTCGCCAGGACACGCGAACCCGCCTCGGCAGGCGTCGTGGTCATCCCGGACGTCAGGGGCCTCCACCGCTACTACGAGCGACTCGCCGAGCACCTCGCGGACGCAGGGATCCACGCGGTCGCGATCGATCCGTTCGGACGTACCGCGGGCGCGGAACACCGTGAAGAGGGCTTCGACTACGCGCCGCACCGCGCCGCTGTGACCGACGAGGGGCTCCGAGCGGACGTTCGCGCCGCGGCCGAGCGGCTCCGGGCCGGCGGCGCCACCCGGGTGGTCTCGATGGGCTTCTGCTTCGGGGGGCGGGCCTCGCTGATGCAGGCCTCCCAGGAGGGTGTGGACGGGGCCATCGCGTTCTACGGGCCTCCGATGCGAGCGGAAGGGGGCGAGCTCTCCCCCATCGCCGAGGCGCAGGCGGGCCTGGTTCGCGCGCCGGTCCTCGGGCTCTACGGCGGAGCGGACCGCGGTATCCCTTCGAGCGATGTCGAGGCGTACGATCGCGCGCTCGACGAGGCCGGGATCGAGCATCGGATCGTCGTGTACCCGGACGCACCGCACTCCTTCTTCGACCGGAAGATGTCCGAGCACGCCGAGGCGTGCCGCGGCGCGTGGGCTCGGGTGCTCGGGTTCGTCGACAGCCTGCAGCGCTGACGCGGGTCGTTGCGGCGCAACGCCGGAGCGCGCTCACTGACTTGCACGGCGTCGAGGGCGACGGGTAGCCTGCGGAGGAGCCATCGGCGCGAGGAGAGGGGCGGTTCGTGGACATCGATCAGGTGCTCAGGGATGGAAGACTCAGCAGACGCGACCTCCTGAAGCGGGGTGGGGTCCTCGCGGGAGCGGCGATCGGCATGCCGGCGATCCTTGCCGCATGCGCCCCCGACGCGCCCACACCGCCCGCCAGCGATCCGGAGCCCACAGCGATCGACACGTCGAACATCGCCGGGTCGACGATCAAGGTCGGCACGTACGGCGGATTCTTCGAGGAGAACTTCCGGAAGATGTACCCAGCCTTCACCGAGGAGTTCGACGTCGAGGTCGAATCGGTCTCCCAGCCCACCTCGGAAGTGTGGGTCGTGCAGCTCCAGCAGGCGATCTCGGCCGGCGGCGCGCCACCGGCCGACGTCTCGATGCTCTCGGGAGTCGGTCTCCAGCGCGCGATCAACGGCGACATCCTGGCGAGGTATCAGACCTCGGACATCCCGACGTCGGAGAACCTCGAGGAGGGCTACGTCCGTACCGACGACGACGGCAACGTCACCGGGGTGGGCGGGCTCTCCTGGTACATCACCCTCGTCTCCAACACCGACCGAGTGAAGGAGAGCCCGGACTCCTGGACGGCCTTCTGGGACTCGGAATGGGAGAACGAGCTGGCGTTGCTCCGGAACGCCGCCAACTCGTTCCTGCTCGAGATCACGGCCGCGACGCACTTCGACGGCTACGACATCCTGGAGACGCAGGATGGGGTCCTCGAGGTGATGCGCAAGCTCCAGGAGGTCAAGCCGAACGTCAAGCTCTGGTTCCGCGACGAGGCACAGGCACAGCCCGCGTACAACGAGGGCGAGGTGTCGCTCGGGCAGTTCTATCACGACATCACGCTGTTCGCGGCGTCGGAGGCGGGCGGCGGCGCCCCCCTGCGGAGCGTGTTCCCCACCGAGGGAGCGATCCTCGACTCGGGCTTCTGGTCGATCTCGAAGACGACGGAGAACCTCGGCGCGTGCGCCGTGTTCATCGACTACATGTGCCGGCCGGAGATCCAGCAGGAGCTCGCCCTCACGCTCGGCACGATCCCGTCGACGAAACGGGACACGATGACGTTGACCGACGAGGAGTACGAGGGCGTCGCCGGTCCGGGACCCGAGACGGCGTTGCGACCCAAGTACGAGATCTACGACAAGTGGGAGGACTGGATCGACCAGAACTGGACCGAGCTGATCCTCTCGTAGCTCCCGAGGAGCGAGGGTGACCCCATGAGCCGGCGCTCCGACGTACGAGGTGGGCTGAAGCTCGAAGGCCTGGTCAAGCGGTTCGACGACGTCACCGCGGTGGCGGGCATCGACCTCGAGCTGCCGCCCGGAAAGCTGATCTCGTTCCTCGGACCGTCGGGGTGCGGCAAGACCACGCTGCTGCGGATGATCGCGGGTCTCGAGCGTCCGACCGAGGGTCGGATCTTCCTCGACGACGACGACATCACGGACCGCCCCGCCTACACGCGGGATATCGGGATGGTTTTCCAGAGCCTGGCCCTGTTCCCGCACCTGAACGTGGCCGGCAACGTGGGCTACGGCCTCCGGATCCGGGGAGCGGAGAAGGACCGGATCTCCTCGCGCGTGGACGAGCTGCTGACGCTCGTCTCACTCGAAGGGCTGGCCGACCGGCGCATCCAGCAACTCTCCGGGGGGCAGCGCCAGCGCGTGGCGACCGCTCGCGCGCTGGCGTTGGAGCCGCGACTGTTCCTCCTGGACGAGCCGCTCTCCGCGCTCGACGCGAACCTGCGCGAGCAGCTCCAGGTGGAGCTCCGGCTGCTGCAGCAGCAGCTGGGGATCACCACGATCATCGTGACCCACGACCAGCGAGAGGCGATGACGATGTCGGATCTCGTCGTCGTGATGAAGGAGGGCCGCATCGAGCAGGTCGGCCCGCCGCTGGACGTGTACCGGCTGCCGAGCTCCCCCTTCGTCGCCGGGTTCATCGGCCGTACGAACCTGCTGCGGGGCGAGGCGGCCGGCGACGGCTCCGTCGATGTCGCTGGCCACCCCTTCGACATCGCGGGCGAGGCCGATCGCACCGGCGAGGTGACGCTCTCGGTACGACCCGAGGCCGCGCTGCTGGTCGTGGAGGGAGCGCCTGAACGGAACGTGCTGCCCGGCACCGTCGTGTTCGTACGCGACCTGGGCGAGCTCTTCGAGTGCTTCGTGGACTGCGGGATGGAGGAGCACGTGATCGTCGCGGGCTCGCCCCGAGACTGGGTGCCGGTGCAGCAAGGCGCCCAGGTCTCGGTGCACTTCCCGGCCGATGCGTGCGTGGTCGTGGTGCCATGAGCCAGCAGGAGCGACCGTCGCCGAGGACCTACGGGGTTCTCGCGTTCCCAGTGGGGATGCTCGTGATCTTCTTCCTCATCCCGTTCGGGATCATGGTCGCGACGAGCTTCTACCACCGGATCGAAGGCGCCTTCTACGAGCCGGCGTTCGAGCTCGCGAATTGGCAGCGCCTCTTCCAGCCCGTGTTCCTCGAGAGAGCGCTCTTCTCGATCGGGATCTGCCTCCTCGCCGGCTTCGTGTGCATCGTCGTGGCGTTCCCCTTCACGTACTTCCTGACGCGGATGCGGCGCCGCCCGCAGGTCGCGCTCCTGATCGTCGTGCTCTCTGCGCTCAGCCTCTCCGAGGTGATCGTCGCGTTCTCGTGGTACATCCTGCTCGGACGGGCGTCGGGCGTGTCGAACATCCTCGTCTGGCTCGGTGTGATGAACGAGGCGGCCGCGTACCAGCCGAGCTTCGCCGCGGTGCTACTCGGCCTCTGCTACATCGCCTTCCCCTACTGCGTACTCACGCTGTACCCACAGCTGACTCGCCTTGATCCCGAGATCACGGAGGCGGCACAGACCCTGGGAGCTTCGCCGTGGCGCACGTTCTGGACCGTCGTCGTCCCGATCGCGCGGCCGCTCATCGTTGCCGGATCCCTGCTCGTGTTCGTGTTCACGCTCGGCAGCTACATCATCGCCTTCTTCCTCGGGCGTCCCGAGCATTGGACGCTGTCGGTCTTCATCGCGGATCAGGCGTCGGCGAACGCGAACGTCCCGTTCGCGGCGGCGATGGCGATCTTCCTGACGGTGCTGTCCTTGCTCGTGGTGGCGGCGGTGGTTCTGGTCGAGTCCCGGACGAGGAGGCTGACGTAGGTGCGCGTATGGCGCTGGTCGCTCACCGCGTTCGTCGTCGTGTTCCTGCTGGCGCCCCTGGTCGTGGTCGCGGTGGGCTCGGTGAACGAGAACCGCTACCTGAACTTCCCCCCCGAGGGCTTCTCGCTCTCGTGGTACGGCCAGCTCTTCACCGATCCGGGCTGGCGGAACTCCATCCGATTGAGCCTGGAGATCGCCGCCGTGAGCGCGGCGCTCGCCGTCCTGATCGCGACGCCGCTCGCCTACGTGCTCCGCACCTATCGGATCCGGCTCGCGCCGATCCTGTACGCCCTGGGCGTACTCCCCTTCATGCTGCCGCCGATCATCAGCGCGCTCGGGATGCAGGTCTTCTGGCTCTCGACCGGCCACGTCGGCCGGATCGAGAACGTCGTCATCGCCCACGCGATCTTCTTCGCGACGCTGCCTCTCGTGACGATCTCCCTCGCGATGGAGACGATGGACCAGGCCCTGCCCGAGGCGGCGAAGACGCTCGGCGCGGACCAACGCACGACGTTCCGCACGATCACCCTGCCGCTGCTGATCCCGTCGATGATCGCCGGGTACGCGGCGGCGTTCGTACTCAGCCTGAACGAGTACATCATCTCCTTCCTCGTCGCCGGGTTCACGGTCGAGACGTTGCCGGTGAAGATCGTGAACGGGCTCCGCTACGGATTCACGCCGACGATCGCGGCGATCGCGGTCGTGTTCGTCCTGATCGCGGCGACCACGCTGACGCTGTTCGCGATCTTCGGGAACCTGATGAAGTTCCTGGGCGCCGACCCGGCGATCCTCGAGAAGAACAAAGCCGCCTAGGCACCATCAGGTTGGTCGGCCTGCCGGGCAAACAGGGCGAGCAACTCATACGCCACGTGCGACGCGGCCACGGCGGTCACCTCCGCATGGTCGAACGGCGGCGCGACCTCGACGATGTCCGCGCCCACGAGCTGGATCCCCTCGAAACCACGGAGGATCCCCAAGAGCTCACGGCTCGTGAGACCACCCGCCTCCGGCGTCCCCGTCCCGGGAGCGAAGGCGGGATCCAGCACGTCGATGTCGATCGACACGTAGACCGGGGTATCGCCGAGCCGGTTGCGGATCTTGTCCGCGATCGCCTGCCGGCCTTCGTCGAGGACGTCCATGGCCGACACGATCTCGAACCCGAACCGAGCGTCATCCACGAGGTCCTCCGGGGAGAACAGCGGGCCGCGGATCCCGACGTGCGTGGCCTTGTCCTCGAGCAGCAGACCCTCCTCCCAGGCCCGCCGGAAGGGTGTCCCGTGCGTGTATCCAGCGCCGAAGTATGTATCCCACGTGTCGAGGTGCGCATCGAAGTGGACAAGCGCGATGGGTCCGTGACGCCGGTGCATGGCCCGCAGCAACGGCAGCGCGATCGTGTGGTCGCCCCCGATCGACAGCAGATGAGTGGCGCGCTCGAGGGTCGTGTCGGCGGCGGCTTCGATCTGCGAGATCGCCTCGGAGATGTCGAACGGGTTGCACGCGACGTCGCCGGCATCGGCCACCTGCTGCGCGGCGAACGGATGGATGTCGAGGCCCGGATGGTAGGCGCGGAGCAGCCGCGTGGCGTTGCGGATCGCGGCGGGTCCGAAGCGCGCACCGGGCCGGTACGTCACGCCGCTGTCGAACGGGATCCCGAGGACGGCGACGTCGCAGACGGCGACGTCCTCTCGCCGCGGGAGGCGGGCGAAGGTCGCCGGCCCCGCGAAGCGGGGGACAACGAGCGGATCGACCGGGCCGATCGGGGAGCGCCCGTCCTGCGGTCGCCCGGCGTTCGGATCATCGGTCATCGCGAGCAGATGCTATCGGCCACGCGATCGGCACGCGTGAGGGCGGCGGCGCCTCCGGCGCCGCCGCCCTCACATCCCCTGGGATAGGTGACGCTCAGT
>Ga0136614_10000167_pt1 | contig 28507 bp, 29 predicted proteins | sample AntDrymUQ2792106_2_FD_106643 | JGI IMG/M metagenome (GOLD analysis project Ga0136614, IMG submission 106643) | Polar desert sand microbial communities from Dry Valleys, Antarctica - metaG UQ279 (21.06) | ecosystem: Environmental > Terrestrial > Soil > Desert | place: Antarctica: Dry Valley... | reverse complement strand
GGCTTCACGCGCGCGAGCCGCTCGATGTCGCAAATCGGCGGTTAAGGGCCCGTTAAACACGGGCTGGCCGTACTCCCGACCTCGCCTCGGCTCTCTAGAATCGTCGCGTGGGCAGCAGGCTTCGGCAGATTCTTCCGAGCACGCCAGGAGACCTGGCGCTCCAGCTCGCGCTCTGGTTCGGCTTCGTCTTCGTCTACCAGCTGGCGCGGGGGCTCTCCGACCGCAGCCCCTCCGAGGCGATGGAGAACGGCCAGACGGTCATCGACATCCAGCGCTCGCTGCACACGCTCGTCGAGCCCGATCTGCAGCGGGTCGTCGTGGAGAGCGATGTGCTTCTGCAGGTTCTGAACTGGACGTACTGGCTCTCGCAGTTCGCGGTCGTCGGCCTTGCCCTCCTCTGGATCTACTTCTTCCGACACCATGCGTTCGCCCGTGTGCGGAACTGGGTGATCACCGCGAACCTGATCGGCCTCGTGGGCTACGTCCTCCTCCCCACCGCCCCGCCGCGCATGTTCCCGGAGGAAGGCTTCATCGACACGCTTTCGCAGTCGGCCTCGCTGAACCACGGCAGCTCGCTCATCGAGCTCGCCTCCAATCCGTACGCGGCCATGCCGAGTCTCCACGCCGCGGACGCGCTCATCATCGGGTTCGCCCTCGCGAGCCTCGTTCGCCCACGTTGGCTGAAGGTTCTCTGGACGCTCTGGCCGACGTGGGTCTGGTTCACCGTGATGGCGACGGGCAACCATTACTGGCTCGACATCGCGGCAGGCGTCGGCGTCGCGGCTCTGGCCGCGACCGTGCTCGCCTGGGTGGAGGGTCGCCGCTCCGAGCCGGCGCCCGCGCTCGTCGAGCGGCACGGCTAACCTCGCGGCGCATGTCCACGACCCCGACGGCTCCCGGGCCGGACCGACGCACGTACCAGGACGGCGTGCGGCGGGTCGCGGCTCGTGGGATGAACCACCTCGGCGAGACGAGCCTGACGCCCGACGCTCTCACCGTCGTCGGGGTCCTCCTCTGCGCCGCTGGCGCCGTGCTCGTCTGGCTCGAATACCACGGTTGGGTGTTCTTCCTCGCGGGAGCGGCGGCGTTCGTCGTCGGATCGGTGCTCGACATCCTCGACGGCGCCCTGGCTCGAACCAGCGGCAAGGGAACGCCGTTCGGCGCCTTCCTCGACTCGACGGTCGACCGCGTGGGCGAGGCCTTCATGCTCGGGGCGATCGCGCTCGTCCTCATGCGCCAGCAGAACGAGTGGGGCGTAGGCTTGACCTTCGGGGCCCTCGCAGGCTCGTTCCTGGTGAGCTACACACGAGCGCGCGCGGAGGCGATCGGCCTGCGGGGTGACGTCGGGCTGGGCTCCCGGGCCGAGCGGGTCGTGGTCATCACCACCGGGCTCGTCCTCGCGCCGCTGCACGAGTACGTTCTTCCGGCCGCGATCATTTTGCTCGCTGCGACCGCCTGGATGACCGTTGTGCAGCGCGTGCTTGCTGTTCGCTCGCAGTTGCGAGAGAGGATCTAGCGCTCCGGGCCGGTCATGACCGGCCCTACAGGAGACCGTGATAGCACATTTGTGCTATCACTTTGATATGGCACGGGATCGCACAGACGTCCTCGTTCGCATGCCTGCTGAGCTCAAGGCTCGGCTGGCTGACGAGGTCTCCGCGCGCGGCACCAACCTGAACGACCTCGCGGTGGAGATTCTCGCCGCGCGCTTCGGGATCCCGTTCGAGCCGACGGGCCGGAAGGGAACGCCGCGCGCCTCCGGGCGCGACGTGCTCCTCCGCATGCCGCGGGCGCTGAAGGAGCGCCTGCGCGAGCGCGCCTCCGACCGACGGCGGACTACCAACGAGCTGATCGTCGAGACGCTCCACGAGCGGCTCGGGTCGGCCGACGAGCGAAAGGAAACGATGGCTTCCAAGAACGGCTCCCAGAACGGGAAAGCACGGCGCGGCGGCGACAAGGTGCGCGTCGCGATCATCGGAGTCGGCAACTGCGCCAACTCCCTCCTCCAGGGCGTGGAGTTCTACAAGGACGCCCCAATCGACGAGTTCGTCCCCGGTCTCATGCACGTCGACCTCGGCGGCTACCACGTCGGGGACATCGAGTTCACCGCCGCCTTCGACGTCACGACCGCGAAGGTCGGCAAGGATCTCTCCGAGGCGATCTGGGCTCACCCGAACGACACGTACAAGTTCGCCGACGTCAAGAAGACCGGCATCACCGTGTCGCGTGGTATGACGCACGACGGCCTCGGCAAGTACATCTCCGAGGTGGTCGAGAAGGATCCGGGAGAGACGGACGACGTCGTCCAGATCCTCAAGGAGACCGGCACCGACGTCGTCGTCAACTACCTCCCGGTCGGCTCCGAGGAGGCGACCAAGTGGTACACGGAGCAGATCATGAACGCGGGCTGCGCGATGGTGAACTGCATGCCCGTCTTCATCGCTAAAGGCGGCTACTTCGGGAAGCAGTTCGAGCAGCGCGGCCTGCCGATCATCGGCGACGACATCAAATCGCAGGTCGGCGCGACGATCACGCACCGCGTGCTGACGAGCATCTTCCGCGAGCGCGGCATTCGTCTCGACCGGACGATGCAGCTGAACGTCGGCGGCAACTCCGACTTCCGCAACATGCTGGAGCGCGAGCGCCTCGAGTCGAAGAAGATCTCCAAGACGAACGCGGTCACCTCGATGCTCGACTACGACATGGGCGCGGAGAACGTCCACGTCGGCCCCTCGGACTACGTGCCGTGGCTGACCGACCGGAAGTGGGCCTACATCCGCATGGAGGGCTCCGCCTTCGGCGACGTGCCGCTCAACCTGGAGCTGAAGCTCGAGGTCTGGGACTCGCCCAACTCGGCCGGCATCGTGATCGACGCCGTGCGGCTCGCGAAGCTCGCTCTCGACAACGGCGTCTCCGGCGCCCTCGAGGGGCCGAGCGCCTACCTGATGAAGTCGCCGCCCAAGCAGCTGCAGGACGACGACGCCTACGACGCCGTCGAAGCCTTCATCAAGAAGTACGCGAAGAAGACCGCTAAGACCGCCGCCACGGTCTAGCCCTTGGCACGAACGAGGGCCGGCTCGCGCCGGCCCTCGTTTCCCCCCTTGCTGGACGACGCCTAGTCGTCGTCCTCTTCTTCTTCGTCGTTGTCGTCTTCGCAGTCGTCGTCGGAGTCGTCCCCGTCGTCGTCGGTGTCGCCGTCGTCCTCATCGTCGTCGCCGTCTCCGTCGTCGTCGTCGGGACACCCGCCTCCCGGTGGGGGCGGCGGGTTGCCGCCGTCCTCGTCCAGGCGCACGGCCTTGCCGTCCTTCGTCGAGCCGATTCCCTGCGTGAACGAGCGGGCGAAGAGCAGGTGCCCGAGGTTCGGCTGCTCGACGATCTGCCGGCCGGTGGTCGTCAGATTGAACTGAGAGTTCGTGAGCTCGAGCGTGTCCCAGAAGAAGAGCCACTCGGTGCCCGGGTTCGTGGTGTCGGACGGCGTCGGGCTCGGCGGGAGCAGCGCGTACTCGCAGTACTGCGGCCCGTAGAGCCGGTCGACCTTGACCTTGACCTGCCGGTCGTACCGCGTTGGGGCACCGTAGGCGACCTCCGAGTTCGTGCTGCGGAGACCGCCGCTCGTCACGGCGACGACGCGGTAGTAGTACGTCACGAGGAGCGAGACGCCGGTGTCCGTGTAGCAGAGCCCCTGGCGATCGTGGCCGGGAGGCTGGTTCGGCGTCGGCGCCTCAGGCGACGTGCAGGCCGTGCCCGAACCGGAGTAGACACGCGTGCCACCGTTCGGGAACGTCGGATCGTCGAGCGGTAGACCTCGTACCGTGAGGCGCGCTCGGCCGGATCCCACGCGACGCGGAGGGCCGGCGAGAGCGGCCGGTTCTGCGGGTACGGGTGGCTCTGCGGCGGGTTCGCCGGCAGATCGGTGACCCGAACGTTGTCGGGCGTTGCCGGCGGCTGCGGCTGGTTGCCGCTGCCCCCGCCGGTCCCGGGCGTGGCGGGCATCCGGACGAGCGAGTCGCACCGGTCCGTCGTGACCGCGGGTACGCACGCGGCTTCGGAGTCGTAGTAGATGTTCGTGACCGTCTGGCTGTCGACGTAGACCGGGTCGACGTGCGACCCGCTGGTTGGCCGTGAACGTCGGGACGTTGATCGTCGCCGTCAGCCGGCCGGGCACGCCGAGCGCCGGGGGGAAGGGGCCGTTGCAGAGAACGACGTCCTGCTCTCCCTGCCCGACGCAGCCGGTCTCAGGCGTCGGATGCGCGTCGCTCTGGCCATGCATGTACAGCGTGATCCGCGGGATGGTGGGCTCGCCGCCGGTCGCGCCGCGCGAGGAGCCCGGGACCTCCCAGTTCGTGATCCCTTCCCAGGAGTAGCCGACGTTGCCGAGCGGCGGCGCCGTCTCCTCGCGCACGCCGGGCGGCCGCTGCGTGTGCGGCGGGTAGCCGGCGCGGCCCGCGACCTCGACGAACCGCTCGGCGTGGAGCGAGTCGTTCGCCGGCCGGTCGATCTTCACCGACGGGCGGTAGGTCACGCGGGGAAGCTCGATGCGCAGGTCGTAGTTGTGGCCCTCGACCTGCTTCGGGCGCTCCTGCGAGGCCGGGTCGCAGACCTGCGGAGACCCGCCTGCGCGGTGGTAGGCGCGCAGGATCCACGTTCCGGCGGGGATGCTGACAGGGTCGGTCAGCCCCGGCTTCGCCGATCCCTCGCCCGGAATCGGCCGCCGCGTGCGCGGGCCGGGGTTCGACTCCTCGGGCGAGCGTACCTCGAGCCAGCGCGACGTCCCCGTGAACACGAGGCCGAGGGCCTCCTGGTCGGGGAAGACGCGCGACTGGAAGTACGCGGACGGACGGCCGTTCCCGCCCGGCCCGTAGTCCGGCGTCGCGCTTTCGGCGTCGGGGTTGACGCCCGGCCGCCAGAGGCGAAGGTAGTGGTTCTCGCCGAGCGTCCACGTCGCCGTGATGCGCAACCGTTCGGTGTTCGGTGGAACGTCGATGAAGTGCTGGCCCTACCGCTGTGGCGGAGCGCCGGGCGGCTGGCCGATCCCGATCGGCGAGACCGGCTGGACGCCGTCGCGCACGGTCCAGCTCAGCGTGCCGGTACCAGACCTACATGGAGGACTCGTTCGGTCGGCTTCGCGCTGAGCTGGTCGAGCAGCTTGGCGTCGACGGCTACGGATCGCGGCGAAGCCGCGGCCGAGTCGCCCGCGGCCGACGGGACCGTCGCGCCCGAGATGAGCGCGATCGTCGCGGCGGCCGCAGCGAATGCGCCGGCGAGCCTTAAGGTGCGGGCACGGCGTGGCGGCGCCGGCCGTATTGCGGTGCCTTGAGAAGCAGATCTCATGTGTCCTCCCCCGGGGAGATGGCCGCTTAACCGGAGAAAAAGTGCCCGGAGAAGTGAGATTCACAACGGGAGAGAGCGTCCGAACTTTCACGGCCCGCAAGAAATGGTTTCAGCAAGTTTCGTCCAGTGAACCTGCCGAAACCGGCGAACTCGTCGTGTTGAAAGTTTCCACAGTGAGTGAACCGTGAGTGGCCCTACCTAATTTCGCTGACACCGGAGGGCAAGGCGGTCGCCGCTCTAGAATCGGGCGGGTGGGGCTTCGCGTCTGCCTGGTCACTCCCTTTGCGTGGTCGCAGCCGCATCCGGTCAATGATCACGTGGAGGGGGCGGCTGAAGCACTGCGCCGGCGCGGGAACGAGGTCGTCGTCCTCGCCCCGTCGAATCGGGCCGTCGACCTCGCGAGCGGACGGCGGGCGCTTCGCCGCCTCGCGCGTCACGGCGACGCGCTGCCGTCCTTCGTAGCGGTCGGACCGGCTGTCCCGGTCACGCCTCGCAGCCGCATCGGAATCCCCCTTGGCGTGCAGGCCAACCTCGTGCTCGCCCTGACGGGCGACCGCTTCGACGTCGTCCACGCGCACGAGCCCGGCGTGCCGAGCCTCTCCTTCCACGCGCTCCGTCACGCGCGAAGCCTCGCCGTCGCCACCTTCCACTCGGCCGAGCGGCTCGCCTATCCGCCCGGGCGGCGCCAGCGGGAGAAGCTCCTCTCGCGGATCGATGCCTTGACGGCGACCGACGAGCACGTCGCCGAAGCCGCGCGAAAGCGCTTCCCGGGGGACTACGTCCGCGTCCCGATCGGCCTCGACGGCGAGCTCTTCCGCCCCGCCCCGCCTTCGAATCGCTTCGTCCTCGAGTGGCGTCCCGACGAGGCGATCCGCGCGGCCACGGTCATCCGCGCCTTCGCGGACCTTCCCGGCTGGGAGCTCGTCGTCCTCCGCACGCGGCCGCTGAGCGGACGGCCCCATGTACCGCGACTCTTGCGGGGCCGCGTGCACGTGCGTCGAGGCCTGGACGCGGCGGCCCGCGCACGGGAGGTGGCAGGCGCAGCCGGGTTCGTCCCCGCGCTGCGCGGCTCGCGGCGCCCGGCGCTCGAGGCGGCGCTCGCAGGCGTGCCGACCGTCGACCCGCCCGGGGCGGCGGCCCAGCCGGAGCTCCTGGCGGCAGTGCTCGCGCGGCTCGCCGAGGACGGCGCGTGGCGGGCCGCGCAGGCCGAATCGGCACGGAAGGCGGTCGCCGGCGAGACGTTCGAAGCGCTCGCGGAAACGCTCGAGCGCGACGTCTACCGCCGGGTCGTCGCCAGACGGCGCCGACCCTCCGGAGCCGACCCGCTCACCACCCGTCCGTTCATCACCTGCGACCTGCACATGCACACGGAGCACTCGCACGACTGCTCGGTCCCAGTTGCCGCGCTCCTCGACCGGGCGGAGACCCTCGGGCTCGGCGCCGTCGCGATCACCGACCACAACACGTTCGCGGGCGCGCGCGAGGCGCTCGAGCTCGCACGTGGGCGCACGATCCGCGTCATCCCGGGCGAGGAGGTGAAGACGACCGCCGGGGAGGTGATCGGCCTCTTCCTGCGCGAGGAGATCCCGCGGGGCATGTCGATGGCGGACACGATCGCCGCGATCCGCGAGCAGGACGGCGTCGTCTACCTCCCCCATCCCTTCGACCGGCTGCACTCGATTCCCGACTCGCGCACCCTGCACGCCCACCTCGGCGATCTCGACGTCTTCGAGGTCTATAACGCCAAGCTCCTGCTGGAGGGCTACAACGAGGACGCTCTCCGGTTCGCGCGCAAGTACAACCTGACGATGGGCGCCGGCTCGGACGCCCACGTTCTCCAGGCGATCGGTACGGGCGGCGTGCGGATCAGGGCCTTCGAGACCCCCGAGGAGTTTCTGATCGGCATGCGCACGGCAGAGATCCTCCGGCGGCCCAAGTCGCTCGTCTACCTGCAGAGCCTCAAGTGGATGGCGCAGGCGCGCGACCGCCGCTCTCGGACGCGCGCAGCAGCTTCCCGGTAGGAACCCGCGCCGAGGACCGCGAACTAACCCTTCGAGCCGCCCCTTGCCCGCGCAAACCAACGACATCTCCGAGCGGTACCTGCGGAAGGCGATCGCCGAGATGAACGATCTCGGGCACGAGATCGCCGAAGCCGCCGGGGCCGAGCGCGCCCCCGTCCTCGGCTCGGGGCACCCCCTCGCCGACCTTTTCCTCCTGAAGCACCACCCTCAGGCCTCCGAGATCCACGAGGGCGTCGCCTTCTTCGGCCGCGCGGGCCAGGCGATCCTGAAGTCCCTCCAGCGCCTGCGCGTCGACCCGACGTCGATCTACGGGACGAACTGTTTGAAGTACGAAGAGGAGCCCGAGGAGGAGACGCACGCCTGGCTCGCTCGCGAGCTCCACATCGTGCAGCCGAAGCTCGTCGTCGTCCTCGGGCAAGATGCGCTTGCGTGCCTGAACGCCCTCCAGTTCCCCCTGGCGAGCGAGGTGGAGGAGCGGCCGGGGGAGATCCAGCGCTTCACCCCGACGGCGGAGGCCCTGGTCTGCCCAGACGTGGACGCGGCGCTCGACGACCAGGCGGCCAAACGGGCCTTCTGGGAGAGCTTCAAGGCGATCGGGCCCTGGTGGTCCGAGCTGCCGCCCTACTAGCGGCAGGTCTCGCCCTCGGCCTTTACGCGGCGACCCACGAGCGGTTCCCGAATTTCTTCGAGTGGGGCGACGTCGCCTTCCTCGCCTTCCTCGTCATTCCGCTCATGTTCTCGCTCGTCTGGCTTGCGCTTCCCTGGCGTGCCCGCGTGAGGCCCCTGTGGCTCGGGCTGGCGGCCGCCGGGCTCGTCGTGCTCGCGGTCGTCTGCTCGCTCGCGGGGTTCGACATCGCGGCGAACCTGACGAAGCTCGCCGCCGCAACTGCAGTCGGCTGGTGGTTCCTGACCTTCTTCGAGGCGGCCTGGTGGGTGGCGCTGATCGCCGCCCTGATTGTTCCCGTCGACCTCATCTCGGTCGCGCGCGGCCCCACGAAGACGATCACCGAGGAGCAGCCGGAGGTCTTCGACGCGCTCAGCGTGGCGATGCCGATCTCGGGCGAGGACGCGTCCGCCCAGCTCGGTCTGCCCGACATCCTCTTCTTCGCGCTCTTCCTCGGCGCCGCGGTGCGTTTCGGTTTGCGCCCGAACGCCACCTGGATGGCGATGACGCTCTCGTTCGGGGCCACCCTGGCCCTCGCGATTGCGCTCGACGAGGCAGGCGTCGCGGCGCTCCCGCTCCTCTCACTGGCCTTTCTCCTCGTGAACGGCGACAGGCTCTGGCGGTCGATCAGGCGACGTCGCGCGTGAAGAGCGCCACGCTCTCGATGTGCGGCGTGTGCGGGAACATGTCGACCGGTCGCACGCGCTCGACCCGATAGCCCCATTCGCGGACGAATTCCTTCGCGTTCCCCGCGAGGGTCGTCGGGTTGCACGAGACGTAGACGAGCCGCGGGGCGGCCAGCTCGCCGATTCGGCGGACAGCCTTGTTCGTCAGGCCTGCGCGGGGCGGGTCGACGACCACGACGTCGGGCGGGCCCGCCCGCTCGCGAAGTTCCTCGACCGAGGAAGCGACGTCTCCGGCGAAGAACGCGGCGTTCGAGAGGCCGTTCAGCTGGGCGTTCTCGAGCGCGCAGGCGACGGACTCCTCGGACGCCTCGACGCCCCAGACGGTGAGGGCGTCCCGCGCGAGCGTGAGGCCGATCGTCCCCGTCCCGCAGTAGAGGTCGTACACGGTCTCCTCGCCGGTCAGGCCGGCATACTCCGCCGCCAACGCGTAGAGCACCTCGCACATGGCCGTGTTCGTCTGCATGAACGCGTTGGGCCGGATCCGGTAGCGCAGGCCGAGGATCTCCTCCTCGATCCATGGCTCGCCCCAGAGCACTCGCGTCGGGAGGTTGGTCACCTCGGCCGGGCGGTCGTTGACCGCCCAGTGAATCGAGCGCACCTCCGGGAACTCGCGCAGGGTCTCGACAAAGCTCTCCTCGCCGCGGAGCTCGCCCGGGGCCGTGACGAGGGTGACGAGCGCCTGCCCGGTGTTCCGGCCCTCGCGGACGACAAGATGGCGCAGGTAGCCCTCCTGCGTCTCCTGGCTGTAGGCGGGCAAGCGGTGCTCGCGCGCCCACGTGCGCACGGAGTTTCGGATCGCGTTTCCGAGGTCGGTCGTCAACCAACAGCGGTCGACGTCGATCAGCTCGTCCCAGCGACCCGCCTTGTGAAAGCCGAGGCCGGGCCCGACCGGCGTGTCGCTGAACGAGTACTCGAGCTTGTTGCGGTAATGGAAGATCGACTCCGCGGGGACGGCCGGCTCCAGCTCGAGGTCGGGCAGACCTCCGATCCGCGCCAGCGCGTCTTTCACCTGCCCCGCTTTGGCCACGAGCTGCGCCTCGTACGCAAGATCCTGGAAGCGACAGCCGCCGCAGGTTGGGTAGTGCTGGCACGGAGCCTCGACGCGCGGCGCGCCCGGGTCGACGACCTCGAGTGTCATCGCCTCGGCGTGGCTCTTCTTGACCTTCGTCACCTCGGCGCGGACGGTGTCGCCTGGTAGGCCGCGCTTCACGAAGACGACGAAGCCGTTCAGGCGCGCGACGCCGGCGCCGCCATACGCGAGCGAATCGACCTTGAGCTCGAGCTCGTCTCCTTTCGCAACCGGAACAGGCACCTGCCCAGTGTAGGGGCCGGGCTTGCCCGGCCCGGGGTCGCCCGAAGCTGTGCGGGCGAGGCAAGCCTCGCCCCTACGATTGCCCGCCGTGGCCGCGATCGTCCTCTCGCTGCTTTCGAGCGCCTCCTTCGGCGTCGCCGATTTCTTCGGCGGGCTCGCGAGCAGGCGCTACGCACTTCTGACCGTCATGGTCGTTTCTCAGGGGACCGGCCTCATCGGGATCGCCCTCCTGGTCGCCCTTCGCGGCGACGGCCCGCCGGATGCGGGCTTCGCCCCCTTCGCGCTCCTCGCCTCCGTGGTCGGGACGGTCGGCCTTGCCGCGCTCTACCAGGGGCTCGCGGTCGGCCTCATGAGCGTCGTCGCCCCGCTCGCGGCGACAGCCGCAGCCATTCCGGTGGTCGTGGGTGCTGCGACAGGCGAGAGCGCGACCAGGCTCCAGTACGCGGGAATCGCTGTCGCGCTCGGCGGCATCGTGCTCGTCTCGCGCTCGCAGCAGGCCGGCGGGGCGGGCGCACGGCTCGCGACCGGAGCGGGCCTCGGCATCCTGGCGGCCGTCTTCATCGGGCTCTTCTTCGTCGCGATCGACCGCGCGAGCGAGGAGGATCCCTACTGGGCCACGCTCGTCCTGCGCTGCGGCTCACTCACGCTGATCGGCCTGGCGGTCGCGATCCGGCGGCCGTCGCTTCGCATGTTCGGCCGAAGCGCGCTCACCCTTCCGGTCGTCGGCGTGCTCGACCTGGCCGGAAACGTGCTCCTCGCCGTCGCCACGACGAAAGGCGCCGTGGGGGTCGTGGCCGTGCTCACCTCGCTTTACCCGGTCGTGACCGTCGCGCTCGCCCGACTCGTCCTGCATGAGCGGATGACCGCGGTGCAGGCGGCGGGCGTCGGGGCGGCGTTCGCAGGCGTCGCGCTGATCACGCTCGGCTAAAGGAGCGTGGAGACGAGCACCTTGCGCGTGCGCGGGCCGTCGAACTCGCAGAAGAAGATCCCCTGCCAGGTGCCCAGGGCGAGCTGCCCGTCGCGCAACGGGATCACCACGGAGGTCGCCGTCAGGGACGCGCGGATGTGCGAGGGGGCGTTCTCCTCGCCTTCCTCGACGTGCTCCCACCCCCACTCGTCCCCGACCACGCGCTCGAGCCCGCGCTCGAAGTCGCGTCCCACGGCCGGGTCCGCATGCTCCTGCACGATCAAGCCTGCCGTCGTGTGCGGGACGTAGACGAGGGCGGCAGCGCCCTCCACGGCGTCGCCGAGGGCCGCGCGCACCTCGGCGGTCACCTCGAGAACCTGCGTCTTGCGCTCGGTGCGCACCTCAATCTCCCGCAGCACGGCTGGGTATGGTACGCGGCCGATGGCGACGGCCCCGGTCGGGAGCGGCACCGTTGACGCGTACCGGGACGAAGCCGACCGGTTCCTCGCCGCGCTCGACGAGGAGCTCTACCTTCACTTCGCGGGGCATAAGGACGAGCTCGAGATCGCACAGATCTACGAACGCTTCTCAGATCTGACGACGGTAGACGCGTGCAGGACGCTCGAGGCTGCGGCTAGCGACGGAAGCGCGAGCCGCGAGCTCTGGCGCTTTTCCTGCGACGGCCTCTTCGGCGCGCTGACCCGCGACGAGCAAGAGGAGGCCGCCGGGCTCGAGGCGTCGCTCTCGCTCGACGTGGACGGCGAGCGCGTCGCCTTCCGCATGGTCAGGCCGGCGATCGCCAACGAGCCTGACCGTGACCGGCGAGAGCGGCTCGAGCAGGCCCGCGCCGAGGCGGTCGAGGAGCATCTGAACCCGATTCACCTCCGCGCGTTCGACCGGGTGCGCGAAGGTGTCGAGGCGCTCGGTGCGGCAAGCTACCGCGAGCTCTACGAGCGGCTCGGCGCGCCCCTGGCGCGGCTCGGCCCCGAGTGCGAACGACTCCTCGACGTGACCGAGGACGCCTACGTCAGCTCGGCGGACACGCTCTTCCGGCGCCGCCTGGGGATCTCCCTGGAGGAAGCGCGCCGCCCGGACGTCCTCCGTCTCCTGCGTGCGACCGAGTGGGACGCCGGCTTTCCCGCCGCGGGGATGCTCCCGGCCCTGTCCGGGACGCTGGGGGATCTCGGGATCGACCTGGCGGCGCAGCCGAACGTCCACCTCGACGTCGAGGCGCGGCCGAACAAGTCCCCGCGCGCCTTCTGCTCTCCGATCGAGGTTCCCGGGCGGGTCATGCTCGTCATCCAGCCGATGGGCGGGCCCGACGACTGGCACGCCCTCTTCCACGAGGCCGGGCACACGGAGCACTACGCCCACACGTCGGCCGACCTCTCGATGGAGGCCCGCCGGCTTGGGGACAACGCCGTCACCGAGGGCTGGGCGGCACTCCTCGAGCTGCTCGTGGACGATCCCGCGTGGCTCTCCCGCCGGCTCGATTTCGGCCGGCCCGACGATTTCGCCGCGGAGGCGGCCACGGTGCGCCTCTACCTCGTCCGGCGTTACGCGGCCAAGCTTCTCTACGAGCTGGAGCTGCACGAAGCGGCCAACCCGGTGGAGCTTCGCACCCGCTACGTGGAGCTCCTCACGGACGCGACGAAGGTCGCGCCCTCGGGCGCGGACTACCTGTCGGACGTCGACCCGGGCTTCTACGCCGCCGACTACCTGCGCTCCTGGGCCTTCGAGGCGCAGATGCGGCTCTTCCTGCGCAACGAGTTCGGGTCGGCCTGGTTCGCACGCCGCGAGGCCGGCTCGCTCCTTCGCGAGCTCTGGAGCGAGGGCCAGCGGCTGGACGCGGACGAGCTCTTGCGCGAAGTCACGGGCTCCGGGCTCCAGCTCGAAGCCATCGTCGAGCGAACGAGGGAGCCCCTGCGAGCATGAGACGGATCGTCATTGCCGGCGCGGCCGGCCGCGATTTCCACAACTTCAACGTCGTCTTTCGGAACGACCCGAACGTCCAGGTCGTCGCCTTCACCGCGACGCAGATCCCGGACATCGAGGGCCGCGTCTACCCACCCGAGCTCTCGGGGCCGAACCACGAGGGCGGCATCGCCATCATCCCCGAGGACGAGCTGGCCGAGCTCGTCGCGAGCGAGGGAATCGACGAGGTCGTCTTTGCCTACTCGGACGTTTCGCACGAGCACGTCATGCACCTCGGGTCGGTCGCGCTCGCCGCAGGGGCTGACTACCGGCTCCTCGGGCCCCGCTCGACCGAGCTCCGCTCCAACAAGCCGGTCGTCGCGGTGTGCGCCGTACGCACGGGGTCGGGGAAGAGCCAGACCACCCGCCACGTCGCGCGCGTCCTGCGCGACTCCGGCCTGCGCGTGGCCGTTCTGCGCCACCCCATGCCCTATGGAGACCTCGTGCGCCAGGCCGTGCAGCGGTTCGAGCGCTACGAGGACCTCGACGCGGCCGACTGCACGATCGAGGAGCGCGAGGAGTACGAGCCTCACCTCGCCGAGGGGAACCTCGTGTTTGCGGGGATCGACTACGAGGCGGTTCTCCGGCGGGCCGAGGAAGAGGCCGACGTGATCCTCTGGGACGGCGGCAACAACGACACGCCGTTCATCGCCCCGGACGTGCACATCGTGATCGTCGACCCGCATCGCGCGGGACACGAGCGCCGCTACCACCCGGGCGAGACCAACCTGCGGATGGCCGACGTCTGCGTGATCAACAAGGTGGATAGCGCGCCACCCGAGGGCGTCGAGGCTGTTCTCGCCTCGATCGAGGAGCTGAACCCGCGCGCCGAAGTCGTGCGGGCCGCCTCGCCGTTCGAGGTCGAAGGCGATCCGGAGCAGATCCGCGGCAAGCGCGTGCTCGCGATCGAGGACGGGCCGACACTAACCCACGGGGACATGGCCTACGGCGCCGCCGTGCTCGCGGCGCGAGCCTACGGCGCCGCCGAGCTCGTCGACCCGCGGCCCTTCGCGGTCGGCTCGATCAAGGAGACGTTCGAGCGCTATCCCCACGTGCGCGATCTGCTCCCGGCCGTTGGGTACGGGGACCGCCAGGTCGAGGAGCTTCGCGAAACGATCGCGCGCTCGGACGCCGACCTCGTCCTGATCGGAACGCCGATCGACCTGCGGCGGGTGATCGAGCTCGACAAGCCGGCGCTGCGAGTCACGTACCGCCTCGAGGAGCAGGGGGAGCCGACGCTCGAGGACATCCTGCGGGCCCGCGGCATCACCGAGCCGGCAGAGATCCTCGCCTGAGCCGAGGCGCCGACGGCAGGAACCCCCGCTCGGCTCCGGAACGTGAGAGCCGGTGAGCCGAGCCTCGCGCGTGATGCAGGACCCCCAGGGGCCTTCGGCCCCTCGCCCCCATGCGGACAGCGTACGGCGAACTTCTGCACGTGGGCTGCACCATCTGTGCCCGATCGGGTGCGAGTCCGTGAGGATTCAGGCGCGGTCGCGGTTGACGGGGTTGCGGAGAAACCGCTCGAGCGCATGGGCCTGACCGTCGTCGCGCTCGGCGGGAATGCGCTCCTCAAGAAGGGCGAGCGCGGGACTGCCGCCGAGCAGCGCGCGAACCTGGCCTCGACCTTCCGAAAGATCGCGCCGCTCCTGCGGGAGGGCGAGCTCGTGCTGACGCACGGAAACGGGCCGCAGGTCGGGAACGAGCTCCTGCGCCAAGAGCTCGGAGCGGCCGAGGCGCCGCCCCTCCCGCTCTACCTGGCCGTCGCGCAGACGCAGGCCGAGATCGGAGCCCTGATCGCCGCCGAGCTTCCCCCGGTGGCCGGGCGCGAGGCGGTCGTCCTCCTCACGCGCGTCGTGGTGGATGCCGACGACCCCGCCTTCGAGAACCCGACGAAGCCGGTCGGACCCTTCTACGACGAGGCCAAAGCACGGGAGCTCGAACATGAGCGCGGCTGGACGCTGACCGAGGATGCGGGCCGCGGCTGGCGGCGAGTCGTCCCCTCCCCGAAGCCGCTGGAGATCCTGGAGCTCGAGAGCGTCCGCAGCCTGCTCCAGGGGGGTTCGATCGTCGTGGCGGCCGGGGGCGGCGGGATCCCGGTCGTTCGGCGGGACGGCCGGGTGGACGGCGTCGACGCGGTCATCGACAAGGACCTCGCCTCGGCTGTGCTCGCCGCCGGGCTCGGTGCGGAACACCTTCTGATCCTGACCCAGGTTCCCGCTGTGCTCCGCGACTTCGAGCGCGGCGAGGGGGAGCCGATCCCCGAGCTTCGGCCCGGACGCGACGAGGCGATCCTGGACGGGCTTCCGGCCGGAAGCATGCGCCCGAAGGTCGAGGCCGCCTTTCAGTTCGTGCTCGCGACGGGAGGCAAGGCGACGATCACGAGCGCGGACGCCCTCGGGGACGCCGAGGCCGGGACGACCATCGTCCCAGCTTCGGCTCCGTAGGATGAGCCCGTGGTTTCCGCACAGCTGAAGGGCCGCCACTTCCTGCGCGTGAACGACTGGGAAGCCGCCGACCTCGTCACCGTGCTCGACCTCGCAGACCGGTTGAAGGCCAGGTACAAGCAGCGGGTCGAGGATCGCCTGCTCGAGGGCCGGACGCTCGGCATGATCTTCACCAAGCCGTCGACGCGTACGCGTGTCTCCTTCGAGGTCGGCATCTCGCACCTCGGAGGAACCGCCCTTTACCTCTCCGCCAACGATCTCCAGCTCGGCCGCGGCGAGACGATTCGAGATACGGCGAGCGTCCTCTCCCGCTACCTGGACGGGATCATGATCCGCACCTTCCACCAGTCGGACGTGGACGAGCTCGCCCAGCACGCGGACATCCCGGTCATCAACGGCCTCACGGACGATTTCCACCCCTGCCAGGCGCTTGCCGACGTGATGACGATCCGCGAGCGTTTCGGCCAGCTCGAGGGCGTGCGGGTCGCCTACCTGGGCGACGGGAACAACGTCTGCCACTCGCTCATGGTCGCGTGCGCCAAGCTCGGCGCCACCTTCGTCGCGGCGACGCCCGAAGGCTACGAGGCGGAAGAGGAGGTGGTTGGCTGGGCCCGCGCCGCGGCCGAGGAGTCCGGAGGCTCGGTGGAGCTCCTCCATGACCCGGAGGTCGCGGCCACCGACGCGGACGTCCTCTACACGGACGTCTGGACGAGCATGGGGCAGGACGAGGAGCGCGAGCAGCGGATCCGCGACCTCCAGGCGTTCCGGCTCGACGGCCACACCCTGTCGATGGCCTCCGAGCGCGCGGTCGTCATGCACTGCCTGCCAGCCCACTACGGCGAGGAGGTCACCGAGGACGTCCTCCACGGCGAGCGCTCGGCGGCGTGGGACCAGGCGGAGAACCGCCTACACGCGCAGAAGGCGCTTATGGCGCTCGTGATTCGGTAAGGACGGGGGAGCCGTGCTCCCGATCAAGGACAACGTCCCCACCCGGCGCTTTCCCATTCTCACGGTCGCGCTGATCCTCGCGAACGTCCTGGCGTTCGTCCTCTACCAAGACGCCGGCCAGGGGCGGGGCTTCCTCGCCTCGGTCGACGAAGGCGCCTACCAGCCGTGCGAGGTGGAGGAGTCATGCGACCAGATCGGGTGGGACTGGACGGCGAACATCTGGAGCTCGATGTTCATGCACGGCGACTGGTCGCACCTGCTCGGGAACATGCTCTTCCTCTGGATTTTCGGGAACAACGTCGAAGACGCGCTCGGCCGCGTGCGCTTCGTCGCCTTCTACGCCCTCGGAGGGCTTGCCGCGACTGCGCTCCAGACGTTCGTCACGCTCGGCTACGGCTCGCCTGAGGAGGGTGCCATTCCGAACCTGGGGGCGAGCGGCGCGATCGCCGCGATCCTCGGCGCCTACCTGCTCCTTCACCCCGGCGGCAGAGTCCTCACCTGGATCGCGCCCATCTTCTTCATCCCGATCCCTGCGCTCATCTACCTCGGGCTCTGGTTCGTCTTCCAGCTCGTCGAGGGCGGTTACTCGTTCACGCATCCCGAGGCAGGCGGCGGAATCGCGTACTTCGCCCACATCGGCGGCTTTGCCTTCGGCCTCCTGACCATCAAGGTCTTCCAGGCCGGCAGGCCCGAACCGCTGCGGCCCTCCTACTGACATGGCCTTCGACGACCACGTGCGCCGGGCACTCGACTCGATCCCGCCCGATCTCCGCAAGGCCATGTCGAACGTGGAGGTCGTCGTCGAGGACGAGAATCCCGAGGACCCCGACCTTCTTGGGCTCTATCTCGGCGTCCCTCTCGTCGAGCGCGACTCGTCGTATGCCGGCTCGCTCCCCGACAGGATCGCGATCTACCAGCGGCCGCTCGAAGAGGAGTTCGGGGAGGATCCGACCTTGCTCGAAGACGAGATCCGGATCACGGTGCTCCACGAGGTAGCCCACCACTTCGGGATCGACGAAGACCGGCTCGAGGAGCTCGGGTGGAGCTGAGGCGCCCGAGGGTGCTCGCGCTCGTCCTCGCGGGCGGTGAGGGCGGGCGGCTCGACGTTCTGACCGAGGAGCGGGCCAAGCCGGCCATGCCGTTCGCCGGTGTCTACCGCCTGATCGACTTCACGCTCTCGAACCTCCGAAACAGCGGCGTCTCGGATGTCTGGGTGATCCAGCAGTACGAACCGCACTCTCTCACCGAGCATCTCGCCAACGGTCGGCCATGGGACCTCGACCGAACCCACGGCGGCATGCGGGTGCTCCACCCGCATATCGGGCGAAGCGAGAGCGGCTGGTACGAAGGGAACGCCGACGCGATCTTCCGGAGCAAGGCCGACATCCGGTCTTTCGACCCCGACCTCCTGCTCGTCATGTCCGCGGACCACGTGTACACGCTCGACCTCGCCCGGGTGATCGCCGAGCACGTCGAGCGCGATGCCGACGCGACCCTCGTGACCACCCGCGTCCCGCAGGAGGAGGCGGGGCGCTTCGGCGTCGTCCAGGTTGGCACTGACGGGAAGGTCGAGCGGTACGACTACAAGCCCGAGGAGCCCGAGGGGGACATCGTGGCGACAGAGGTCTTCCTCTTCGGGGCAGAGGGCCTTCTCGCCGGGTTGGAGGAGCTGGCGGACGGCGACGACGACTCAGGCCTCGAGGACCTGGGCGACGAGTACCTTCCGCAGCTCGTGCGGGAGGGCGACGTTCGCGAGCATCGCCTCGAGGGTCACTGGCGCGACGTGGGGACGGTCGAGAGCTACTGGGAGGGACACATGGAGTTCCTCGGTCCCGACCCGCCGCTCGACTTGGGCGACCCCGACTGGCCGATCCTCACGTGGGCCGTCACGCACCCGCCGGCCCGCATCTCGGCGACCGGGGCCGTCGAGGAGAGCCTCGTCTCGCCGGGGTGCGAGATCCACGGGACGGTCGTCCACTCCGTGCTCGCACCCGGCGTCTGCGTCGAGGAAGGCGCGGAGGTTCGAGACTCCGTCGTCCTGCACGATGCCGTGATCCGATCGAGCGGGCGCGTCGAACGAGCGATCGTGGACGAGGGGGCGGAGATCCGCGCCCGGGTCGGTGAGGCCGAAGGCGAGATCGCGCTCGTCGGTCGGTGCGCCCGCGTGACCGACCCGGTCGAGCCGGGCGGGCGCGTCCAGCCGCACTCGGGGTCGTGAGGCCCGCCTACCGGTTCCTGACGACCTGGGTGCTCGACGCCCCGCGGGAGGAGGTGTGGCAGGCCGTTTCCGAGGTAGAGCGCTGGCCAGAGTGGTGGCGCGGTGTCGAGGCAGTACAGGAGCTCGAGCACGGCGACGACGACGGCCTCGGCAGCGTCTACCGCCACCGCTGGCGCAGCCGTCTCCCCTACACCGTCGGCTTCGACATGCGCACGACGCGCATCGAGCGCCTACATGCGCTCGAGGGCGAAGCGAGCGGTGAGCTCCAGGGCTTCGGGCGCTGGCGGTTCTACGAGGACGAGGCGACCGCGGTCACCTACGAATGGGTCGTGCGAACGAGGAGGCCCTGGATGAACGCGGTCGCGCCCGTCGGGCGGCCCGTCTTCGTCTGGAGCCACAACGTGGTCATGCGCTGGGGCGGCGAGTGCCTGGCCCGCCGGCTCGGCGCCCGCCTTCTCGCCCGCTCCTGAGCGCTACGACGCGGCGAGCTCGACGGTGCAGGACGAGCGGCCGCGCTTCTCGAGGTACTGCTGGTGGTAGTCCTCGGCTTCGTAGAACTCGGGCGCCTCGACGACCTGGGTCACGATCGGGTTGCGCCAGCGATTCTCGCCCCCCAGGCGCTCGATGGACGAGCGGGCGGCCTCGGCCTGCTCGGGCGAGTGGGTGAAGATGGCCGAGCGGTACTGCGAGCCGATGTCAAAGCCCTGCCGGTTCCGCGTGGTCGGGTTGTGGTTCGCCCAGAAGATCTCGAGGAGCTCGTCGTACGAGACGCGCTCCGGGTCATAGGCGATCTCGACGGCTTCGGCGTGACCCGTGCGGTCGCTGCAGACTTCCTTGTAGGTCGGGCTCTCGGTCTGCCCGCCGATGTAGCCGACACGCGTGCCCTTGACCCCATCGAGCTGGCGGAACGCCGCCTCGACACCCCAGAAGCAGCCCGCCGCGAACGTCGCCTTCTCCATGCCTCTCCTTCCGTTTCCTCCACCGATGCTAACGACGGCCGAGGCTGCGGCGTTCCCAGCCGCGGCGGCCCGGCGTACAATCCCGACCCGGCGATGGCGCGCCGGCATCTCATCGGGCTTCTCCTCGCAGTCGAAGAGAGCTGGCCGACGGCCTTCGAGGCGATCCTCGGCCGCCTCGGCCCGATCCGCCACGGCGGCGAGACCCACGAGTTTCCGACGGAGCGGATCGTCAACGAGCCGTTCGACCTGCGGGCCCGGCCGGCCTACGGGCTCGTGATCGACCGGCTCGCATGGTGGTACGTCGTCCCGCGTGAGTGGCTGAAGAAGATCGCGCTCATGGACGACGTGTACCTCCTGAACAACCCCTTCACGTTCCAGGCGATGGAGAAGCACTCGGCCTACTGCGCGATGATGCGGCTCGGACTCAAGGTCCCCGAGACCTGGCTCATCCCACACAAGCTGCCGCCCGAGAACCCGCGCTGGGCCACCTTCGCCGAGCGCTACTACCCTGACTTCGACCTCGACGAGGTCGCCGCGCAGGTCGGCTATCCGCTCTTCATGAAGCCGTTCAACGGAGGCGCCTGGGTCGGGGTGACCAAGATCACCAACGCAGGGGAGCTCCACGCGAGCTACGACGCGTCAGGCGAGCGGCTCATGCACCTGCAGGCGGCGGTGGACGATTACGACGTCTTCACGCGCAGCCTCTCGATCGGACCCCAGACGACCGTGATGCGCTTCGACCCGAGCCGCGAGTGGTACGACCGCTACGCGCCCGAGGAAGACTTTCTCGCCCCCGACCTCAACCGCGAGGTCGTCACGATCAGCCGGCTCGTGAACGCGTTCTTTCGCTGGGAGCTGAACTCGTGCGAGGTGATCGTGAAGGACGGCGAGGCCCGGCCGATCGACTACGCGAACGCGTCCCCCGACCTCTCGCTCGCGAGCCTTCAGTACTACTTCCCCTGGGCGATCTCATCGCTCGCGGCCTGGTGCCTCTTCTGCTGCGTCCGCGGCCGGCAGATGCACGTGAACCAGTCGACGCGCGACTTCTTCGAGGTCGGCGACTCCGAGCTTCCGTACGCGGAGAAGCTCGAACGCTACCGCGCGCTCGCCGACGACTACTTCGAGGTCGACGCGTTCGAGGCGTTCAAGGCCGAGGCCCTTCCCCACCTGACAGAGGTGACGATCGAGTACGTCGAGAGCCCGGAGTTCGACGAGCTCGTCGTGCACGTCGCGCGCGCGGAGCCGAAGGACGTCCAGGACACGATCATCGAACGTGCCCGCGAGCGCGTGCGCGACTGGGTCGCCGACCAGCAGGCAGCCGTCGGCTAGCTCCCGTTAGCCGGCAGACTCGGTTGCCGGAACGGGCCGACGCTCGCGCTGCCCATTGACGAGCGGGAGCCCGTCGCGCCTGTGCGACCGGACAACCCAGGCCACGCCGGCGACCCAGACGGCGGCGATCGCGAAGTAGGCGGGCCAGCGGATGGCGCTCTCGACTTCCGCCACGCCGAAGAGCGTGCGGACGTTCGCGAGCACGATCAGCCCTCCGACAAGGGTACCGAGCAGCCGCGCCGTGATCTTGTGCACGAGCCACGCGGCGATCGGGGCGGCGACGAGGCCGCCCACGAGGAGCGCCCCGACGATCCGGAGCGAGAAGACCTCGCCTCCGAGCGAGGCGAGAAAGCCGATGCTCGCCGCGAGCGCGACGAGGAACTCGCTCGTGTCGACCGAGCCCACGACCTTGCGCGGCTCCATCCGTCCGGTCGAGAGAAGGGTCGGCGTCGCCACCGGGCCCCAGCCGCCGCCGCCGGTCGCGTCGACGAAGCCCGCGGTCAGCCCGAGGGGAGCGAGGTAGCGTCCGCGCACGTAGGCCCGGCCTGTCCGCCTGGGCATCCCGGCGATCGCGAAGCGCAGGAGGATGTAGATGCCGAGTGCGAGCAGGATCCCGGCCATCCACGGCTTCGCGACTTCACCGGAGATGTTGCTCAGCAAAACCGCGCCGACGAACGCACCGACTGCGCCCGGGATCCCGATCCGCCGGACCGTTCGCCAGTCGACGTTTCCAAAGCGCCAGTGGGCGGCGCCCGAGGCGAGCGTCGTCCCGAGCTCGGCGAGGTGGACAGAGGCTGACGCAACAGCCGGGCTGTAGCCCGCGGCCAGGACAAGGGTGCTCGAGGTCGCTCCGTAGGCCATCCCGAGGGCGCCGTCTACGAGCTGCGCGAAGAATCCGACCCCTAGCAGGACGATCAAAACCCTCACGCGCGACTCTCTTCGATATTGTTTACAATAGCTGTAGACATTGGCAGTAAAGAGCGGTCGAGGTTACGCGCGGCCGCGGATGTCGTCAAGGGGGAACCGCCATCTGGGTCTCACGGCGAACGGACTACGCGACGCGGGCCGTGCTCGCGCTCGCCGTCGCGGAAGGCGGACCGCTCAAGCTCGACGAGATCGCGGAGGCGACCGACGCTCCCCGCTCCGTCCTGGAACAGGTGATGCCCACGCTCCGGACGGCGGGGATCGTCCGCTCAGAGCGCGGCCCGAGCGGCGGCTACCGGCTGAACCGGCCCGCGGACGAGATCACGCTCGAACGCGTCGTCCGCCTCTTCCAGGGTCAGCTCGCGCCGATCGGCTACGCCACGCGCCGCAACCCTGACCCAGCTCCCGAGCTCGTCGACCGCTCGCTCCGGCCGGTCTGGGAGGACGTCCGCGACGCGACGATCGAGATCCTCGAGCGGACAAGCTTCGCCGACCTGGCGAAGCGCGCCGCTAGCGCCGATCGGTCGCGAGCCTGAGCCCGAGCGCGACGAGCACGGTCCCGAGCAGCGCGTCGAGGGTGCGCCGGACCGGCGGCCGGCGCAGTAGGTCGCCCGCGCTGGCCACCGCCGCCGCGTAGAGCGAGAGCCAGGCAAGCGTCAGGGCGGCGAACAGAAGCCCGAGCGCGAGGAGCGACGCGAACGCGTGCTCCGACCCGCCGAACTGGGGCAGCAGGCTCGTGAAGAACACCGCCATCTTCGGGTTGCCGAGGTTCGAGAGGAGCCCCTGCCGGAGGGCCACGGCCGGAGTCGCGCGCTCTTCCGTCCGGCGGCGAAGGTGCGTGCGCGGTTCCCGTCGCAGCACCGCGAGCAGCGACTGAGCGCCGAGAAGGATCAGGTAGGCGGCACCGACGAGCTTGAGCGCGTGGAACGCGCGCTCGGAGGCCACGAGGACGGCGGCGAGGCCCGCACTCGTGACGAGTGTCCAGACAGCCTGTCCCGCCGACACGCCGATCGCGGTGAAGACGCCCGAGCGCCGTCCGCCCGCGAGCGTGTTCCGGATCGTGAGCGCGGTGTCCTGGCCGGGGGTGGCGATCACGAGCACCGACACGCCGAGGAAGGCGAGGAGTTCAGCGGCCACGCGCGCATCTTGCACCACGGGAGCGGAACGACACGTCCACCGGGTCTTCACCCTGCCCCGTGGCCATAGCGACCCGAGCGCCTGCTAACGTGCGGACGGTGTAAGGTGGGAAGACCGTGTGGCCCTCGGGTCCCCGCACGTTGGCGGCGAGGAACGAGAAATTCGCGCCCTGGAAGCCGTCGGCGCCGCGACACCCATCGGCTCGTCGTGGAAGAGGGCCGAGACGAACGGGCTCGCGCCGATCAGGTCGCTCGCAGAGACGACGACCGTGTCCGGGATTCGGGCGCAGCGCGACTCGATGTGCGTCGTCAGAACTCGATCCCCCCGGCCCGAAGCGGTCCGAGCACCGTGTCGACCGTGCCGGGCGTGTCCGGCTCGATGTGGCCGTGGAAGTCGTTGACCGCGAGCACCTGGACGTGGAGCTACGCCGCCCGAGTCGCCGGGGCCCGCACCGCCGAGGAGCGGGGTGATCCCGATCGCCGCAGCGATCGCGGTGAGGCCCACCAGGGAGCTCCGGTCTCGGACGCGCAACTCCCTTCAGTGTCGGACCGACCCGCGGCCCGTGGGAGTCGGTGTGGTGAAGAGCGGGCGGGAGACCTGTGAACCGATGGCCCCCAGCCCGAAACCACCTGTTCACCGCGTAGAAGCCGCCCCGGCACTCGCATCCGCGTTGCGCCAGACAGTCCGGGGGCTACGAGTGGGCCGTCGCGGGTAGCTCCCAGGCATGCGAACGGACCTTCCGGCGGCGCTCGGCCGCCTGCGTGACGACCTCGCCGCCGTCCGCCTCGACCTCGCGGTGCCCGGGGCGGAAGAGGCACGGCGCGCGAGGGACGACCTCATCGCCCAGGTGGACGACTATCTCCTGCCGCGGCTGGGGCAGATGGACGCGCCGGCGCTCATCGTCGTCGGCGGCTCGACGGGCGCCGGGAAGTCGACGCTCTTGAACAGCCTCGTCGGGTCGATCGTGAGCCCGGCAGGCGTGCTGCGCCCGACGACCCGCGCGCCGGTGCTCGCCTTCCACCCGCACGACGTCGAGTGGTTCGAGGGTGCCCGTGTCCTTCCCGGCCTGCCGCGTTCGACCGGCGGCGAGGCGCAGCCGGGGACGCTGCAGCTCGTGCCGACGGCGTCGCTTCCGCAGGGACTCGCCCTCCTCGACTCACCGGACATCGACTCCGTGCTCGCCGAGAACCGCGCGCTCGCGGGCCAGCTCCTCGCGGCGGCCGACGGATGGCTCTTCGTCACGACCGCCGCCCGCTACGCCGACGCGGTGCCCTGGGAGTTCCTGCGTGCGGCCCGTGATCGCGGGACGGCGCCCTCGCTCGTTCTCAACCGCGTGCCCGAGGACGCCGGCCGGGAGGTCCCCGCGCACCTGCGCCGGATGCTCCAGGACGAGGGCTTGCCCGACGCGGACGTGCTGGTCGTGCCCGAGACGACTCTTGCGGACGACGGCCTCCTTCCCGCGCCCGCGCTCGCGCCCGCGCGCGCATGGCTCGACGACCTGGCTGCCGACGCGCAGGCGCGGGCGGCGCTCGTGCGCCGGACCCTGCGCGGCGCGCTCGCAAGCCTCCCCGCCCGTGCGGCCGCCGTCGAGGCTGCTGCGGTGGAGCAGCTCTCTGCCGCGGCCGAGCTTCGCGCGGAGGCGGACGCCGCGTACGCCGAGGCTGGGCGGGAGGTCGAGGCGGCGCTGCGAAGCGGCTCCCTCCTGCGCGGCGAGGTGCTCGCACGCTGGCACGAGGTGGTCGGGACCGGCGACGTGATGCGGGCTCTCGAGTCCCGGGTCGGCTGGGCCCGCGACCGCCTCAGGAGCCTCGTCAGCGGAAGGCCGGCCGACGACGACGAGCTCCGCGCGACGGTGGAGAACCGCGTCGAGGCGGTCGTCCGCGCCGCGGCCGAGCGCGCCGCCGAGCGGACGGCGCGGGCCTGGCGCGAGCGTGTCGCCGGGCGTTCGCTCCTCGAGGGCACGACCGGCCTCGACCGCGCCTCCGCGGAGCTCGAGGCCGCGACCGAGGAGGAGGTGCGGGCCTGGCAGGGCGTCGTCTTCGATCTCGTCCGGGAGGAGGGCGCCTCGAAGCGCGCGGCCGCGAGGCTCGCGTCGCTCGGAGTGAACGGCGCCGGGCTGACCGTCATGCTCGCCGTCTTCGCCCACACGGGCGGGCTGACCGGCGCCGAGGTCGTCGTCGCGGGCGGCACGTCGGCGGTGAGCCAGAAGGTGCTCGAGGCGATCTTCGGCGACCAGGCCGTGCGCACGCTCGCCGCGCGGGCCCGCGAGGACCTCTTCGCGCGGGTCGAGCGCCTCCTGCGTGACGATGCGGCGCGCTTCGACGCGCTCCTCGACGAGGCCACGCCCGAGGCGGACAGCTTCGCCCGGCTCCACGGGGCGGTGGACGCGATTCGCCGGGCCGCGTGAAGGGCAATCTCGACAAGCGTCTCGCCGCCCTGCGCGAGGCGGTCGACCTCGCGGAGGGACGGCTCGACGACGGCGCCGTCGAGCGGGCCCGGGCGGTCGTCGCGCAGGCCGGAGAACGGCTGGGGCTCGGGCTCGAGTCCACGGTCGTCGCGCTCGCCGGCCCGACCGGCGCCGGGAAGTCGCGGCTCTTCAACGCGCTCGCCGGAGAGGGGCTGGCGGTCGTCGGCCGCCGCCGCCCGACGACCTCCACGGGCCAGGCAGCCGTCTGGGGGGACGGCGCCGATCCGCTGCTCGACTGGCTCGAGATTCCGCGCCGCCACCGCCTAGCGGCAGATGGCCTGGACGGTCTCGTCCTGCTCGACCTGCCCGACTTCGACTCGGTCGAGACGGCACACCGGCTCGAGGTCGACCGCGTGGTCGGGCTGGCCGACCTCGTCGCCTGGGTGGTCGAGCCGCAGAAGTACGCCGATGCGGCGCTCCACGACCGCTACCTGCGCCCGCTCGCCTCGCACGGGGAGGCCATGGCGGTCGTACTGAACCAGGCCGATCTGCTCTCCCGCCGAGACGTGGACGCCTGGCGCGCCGACGTCGAGCGCCTCCTGGCCGAGGATGGGCTCCGCGGCGCGCCGCTCGTGGTCGTCTCCGCCGAGACCGGTGAGGGACTGGACGAGCTCCGGCGGCTCCTCGCGGAGCGCGTCCGGGCGCGCGACGCGGCGGTCGCACGGCTCGCGGCGGACGTCGACGACGCGGCGGAGGTGCTCGGCGCCGCGTGCGGTGACGAAGGCGCGGCCGGGATCCGGCGCGAGGATCGCCGCCGCCTCGTCGCCGCGCTCGAGGAGGCCGCCGGAGTCCCTGCCGTCCTGCGCGCAGTCGAGGCAGCGCACCGGCGGCGCGGCGCTCTGGAGACCGGCTGGCCGTTCGTCCGCTGGGTGCGCCGCCTGCGTCCCGACCCGTTACGGCGCCTCCGCCTGCCCGAGGCGCCCCGTCCGGCGGTGCGCACGTCGCTCCCGCCGCCAACCGACGTCCAGACCGCCCAAGTTGCGACCGCCTCCCGTCGGCTCGCCGACCGCGCCGCCGAGGGCCTTCAGGAGCCGTGGCCCAGGCTTTTCCGCGACGCGGCCACCGCGCGCGAGGGCGAGGTCGCGGACCGGCTCGACCGGGCGGTCTCGGGTGCCGACCTCCACGTCTCGCGGCCGCGCTGGTGGAGCGTCGCGTCCCTTCTGCAGAAGGCGCTCGCGCTCGCAGTCCTGGCTGGCGGCCTCTGGCTGCTCGTCCTCGCGGTGCTCGGCTACCTCCGCGTGGACGAGGTCGTACCGCTCCCGGAGGTCTACGACGTCCCGATCCCGACCTGGCTCTTCGCCGGCGGCGCGCTCGCCGGGATCGTCCTCGCATTCCTCGCGCGCCTGGCGAACGGGGCCGGCGCACGACGGCGTGCCCGCGCGGCCGCCCGCTCGCTCCGAGCCCGGGTCGAGGAAGTCGGCCTTGAGCTCGTCGTCGCCCCGGTGGAGGCCGAGCTGGACACCGAGCGGCGGCTGTGCGACGTGGTAGCGAGCGCCCGCCGCACCGGGAGTCGCCGATGAGGCGTGAAACGGTCGGCCTCCTCGGCCGGATCCTCCCGCTCGCAGTCGCGGTGAGCCGCGGGGTGCGCACGCTGGGGCTCGTCGGGCTCGCGGCAGCAGCGGCGATCGTGATCATCGTCCTCGTCCGCTGGACCCCCAGCGACGTCGGGGAATGGGCCGGCCTCGCCCTTCTCTTCGTCCTGCTCGCCCTTCCGCCGGCTCTCCTGCTCGCATTCTCGTTCGTCCTCGGCGAGGTGGTCGAGCTGCCCGACAAGCTGCGCAGCTACCCGGGCACGATGCGCGACCACGCCGATGAGCTCCGCGCGATCGCGCAAGACGCGCAAGCCCGCGAGCGGCCGGCCTGGCGGCGCCTACCGGGGAGCACCTGGCGGCTCGCAACGCTCGTGCGCTCGGCCCGGGACCTGCTCGCGCCACACGCGCCGCTCGTTCCGCTCCTGAACGTGCCGTTCCTCCTCGCGACGCTCGTCGCAGCGCTCCTCGTGCCGGTCCTCGTCGTCGCCGCGCTCGTGATGCTCCTGGCGGCCGCCGCGGCGTCGTAGTTCCATCGAACGGCGAAGTTCCAGACACGGCGAGACGGGATAGCCCAGCTCGCCTACGAATCGGGCCGAGGGAGGTCACGCGAACCCTCTCGACGTGGCGGTGGCGGAGGTCGACGGAGTCCTCGACGAGATGGAGCGCGACGGGTGGATCACCAGATCGAACGCGTGGTTCGGGAACGACCCAGAGACAGGGGTGACCGTCATCACGCTCACGTCGGCCGGCAAGCACGAGGCCGAACGACGCCAGGTCCGGTCAGGCGCGCTCGGCGAGCCGATCGTGTTGACTCGCGATGAGCTCATAGAAGAGCTCGGCGCTTCGGCTTGACTGACGAGCAGGCAGCGCTCAACCCGCACTTGCGCGCTGACCGCTACCACTTCTGGCCGTCGATTTCCGCCTGGTCGCAGATCACCGACTGAAAACCTGCGAGGCGGCATTTTTGCGCCGCGCCCTGGGAAAGGGTCAGGGAAATAGCCTCAAGAAACGCGAGCAGCTTGACCACCCGCGTTAAGTGCGAGATAAGACGATCTTCAGAGTTGTCGCCTGAGAGGAGTGACATGGCAGGGCTCGAGGTCAAAAGTCTGGATTCGCCCGACGAGACGAGGCCGTTCGTGGACAAAGGGCAGGCCGATGTCGTCAACATCGGCGGCGGCGCGGTTGTGCGGGGGACGTTCGAGCCGGGGTGGCGCTGGTCGGAGCACGTCAAACCGCTCGCCCAGACGGAGAGCTGCCAGTCTCCGCATTTCATGTACATGTTGTCGGGTCGGATGGGCGTCGCCATGAACGACGGAACTGAGGGCGAGGCCGGCCCCGGCGACATCGCTCGCATCGAACCAGGGCACGACGCATGGGTCATCGGCGACGAGCCAGTCGTCGTGGTCGACTTCGGGATATCACCGGCATACGCGAAGCAGCAGTAGCCACTAGCTACAAGATCGTTGCGTTGCCGCGTCGGGAGTTGCACGAGCGGCAGGCGACGCGGAGCGGACCACCTCGGCCCCCACGCGAGACGGGCACGACGTGGTCGGCGGTGAGCGGGTTCGAGGGTGAGCCGGGGTGGCCGCAGATCGAGCACCAGGGCTGCGACCGAATCGTCGCCTTCGCTCGCTTCTGATGGTCTGACCCGTAG
>Ga0136614_10000166_pt1 | contig 28588 bp, 27 predicted proteins | sample AntDrymUQ2792106_2_FD_106643 | JGI IMG/M metagenome (GOLD analysis project Ga0136614, IMG submission 106643) | Polar desert sand microbial communities from Dry Valleys, Antarctica - metaG UQ279 (21.06) | ecosystem: Environmental > Terrestrial > Soil > Desert | place: Antarctica: Dry Valley... | reverse complement strand
TCGGCTGCGCGGTCGCGCTCGTCCTCAATCTGCCCTACGAGCAGATCCTCAGCGTGCCGATCGAGGACCTGCCGCCGTTCCCGTTGCAGGCCGCCGTGGAGGGATTCCTGGCTGCCACCGCGGTCGGTGCACTGGCCGGAATCGTCCCGGCGATCGTCGCGGTACGCGCAAAGGTCATCGACGCCATCCGCTACTGAGCGTCGTACTCCCAACCCGGCTGCCAGGCGAAGTCCTCCAGCAACGAGCGCTCCAGCGGTACGCCGGCCAACACCTCGTCGAGGGCCCAGCGGGTGGCCAGATGCCCGATCACCAAGACCCGTGTTCCGGCCCATCGCACTGGCAAAACTCGCGCCGGTCATCATGAACCTGGCCGCGCAAGCGCCCGTTCCACTCGCCGTAGTCACATTCGCGCAAACGCCAGTCGAGCAGGATCGGCAGTGTGTCGCCGAAGGCGATCGACGCCGTCTCAGCGGCCCGAGACAGATCCGAACTGAAGACAGCCGCGAGTCCATCATCGGCACGCCGACGACCCAACTCCGCGGCCAGCGCCCGCCCCTGCATGGACAACCGACCGGGGAGCCAGCCAGTCGCGGCTCCCATCTCGTTGTCGGTGCTGATCGAGTGCGTTTCGAAGACGATGTGCACTGTCATCGTGATCAGTCCAGACGTCGCGCGGTCAGCGGCCGTACCTCGCTGATCCGCCCGAAGTCGCGGTCGACGTGGACGATCCCGAGGCCGTGGTGCAGCGCAGTCTCGGCGATCAGGAGATCGGGAATCGGGGTGCGGTGCCACATGCCGTGGTGATGGGCAAGGTCACGCTGCAGTTCCAGGGCCCGGTCCAGCAGATCCGAGGGCGCCTGGACGACCTCGAGGCTGGTTCGCAGCTGCTCTTTGAGCCGGTCGTAATCAGCGGCCGAACGCGCCGAGTACAGCTGCTCGAGTTCGCCCACGGGGCAGATGAAGAGCTGACCGGCAAGGTCGGCGAGTTGGTGGCCGACCGTCGGGTCCGAGGCGCGGGAGGCAGCGCTCTTGTCCAGCAGCCAACCGGCTACCGCCACGCCTGCTCCGACTCCAGAACTTCGAGATCTACGTAGTCGGCCAGCTGGTCGAGGTAGCGCCGCTGGCGAGCCGCGCGATCCGCATTGACCGCTTGCACGTCGTCCACGGCCCTGCGGAGCGCTTCCTCCACCGTGGAACGGGTGGTCGATTGACCAAGGGCCTTCTTCGCCCGAGCCAGTAGCTCTTCGTCGAGTTCGATGGTCGTACGGCGGAGCGTCATGCTTACATATTATCTCACGAGTATGTGTGCACGATCAGTTCATGTGTGGGTAGCGGTGATCGGTGGCCGGAACGAAGGTCTCCTTGACCGTGCGCGGGGAGACCCAGCGCAGCAGGTTCAACGGTGAGCCGGCCTTGTCGTTGGTACCGCTGGCCCGAGCGCCACCGAAGGGCTGTTGGCCGACGACCGCGCCGGTGGGCTTGTCGTTGATGTAGAAGTTGCCGGCCGAGAAGCGCAATCGATGCAGCGCGTCGTCGATCACCCGGCGATCGGTGGCGAAGATGGAACCCGTCAACGCGTACGGCGCGATATCGGCGGCCTGGTCGACGACACCGTCGTAGTCGGCGTCGGGATAGACATGAACGGCGAGGAAGGGCCCGAAGTACTCCTTGGTGAACACCTCGTGAGTGGGGTCGTCGCTGGTGACCACGGTCGGTCGGATAAAGAATCCCTCCGAGTCGTCGGCGCTGCCACCGGCGAGCACGGCCAATGCGGGGTCTGCCGCGGCCATCTCCAGAACGCCGGACAGCCGGTCGTAGGAGCGCCGATCGATGACCGCACCACCGAAGTTCGTGAAGTCCGCGGGGTCACCGTAGGTCAGCGAACCGGTGACGTCGGCAAGCTCGTCTCGTACGACGGCTTCCCACAAGGAGCGGGGGACGTACGCGCGCGAGGCAGCTGAGCACTTCTGCCCCTGGTACTCGAACGCACCGCGGACCAGTGCCGTGACCAGGCCGGCTGCATCGGCGCCGGGGTGGGCAATGACGAAGTCCTTGCCGCCGGTCTCGCCGACCAACCTTGGGTAGCACCGGTATCGGTCGATCCCGTTGCCAACGGTGCGCCAGAGGTGTTGGAAGGTGGGCGTGCTGCCGGTGAAGTGGATGCCGGCCAGGTCTCGATGGGGCAGTGCGACCGCACTGATCGCCGTACCGTCTCCGGTGACCAGATTGATCACGCCGGGCGGAAGTCCCGCCGCCTCGAGCAACCGCAAGGTGAAATGCGCGGACAACTGCTGGGTGGGCGAGGGCTTCCAGACGACCGTGTTGCCCATCAGCGCGGGCGCGGTCGGCAGGTTGCCCGCAATCGCGGTGAAGTTGAAGGGGGTGATGGCCAGGACGAAGCCCTCCAGCGGGCGGTAGTCCGAGCGATTCCACACTCCGTTGGCCGATTGCGGCTGTCCGCCCAGGATCTCGTGGGCGAAGCTGACGTTGAACCGCAGAAAGTCGATCAGTTCGCAGGCCGAGTCGATCTCGGCCTGGATGACGGTCTTGCTCTGGCCGAGCATCGTGGCCGCGTTCAGCCGGGTCCGCCACGGGCCGGACAGCAGATCGGCCGCGCGCAGAAACACCGCGGCCCGTTCCTCGAACGGGAGTCCGCGCCACACCGGTGCTGCGACTAGCGCGGCATCGATGGCCGCCTGTACGTCGGCAGCGACAGCGTTGTGGGTACGGCCCAGAACATGGGAATGCCGTTGCGGGCTGACCACGTCGATCGACTCCCCACCGGCCATCCGTTGCTTTCCGGCGATCGTCATCGTCAGTTCGGTGGTCTGCGATCCCAGGTCTTTGAGTGCGGCTTCGATCCCGGCTCGTTCCGGGGACCCCGGCGCGTAGTCGAGGATCGGCTCGTTGACCGGACGGGGCAGGGTGGAAAGGGCATCCATACCCCCAGCTTCCCAGCCCACCCGACGTTATGCGCATAACGTCCCGGGAACCGGGGCGGAACGCGGACGTTATGCGCATAACGTCCGGCAAAGGTAGGGGTCAGAGGAGTTCGAGCAGCGGGCCCAGTTCCTGGGTGGCATACCAGCCGAGCTCATGGGCCTCGGCTTCGTCCACGACGAACTGCGCGTCCGCACTGCCCAGGTCAGCCTCGATGACGACAGCCGTCGCTGCGGCGACGGCCGGCTCGGCCTCGGCGCCGTCGACATGCAGGCTGACCACCTGGGCCAGCCGCAACTCGTCCAGCAGCCGCACCGAGCCGCGCCCCGAGCGCGGATCCGGTTCGACCGCCCAGTCGGGGACCTCGGCGGCGATGACCACCCGTCGGCGTGCGGCGCTGGGATCGGCATCGACCATCCGCAGGGACAGTCGGGCCGCCTCGAGCAGAGCGGCGTACTCCAATTCTTCGGTGTCATCGTCGACGTACCACTCCCGCAGTTCGCTGGTCAGCGCCGTGGCCGCCCGTGGTCCGCGCAGGGATTCCTCGTCGCGCAACGCAATCAGTTCACTGGTCGTCGACGGAACGTAGATGCGCATCAGCCGCTTCCCGGTGCACTGCCGCTCAGTTGCTCACCGGCACTAAGCAAGGCAACGTCGAGGACGTTGCGGCGACGCCGGTGGTCCATCAGATTCGCGCCCATGGCGGCCAGGTCGGCCGGGCCGGGACAGAGCAACCGGACCGGGGTATCGGTGGCCTGCACTTCGGCGATCTCCCGCAACACCCGCTTGCTGGTCAACCGCCGCCAACGCCGCTCGAGCTTCGCGATCGGTGAGCGCGGTCGGTCGTACTGACGCGAGACCATCGGCGCAATAACCACCACTTCGTCGAGACCGGCCCCGGCCAGCAGATCGACGCTGGCACTCGACAGCGCTCCGCCGTCCACATAGGAGTGTCGGCCGATCCGCACCGGGTGATACCAACCAGGAATGGAACAGGATGCCTGGACGGCCTGACTCAGCCGGGCGGGCAGCGAGCCAGGACGACCGAAGACCTCCCGGTTGCCGGTCAGATAGTCCATCGCAACGATCCAGGTGTCCCGGTCGGGCCAGTCTTCGACTCCGTCGGTCAGCCGGTCCAGCATTCGCTCCAGCGGAGTGAGGCTGGCCTGGCCGCGGGGCAACATGCCACTCATCACAGCCAGCGGTGGGATGCGACCTGGGTGCTGGAGAACCGACAGCAGCAGACCCGGTGATCCCACCCCGAGCCGAGGCAACGGAGGCCGGGTACTCCCGCCGTCGACGTCGTAGTCCCAGTCGACGTTGCGATCCTCCTTGCGTGAGGTACCCAATTGATGCCGCAAGATCGTGTCGGTGCTGACGCCGAGCCCCAGCATGGCCGCGAGGATCGAACCGGCAGAGGTGCCCACCCGGACGTCGGCCTCCCGGGCATCCAGTCCGGTTTCCTGTTCCCAGGCATGCAAGGCCGCAACCGACCAGGTGAACCCGAGGACCCCTCCGGCGCCGAACACTATGCCGCGACGCGTCATCCGGAGACGGTGTTCATCAGGGGACGGTGTCCAAGAGCTCGGCAAGGGACTGCTCGATGAGGTCGGCCAGGATGTCCACATCGGACATCGAGTCTCGATCGGCGTTGAGTCCGTAGTAGACGCCGCCGTCGTACGACGTCAGACCGATCGACACTCCCTGGCCTTTGGCCAGCGGTACGACGGGAAACACCTCGAGCATGCGGGCGCCAGCGCCATAGAGCGGGAACTGCGGCCCCGGAACGTTCGTGACCACGACATTGAACAGCCTGCGGGACAACGAACTCGCCGCTCGGGCCCCGAGCGCGTGCAACGTTGGCGGGGCGAATCCGGACAGCGCCACCAGCGCGGTCGCGCCGATCGACTGGCCGGCCTCCTTGTGCCCCTGCATCGCGTAGGTGACCCGGGACAGCCGCATCCTGGGATTGGGCTCGCCTACCGGAAGGTCCACGAAGTAGGACGACACCTCATTGCCCGGCGAAGCGGTTTGATCGGCCGTACGCACTGACACCGGGACCATCGCCCGCACCGAGGTACTCGCAATGACCGGTTCACCGCGGTACAGCAACCACTCCCGCAGGGCGCCCGCCACGGTCGCCAGCACCACATCATTGACCGTGCCGCCGTGGGCCTTTCGTACGTGCTTGTAGTCGTCCAGGGACGTACGCGCGATCCCGAACCGGCGCTGGGCACCGATCACAGCGTTGAGCGGACTGTCCGGTGCCTGACGGGCGGCCATCCGGGCAGCGGCGGCCAGTCCGCCAACCGCGTCGATCACCCGGTTCGCGGTGTGCTTGAAATCCGCGATTCCGCCTCGGACGGAATCGACCACAGTGGACGGACGCTGGAGGTATTCGCCGACCGCGTCAGTGATCAACTGGACGGAGTTCGGCTCCGGAACCGGGGCCCATGCCTCGGTGGAGCTCTCCCGTGGCACTGGCGTCACGTCGAGGATCACTTGGCCGATGTCGAGGGCGCCGATCCCGTCGACCATCGCGTGGTGGGTCTTGCTGATGACCGCGAACCGATCGTCGGACAGCCCGTCGACCACGTAGAGCTCCCACAGCGGCCGATGCCGGTCCAGTGGCCGGGACATCAACCTGGCGACCAACTCCAGCAGCTGCGCATCCGAGCCGGGTTTGGGTAGTCCGGACCGCCGGACATGGAAGTCGATGTCGAAGGCGGGGTCGTCAACCCATACCGGGTTTGCCAGATGGCCGGGCACGGACCGCACGATCTGGCGGTAGCGCGGTACCAAGCCGAGGCGTTGCTCGACCAGCTCGACGACTCGACCCGAATCGAATCCGCTCGGGGGACTCTGGAAGACGGCAAGCCCGCCCACATGCATGGGAGTGGTCGGTTCCTCGAGGTACAGGAACGACGTGTCGAGCGCAGACAGCCGGTCAACCATCTCACCACTGTGTCAGATCGCGTCGGTCCCTCAGCCCTGCCTGGATCGGCGGCGAGCGCGCTGACCGGTGGGCGCCGAGACACCGGCCAGCGATCCGGCCAGGTCGCGCAGCGCAGCCCGCAGCGCTGATCCGCTGGCCACCTCGGCCAGTGTGCGACCCGCCGCCAGCGCTGCGTCGGTCGCCTTGGCGTCCTGAGGCAAGAAGACCGGGTCCCGCACGCCGGCGAACCGGTTGAGCGCACCAGCGATCTCCCGGTGGACATCGCCCGGTACGACGACCGAGCGGGTCCGGTTCACGACCACTCTCGGCGCGACATCGGGCAGGGCTTCCCGAAGCTCGACCAACGCGCGGACGGTCCGTTGCAAGGCGACCGGGTCTGCGCCGCTGACGCACAGCACCACATCGGCGGCAGCCAACAGCGCCAGCGTCGCGCCGTTACGTCGGGGGGCGGCAGTGTCGTAGGAGAGTTCCTCGTCCTGTTCGAGACAGAAGCCACAGTCGAGGACCACGACTGCGGCCAGTTCACGGGAGCGTTCGAGCACCGCAGTCATGCTGCTGGGGCGCAGCTCCGGCCACCGGTCGGCTCGGGACAGGCCGGTCAACACGCGCAGGTTCGGGGAGACAGCCCAGGCGATCCGGGCCAGTGCCCCGGCATCCAAGGTGCCGGCGGTGGCCGAGCGCGCCGCAGCTGCGACGCCAGGGGACTCGTCGAGCAGGCCGAGGTACTGGGCGACGACCCCGCCGTAAACGTCTGCGTCGATCAGCATCGTCGGGACTGCGAGTCGGCCGGCTTCGTCAGCCAGGTTGACTGCGACCGTCGTCCGTCCAGGAGACCCAGTCGGACCCCAGACAGCGACAATTCGTCCTCGGCCGACGGGTTGGGCCGGCGCCGGGGTCGGCAGACCCAGCCGGGGCCGAGCCGCTCCTGGGTCACCCAGATCGAACCTGACCGAGGCCTCCCCCAATCCCCCTACTGCATCCCGCAGCGCCGCAGCGATCAGATCCGCGCCCGCATCGGCCGGCAGCACCTGGCCGACACCGAGTGCACGAAGTCGGGTCTCTGCCACCTGGTCTCCGGGATCGAACAGCCCGACGACGGCGATGCCGGCCGCTCGCAGTCGGGTGACCGCGTCCCGGTCGAGGCGCCGCAGCTCCGCGGACAGCAGCGCCGCCCGTGCCGTACCACTTGCCGCTGCCGCCAGTAGCTCGGCCAGATCGACGCAACGACGAACCACGGTGACGCCGTGATCGGCACGGTCCAACTCCCCGACGAGATCGGCCTCCCAGGTGGCACCTGTGACGGCCGTGAGTACGGGCAGGCCCATCAGTTGGTCGGCGTCGCAGGGGTGGGCGCGGCGGGTGTGGGGGTGGCCGGTGTGGGGCCCTCGATCGGCTGGTTCCCGTCCTCGTCTGCGCCATTCGGCCTGGACACCGACGCCCGTACGGCCAGCGCGAGATCCCGGCCGGCGATTGCGGCGAAGATGCCTGCGGCCTGGTCGGCATCCACCGAGATGACCACCTGCACTGTGGAGCTGCCTACCGAGAGCGCCCCGTCGGCGCGACCCGCGATGAGCTGTACGACGGCTGCCCGCACGACCACGGTGACGACATCAGAGGCCGGCGAGTCCTCCGGTTGGGCCGACGGGTCCGGAGCGTTCGAGACGCTCGGCTGATTCCCGCTCGGCGTCGCATCCAGGGCGTAGACATCCACGAGCTGCCCCCGCTGCAGGCTCGGCGGGACGTACCCCGCCGCGACCGGTAGCGCGATGTCGACCAACGTCGAGGGCTCGTCCAAGATCGAACGAGGTAGGAGTTCGCCGGCGCCGACTGGGCCGCTCAGCACCCGCCCGATCGGATCGGCCGAGCTCAGCAGGTAGGCACTTCCGGTGTCGGCCAAGCGCACCGAGACTGCGCGGAGATCTCCCTCGGAGAGCACCGTGCCGGCGGCCAGATCGGCCTGGGCTGCCCAGACCAGGTCCGACGTGTCGGCTGCGGTGACCACCCGGGCGCCGATGATCACGCTGACCAGGACCAGCAGCACCCCGGCGATCAGCCGGAAGTTCAGCCACCTGGGCGCCCGCAGCCGGCGAGGAGCTGGCGAGGCAATCGAGGGACCCTGAGCACCGGGCGGACCGGCCGTACCAGGTCCGGTACCAGATGATTGCACCACAACGACGCCCCCCTGACCGCACACACGCTGTGACCGCGCCTCCGCGGTACGTGCCGAGGCGATGATCCACCATTGCGCAACCGGCCAGGCAGCCCCATCCACAGCTTGCTTGTGAGTCGCGTTAGTGGGCGGCTAGCCGAAGGAACCGCCATCTCACCCCGAGGGAGAAATCTGGCTCCGACACGCCGCGAGCCGTTGCGGCCCGGCGACATACCTGTTGCTATCCCTTCGAACAACAGTTCGAGAGAGGCTGGTACCGGATGGTGCATACGCTGGCCGAATCGGCGCCGGCAACCTACGACCCCTTCGTCCTGTCCCCCCTCGAGCCGTCTCCCGGCGGTCGGCTGCTGGCCTCGGTTGGCTGCCGAACGGCACGTACGGGCGACTCTCTCGGCAAACACGAGGTGTGGATCGAGGCGGATTGGTCGGTGCGCACCCCGCATGAACTCGCTCTGGAGCGGATCGCGATGGCGATGGGCGGCTACCTCTCCTGTGTCGACCTCGTCGATCGGGAAGTTCCGGCGCTGCGCGAGTTGGTCCAACTGCATGCCCGGCGGGTGTTTCCGCAGTTCACCCGAAACGAGGTCGGACGTTGGACGCTGCGCGTGTTGGCACCGGGCTGCCAATGCCGCCCGACTGGATTCCGCTCGGCGACCGAAGCCGCCGAACACGCCCGCGATCCGGCTCACGTGGCTCAGCTCTACGGGGTGCCACCACGCGAGCTGCAACGACGGCTGCGCGTGATCGAGGACGTACACCGAACTCGCTTCCATGTTTCGCCCATCGCGCCGGAGGCCGAGCACGCCGTACGGGAACACGATGGGATGTCCTTGCTCTGGGCCGCGGGCGTGCACCCAGACCTCGTCGTCGCTCTGCACGAGTTGCTCTGGCCGGGTGGGCCGCCGATGCCGGTCTGGTTCTACCTCGGTGCGGTCACCCACCGCCGCGACATGGCTTGGGTCGCCCAGACCCTGGCGGCGGTACCGGACGAGGATGTCGCGGTCTGGTTGTGCTGGACCGAGACCGAGTTGGACCGTACGCAGCCCAATGCGCGCGCCGCGTGGCTGCGCGCCGGAGTGCCCCGAAAGGCGATCGCAACACTGGCCGACGGTGCGTACTCACCCGTCGACGTTGCCCGGCTGATGGCTCGCACCCGGCGCAGCCTCTGTAGCGCAGCCGCCACTCTCGCGGCGTGGCATCGCGCCGGCTGCCATCCGAGTCTGGAGGACATTGCGCTGGTCGACGGCCTCGGTGCCGACCCGTGGTTCGAGCCGTCGGTCGGGGCGGTCGACTGGTTGTGGGACCGGGTCGGTCGTGCCTGGACCGGCCCGACCCGTACCCAGCTCGGCCTGTTGCTGGCCGTGTGCGGCACCCGTTCGGCGGTGCTGTCGGTGCTGGCAGAGGGGATCGCGGACCCACGTGCGGCGGCGCGAATGATCAACGGCGACCAGGTGAGCTTGTCCGACGCCCTGGCTCACGGCGCCGGGCCGGTGACCTGCAGGTGAGCCTCAGCACGCGTACGGAGTACGAGCACACCCTGCAGGCGCTGGGGATTTGCATCAGTGCCCGCATCCCGGTGCTGCTGTGGGGCGCCCCAGGTGAGGGCAAGACCGCCGTGGTGGAGTCGGCCGCGCAGCAGGGCTGGCATGTGGAGACGCTGATCGTCAGTCACTACGAGCCCAGCGATTTCGCTGGGCTGCCGGTGATCGGGGCGGATGGGTCGGTGACGTTGGCCCCTCCGGGCTGGGCCACCCGGTTGGCCGCGGTGGACGGGCCGTCGATCGCGTTCTTTGACGAGTTCAGTACCGCGAGTCCGGCTCTGCAGGCTGCGGCGCTGCGGCCGTTGACCCACTTCCAGGTCGGTTCCCTTCAGCTGCCGGACACGGTGTCCTTCGTCGCCGCTGCCAATCCCGCCGACGTCGCTGCCTCGGGGTGGGAGCTGGCCGCACCGACGGCATCCCGGTTCGTCCATCTGGACTGGGCGCTGCCCTTGGAGGTCTATGCCGAGTGCCTGATCACCGGCGCCTGGCCGCCGCTGCCGGTCTACTCCACCCCTGACGAGCAGTTCGCCGCGCAGGCTCAGCAACGGGTGCTGGTCGCCGGCTTCCTGCGCGCCCGGGAGAGCCAGATCAGTGCGATCCCAGCCGATGCCGCTGCCCGCGGTCGGGCCTTTCCGACGCCACGAACCTGGGACTATGCCACCCGGTTGTCCGCCTTCGCCGTCGCGATCGGCGCGCCGAAGGAGGTGCTCCGGCTGCTGGTCAACGGCTGCATCGGAGAGGTAACCGCGCACGAGTTCCTGGCCTGGTCGGCCGCCCAGGACCTGCCCGACCCCGAAACCCTGCTCGCCGACCCGCACGGCTTCGACTTCACCGGCGTGCGTCCCGACCGGGTCTACGTCATCCTGCAGTCGATCCTGGCCGCCGTCAGTCGGACAACGACCCCACAGCGATGGACCGACGCGGTGACCCTCTGCGCGGTCGCCGCGAAGGCCACCGGTATCGATCCCGCCGTCCCGGTCGCTCGGGCGCTGATGCGCAACGGGATGCGGCCGGCCGACACGCCGTTGCCGGCCTGCATCACCGTGTTTGCGCCGGCCCTCGCCCTCGCCGGACTGCTCACCCCGTGAGCCCGCCCCCCAGCCACGCCGACCGGCTGGCCGCGGCAAAACTCTGGTTGGTCTCTGCCGCCCGTCAGCCCGGCCCTGACGCGCCACGCGACCTGCCCTACCTCGCGCACGCCGTGTACGCCGTGGTCACCGTGCCGAGCAGCGAGGTACCCAGGATGACCTGTGACGAGCTGTGGCGGGTCTACATCAACACCGACTGGCTCGAGGCCGCGCCGATCCGGGCGATCGGCGCAGAGCTGGCCCATCTCACCTGGCATCTGCTGCACGACCACGCGGGCCGTGCCCGTGATCTGCGCGTCGACTCGACCACCGCGGGGCAGTGGCATGCTGCCTGCGACGCCGCCCTCGAGCCCACCCTGCGCGCCGACGACCTCGTCCCCGACGAACTGCCGCGTGCCGCCGACTTCGCTCTGCCTGCCGGCCTGTCCGCCGAGCAGTACTTCGCCGCGCTGTCCAAGCTGCCCGCATCCAACGGCGAAAGCACGCGCAACCAACCGGTCGAAGCCGGCTGCGGCAGTGGCTGTGACGGACTGGCCCGCAGTCACGAACTGCCGCCCGGCCTCGATCTGGCCCAGGTCGGCAAGGACGACGCCAACCAGATCCGCCGGAGCGTCGCGATCGCCTACCGCGAGCAGATCACCGACCGTGGCAGTGAATCCGGCGACGCCTGGCGCTGGACCCAACAGATCCTCGAACCCACCATCGCCTGGCAGCCGCTGCTCGGCTCCGCGGTCCGCCGGGCGATCGGCTGGACCAATGGCAACACCCACTACACCTACACCCGCCGCTCCCGGCGGCAATCCGCTGTTCCCAACGTGCTGCTACCCGGCACCCGACGGCCGGTCCCCAACGTCGCCCTCATCATTGACACCTCCGGAAGTGTCGATGACCACCTACTCGGCCGCGCCCTCGGCGAGGTCGACGGCGCCCTGCGCGGTCTCGGCGTCACTGGCTCCTCGGTCACCGTCCTGGCCTGCGACGCCGCCGTACAGACCGTCACCCGGGTCCGAAAAGCCCGCGACACCGCGTTGGCCGGCGGCGGCGGCACCGACATGCGCGCCGGCCTCACCACCGCTGCCGCCCTACGCCCTCGCCCAGACGTCATCGTCATCTTCACCGACGGTCACACACCTTGGCCCCACCAGCCGCCCGCCGGCAGCGCAGTCATAGCCGCCATCCTCGGCCGCCCCGAACACACCCTTCCACCCAGCCCCGCATGGGCCAGACGGATCGAATGCCGGCTCTGAGTCGCTAGTGTGCGACAGCTGCGCAGTCCGAAGAGTGGCGACATGCTCGTCCACAGGGGACACTGCTGCGCGCCCCAGGGTTTGCCACACTGGAACGGCACACCAGGTTCTGTACAGCCGACGCGCGCTCCCCGGCTTGCGCCCTGACCGTTTTGGAGAGGACTACCGGTCATGCCTCCGCAGCGCTTCCTGACCCTCGATGATGTCGCCGAGATTCTCAACATCTCGTGGTCTCAGGCCTATGCCTTGGTACGCAGCAAGGAGCTCTCGGCTATCCAGATCGGCGGGCGCAACCAGTGGCGGGTCGAGATCACCCAGTTGGACGCCTACATCGAGGGCAAGTACGCCGAAGCCGCGGCGGTCCTGGACGCCGAGCACAGCGCCGAGGCAGCCGCAGGGGAAACCTCCGCAGCCGCCCAAGCGAGCCTGAGGGCAGGCGAGCATCTCTAGCGGTCCTATGCAATCGCTGTGCCATGGGGTAGACCACTGCACATGGTCATCGTGCTTGCCCAAGCCACCGCCCGCCCTGAGCACCGCGACGCACTTGCCGAGGCGCTCGTCAAGGCCTCGGTCACCTCACGAAACGATCCAGGCTGCCTGGCGTACTCATTCCAGGCTGATCTGGAGGACGCCAACGCCTTCACCTCAATCGAGCACTGGCAATCTCGCGCGGACCTCGACGCCCATCTCGCCACGCCGCATGTTGCCGAACTGATCGAGGCGCTGCAGGGCAAGGTGACCGGCCCGCCAGTCATCGCGGTCTACGAGGTGTCCTCCTCGAGCGTCATCTGAGGACGGTCCGTACGGCGGCGATGGCCGCGAGGGCGACCACTTGTACGGCGCGGACCTCACCTGGTCGGCGAAACTCGCCGGACAGATGCTCGGCCAGCTCGGCGAAGTCAGAGCCCACTCGGTCGAACGTCCCGGTCATGACTTCTCCGGAGGCAAGCAGCACCTGCAGCGGGGAACGATCCCGGGCCAGACCCCGTACGGCATAGCGCAGATCCAGCCGGCGGGTGACGGCTGACTCTGGCGCGGGGGTGCTGGTCTGTCCCACTCCCTCTACGGCGCCGACGGTCGACAGGTTCACCAGGACCTCCCGGCCCAAGCCCTCGTCCAGCAGCAACCAGCCAGCGCCGACGTCGCGCAGTGTTCCGACAAGCTCGCCGGCGCCAGCGCAGGTGACTCGAAGAGGGTGGCCGATGGCGGCCCGGAGCCGGTCAGCCATGTCGAGCTGTCCCACCTCGTGCCGGGTCCGCGAGGCCACCTCACTGCTCAGATCGGCGGCTTCCTCGGCTTGGAGCTGAGCTTCGAGATCGGCAAAGAGCCGAGCCCAGCGCATCGGTCCTCCTTTGCTCACGGCGTTGCGCCGGCCGAACTTGCCTCAAGTGGGCCGGGTCAATGCGGTCACCGTAGCGCCGCCTGCTTCTCTGCGATTCGTTGCGGAAAGAGCTTTTTACTTGCGTTTGCTTATATTTGTTGCTAATAATACTGATATGAGCGCATCTGGTCTCCGGTCGAGGGGAAGTCTGCGTCCACTCGGTGTGCTGATCGGTCTCCTGCTGGTGGCCCTGGTTCTGCAGTTGGCTGGCGCCACCCAGGAGCAGATCTCGGCTGCCGCGGCCGACCCGCAGGGCTACGTCACGGCGGCCGGCGCCGACGAGTTCGTGCTGGTGATGGCCACGGCAATCGGATGGCTGCTGCTTGGCTGGATCACCTTGGGTGCAGTCCTTGTGCTCGGCAGCGCCGCACCGGGTGTGCTCGGCTGGCTGTTCACCGGCCTGGCTCGCGCGCTGCTACCGGCGACCCTGCGCCGCTTCGTCTCGCTGTCCCTCGGGATCGCCCTGCTGAGCGGAACGTCGGTGGCCAGCGCCGCCCCCCCGGCGCCGATGGCTTCGATCTCGGTGACGGTGGACTGGCCCGGCGCGGCAGAGCCGTCGTCGATCGGCGCCATTCCGGACTGGCCGCCCCGTCCAAGTCCGCAGCCCGGGCCCGTACCGGAAGCGACTCCTGCCCCGACGGCCGAACCTCAACCCGACGCGCAGGGCTCGGACCGCCCACCATCTGTTGGCCGGGGCAGCTACCTCGTCCAAGCTGGTGACTGCCTGTGGGACATCGCCGAGCGTTCCCTGGCACAGGGCGATCAACCGATCGACGTGGTATCCGTCGCCGCCGCCGTCACCGCCTGGTGGCAGGTCAACGACAACCAGCTCACCGATCCGGACCTGATCTTCCCTGGACAGGTCCTCACCGCCCCAACCCTGCAGCCGTGATCCGGCTGTTCGCGTCCTGAGGAGGACTCATGTCCGCTCCAGTCATCGACCTACTTCCGGCACTCGGCGACACCGAGGTTGACCGCGACAGGCGGGCTGCGGCCGGTACGGGGGCTGTGCTGCGATTGCGGCCGATACCCGCGCATCAGCCCCCACTCGATCGCCACCGAGGCACGCTTCGAGTGGTCCCCGATCCGGCGCCGCAGTTGGCACTACCGCTGCGGATCCCGCCGTCCGCACCGGATCAGGATCCGGTCTTCGGGCCCCAAATCACCGACCGGTACGACCTGCCCGAACCTGGACCCTGGGCGCACCGCCTGTTACAGGCCGTTCTGGAGGCGCTGGCTGGGCGGCGCAGCCCGACCCAGTTGCAGTACTGGACCAGCTGGGGGGTCTACCGCGACATCGTGCGGGTTGCTCACCGCGCCGGTCAGAGCCGCCCTGAGGCGTTGCGTGGCGAGGGGGTGAACGTCTCGCGCGTGCGGGTCTGCGAGCCCGCCGACGGTATAGCCGAGGTGTGTGCCGTGGTCCGCCGGGATGGCCGCTGGCATGCGGTCGCGGCGCGCTTGGAAGGCCTCGACGGCCGCTGGCGCTGCGTGTCACTCACTGTCGGCTGACAGCAGAGCTTGCGTCTCGCACCCGTCGCGGAGCGGGGTAAGCGGCACCTGCCTGAGTCCATCGAGTGAACCACTGCGCTGGCCGGTCCCACCCGGCCGAGCTGAGCCGATGACGGGGCTCGCTGATGTCGGGGTTGTTGAGGGCATCGGCGCGCGGGATGACCCCAACATCCCTGAACTGGTGCCCCATGAACGGGCCAGGCGCGACCCGGTATCAATGAAGTGCCGAGGGGCCGGGGCGGCCCCGCCTAGCTACACGCCGGCCGGTGGGTCAACGCGCCCCGAACGGACCGGATGAGCTAGTCGGAAGTATCGCGAGTCATACCTGCCCGGGCGCTCCATGACAGTGCTTGAATTTCTTGCCGGAGCCGCACGCGCACAGCGAGTTGCGGGACTGGGTCGTGGTCCCACTCACCGTCGCAGTCTTTCCAGCCGTACGCGACGCGGTGCCTGCCTGCCGCCCCGAGCGGTTCCCACCGTCCAGACTGGGAGCGCTGTAGATCAACGGCACCGTACGTGGCTCGGACAGTCCTTTGACCGCCAACGCGGGGGCCTTCGACGGGGCCGAGTCCGCTGCCGGTGCCGGCCTCGCCGGGCTCGCGGCCACCGCCGCCGGGGCGGACCGCACGCCGGCCTTGCGACGCTGTGCCCGATTGGCGTTCTTCGCCACCCGCGGAGCGGGCTTGCTCGGTGCGCCAGCGTTCGCGCGCGCAACGTTGGCCCGCGCACCGTTTCCGCGGGCACCGTTTCCGCGGGCTCCATCGCTCGTCGCGGCCTCGGCCTGGGCGCTGGAGGAGGTCTGCTGCTTGGCCGCCGCTGCCTCGGCAGCGGCCCTGCGCTCCGCCTCGACCTCGGCGGTGGTCTTGACCTCGACGTTGAACAGGAATCCGACCGCCTCCTCCTGGATGCCGTCGAGCATGGTCTTGAACATGTCGAAGCCCTCGCGCTGGTACTCGATGACCGGGTCGCGATTTGCCATGGCGCGCAAATGAATTCCTTCCCGCAGGTAATCCATCTCGTACAGGTGCTCGCGCCACTTGCGGTCCATGACCGACAGCAGCACCCGCCGTTCGAGTTCGCGCATCACCTCAGGAGTGACGGCTTCCTCGCGCTTGTCGTAGGCGTCCTGGATGTCGGCGGTGACTTCCTCGGTCAGGAACGTCGCGGTGAGGTCTGAGACCTCGCCTCCGGCCTTCTCGATCAGCTCGTCCTCGGTGACGCCGACCGGGTAGAGCTGGCCGAGAGCGGTCCAGAGCTGATCCAGATCCCACTCTTCGGCGTACCCGGCTTCGGTGGCACCAGTGACGTACGCGGCGACCGCGTCATCGAGCATGTGCCGGACCTGCTCGTGCAGGTCCTCGTTGTCGAGCACCTTGTGCCGTTCGGCGTAGATCACCTCGCGCTGCCGGTTGAGCACCTCGTCGTACTTCAGCACCCGCTTGCGGATCTCGAAGTTCTGCTGCTCGACCTGCGTCTGGGCCGACTGGATCGCCCGCGAGACGATCTTCGACTCGATCGGTACGTCGTCGGGCATCTTGAGCCGGTCCATCATCGTCTCGATGGCCGCCCCGTTGGCCCGCAACATCAGGTCGTCGCCCAGGGACAGATAGAACCGGGACTCCCCAGGGTCACCCTGCCGTCCGGAGCGGCCACGCAGCTGGTTGTCGATCCGGCGGGATTCGTGCCGCTCGGTGCCGAGGACGTACAGGCCACCGGTGTCCACGACCTCCTCGTGGTCAGCCCCGACCTGCTTCTTGGCCGCCTCCAGGGCGTCGGCCCAGGCGGCCTCGTACTCCTCGGGCGTCTCGGCCGGGCTCAAGCCCTGCTCGCGCAGGTCGAGATCGGCCATGTGCTCAGGATTCCCGCCTAGCACGATGTCGGTCCCCCGACCGGCCATGTTGGTGGCCACGGTCACCGACCCGATCCGGCCGGCCATCGCGATGATCTGCGCCTCACGCTCGTGGTTCTTGGCGTTGAGGACCTCGTGCGGAATGCCGGCGCGGAGCAGCAGCTTGGACAACAGTTCGGACTTCTCGACGCTGGCCGTGCCGACCAGGACCGGCTGGCCGTCCTCGTTGCGTTCGACGATGTCGTCGACGACCGCGTCAAATTTGGCGGTTTCGGTCTTGTAGATGATGTCGGCCTGGTCCATGCGGATCATGTCCTGGTTGGTCGGGATCGGCACGACGCCGAGGCCGTACGTCTGGTGCAGCTCGGCCGCCTCGGTGGAGGCCGTTCCAGTCATCCCGGACAGCCGGTCGTAGAGCCGGAAGTAATTCTGCAGGGTGATCGTGGCCAGGGTCTGGTTCTCGTCCTTGATCGCCACCTCTTCCTTGGCCTCGATGGCCTGGTGCAGTCCCTCGTTGTAGCGCCGACCGGCCAGCACCCGGCCGGTGAACTCGTCGACGATGAAGACTTCGCCGGCCGAGACGATGTAGTCGCGATCCTTGCGGAAGATCTCCTTGGCCTTGAGCGCATTGTTGAGATATCCGATCAGCGGGGTGTTGACCGCCTCGTAGAGGTTGTCGATCCCCAGCTGGTTCTCGACGTAGGTGACGCCCTCCTCGGTGATCGCGACCGTGCGTTTACCTTCCTCGACCTCGTAGTGCCGGTCGCGCTTGAGCATCGGCGCGATCCGGGCGAACTCGCCGTACCACTTTGCGCTCTGCTCGGCCGGCCCGGAGATGATCAACGGAGTGCGGGCCTCATCGATGAGGATCGAGTCGACCTCGTCGACGATCGCGAAGTTGTGGCCCCGCTGGACCAGACCGTTCGCACTCCAGGCCATGTTGTCGCGCAGGTAGTCGAAGCCGAACTCGTTGTTCGTGCCGTAGGTGATGTCGAGGGCGTACTGCTCGCGACGGTGCTCAGGACGCTCGTTGGCCAGGATGACTCCGACGCTCAGACCCAGGAAACGGTGCACCCTGCCCATCCACTCCGCGTCACGACGGGCGAGGTAGTCGTTGGTGGTGACGACATGCACGCCGTCGCCAGTCAGTGCATTGAGGTAGGCGGGCAGCGTGCCAGCCAGGGTCTTGCCCTCTCCGGTGCGCATCTCGGCCACGTTGCCGAGGTGCATGGCAGCACCGCCCATGAGTTGGACCTTGAAGTGCCGTTGGCCCAAGGTCCGGATGGCAGCCTCGCGGACGGTCGCGAACGCGTCGGGTAGAAGCTGGTCGAGGGTCTCCCCGTCGGCCAGTCGCTCCTTGAACTCGTCGGTCCTGGCCCGCAGTTCGGCGTCGGTCAGATCGGTGACATCGTCCTCGAGGGTCTCGATGTGATTGGCAATCTTGTTGAGTCGCCGGACGATCTTTCCTTCGCCTGCGCGCAGGATCTTCTGCAGTACCACGATGTGTTGCTCTCCTGAGAGGTAACGAGGCCCGACCGAAGCGGACACGAGCCAGTACCCATGGTAGGCGGCTGGCTGCCTGCCCCGGGCTCAGCCGGTCAGCCGGATGACGCCGTAGTCGTAGCCCTTGCGGCGATACACCACGCTAGGGGCGCCGCTGGCCTGGTCGGCGAAGAGGTAGAAGTCGTGACCGACGAGTTCCATCTCGAACAGTGCCTGTTCCATGCTCATCGGCGCCGCCGAATGCCGCTTCTCCCGCACGATCCGGCCGGGCAGATGATCGTCCGCCCGTACGGAGTGGCCGTCAGCCTGGTCGGCCGACGCTGCGCCGGAATGGCCGTCGGCGCTGTTGGGATCGCCGTTGCTGGCGATCGCCTCGGCCAACGACCCAGCCGGAACCTCGTACCCCTGCGCTGCGACCGCCGCAGTGGCGGTGGCCACGCTGGTCGGCGTGTGTCGGCCGTGGTGCACTCGACGCCGGTCGGCACTGCGCCGGAACCGATTCTCCAGCCGGGTGCAGGCCTGGTCCAGCGCGGCGTAGAAGTCGCTGGCACAGGCTTCGGAACGTACGGCGGGTCCACGGGACTTACAGGTCAGCTCGATGCGTTGACACGAATCGGACTGTCGTGGATTGCGCTCGTGGAGCAACTCGACGTCGATCCTGATCAACTTGTGGTCGTAGCGCTGGATGCGGCGCAGTCGTTCGCCGACGTGAGTACGGAAGTGCTCCGGTACCTCGACATTTCGGCCTCGCACAACGATTTCCACGCAAACTCCCATCGGTTGGATGGTGCGGCCAGTTCGACAGTTTGACCCCGGGCACCGGCGGCGTTTTGGGCTCCGCCTGGCCGCCCAGATCCTGGGAGGCAACACCACCTCTCCGTTATCAAGACGTTCACGGTGGGTTCTGCAGGACGCTAGTAGCTTCGTCGGCGATCGGCCATAGGACGATCTGTATCGTCGGCTTCATCGGGCGCGATCACGCTGGGTCGCCGCAACGACGACGGTGCCCAACTGTGACGGGTCAAGATCGAGGGCGGTGGACAAGCAAGCGCCGGCCGAGACCAGTGTGGCACCGGTGGTGACGATGTCGTCCATGATCACCACCATCGCGCCCGGTGGTGGTGGGCGGACCGGTCCCATCGAAAAGGCTCCGCGGAGGTTGACCGCCCTCGCGGCGGCGTCCAGCCCGACCGAATCAAGGCCTGCGGTGGTCCGCCGCAACGCCGCAACACTGCGCGCCGGGATGCGTACGGCCTGCAGGAACCGCACCGTCCAGCGGGTCCAATCACTGACGTGATCGCGGCCGCGCTCGCGCAGCGCCGATCGACTGGCCGGCACCGGGACCAGCCACAGCTGGCCGAACTGGCTCGGCCACTCTGGCTGGGTGATCAAGATTCCGATCGCAGTGGCCAGCATCGCGCCGAGGGAGCGGTCGAGTTCGCGGCGGTCCCGCTCCTTGGCGGCCAGGACGGCGCGGCGCACGCTGCCCGAGTAGCTGGCGGCCGCGGCGAGCGGCGGCAATCCGGGCGGGCAGGGGTCGGGTCGATGAAGGACCGGATCGAAGTCGGCGTCCAGGCAGGTCGGGCACCAGGCAGAGCCCAGCGCACCACACCCTACGCAGGCTCGCGGCAACAGCAGCTCCAGCAGACCGGACAACAGGCTCGGCCGGTCGCCGCCGCCGCCCATTGTCACGGAGCTCAGGATGGCCGGCCGGGAAGTTCGGCGGGGCGGCTGCGCTCCGGTTGTGGATATGCTTTCGCCGCCCAGTGCCCAGTCCTGGAAAGGGGTCAGCGGACACGGCGAGGCGACGGCGCGAGCAGCGGTTCAGCTGGGATAGAACGGCGCGGTACCGGGCAGCGGCGCCTGGCCTCTGATCAGCACCGCCCAAACCTCGAGGGTGAACTGCCAGACGGTGCCTCCGGCCGAGACCAGTGACGCGCGGTTGGGGGCGGCGGCCACCGCGTCGGGTTCTCCGGGAAGGCCATTGGTGGTGAGTTCGGTGATCCCCCAGCCGTCCACCCCGATCGTGTACGGGACGATCCGGTCACCACCGGGCTCGATGGCCAGGACGATCAGGCTGCCGGTCGACTCCCAGGACACATCCTTGACGCCGGTCAGGCTGGGCGCGATCGCGAGGGGTGCCCGGACCGTGACGGTGTCCTGGGTGCGCTCGATGCGGGCGATGAATAGTGCCGGCCCCGCTGCGGTCTCGATGATCAGCGCCGCCCGCGCGCCGTCCCGGGACAAGTGGAACGCCCGTACGGCGCCGGTTCCGGCCAGTTCCGGAGCCGGGACGGGCTGGCCCGCAGCGCCAGTCGGGATCCGGAAGACATCGCTGCCGTTGGCGACCGTCCAGACCTCCTCGGTCACCGCGCTCCAGGTCGGGGCGGTCAACCGAGAGCCGGGCAGCACCTCGATGAGCTCGCCGCCGTAGGGCCCGACGTACAGCGTCGAGGACTGCCCGCTGACCGCAACTCCGGCCAGCGACAGCGGTTCGCCGGTGCTGTCGTCGATCGAGACCGCGGCGTTGGTCAGGCCATAGGCCGTCGTACCGGCAGGGCCCGGGATGGGACTTCCGTCCTGGGTCCGTACCCCGCCCGCGTCGATGTAGTGGCCCACTCCGGTGACGGCACCGGCATCCGGGTCGAAGCTCAGCCAATCCGAGAGCTCCTGGACCGGTTCGACGCCGGGTAGCTGTAGGGCAGTGCCGTTGATGGTCACCTCCAAGCTCTGGATGGAGAGCTGGCCCAGGAGCGTGTAAGCCAGTTGCGCGGACAGGCCCTCGAGGTCCTCGTCGCTGCGCTCGCCCTCCTGGGTCAGTTCCACGAGTGCCCGACGGCCAGTCACCAGCACGTTGCTGACCAGTTGCATGTCCGCGAGCTGATTCACCACGGCCGGACTCAGCCACAGGCTGGGGCCGGCCAGCAGCCGCTCGACCAGTTGGGTGGACTGCGCCCGGCCACCACGTACGAAGAACCTCGGGTCGGGTACGACGAACCGGCTGGTTGCGTCCAGAAAGTAGATGTCCCGTTGCTCGTAGGCACGGGCGAAGTCGGTACGGGTGATGTAGATGCCGCCCCGCGGTTCGGAGATCCGCCACTGGTCGTTCTCCAGGACCACCGGCAGGTCGATCGCGAAGGCTTCGATATCCGGGGTGAAGATGCCGGCTCGATCGACGCTGCCGACCAGTTGACCGGTCACCCGTACGGTGTTCTCCGGCCCGGAAGTGACGGCCGAGAGTTCCGGCTCGATCACCGTGATGCTGGCGGTGTCGTCCCAGGTCTCGGCTCGGGCGGCGGTCAGGTACTCCCTGGAGACTGGACGGCCCTGCACGGTGCTGGCCGAGGATTCGATGAAGCCGCGGACGATTTCCTCGGGACTCGCGCCCGGCTCAGGCGAGAGCGGCTCGACTCCGATCGGCTCGTCCACGCCACCACTGACCTGAGTGATCGCCACTGGCGCAGAGGCGGTCGGGACGGTCGAGCACCCGCTTATGACCAACCCGAGAATTGCGGCCGAGACGCCCAGTCGCACCACCGGTAAACGGCCGGTCATGGTCTGGTCCCGGCCGGAGCGGCGACGACGTCGTAAGGCTGGATCGCCTCGGCTCCCGGCTCGAGGGGAAGCGGTGAGCCTTCCAGCTCCACTCCCTGGACGAGTGGGAGGGTGAGTCGGAACTGCGCGCCCTCGCCGTGACGGCCCCAGGCCTGCAACCAACCATTGTGCAGCCGGGCGTCCTCCCGGCTGATGGACAGTCCCAGTCCGGTGCCGCCGCCGAGCCGACTGCGTGCGGGATCGGCACGCCAGAAGCGGTCGAAGACCCTGGAGGTCTCCTCGGTGTTCATGCCCGGGCCGCGATCGCGAACCGTGACTGCGGCCGCGACGTCGTTACCGGCCAGGGTCACCTCGATGAGTCCGCCATCGCCGTGGTTGATCGCGTTGAGGACGAGGTTGCGCAGGATCCGCTCGATGCGCCGGGAGTCGATCTCGGCGATCACCGGTTCGTCAGGGAGTCTCAGCATGACGGTTGCCGCTCGCCGCTGGGCTAGCGCCTCAGTGGTGGCGAGGACCCCTTGGACGAGCGGTCCGAGCTCGGTCGGTTCGGCGACCAGGCTGGCCGCACCTGCGTCGTAACGGCTGATCTCCAACAGGTCGGTCAGCAGGGCCTCGAACCTGCCGAGTTCGGTCTGCAGGAGTTCGGCCGAGCGGGCGACGTCGGGTGCGAAGTCGGCGCGGGCGCTGTGCAGGATGTCGGCGGCCATCCGCACCGTGGTCAGTGGCGTTCGCAGCTCGTGAGAGACGTCACTGGTGAACCGCTGCTGCAACCGGGACAGGTCTTCCAACTGGGTGATCTGTCTCTGCAGGCTGGCCGCCATCCGGTTGAAGGACCCGGCGAGCCGGGCCAGGTCGTCCTCGCCGCGGATCGGCAGTCGCCGCTCCAGTTGCCCAAAGGCCAGTTGTTCGGCCGTCTTCGCGGCCAGCCGAACCGGTCTGACCACCAGCCGGGTGACCAGAGTGCCGATTCCCGCGACCAGGACGACCAGGCCGATGCCGGAGACCACGACGGTGCTGCGAATCGCCTCGAGACTGCGCTGCTCCTGGTCGAGCGGAAACACGTAGTAGAGCTCGTAGGAGCCGGCTTGGCTGGGTACCGGAGCGCCGACGACCAGCGAGGGAACGGCTGGTCCACCTTCGGTCGGCATGACCGCGTATTGACGGGCCTGGGTGCCCGCGCCCACTGTGGCGATCAGATCGGCGGGCAAGGCCGGCGTCAGCCCGGCGAATGACGGCTGGGTCAACGGGGTGGGGGTGTCCCGGTTGATCATCACGATGGCGAACTGTCCGGCGCTTCCACCACGCGTGCGCAGCTCATCGACCGTGCGCTGCAACGTCTCCCGAATGGAGCGCGGGTCCCCGGTTGGGACGGCCACGACTTGGTTGCGTGCGTACTGCACCCCGACGTCGGCCTGTGAGATGGCCGCGTCCTTCTTCGCCGCCAATTGCTGGGTCCGGATCTGGTCGAACAGGATGACCGAGATGATGATGACCGCAGCGCCGGCCACCGCCATCGTGATGATGGCCACCCGCAGCTGCAACGAGCGTCGGTAATGCCGCCAGGCGGCCCGTCCGGCGATTCGCGCGCGCAGCCGCAATTCACGCAACACACCCTGGAGGCGGGTTCGCGAGCCACTGAGCCTGGACGAAGTCATGGGCGTTTGGGCCGCGGGATTACGGGGGCCCGGCCTTGTAGCCGACTCCCCGTACGGTCAGGACGACCTCAGGGTGCTCCGGGTCGATCTCGACCTTGGATCGCAGCCGCTGCACATGCACGTTGACCAGTCTGGTGTCAGCCGCGTGCCGATAACCCCACACCTGTTCGAGCAGGTGTTCTCGGGTGAAGACCTGGCGCGGCTTACGAGCCAGGGCTACCAGCAGGTCGAACTCCAGCGGGGTGAGCAGGATCGGAGTTCCGTCCCGGCGGACTTGGTGGCCCGCAACGTCGATGCTCACCTCACCGATGGCGAGGGTCTCCGGATGGTCGGTGTCGGTACGGCGCATCTGCGCCCTGATCCGCGCGACGAGTTCGATCGGCTTGAACGGCTTCACGACGTAGTCGTCGGCGCCGGCTTCCAAGCCCCTGACCACATCCACTGTGTCGGCCTTGGCAGTGAGCATGATGATCGGCACCAGTGACTCCTGCCGGATCTCACGACAGATCTGCATGCCGTCTGCCCCAGGCAGCATGAGGTCCAACAGGACGAGGTCGGGCCGGACCTCGCGAAAGGCCGAGACCGCCCGTCCACCATCGGCCACGAAGGCGGGCTCCAGACCTTCGGCACGCAGGACTATTCCCAGCATTTCAGCCAGGGACGGGTCGTCGTCGACGACGAGGACCCTGGAGCGTGCACCAACCATGTCGCCTATTCTGCGTGATCGCCGGTCGACGCGCCGCGCGCCGGGCCGCCCCACGTCCGCAAGTACTCCTGCTGAGCGGTGGTCGCAATGTCGAGACGGACCCCCGCCTGTCCCAGCGCAAGTCGAGCAACGGTCGTGTCGATGTGCTCGGGAACGCTGAGCACTCCGGCTGGATGGCCTTGTCTTCCAGTGTGTTCGACCGTTGTTGTGTGGGCGGCGCCGAGTTCGAGGAGGCAGAGGGCAATGGTGGCAAAGGTGACGTCCATGACGGCCGAAGGGTGCCCCTCGGCCGCGGCAAGATTCACCACGCGGCCCTCTGCGACCAGCAGAACTTCCTGCCCGCTGGGCAGTGAGTAGGACTCCAGGCCGGGACGTACGGGCGTGCTCGGCCCGGACTTGCGCAGCCACTCGGCGTCGATCTCGACGTCGAAATGTCCGGCGTTGGCCAGGATCACGCCGTCCTTGGCCTGGATCAGGTGCTGCTCGGTCACCACGTCGCGACTGCCGGTGGCGGTGACCACAAGATCAGCGTCTCGGATGGCATCGATCATCGGCCGCACGGCGAGTCCATCCAGACTGGCGTCGAGCGCTGCCTGCGGAGAGATCTCGGTGACCACAATTCGGGCGCCGAGGGCCCGGAGCCGGGCGGCGATCCCGCGCCCGCAGGTGCCGTACCCGGCGACGACGGCCACTCGGCCGGCCAGCAGCAGGTTCGTCGTCCGCAGCAGCGCGTCCAGGACGGACTGACCGGTTCCGTGCAGGTCGTCGTAGAGCCGTTTGGCAGCGCTCCTCGTGATCGCGAAGACCGGGACCGTGAGACCACCTGCCTCCTGGGCGGTCTGCAGTCTGAGCGCTCCGGTGGACGTGTTCTCGCAGGCTCCCATCAACCGCCGGTTCCCGTCCGCCGGATTGGCCTCGATGGCCAAGATGAGGTCGGCCCCGTCGTCGATCACCAGATCGGCACCCTGCGCGGCGACCGCGTCGACGGCCCACCGGTAGCCGTCCCAGTCGGCAGTGCCCAGAACGACTTCCACGCCCGGCATCCGACGTAGATGGGCAGCGACACCGTCCTGAGTGGACAGTGGGTTGGCAGCGCAGAGTCGCAATCGCGCACCGAGGCCGCGCAGCGCCTCGACGAGAACGACGGTCTCTGGAGTGAGATGCAGGCAGGCCGCGATCAGCCGGCCGGTCAGCGGGCCAGGAGCGGGGTGGCGGGTCGGAATGCCAACGACCAGGGGCATGTCCCGGCGGGCGGAGGCGATCCGATCGATCGCCTCCACCCGACCGGCGGAGGCCGCGGCCGGCTCCCCAGCCGTTGTGCCGCTAGCGATGTTCGCGTCGCTCAGTAGCGGTAGTGGTCGGACTTGTATGGTCCGGCAACGTCGACGCCGATGTAGGCAGCCTGCTCCTTGGAGAGCTCGGTCAGCCGGATTCCGAGGGCGTCGAGGTGCAGCCGGGCCACCTTCTCGTCGAGCGCCTTCGGCAGGACGTACACCTGCGGCTTGTCGGTCTCGTACCGCTCGCCATGGGCGAACAGCTCGATCTGGGCGAGCACCTGGTTGGTGAACGAGGTGGACATCACGAAGCTGGGGTGACCGGTGGCGTTACCGAGGTTCAACAGCCGGCCCTCGGACAGCATGATGATCGAGTGGCCGTCGGGCAGGATCCATTCGTCGACCTGCGGCTTGATGGTGTTCCGGACGATGCCGGGCGTACGGCCCAGTCCGACGACGTCGATCTCGTTGTCGAAGTGGCCGATGTTGCCGACGATCGCCTGGTGCTTCATCTTGCCCATGTCCTCGGCGGTGATGATGTCCTTGTTGCCGGTCGCGGTGATGAAGATGTCCGCGGTGCTCACGACGTCCTCGAGCCGAGCCACCTGGTAGCCATGCATGGATGCCTGCAGCGCACAGATCGGATCGATTTCGGTGACGATCACCCGAGCGCCTTGTCCCCGTAGGCTTTCCGCGCAGCCCTTGCCGACATCGCCGTACCCGAGGACGACGGCGACCTTGCCGCCGATCATCACGTCCACTGCACGGTTGATGCCGTCGATGAGTGAGTGTCGGCAGCCGTAGAGGTTGTCGAACTTGGACTTGGTGACCGAGTCGTTGACGTTGATCGCCGGGAAGAGCAACTTGTCGGCCCGGGCGAACTCGTAGAGCCGCATGACGCCGGTCGTGGTCTCCTCGGAGACGCCCTTGATGTCGGCGGCGATCTTGGTCCACCGGTCCGGGGTCTCGGACAGGGTGCGGGTGAGCAACTTGAGGATGACCGCGTACTCCTCGGACTCGGCAGTCTCGGGATTCGGGACGACGCCGGCCGCTTCGAACTCGACACCCTTATGTACCAGCAGGGTGGCATCGCCACCGTCGTCCAGGATCATGTTCGGACCCTGACCGTCGGCGAACTTGAACAGTTGGTCAGTGCACCACCAGTACTCGTCCAGCGACTCGCCCTTCCAGGCGAAGACCGGTGTTCCGGTCGGCGCCTCGGAGCTGCCGGGCCCGACGACGGCTGCGGCCGCGGCGTGGTCCTGGGTCGAGAAGATGTTGCAGCTGACCCAGCGCACGTCGGCGCCGAGCGCGGTGAGGGTCTCGATCAGCACGGCCGTCTGCACGGTCATGTGCAGCGACCCCGCGATGCGCGCACCAGCCAGCGGCTGGCTCGGGCCGAACTCCTCGCGCAGCGACATCAGACCGGGCATCTCGTTCTCGGCGAGCCGGATCTCGTTGCGGCCGAAGGTGGCTAGCGAGAGATCGGCGACCTTGTAGTCATCCGGGCCGAGGGTCCGTCGCTCGGTACTGGCTGTAGTAGTCGGCTTGCTCATGGTCGTGGCGTTCATTGCGTACTCCTAGGTTTTGTTGTGGCTCAGAAGTGCTCGGGAGTGCTTGTCCTGCTCGAAGCGCAGCCAGGAGGTCGAGGGATCGGATCCCGTCGGGTGCTTGTGGGTGGCTCGCGGCGATTTCGGGTCGCTCGCGCCCTCCATGTCCGCGGCCGTACCTGACTTGTTCTCGGTTACAGCGGTCATCTCGGTAGCGGTCGTCTCGGATGCCGTCGCCTCGGATGCGGCGCTCACATCGAGCCATTCGTCGACGGCGTGCCGAAGCGCCGGCTCGCTGCGCAGCCTCAAAGCGACCTGCAGATCGGCTGGTCGAAGGTCGTGATCAGCGAGCAGTTGGCGCAGCTCACGCAGGTGCGCGATCTCGCGCTCACCATAGAGCCGGTACCCGCTCGGACTACGCGGTGGACGGACCAGCCCGGCCGCATCCAGGTAGTGCAGCATCCGCACCGACCATCCGGTGGTACCGGCCGCCGTGTGCACCGTTGCTGACTCCATCAACGATGACCTTACAGCATCGTGGCAGAGTTCGCCGCTATAACTCTGACAGATCTGTGTCAGCCTTGAGTCGGCGGGCGGCGGCCAGTGCTTGATCGGCCGCGGCTAGGAGGTCCACCGGGCCGGTAGACCGCAGTCGTACGGCGTTCTCGAAGTGCCGGATGGCCGCATCGGCCTCACCCTGCTCGTACCGGCTCTTGCCCGCATGCAGGCACGTGAAAGACCGGTAGCCGTCCGGCGCCCCCTCCAGCGCCTGGGCATAGATCCCGTCGGCTGTCTGATACTCCCCACGCCACTGATGGACGTGTGCCAGCCGGATTCCGGAGACGGTGACCAGCTCAGGGTCGTCGCCGGAGTAACGCAGGCTCAGCCTGCCCGCCGTGAGAGCGCCGTCGAGGTCGCCGAGCAGTCGAAGCAGGACGCATCGCTGGCCGTACAAGCGACTTCGTTCGGCCCGGTCCTCGTCGGCGCTGTCGGCCAGCGCTTGTTGTACGACGTCGAGAATCTCCCTCAGTGGTAGAGGGTCGTCAACGATCTCTCGAAGCGTGACCGGGTCGGTGTCCAAGCGGAGCTCCTCGAAACCGGTGTGCGTAGCCACTGCGGCATCGTAGGCGCCAGATACAAACCGCCTCGGCGCTTGCTGGCCAGAGAGCGGTGCAGCCGTGCGCGACCGCATGGGTTCGCGAGCTGGTTGCCTCGTGGAACGAAAAGACGCAGCAACGACATAGCCACCTACCGAGTCAGTTGCGTTGTCGCCCTGCAGTCCCAGCGTCGGGGCGTAGCTGTCAGGTACGCGAGTCTGACCCTCGCTTAGTTGACGGATCCTAGGGTCTGGCGCGCCGAGCCTCGGTGCTGTTGCCCGGTCGGCCCGCCGGCAACCGGGTGGTGGCGACCTCCTCGGTGCCACACGGCTTTCGAGTGGGGTCGGTGTGACCGAAGTGGCCAAAGATTCTCGAAAGTTATTCTCCCGCAGCCGCTTTGATGGTCGAAATGTCAGACCTGGTGTCTATGTTCGGGGTATGAGTTCGTTGTTGGCTTCGTCGGGGACCTCGGTCCTGGATCGGGCCGGCGCGGTTCTGCGCGAGGCGTGCGAGCAGCGGTTGTGGGCGCAGTCCGATGCCGCCGTCGTGGACCGGGTGCAGGCGGCC
>Ga0136614_10000163_pt1 | contig 28722 bp, 13 predicted proteins | sample AntDrymUQ2792106_2_FD_106643 | JGI IMG/M metagenome (GOLD analysis project Ga0136614, IMG submission 106643) | Polar desert sand microbial communities from Dry Valleys, Antarctica - metaG UQ279 (21.06) | ecosystem: Environmental > Terrestrial > Soil > Desert | place: Antarctica: Dry Valley... | reverse complement strand
TCGAGAGGCCAGGTCTGCGGGTGACGGTAGACCCGCTCCACGTCGACCTCGTCGCCCGATGCCAGGGAGCCGCCGCGCGACTCGAGCTCCTCGCGGGCGGCGCGGCAGGCCGTCTGTACGGCACCGGAGGCCATCCAGGTCATGCGTGAGGCGGAGGCGGAGCCGGCCGAGTCGACCGTGGCCGTCTGGTGGGGCGCAAGCGTGATGTTCTCGAGCTCGAGCTCGGTGCGGGCGACCTGAAGGATCACGTTCGTGACGCCCTGCCCGACCTCGGCCGCTGCGCAGTGCACCTCCGCGCCGAGCTCACCGGAGGCGTCCGCGAAAAGCCGCACACGCGCCGCGCAGTAGTCGTCGAAGCCGTGCGAGTAGCAGATGTTCTTGAACCCGACGGCGAAGCCGGTGCCGCGCTTCACGCCCTCGCCGCGCGTGACGTTCCCCGCGCCGCCCGGTAGGCGGATGGCATCGCGCGGAAGCGCTTCCGGCTCGGGGACAGGCAGAGCCGCGCAGCGGCGGATCACCTCCGCGACGGGGAGCGAGCCCGTGATGCGCTGCCCGTTCGGGAGGATGTCGCCCTGCGCGATCGCGTTTCGCAGGCGCAGGTCAACGGGATCCAGGGCGAGCTCGGCGGCGAGCTTGTCCATCTGCGCCTCGTGGGCGAAGCAGACCTGCACGGCTCCGAAGCCGCGCATCGCGCCGCAGGGCGGGTTGTTCGTGTAGACGGACGTAGTCTCGACGAGCGCATTCGCAACGGCGTAGGGGCCCTGGGCGAACGAGGAGGCGTTCGAAGTGACCGCCGTGGTCGACGAGGCGTACGCGCCGCCGTCCAAGAGGATTCTCACGCGCACGTTGACGAGCTTCCCGTCGTGGTTCGCACGGTGCTCCATCCAGATCCGCGCCGGGTGCCGGTGCACGTGCCCGACGAACGACTCCTCGCGGGTGTAGACGATCTTGATCGGGCGACCCGTATGGAGCGCGAGGAGGGCGCCGTGGATCTGCATGGACAGGTCCTCGCGGCCCCCGAACGCGCCTCCCACGCCTGCGAGGTGGATCCGGACCTGCTCGGGCCGCAGGTCGAGGCACGGCGCGACCTGGGCGCGGTCAACGTGCAGCCACTGCGTCGCGACATAGACGTCCACGCCTCCCTCACCATCGGGTACCGCGAGCCCGGACTCGGGGCCGAGGAAGGCCTGGTCCTGGATCCCGAGCTCGTAGACGCCCGAGACGGACACCTCGCCCTCGGCGTCGGGATCGCCGTGCCGGATGACGATCGTGCGCACGACGTTCGAGCGCGGATCGTTGAAGTAGCCGGCCTCCTCGGTCGGGCGCTCCGGATGGAGGTCCTCCTGCTCGAGCGCGCGCTCGGGGTCGACGACCGGTTCCAGCGGCCGGTACTGGACTTGGATCTTCTCAGCCGCTCGGCGGGCTTGCTCGGGGTGCTCGGCGGCGACGAGGGCGACCGGCTCGCCGAAATAACGGACGCGGTTGATCGCGAGGACGGGCTGGTCGGCGAACTCGAGCCCGTAGAGCTTCTTGCCCGGGACGTCCTCGTGCGTGAGAACGGCGTGGACGCCCGGCATCGAGACCGCCTCCGAGATGTCGATCGACTCGATCTCGGCGTGGGCGTGGGGACTTCGCAGCGTATGGCCCCAGAGCATCCCGGCGGCGAAGAGGTCGCTCGAATAGGCGAACTCGCCCGTCACCTTCGGAATCGCGTCCACCCGCAGGACGCTCTCGCCGACACGCCCGTGCTCGAGCTTGCGGGCCGGAGCACTCACGGTCCGCACCCCACCCGAGGGTGGGGTTGGAACCACCCACCACCCGCTGTCCAGCGTAGCGCCGAAAAGCGCACACGGATGTGACGCTTCGTGCCGGACTCGTGCTTCTTCGTCCTCATGCCGCCCCGGCCGCAAGGCGAACGGCGTCGAAGATCTTCGCGTAGCCCGTGCAGCGGCAGAGGTTCCCCGAGAGCGCCTCGCGGATCTCGTCCTCCGAGGGATCCGGCCGGCGGGCGAGCAGATCAGCGGTGGCGACCACGAGCCCCGGCGTACAGAACCCGCACTGCACGGCACCCGTCTGCACGAATGCCTCCTGGACGGCGTGGAGGCGGCCGTCGGAGCCTAGGCCCTCCACGGTCACCACCTCATGACCCTCGGCCTGCGCGGCGAGGACGAGGCATGCGCAGACGAGGACGCCGTCGAGGAGCACCGAGCACGAGCCGCACTCGCCCTGCTCGCAGGCGTTCTTCGAGCCGGGGAGACCGAGCCGCTCGCGCAGCGCGAAGAGGAGGCTCTCGCCCGCCCAGACGTCGGCCTCGCGCTCCTCGCCGTTGACGGTGAGCGTGATCCTCACGCGGCGCAGCGCTCGAGAGCGCGAGTCGTCAGGACGCGCAGCGCGTGGCGCCGGTAGACGGCCGTTCCGCGCACGTCGTCGATCGGCTGCGCGGCCTCCGCGACGCGCTCGGCGAACGAGGCGCGCTCGGCGAGCGGCGCGGTCACGAGCTTCGGCACCGGCCCGGCCGATCCGTACGCAGCGCGGAGCTCGCCGCGCTCACGGTCTGCGGATAGGGCGAGCGAGGCGACTGCGATCACCATCGCGTTCCGCGGCCCGACCTTCATAAACGTCTGGCGCGCTCCGGACGGGCAGACCCGGACGGCCACGATCAGCTCGTTCGCGAGCATGGCGTTCCGCTTCGGGCCGACGAGGAACTCCTCCAGCGGGACGCGGCGCTCGCCACGCACGCTCGCGAGCTCGACCTCGGCGCCCTCGACGAGGAGCGGCGGAAGCGAGTCCCCGGCGGGGGACGAGGTGCCGAGGTTCCCTCCGAGCGTGCCCCGGTTCTGAATCTGTGGCGAGCCGACAGTCCGCGAGGCCTCGGCGAGCGCGGGCAGGACATCTCTCAGGTCCTGACGACATTGCGTATAGGTGAGCCCCGCGCCGAGCCGCAGCGTCCCGTTCTCACGAGACCAGCCTTTGAGCTCGCGGATCTCGCTCAGGTTGAGGAGCGCAGGAGGGCGCGCGCGGTCGAAGTTGAGCTCCACGAGGACGTCCGTGCCGCCGTCGATCGGCCAGGCGTCGGGATGCTCGGAGCGCAGGCGAAGCGCCTCATCGAGGGTGCGCGGCGTCAGGACGTCCACGGGCGCAAGGGTAGTACGTTTGCGCCTATGGACTTAGCGCGACGCTTGGCGGTGGCCCGGGGGGACGAGCTGGCCGACGTCGTCGTCCGCGGAGGCCGGGTCCTCTGCGTCTTCACGCGCGAATGGCTCGAGACGGACGTCGCGATCGTCGACGGCTACGTGGCAGGCCTCGGCGACTACGAGGGCCATGAGGCCCTCGACGCGACCGGGCGCTGGGTCGTCCCCGGCTTCATCGACGCCCATATGCATCTCGAGTCCTCGAAGCTCCTCGTGGACGAGTTCGCGCGCCTCGTGCTCCCGCTCGGGACGACGGCGGTCGTGGCGGACCCGCACGAGATCGCGAACGTGCTCGGCACGGACGGTGTCCACTGGCTCGCCGACCTCTGCCATGACCTCCCGCTCGACGTCTTCTTCATGGCGTCCTCGTGCGTGCCGGCCTCCGACTTCGAGAGCCCGCGCCGGAGGCTGACGCCGGGCGACCTAGAGGGTCTCCTGCGGCGCAGGCGCGTGATCGGGCTCGCCGAGATGATGAACTTCCCCGGGGTCATCAGCGGCGCCGAGTCCGAGCTCGCGAAGCTTTCGCTGAGCGGAGCAACCCACGTCGACGGCCACGCGCCGGGCGTCGTCGACAAGGCGCTCAACGCCTACGCCTCGGTCGGGATCCGCTCCGACCACGAGGCGTACACGCTGGAGGAAGGACGCCAGCGCCTCCGCGCCGGCATGTGGCTTCTGATCCGCGAGGCCTCGGCCGCACGCAACCTGCACGAGCTTCTGCCGCTCATCCGCGAGTTCGGCCCGCACCGCATCGCCTTCTGCACGGACGACCGCGAGCCCGAGCACATCGCCGCGGACGGGCACATGAACTCGATGGTGCGCGAGGCCGTCGCGGCCGGGATTCCCCCGGAGGACGCCCTGGTCGTCTCGTCGTTCAACGCGGCGAGCTGGCACGGGCTCTCCCACCTCGGAGCGGTCGCGCCCGGCTACCAGGCCGACCTCCTCCTGCTGCCCGACCTGAAACGCTTCGAACCGGAGCTCGTCCTGAAGAGCGGGAAGCCTGTCGTCGAGATCCCGCGGCCCGAGGTGCCCGAGTGGGTGAAGCACACCGTGCGGATCCGAGACGTCGGCTCGGCCGCGTTCGTCATCCCCTGGGACGGCTCTCGGGCCCGCGTAATCGGGATCGTGCCCGACCAGATCGTGACCGAAGCGCTCGAGGAGGAGCCGACCGTCGAGGACGGTCGCGCGGTCGCAGACCCCTCCCGCGACCTGGCGAAGATCGCGGTCGTCGAGCGCCACCTCGGGACGGGACGGATCGGGCTCGGCTTCGTGCGTGGCTTCGGCCTCCAGCGCGGCGCGCTCGCGTCGACCGTCGCGCACGATGCCCACAACGTCGTAGTCGTCGGGGTGAACGACCACGACATGCGCCGCGCCGTCCGCCGACTCGCCGAGACGGGCGGCGGGGTCGTCGTCGTCGACGAGGGCGGCGTCCGCGCCGAGCTCCGCCTTCCGGTGGCGGGTCTCCTCTCGATCGCCCGACTCGACGACGTGGTCGAGGCGAGCCGCGAGTGCGTCGAGGCAGCCCGCAAGCTCGGCTGCACCCTCCCCTCGCCCTTCCAGAGCCTCGCCTTCCTCGCGCTCTCCGTCATCCCGTCCCTGAAGATCACCGACCGGGGCCTCGTCGACGTCGACCGCTTCGAGGTCGTGCCGCTCGCGGTGGACGCCGGGTGACGACGCTCTATCGGAACGCCTGGATCTGCACGATGGACGACGCCGGGACCGAGCACCGCGACGGCTGGCTCCTCGTCGGCGACGGGTTCGTCGAGAACGTCGGAGCCGGGGCGCCGCCGGGGGCAGACGAGACCGTGGACCTCGGCGGCGCGCTCGTCACACCGGGCCTCGTGAACACTCACCACCACCTCTACCAGACCCTCACGCGCGCCCGTGCGCAGGAAGCCGACCTCTTCACTTGGCTGAAGACGCTCTACCCGATCTGGGGCGAGGTCGATGCCGAGTCCGAGTACGCGGCGGCGCGCACCGGCCTGGCCGAGCTTGCGCTCTCGGGCTGCACGACGGTCTTCGACCATCACTACGTCTTCCCGCGCGGCCGCTCGGGGCTCGTCGAGGCGGAGATCCAGGCGGCGCGCGAGCTCGGCGTGCGGATTGTGGCGTCGCGCGGGTCGATGGACCTGGGCGAGTCCGACGGGGGGCTTCCGCCCGACGCGCTCGTCGAGGACGCGGACGCGGCCCTAGCGGACACGGCGCGGCTGGCCGCGCTGCACGAGCCGGACGCGGGCGCGTGGGCGCAGATCGCCGTCGCTCCCTGCTCGCCCTTCTCCGTGACCAAGCGCCTGATGGTCGAGTCGGCCGAGCTCGCGCGCCGCCTCGGCCTACGGCTCCACACCCACCTGGCCGAGACGATCGAGGAGGACGAGTACTGCAAGGGCATCTTCGGCTGCCGTCCGGTCGAGTACCTCGAGCAGGTCGGCTGGCTGGACGGCGACGTCTGGTGCGCGCACTGCGTTCACCTCTCACCCGAGGACATCGGCGCGTTCGCACGGAGCGGGACCGGCGTCGCGCACTGCCCGACGTCGAACCTCCGTCTCGGGGCGGGCGTCGCCCCCGTGCGGGCGCTCCTCGATGCCGGCGTCGCGGTCGGGCTGGGTGTCGACGGCTCGGCCTCGAACGAGCGCGGCGACCTCTTCCTGGAGGTGAAGCAAGCGCTCCTCGTCGCGCGAGGTCGCGGCGGACCCGCAGCGCTCACGGCCCGCGACGCGCTCCGGCTGGGGACACGCGGAGGCGCGAAGGTGCTCGGGCGCGCCGACATCGGGTCGCTCGAAGCTGGAAAGTGCGCCGACTTCGCCGTCTGGGCGACGGGCGGGCTCGAGCTGGGCGGGGCCGAGGATCTCGTTGCCGGGCTCGTCTTTGGCGGGCCACAGCGGGTCGAGCGACTGTACGTCGGCGGAGAGGAGGCGGTGCGCGACTGCCGGCTCGTCCGCGCTGACGAGGAGGAGATCGCCCGCGAGCACCGCGTCCAGGCGCAAAGATTCGCCGCATGAGCGCCTCGCTCTCCACCCACGTCCTCGACACCGGCCGCGGAGAGCCGGCCCGCGGCGTGCGGGTAGAGCTCCGCCGACACGGCAACGTGGTCGCAGCCGGCTCCACCGACGAGGACGGACGCATCGCTGCGCTCGCCCGCGAGCTACGACCGGGGGAGTACACGATCATCTTTCACCCGCCGTCCCCGTTCTTTCGCCGGGTCGAGCTCGAGATTGCGCTGGAGGAAGGCCACTACCACGTCCCGCTCCTCGTCTCCCCATACGGATGCGCGAGCTACCGCGGCAGCTGAGCGCTGACGAGCTCGCCGAGCTCTTCGGCGGCCGGACGCGCGTCGTCCAGCGGCTAGAGGGTCACGAAGACCCGCTCGGCGCCGCCCGTGATGTGCTCGGCGAGGCGCCCGAGGAGGAGCAGATCGAGGCGCTGAACGCCCATCCGCCGATCGGCGCGCGGCGGCTCGCCGGCCACTCGGCGCTCGAGCAGGGGACGGACGACGACCCCGCTCTCCGCACGACCCTCGCCTACCTGAACGAGGTCTACGAGGAGAAGTTCGGCTTTCGCTTCCTCGTCTTCGTGAACCGCAGGCCGAAGGCGGAGATCGTCACAGTCCTAGAAGAGCGGCTCGCGCGCACACGCGAGAAGGAGCTCGAGACAGCGCTCGACGAGCTCGTCGCGATCGCCCGGGATCGCTGGGAGAGCGGCGCTACGGCCTGAGCGCGAAGGCCAGTAGTCCGAGCGCGAGCGCGGCCGTCACGAGAATCCCCCACTCGCTTCGGCCGATGTGGCGCAGGTTGAAGAAGTGACGCACCCACGCGCCGATCGCCATGAAAGCGACAAGCACGAGCCACGCCCGATCCCGCCCGTACACGAGCGGGAGGTGGTTGGAGATCATCGCGAAGACGACCGGGAGAGTCAGGTAGTTGTTGTGGACGGAGCGCTGCTTGGCGCGAATGCCCTGCGTCGGGTCGGGGTCGCGGCCGGCCTGCTTGGCGCTGATGAGCTCACGATGCGCCGGGATGATGTTGAAGAGGACGTTCCCGGCCATCATCGTCCCGAGCATCGCGCCCACCTGGACGAACGCCGCCCGGGCGCTGAAGACCTGCGTCACGCCGTAGGCGGCCCCTGCGACGACGAGGGCGAGCGCGACGCCGAGCGCACGGTCATCGCGTCCGAGGACGCGGCAGAGCAGGTCGTACACGAGCCAGGCCGCCGCGAGCAGGGCGATGCTCAGCCCGATCGCCACCCACTTGCCGATGTCCGCCACGCGTGGGTCGATCAGGTACGTCTCGGGATGCGCGTAGTAGAGGACGACGAAGAGGGCGAAGCCAGAGAGCCACGTTGCATAGGCCTCCCACTTGAACCAGTGGAGCGGCTCGGGAAGGGTCGCCGGCGCGACGCGGTACTTCTCCGAGTGGTAGAAGCCGCCGCCGTGAACGCCCCAGTAATCCCCGGCGATCCCGCGCTCCTCGTCCTCGGTGCGCCGCGGCGGCCGAAGCTTCAAGTCGAGCTGGATGAAATAGAAGGAAGCGCCGATCCAGGCGATCGCGGCCACGACGTGGAGCCAGCGGACGAGGAGATTGAGCCAGTCGTTCAGGTACGAGTCCACGCGTTCGACGGAGCTTAGAACTCGTTCAGGGCGGTAGGCTCGCGGCGTGCTGGAGATCTCAGCAGGCCGCTTCCAGTTCCGCGCCCGTCTCGAGGAAGAGAAGGCGCCGCAGACCGTTGCCGGACTTCGGCGGATGCTGCCCCTCGAAGACCGGCTCGTGCAGGCGCGCTGGAGCGGCGAGTCGGCCTGGATCCCCTTCGGCGACCTCGACGTTAGCATCGGGCCGGAGAACGCGAATTCCTACCCCGCGGCGGGTGAGCTCCTTCTCTACCCGGGCGGCCTGTCCGAAACGGAGATCCTCTTCCCCTACGGCGCGACCTGCTTCGCGTCGAAGATGGGCCAGCTCGCGGGAAACCACTTCGCGACGATCGTGGAGGGCAACGAGAACCTGGCCGAGCTCGGGCGCCTTGTCCTCTACGAAGGAGCGCAGGACATCCGGCTCATCGAGGCGTAGCGGCCAGGCGCGCAAGCGTCCTGGTCAGCACCTCGACCGCGAGCCCGACGTCCTCCTCGCTCGAGTCTTCCGCGGGCGAATGGCTGACGCCGCCCGCGAGGCTCCGAACGAAGAGCATCGCCGAATCGACGCCCGAGGCGGCCAGGACGCCGGCGTCGTGGCCCGCCCCGGAGGCCAGTTCGATCACTGGGAGACCGAGCGCGTCGATCTCTTCGCGGAGGACCAGGCGCGGAGTCTCCGCGAGAGCGACCGGCTCGAATCGGTAGTGCGGCTCGAGCTCGAGCGCGGCGACGAGCGCCTCGAAGCGCTCCAGGTCAGGCGCGCGCGCGTCGACGGTCAGGCGCACGTGTGCGGGGATTACGTTCTCCGCGCCTGCTTCCAACTCCAAGCGCCCGACGGTCGCAACAGCTCCGTCGATCTGCCCGGCCGCTTCGCGGACGCGCAGGATGAACGCGGCGGCCGCTGCAAGCGCATCCTCACGACCCGCCATGGGCGTCGTTCCCGCGTGCCCCGCGCGACCTTCGAACACGAGCTCGGCACGCGCGATCCCGGCAATGCTCGTGACGACGCCGAGCGGCGCGCCCGCATCGGCGAGCCGCGGGCCCTGCTCCACGTGCACTTCGAGGAACGTACCGGGGAGCAGGCCGGTCTGGCAGAGGGCGCGGCTTCCGTGGCAGCCCGTCTCCTCGGCCCTGAAGGCGACGACGCCGAGCGTCCGCTCGCGCGCACCCGACGCCGCAGCCCGCTCGACGGCCTCGAGGCCCGCCACAACGCCTAGCGCCCCGTCGAACCGACCGCCGCGCAGCACCGAGTCGAGGTGCGAGCCGGTCCAGACCTCGGGCAGCTCGGCCCGCGAGCCGCGCAGCCGGCCGAGGAGGTTGCCGATCGCGTCGACTTCGACCTCGAGCCCGACCTCCCGCATCCAGGTGGAGGCGAGGTCGTGCGCCTGCCGCTCCTCGGGGCTGAAGCCCGGTCGGTTCGCGCCCTCGCCTCCTCCGATCGCATAGAGCGTGTCGAGCCGCTCGAAGATGCGTTTTGCGCTCGCCGCCACCGGCGTTAGCATCGCGCCGTCCGGAACTCGGGGTCAGGCGAAAGGAGCGTCACGATGAGCGAGGTCGCGGCCACCCACCAGCGCTCCTTCCTCGACCGGCGGTTCCGGTTCGACGAGAACCGGACGACTTTCCGCCGCGACACGTTCGCAGGGCTCACGACCTTCATCGTGATGTCCTACATCATCTTCGTGAACCCAGCGATCCTCGGGTTCGCAGGGATCCCCGGCCTCGAGGAGGCCGGGTTGCCCTTCGACGCGGTCCTCACGTCGACCTGTCTCGTCGCGGGGGTCATGACGATCCTCATGGGCCTGTATACGAACCGGGCCTACGCGATTGCCCCGGGACTCGGCCTGAACGCGGTCGTCGCCTTTCAGCTCGTCGCGAACGGCGGGCTTGGGTTTCCCGAGGCGATGGGGCTCGTCGTCGTCGAGGGGCTCGCCATCACGGCGCTCGTCCTGATCGGCCTCCGCGAGAACGTCATGCGCGCGATTCCGCTCGAGCTGAAGAAGGCGATCGCTGTTGGCATCGGCCTCTTCATCGCGTTCATCGGGTTCGTCAACTCGGGCCTCGTCGTCCGCGGTGAGGGAACTATCGTCGACCTTGCGCCGATCACGACCTGGCCAGTCGTGATCACGATCTTCGGCCTCGTCTTGACGCTCGCCCTGCGAGCGATCGGGTTCCGAGGCGACCTGTTACTCGGGATCGTGCTGACGACTGCGCTCGCGACCGTTATCAACTACGCCACCGACGTGTATCCGGAGCAACCAGGCTACGCGCGCTGGCCGGACGACCTCGTGCAGGCTCCCGACTTCAGTCTCGTCGGCGAGATCAGCTTCGACGCGTTCACGACGATCCCGTTCGTGACAGCGCTTGCGTTTGCGTTCTCACTCTTCCTCGCCGACTTCTTCGACACGATGGGAACGCTCGTGGGCGTCGGCCGCCAAGCGGGCTACCTCGACGAGCGGGGAGAGCTCCCCGAGATTCGCAAGCCGCTCCTCGTCGACTCGCTCGCCGCTGCCGCAGGCGGGGCTGCCTCCGCCTCTTCGGCGACGACCTACATCGAGTCCGGCGCGGGAGTCGCGGTCGGCGGGCGAACAGGATGGGTGAGCGTCGTGACGGGCGCACTTTTCTTCCCGTTCATGTTCATCGCGCCGCTCATCGGGATGGTGCCGCCGCAGGCCGTCGCCCCAGCGCTCATCATCGTCGGCTGGCTGATGATCAGCGTCCTGACCGAGTTCGAGGAGGAGGCCGAGGAGGAGGAGCTCGAGGGCGGCGTCCGGCCGCGAGAGGGCCGCGAGCGGCGTGCCCTCTCGGGAATCAACTTCCACGAGCTCGGCGTCGGATTCGCGGCCGCGATCACGATCATGCTCATGCCCTTCAGCTTCTCGATCACGGACGGAATCGCGGCCGGCTTCATCTTCTTCGTCGTGATCCGGATCTTCCAGAGGCAGGCAGGCCGGGTGCATCCGCTCATGTACGGAGCCGCGGGCGCATTCGTCCTGTACTTCCTGCTTCCGCTCCTGCAGCAGGAGTTCAGCTGGATCTAAGCGCCTGCTACAGGCCGAGCGGGTTGACGGGCTTCGCGCCCGTGTGCACCAGGACGCCTTTGGGCTCCAGGTACATGTCCAGCGTCTCGAGCGCGGTCTCGCGCCCGAAGCCCGACTGCTTGTAGCCGCCGAACGGGATGCCCGGGAATGCCGTGTACGGCGTGTTGATCCCGACCGTCCCGGACTTGATCGCGCGGGCGAGACGGTGTCCGCGGGCCGGATCGCGCGTCCAGACCGTCGCAACGAGGCCGTACTTCGAGTCGTTGGCGATCCGGATCGCCTCCTTCTCGTCGGCGAACGGGATGACCGTCACGACCGGCCCGAAGATCTCCTCCTGCGCGACGACCATCCGATTCTCGACCTTGGCCAGCACCGTGGGCGGGTAGAACGCGCCGTCCCCACCGGCCGGCTCGCCGCCTACCACGACCTCGGCTCCCTCTTCGCGGCCCTGCTCGACGAAACCGTGCACCTTCTCGCGGTGCGCCTGCGAGATGAGCGAGCCCATCTGGGTCTCCGGCGCCAGCGGGTCGCCCACGGTCAGCCGCCCGGCGGTCTCCGCGAAGCGCGAGACGAAGTCGTCGTAGACCGATTCGTCGACGAGCACCCGCGAACGCGCGTCGCAGCTCTGGCCGGCGGAGTAGTAGATCGCGTAGACCGAGCTCGGGACGGCGTCGTCGAGGTTCGCGTCGGCGAAGACGATGCTCGGGCTCTTGCCACCGAGCTCGAGCGAGATCCGCTTGACCGGCTCCGAGGCAAGCTTCATCACTTCGCTGCCGGACTTCGTCGAGCCTGTGAAGGAGACCTTGTCCACGCCCGGGTGCGAGACGAGGTAGGCGCCGGTCGTGGGCCCGTCGCCCGGGACGATGTTGACGACTCCGGGCGGAATCCCGACTTCCGTCGCGAGCTCGCCGAGGCGCAGGGCAGTCAGTGGCGTCGCAGGATCCGGCTTGAGGACGACTGTGCAGCCGGCCGCGAGCGCAGGCGAGAGCTTCCACGCGGCCATCATGATCGGGTAGTTCCACGGGACGATCTGCGCGCAGACCCCGACCGGCTCCTTCAGCGAGTAGAAGAGCAGGGAGCCGCCGACCGGATGGGAGCGGCCGGCGATCGTCGCCACGGTCGACGCGAAGAAGCGAAAGTTCTCGACCGCCGTCGCGACCTCGCCCTTGGCGTGCGAGATCGCCTTGCCGACGTTCCGGGTCTCGAGCTCCGAGAGCTCCTTCCGGTTCGCATGGATGGCGTCGGCAAGGGCGTGTAGGAGTCGCGAGCGCTCGGTTGCGGGCGTCTTCCCCCACGGGCCGGCGAGCGCGTCGGCCGCAGCGGTCACCGCGCGGTCGATGTCTTCCTTGCCAGCCATCGCCGTGCGGGCCAGCGGCGCACCCGTCGCGGGCTCCGTCAGGGCGCGCATCTCTCCGGAGGCCGGCTCGACAAGCTCGCCGCCGATGAAGAGGCCGTACTCCCGCTCGGTCGCCACGCTCATGGGAGCGAGGACGATACCTCGTCACGTCCCGGCCGGCCCGCCGTGAGGAATCCGTCTTGGCCGTCCGGAGGTAGTTGATTCACGGAGGCGTCGAAACGACCAGGAGGTCGCCGTGAAACCCCGCCGCATGCTAGGGCTCGGAGCCGCACTCGCAACAGCACTCACCACGACGGTCTTGCTCGCGACAGGTGGGCAAGCGCAGACGGCCGGGCCCGTCATTCTCGACCCCGACCTTGGTGTCAGGACGGTTGCGAGCGGGCTCTCACAGCCGACCTCGTTGGCGTTCCTCGGGGCTAACGACATGCTCGTCCTGGAGAAGGCGTCCGGGAAAGTCCAACGCGTCGTCGGCGGGGTGGTTCAAGAGACCGTCCTCGACCTCGCGGTCAATTCCGGCTCGGAGCGCGGCCTGCTCGGAATCACGCTTCATCCGGCGTTCCCGGGGAATCCAGGTGTCTACCTGTACTGGACGAGACTCTAAGCGGGACCGACTCGACCGTCCTCGCGGACACCCCGCTCCTCGGAAACCGGGTCGACCGCTTCGTCTGGGATGGCTCGCGACTCACCTTCGACCGCAACATCATCAGGCTGCGCGCGCTCCAGCAGGACGCCGGCCAGCCGCCGCGCGGGAACCACGACGGAGGTGTCATCACCTTCGGCCCGCCCGACAAGAAGCCGAAGCACCAGAAGCTCTACATCGTCGTCGGCGACCTGGGTCGGCGCGGGTGGATGCAGAACCTGCCCTGCGGTCCGACGCCCAACTGCCCCGGGCCGACGGTGCCGGACGACCAGTTCGGCGGCCTGGAGTCCGACGACGCGCACCTCACGGGTGTGATCCTGCGCCTGAACGACGAGGGGAGCACCCCAAAGGACAACCCGCTCGTCAGGGCGGGCAGGACGATCGGCGGCGAGGCGGGCGAGAACATCCAGAAGGTTTTCGCCTACGGCATCCGCAACAGCTTCGGCCTGGCCTTCCACCCCAAGGGCCCGCTCTGGGACGAGCAGAACGGTGACGACTCGTTCACCGAGCTCAACCAGGTGAAGCCGGGCGCGAACCTCGGCTGGATCCAGGTGATGGGCCCGCTCGAGCGGCTTGACCAGTTCAAGGCGATCGAGACCGGGCAGACGAATCCTGCGTACTTCGGGCTCCAGCAGATCCGCTGGCCGCCCACGAACATCGCAGACTCGCCGCGCGAGGCCCGCAGGCGCATGCTCGACCTGCCCGGCTCGAAGTACAGCGATCCCGAGTTCAGCTGGAAGTATGAGATCGCTCCGGCCGCCGTCGGCTTCGTCGACGGGCGCGGACTCGGGAAGGAGTACGAGGGCGACATGTTCGTCGGCGCTGCGCGGACGCTCCTCGCCAATGGACACCTCTTCCACTTCGACATGAAAAAGAACGGGAAGGATGTGAAGGTCGAAGACGACCGGCTCGAGGACCGGGTCGCCGGCAACCTGGACAAGAACGAGGCGACCGAGAGCGAGAGCCTGCTCATCGGCACGAACTTCGGCGTCGGAACGGACATCGAGACCGGGCCGAACGGCAACCTCTTCGTGGTCTCGCTCTCGAACGGCGAGATCTACGAGATCTACAGGCGGTAGGGGCGCGGGCTGCGGAGGGATGCGGGCGCGGCCCGGGCCCCCTCCGCAGGTGTCCGATCAGGGCCGATCGCCGCGCGTGAAGAGAGCGGCCTGACCCTGGCCGACGCCCACGCAGAGGGTGGCCAGCCCGAGGCGGGCGCCGCGGCGGCGCAGCTCGTGGAGGAGGGTGACCACGAGCCGCGCGCCGCTCATTCCGAGCGGGTGGCCGAGCGCGATCGCACCGCCGTTCACGTTCACGCGCTGGGGGTCGAGTCCCAGCTCCCGGATGACGGTCAGGGACTGCGACGCGAACGCCTCGTTCAACTCGACCAGGTCGAGATCGGCGACCTCGAGGCCGGCGCGGGCGAGGAGCTTTCGCACCGCGGGGACGGGCCCGATCCCCATCACGCGCGGATCGACGCCGCCGACGGCGCTCGCTACGAAGCGCCCGAGCGGCTCGGCGCCGAGCCGCTCGGGCGCTTCGTAGCGAGCGCCGTCGGCGGCGTCGATCCGCGCGTGATGGGGATCGGGCCCGTCCCCGCGGTGCGAAAGCTCCTCGCCCGCGCCGGCCTCGAGGTCGCCGATCTCGACCTGGTCGAGTTGAACGAGGCGTTCGCGTCGCAGTCCCTGACCGTCATCCGGGAGCTGGGACTCGACCCCCAGCGCGTGAACGTGAACGGCGGTGCGATCGCGCTCGGCCACCCGCTCGGAATGAGCGGCGCGCGGCTCGTGGTCACCCTCCTCCACGAGCTGCGCCGCCGCGGCGCCCGCCTCGGGCTGGCCACCCTCTGCGTGGGCGTCGGCCAGGGTCAGGCCGCTCTCTTCACGCGCGGCGATCGGCCCTGATCGGACACCTGCGGAGGGGGCCCGGGCCGCGCCCGCATCCCTCCGCAGCCCGCGCCCCTACCGCCTGTAGATCTCGTAGATCTCGCCGTTCGAGAGCGAGACCACGAAGAGGTTGCCGTTCGGCCCGGTCTCGATGTCCGTTCCGACGCCGAAGTTCGTGCCGATGAGCAGGCTCTCGCTCTCGGTCGCCTCGTTCTTGTCCAGGTTGCCGGCGACCCGGTCCTCGAGCCGGTCGTCTTCGACCTTCACATCCTTCCCGTTCTTTTTCATGTCGAAGTGGAAGAGGTGTCCATTGGCGAGGAGCGTCCGCGCAGCGCCGACGAACATGTCGCCCTCGTACTCCTTCCCGAGTCCGCGCCCGTCGACGAAGCCGACGGCGGCCGGAGCGATCTCATACTTCCAGCTGAACTCGGGATCGCTGTACTTCGAGCCGGGCAGGTCGAGCATGCGCCTGCGGGCCTCGCGCGGCGAGTCTGCGATGTTCGTGGGCGGCCAGCGGATCTGCTGGAGCCCGAAGTACGCAGGATTCGTCTGCCCGGTCTCGATCGCCTTGAACTGGTCAAGCCGCTCGAGCGGGCCCATCACCTGGATCCAGCCGAGGTTCGCGCCCGGCTTCACCTGGTTGAGCTCGGTGAACGAGTCGTCACCGTTCTGCTCGTCCCAGAGCGGGCCCTTGGGGTGGAAGGCCAGGCCGAAGCTGTTGCGGATGCCGTAGGCGAAAACCTTCTGGATGTTCTCGCCCGCCTCGCCGCCGATCGTCCTGCCCGCCCTGACGAGCGGGTTGTCCTTTGGGGTGCTCCCCTCGTCGTTCAGGCGCAGGATCACACCCGTGAGGTGCGCGTCGTCGGACTCCAGGCCGCCGAACTGGTCGTCCGGCACCGTCGGCCCGGGGCAGTTGGGCGTCGGACCGCAGGGCAGGTTCTGCATCCACCCGCGCCGACCCAGGTCGCCGACGACGATGTAGAGCTTCTGGTGCTTCGGCTTCTTGTCGGGCGGGCCGAAGGTGATGACACCTCCGTCGTGGTTCCCGCGCGGCGGCTGGCCGGCGTCCTGCTGGAGCGCGCGCAGCCTGATGATGTTGCGGTCGAAGGTGAGTCGCGAGCCATCCCAGACGAAGCGGTCGACCCGGTTTCCGAGGAGCGGGGTGTCCGCGAGGACGGTCGAGTCGGTCCCGCTTAGAGTCTCGTCCAGTACAGGTAGACACCTGGATTCCCCGGGAACGCCGGATGAAGCGTGATTCCGAGCAGGCCGCGCTCCGAGCCGGAATTGACCGCGAGGTCGAGGACGGTCTCTTGAACCACCCCGCCGACGACGCGTTGGACTTTCCCGGACGCCTTCTCCAGGACGAGCATGTCGTTAGCCCCGAGGAACGCCAACGAGGTCGGCTGTGAGAGCCCGCTCGCAACCGTCCTGACACCAAGGTCGGGGTCGAGAATGACGGGCCCGGCCGTCTGCGCTTGCCCACCTGTCGCGAGCAAGACCGTCGTGGTGAGTGCTGTTGCGAGTGCGGCTCCGAGCCCTAGCATGCGGCGGGGTTTCACGGCGACCTCCTGGTCGTTTCGACGCCTCCGTGAATCAACTACCTCCGGACGGCCAAGACGGATTCCTCACGGCGGGCCGGCCGGGACGTGACGAGGTATCGTCCTCGCTCCCATGAGCGTGGCGACCGAGCGGGAGTACGGCCTCTTCATCGGCGGCGAGCTTGTCGAGCCGGCCTCCGGAGAGATGCGCGCCCTGACGGAGCCCGCGACGGGTGCGCCGCTGGCCCGCACGGCGATGGCTGGCAAGGAAGACATCGACCGCGCGGTGACCGCTGCGGCCGACGCGCTCGCCGGCCCGTGGGGGAAGACGCCCGCAACCGAGCGCTCGCGACTCCTACACGCCCTTGCCGACGCCATCCATGCGAACCGGAAGGAGCTCTCGGAGCTCGAGACCCGGAACGTCGGCAAGGCGATCTCGCACGCCAAGGGCGAGGTCGCGACGGCGGTCGAGAACTTTCGCTTCTTCGCGTCGACCGTGGCGACGATCGCCGGCCGCTCCCATCCGGTCGGCGGCTCCCTGCTCTTCTACTCGCTGAAGGAGCCGGTCGGGGTCTGCGCGCAGATCGTCCCGTGGAACTACCCGATCATGATGGCCGCGTGGAAGCTCTCGCCTGCGCTCGCGGCCGGCTGCACAGTCGTCCTCAAGCCGGATCCTGCGACGCCACTGACTGCCCTGCGCCTCGGCGAGCTCGCGACGGAAGTCGGGATTCCGCCCGGAGTCGTCAACATCGTCCCGGGCGACGGGCCCACGACCGGCGCCTACCTCGTCTCGCACCCGGGCGTGGACAAGGTCTCCTTCACAGGCTCGACGAAGTCCGGCAGCGAAGTGATGAAGCTTGCCTCGGAGCCGGTCAAGCGGATCTCGCTCGAGCTCGGTGGCAAGAGCCCGAGCATCGTCTTCGCCGACGCGAACCTCGACGACGCCGTCCCGAGCTCGGTCTACGCGATCTACTACTCCGCCGGCCAGAGCTGCGACGCGCGTTCGCGGGTGCTCGTCGACGAATCGGTCTACGACGACTTCGTCTCGCGCTTCGCGGAGACCGCCGGGCGGCTGACCGTGGGCGACCCGCTGGCGCCGGAGACCCAGATGGGCTCGCTCATCTCGCAGGCGCACCGCGAGAAGGTGCACGGTTTCGTCGAGCAGGGCCGCGAAGAGGGAGCCGAGGTCGTGGTAGGCGGCGAGCCGGCCGGTGGGGACGGCGCGTTCTACCCGCCCACGGTGCTGGCCAAGGTCGAGAATCGGATGGTCGTCGCGCAGGAGGAGATCTTCGGGCCGGTCGTGACGGTCATCCCGTTCGCCGACGAGAAGGAGGCGATCCGGATCGCCAACGACTCGAAGTACGGCCTCGTTGCGACGGTCTGGACGCGCGATCCGGCCCGCGGACACCGTCTCGCCCGCGCGATCAAGTCCGGGACGGTCGGGATCAACACGCCGTACACGGCATTCCCGGGCATCCCGTTCGGCGGCTACAAGCAGTCGGGCTTCGGGCGCGAGACCGCGCTCGAGACGCTGGACATGTACCTGGAGCCCAAAGGCGTCCTGGTGCACACGGGCGCGAAGCCCGTCAACCCGCTCGGCCTGTAGCAGGCGCTTAGATCCAGCTGAACTCCTGCTGCAGGAGCGGAAGCAGGAAGTACAGGACGAATGCGCCCGCGGCTCCGTACATGAGCGGATGCACCCGGCCTGCCTGCCTCTGGAAGATCCGGATCACGACGAAGAAGATGAAGCCGGCCGCGATTCCGTCCGTGATCGAGAAGCTGAAGGGCATGAGCATGATCGTGATCGCGGCCGCGAATCCGACGCCGAGCTCGTGGAAGTTGATTCCCGAGAGGGCACGCCGCTCGCGGCCCTCTCGCGGCCGGACGCCGCCCTCGAGCTCCTCCTCCTCGGCCTCCTCCTCGAACTCGGTCAGGACGCTGATCATCAGCCAGCCGACGATGATGAGCGCTGGGGCGACGGCCTGCGGCGGCACCATCCCGATGAGCGGCGCGATGAACATGAACGGGAAGAAAAGTGCGCCCGTCACGACGCTCACCCATCCTGTTCGCCCGCCGACCGCGACTCCCGCGCCGGACTCGATGTAGGTCGTCGCCGAAGAGGCGGAGGCAGCCCCGCCTGCGGCAGCGGCGAGCGAGTCGACGAGGAGCGGCTTGCGAATCTCGGGGAGCTCTCCCCGCTCGTCGAGGTAGCCCGCTTGGCGGCCGACGCCCACGAGCGTTCCCATCGTGTCGAAGAAGTCGGCGAGGAAGAGTGAGAACGCAAACGCAAGCGCTGTCACGAACGGGATCGTCGTGAACGCGTCGAAGCTGATCTCGCCGACGAGACTGAAGTCGGGAGCCTGCACGAGGTCGTCCGGCCAGCGCGCGTAGCCTGGTTGCTCCGGATACACGTCGGTGGCGTAGTTGATAACGGTCGCGAGCGCAGTCGTCAGCACGATCCCGAGTAACAGGTCGCCTCGGAACCCGATCGCTCGCAGGGCGAGCGTCAAGACGAGGCCGAAGATCGTGATCACGACTGGCCAGGTCGTGATCGGCGCAAGGTCGACGATAGTTCCCTCACCGCGGACGACGAGGCCCGAGTTGACGAACCCGATGAACGCGATGAAGAGGCCGATGCCAACAGCGATCGCCTTCTTCAGCTCGAGCGGAATCGCGCGCATGACGTTCTCGCGGAGGCCGATCAGGACGAGCGCCGTGATGGCGAGCCCCTCGACGACGACGAGCCCCATCGCCTCGGGAAACCCAAGCCCGCCGTTCGCGACGAGCTGAAAGGCGACGACCGCGTTCAGGCCGAGTCCCGGGGCAATCGCGTAGGCCCGGTTCGTATACAGGCCCATGAGGATCGTCATGACCCCCGCGACGAGACAGGTCGACGTGAGGACCGCGTCGAAGGGCAACCCGGCCTCCTCGAGGCCGGGGATCCCTGCGAACCCGAGGATCGCTGGGTTCACGAAGATGATGTAGGACATCACGATGAAGGTCGTGAGCCCTGCGAACGTGTCGCGGCGGAAAGTCGTCCGGTTCTCGTCGAACCGGAACCGCCGGTCGAGGAAGGAGCGCTGGTGGGTGGCCGCGACCTCGCTCATCGTGACGCTCCTTTCGCCTGACCCCGAGTTCCGGACGGCGCGATGCTAACGCCGGTGGCGGCGAGCGCAAAACGCATCTTCGAGCGGCTCGACACGCTCTATGCGATCGGAGGAGGCGAGGGCGCGAACCGACCGGGCTTCAGCCCCGAGGAGCGGCAGGCGCACGACCTCGCCTCCACCTGGATGCGGGAGGTCGGGCTCGAGGTCGAAGTCGACGCGATCGGCAACCTCCTCGGCCGGCTGCGCGGCTCGCGGGCCGAGCTGCCCGAGGTCTGGACCGGCTCGCACCTCGACTCGGTGCTGCGCGGCGGTCGGTTCGACGGGGCGCTAGGCGTTGTGGCGGGCCTCGAGGCCGTCGAGCGGGCTGCGGCGTCGGGTGCGCGCGAGCGGACGCTCGGCGTCGTCGCCTTCAGGGCCGAGGAGACGGGCTGCCACGGAAGCCGCGCCCTCTGCCAGACCGGCCTGCTCCCCGGTACGTTCCTCGAAGTGCACGTGGAGCAGGGCCCGCGGCTCGCCGATGCGGGCGCGCCGCTCGGCGTCGTCACGAGCATTGCCGGGATCGCGCGTGCCGAGCTCGTGTTCGAAGGTCGCGCGGGGCACGCGGGAACGACGCCCATGGCGGGTCGTGAGGATGCGCTTGCAGCGGCCGCCGCGTTCATCCTGCGCGTCCGCGAAGCGGCCGGGCAGATCGACGGAGCTGTTGCGACCGTCGGGCGCTTGGAGTTGGAAGCAGGCGCGGAGAACGTAATCCCCGCACACGTGCGCCTGACCGTCGACGCGCGCGCGCCTGACCTGGAGCGCTTCGAGGCGCTCGTCGCCGCGCTCGAGCTCGAGCCGCACTACCGATTCGAGCCGGTCGCTCTCGCGGAGACTCCGCGCCTGGTCCTCCGCGAAGAGATCGACGCGCTCGGTCTCCCAGTGATCGAACTGGCCTCCGGGGCGGGCCACGACGCCGGCGTCCTGGCCGCCTCGGGCGTCGATTCGGCGATGCTCTTCGTTCGGAGCCTCGCGGGCGGCGTCAGCCATTCGCCCGCGGAAGACTCGAGCGAGGAGGACGTCGGGCTCGCGGTCGAGGTGCTGACCAGGACGCTTGCGCGCCTGGCCGCTACGCCTCGATGAGCCGGATGTCCTGCGCTCCTTCGTAGAGGACAAGGCGCCCGAGCTCGGCCAGGTTCTCGTTGCCCTCCACGATCGTCGCGAAGTGGTTTCCCGCGAGCTGGCCCATCTTCGACGCGAAGCAGGTCGCGCCGTAGGGGAAGAGGATCTCCGTTTCGGACAGGCCGCCCGGGTAGAGAAGGAGCTCACCCGCCGCGGGGTAGGAATTCGCGTTCTCCGGCCCGATGCTAACGTCGAGGTCGCCGAAGGGGATCCAGGCCGACTCGCCGCTCCAGCGCGCCTGCACGAGCCGGTCTTCGAGGGGCAGCATCCGCCGAAGTCCGGCAACGGTCTGCGGCGCCTTCTCTTCCTCGAGACGGGCGCGGAACTGGAAGCGGCCTGCTGAGATCTCCAGCACGCCGCGAGCCTACCGCCCTGAACGAGTTCTAAGCTCCGTCGAACGCGTGGACTCGTACCTGAACGACTGGCTCAATCTCCTCGTCCGCTGGCTCCACGTCGTGGCCGCGATCGCCTGGATCGGCGCTTCCTTCTATTTCATCCAGCTCGACTTGAAGCTTCGGCCGCCGCGGCGCACCGAGGACGAGGAGCGCGGGATCGCCGGGGATTACTGGGGCGTTCACGGCGGCGGCTTCTACCACTCGGAGAAGTACCGCGTCGCGCCGGCGACCCTTCCCGAGCCGCTCCACTGGTTCAAGTGGGAGGCCTATGCAACGTGGCTCTCTGGCTTCGCCCTCTTCGTCGTCCTCTACTACGCGCATCCCGAGACGTACCTGATCGACCCACGCGTGGCGGACATCGGCAAGTGGGTGGCGATCGGGCTGAGCATCGCCCTGCTCGCGGCGGCCTGGCTCGTGTACGACCTGCTCTGCCGCGTCCTCGGACGCGATGACCGTGCGCTCGGCGTCGCGCTCGCCCTCGTCGTCGCAGGGGCCGCCTACGGCGTGACGCAGGTCTTCAGCGCCCGGGCGGCGTTCGTCCAGGTGGGCGCGATGCTCGGGACGATGATGGCCGGGAACGTCCTCTTCAACATCATCCCGGCGCATCGTGAGCTCATCAGCGCCAAGCAGGCCGGCCGCGACCCCGACCCGACGCAGGGCATTCGCGCCAAGCAGCGCTCCGTCCACAACAACTACCTGACTCTCCCGGTCGTCTTCGCGATGATCTCCAACCACCTCCCGCTCGTGTACGGGCGGGATCGGGCGTGGCTCGTGCTTGTCGCTTTCATGGCGATCGGCGCGTGGGTGCGTCACTTCTTCAACCTGCGCCACATCGGCCGAAGCGAGTGGGGGATTCTCGTGACGGCCGCGCTCGCGCTCGGACTACTGGCCTTCGCGCTCAGGCCGTAGCGCCGCTCTCCCAGCGATCCCGGGCGATCGCGACGAGCTCGTCGAGCGCTGTCTCGAGCTCCTTCTCGCGTGTGCGCGCGAGCCGCTCTTCTAGGACTGTGACGATCTCCGCCTTCGGCCTGCGGTTCACGAAGACGAGGAAGCGAAAGCCGAACTTCTCCTCGTAGACCTCGTTCAGGTAGGCGAGGGTCGTGCGGAGAGCGGGGTCGTCGTCCGTCCCCTGCTCGAGCGCCGAGTGGCCGGCGAGCCGCCGCGCGCCGATCGGCGGATGGGCGTTCAGCGCCTCGATCTGCTCCTCCTCGGGCGCCTCGCCGAGCACATCACGGGCGGCGCCGAGCGGGTCTTCGTGACCCTCTAGCCGCTGGACGACGCGCGTCCGGCCGCCGAAGAGCTCGGCGAGCTCGTCAGCGCTCAGCTGCCGCGGTAGCTCGCGCATCCGTATGGGGAGACGAGGAGCGGGACGTGGTAGTGGCCTTCCTCCAGCGCAATCTCGAGCTCGACCCGGCGAAAGAACGGGGACGGCGGGTGAAAGATGATCGTGTACTCCCCCGGTCGTAGCTCGCGGGCGAGCGCAGCGATGCGTCCGTCCTCGTCGGTGGAGCCGGCTGCGACCACGTTGCCGTGTCGGCGGAGCTCTACCCGCACGCCGCGGGCCGGCTCTCCGCGGCCGGTGTCGAGGACGTGGGTGGAGAGCGAGGCGCTCATGCGGCGAATCTTTGCGCCTGGACGCGGTGCTCGCGGGCGATCTCCTCCTCGTCAGCGCGGACGAGCCGGCAGTCGCGCACCGCCTCCTCTCCGCCGACGTACAGTCGCTCGACCCGCTGTGGCCCGCCAAAGACGAGCCCGGCAACGAGATCCTCGGCCCCGCCCAGCTCGAGCCCGCCCGTCGCCCAGACGGCGAAGTCGGCGCACTTTCCAGCTTCGAGCGACCCGATGTCGGCGCGCCCGAGCACCTTCGCGCCTCCGCGTGTCCCCAGCCGGAGCGCGTCGCGGGCCGTGAGCGCTGCGGGTCCGCCGCGACCTCGCGCGACGAGGAGCGCTTGCTTCACCTCCAGGAAGAGGTCGCCGCGCTCGTTCGAGGCCGAGCCGTCGACACCCAGCCCGACCGCGACGCCGGCATCGAGGAGCGCCCGCACGGGGGCGACGCCCGCCCCGAGACGGAGGTTCGACGTCGGGCAGTGCGCGACGCCGGTCCCGCTCCGTGCGAACGCGCCGATGTCCTCGGGTGAGAGGTGAACGCAGTGCGCGCACCAGACGTCGCCGTCCAGCCAGCCGACCTGCTCGAGGTACTCGACCGGACGGCAGCCGAAGATGCCCTTGCAGTACTCGTCCTCCTCGATCGTCTCGGCCAGGTGGGTGTGGAGCCGTAGGCCGAGGCGGCGCGCGAGCTCGGCCGACTCGACCATCAGGCGCTTGGTCACGGAGAAGGGCGAGCAGGGAGCGACGGCGATCTGCGCCCACGCGCCCGCGTCCGGCTCGTGCAGCGCGGCCAGCCGCGCCGTGTCCGCTAGGGCCGCGTCCGCGTCCTCGACGAGCGCGTCGGGCGGAAGCCCCCCGTCGGACTCGCCCAGGTCCATCGACCCGCGCGACGCCACAATCCGCACGCCGAGCTCGCGCGCCGCCTGGATCTCCGCCTCGACGAGCCCCGAGCGGCCGCGCGGGAAGACGTAGTGATGGTCGAAGACCGTCGTGCAGCCCGAGAGCGCAAGCTCGGCCAGGCCGGTGCGCGCCGCCGCGTACTCGGACTCGGCATCGACCTCGCCCCAGATCGGGTAGAGCGTCTTCAGCCAAGTGAAGAGGTCGGCTTCCTGCGCACGGGCGCGCGTGAGGGTCTGGTAGAGGTGGTGGTGAGTGTTCACGAGGCCCGGTGTGACGAGCGCGCCGCCGAGGTCCACGGTCTCGTCTGCCCCCGGCGGCGCCCCGGCTCCGACGTTCTCGACGAACCCGTCGCCGACGAGGAGCCAGCCGTCGCGGTGCTCGGTCCCGGCGTCGTCCATCGTGCAGATCCAGGCGTTCCGATAGAGCGTCGTCACCCGGCGTCCACCGCGAGCGGCACGACCTCGAAGCGGTCGACGTCGACGAGGCCCCGGTCGGTGATCTTCAGGGACGGGATGACGGAGAGCGCGAGGAAGGCGAGGCTCTGGAAGGGCGAGGGGAGGGTGCAGCCGAGCTTGCGGGCTGCCTCGACGCACTCGCGGCTCGCCTCGACCACGTCGTCGAGTCGGGCGATCGAGAGGAGACCCGCCACCGGAAGGCGGAGCTCGGCGCGGACGCCGCCCTCGTCGACGACGACGACCCCGCCGCCCGTCTCGGCGAGTCGGCGGACGGCGCGGCGCATGTCGTGGTCGTTCACCCCGACGACTACGACGTTGTGGGCATCGTGCGCGACGGTCGACGCGAGCGCGCCGCGCTGGAGGCCGAAGCCACGCACGAAGCCGAGCCCGATCCGTCCCGTCCCGAGGTGGCGCTCGACGACCGCGATCTTCGCCAGGTCGCGGGAGGGGTCTGCGACCGCGCGACCGTCCTCGACGGTCGGCTCCTCCTCGAGCGCTTCGGTCACGATCTGGTCGGGCACGATCCCGATTACGCGGGCCCGAGAGCCGTCCCAGGGGATGACGAACGCGGCCGAGCCGACGTCTCGGATCCGCACGGTGTGCTTCACCCACTCGGGCACCTCGGGCCGCGGGATCTCGACGACAGGCTTCCCGCTCTTCAGGACGAGCTCCGGTTCGAAGCGTTTCAGGTCGGGCAGCAGGAGGAGGTCGGCCTGGTAGCCGGGCGCGACCGCTCCGAGGTGGGAGAGCCCGTGCCAGCTCGCCGCGTTGAACGACGAGACGACCAGGGCGTCCTCCGGGGGAATCCCGGCCGCGACGGCCTCGCGCACCATCGAGTTCATGTGCCCGTCCGCGGCGATGTGCTCGGGCTCGCGGTCGTCCGTGCAGAAGGCGATGCGGTGCGGGCCGAACTCGCGGATGAGCGGCAGAAGCTCGTGCAGGTTGCGTGCGGCCGAGGCCTCGCGGATCAGAAGCCACATGCCGGCGCGGAGGCGCTGGCGTCCTTCCTCCAGCGTGTACGCCTCGTGGTCGGAGCGGATCCCGACCGAGGCGTAGGCGTTGAGCGCCTTGTCGACGACGCCCGGCGCGTGGCCGTCGACGTGGGTTGCTCCGCTCAGCGAAAGCTTCGCGAGCTCGGACTCGGCGCCGCTGATGACCCCGGGGAAGTTCATCATCTCGGCGAGCCCGATCACGCGCCTGCGCCGCAGGAGACCCTCTAGGTCGCCCGGCGTCAGCCTCCGGCGCGGGCTCTCGAAGTCGGAGGCCGGCACGCACGAGGACGCCATGAAGAAGACGTCGAGCGGGAGGTCATGGCAGAGGTCGGCGAGCCAGTGGACACCGTCCGTGCCGAGCACGTTCGCGATCTCGTGCGGGTCCGCCACGACCGCCGTCGTCCCGAGCGGGAGCACGAGGCGCGCGAACTCGTCCACGAGGAGCTTCGAGGACTCGAGATGCATATGGGCGTCGATGAAGCCGGGGACGACCCAGCGCCCGGTCGCGTCGAGGGCCTCATGGCCCTCGTAGTCGCCGAGGCCTGCCACGTAGCCGTCGACGATCGCGACGTCCGTCTCGAGCCATTCGCGCGTGAAGACGCAGAGGACCCGGCCTCCGCGGACGACGACGTCGGCCAGCTCGTCCCCCCGGGCCACCGCCAAGCGTCGCGCTAAGTCCATAGGCGCAAACGTACTACCCTTGCGCCCGTGGACGTCCTGACGCCGCGCACCCTCGATGAGGCGCTTCGCCTGCGCTCCGAGCATCCCGACGCCTGGCCGATCGACGGCGGCACGGACGTCCTCGTGGAGCTCAACTTCGACCGCGCGCGCCCTCCTGCGCTCCTCAACCTGAGCGAGATCCGCGAGCTCAAAGGCTGGTCTCGTGAGAACGGGACGCTGCGGCTCGGCGCGGGGCTCACCTATACGCAATGTCGTCAGGACCTGAGAGATGTCCTGCCCGCGCTCGCCGAGGCCTCGCGGACTGTCGGCTCGCCACAGATTCAGAACCGGGGCACGCTCGGAGGGAACCTCGGCACCTCGTCCCCCGCCGGGGACTCGCTTCCGCCGCTCCTCGTCGAGGGCGCCGAGGTCGAGCTCGCGAGCGTGCGTGGCGAGCGCCGCGTCCCGCTGGAGGAGTTCCTCGTCGGCCCGAAGCGGAACGCCATGCTCGCGAACGAGCTGATCGTGGCCGTCCGGGTCTGCCCGTCCGGAGCGCGCCAGACGTTTATGAAGGTCGGGCCGCGGAACGCGATGGTGATCGCAGTCGCCTCGCTCGCCCTATCCGCAGACCGTGAGCGCGGCGAGCTCCGCGCTGCGTACGGATCGGCCGGGCCGGTGCCGAAGCTCGTGACCGCGCCGCTCGCCGAGCGCGCCTCGTTCGCCGAGCGCGTCGCGGAGGCCGCGCAGCCGATCGACGACGTGCGCGGAACGGCCGTCTACCGGCGCCACGCGCTGCGCGTCCTGACGACTCGCGCTCTCGAGCGCTGCGCCGCGTGAGGATCACGCTCACCGTCAACGGCGAGGAGCGCGAGGCCGACGTCTGGGCGGGCGAGAGCCTCCTCTTCGCGCTGCGCGAGCGGCTCGGTCTCCCCGGCTCGAAGAACGCCTGCGAGCAGGGCGAGTGCGGCTCGTGCTCGGTGCTCCTCGACGGCGTCCTCGTCTGCGCATGCCTCGTCCTCGCCGCGCAGGCCGAGGGTCATGAGGTGGTGACCGTGGAGGGCCTAGGCTCCGACGGCCGCCTCCACGCCGTCCAGGAGGCATTCGTGCAGACGGGTGCCGTGCAGTGCGGGTTCTGTACGCCGGGGCTCGTGGTCGCCACCGCTGATCTGCTCGCCCGCCGGCCGGATCCCTCGGAGGACGAGATCCGCGAGGCGCTCTCGGGGAACCTCTGCCGCTGCACGGGCTACGCGAAGATCTTCGACGCCGTTCGCCTTGCGGCCGGGGCGGCATGAGGACGAAGAAGCACGAGTCCGGCACGAAGCGTCACATCCGTGTGCGCTTTTCGGCGCTACGCTGGACAGCGGGTGGTGGGTGGTTCCAACCCCACCCTCGGGTGGGGTGCGGACCGTGAGTGCTCCGGCCCGCAAGCTCGAGCACGGGCGTGTCGGCGAGAGCGTCCTGCGGGTGGACGCGATTCCGAAGGTGACGGGCGAGTTCGCCTATTCGAGCGACCTCTTCGCCGCCGGGATGCTCTGGGGCCATACGCTGCGAAGTCCCCACGCCCACGCCGAGATCGAGTCGATCGACATCTCGGAGGCGGTCTCGATGCCGGGCGTCCACGCCGTTCTCACGCACGAGGACGTCCCGGGCAAGAAGCTCTACGGGCTCGAGTTCGCCGACCAGCCCGTCCTCGCGATCAACCGCGTCCGTTATTTCGGCGAGCCGGTCGCCCTCGTCGCCGCCGAGCACCCCGAGCAAGCCCGCCGAGCGGCTGAGAAGATCCAAGTCCAGTACCGGCCGCTGGAACCGGTCGTCGACCCCGAGCGCGCGCTCGAGCAGGAGGACCTCCATCCGGAGCGCCCGACCGAGGAGGCCGGCTACTTCAACGATCCGCGCTCGAACGTCGTGCGCACGATCGTCATCCGGCACGGCGATCCCGACGCCGAGGGCGAGGTGTCCGTCTCGGGCGTCTACGAGCTCGGGATCCAGGACCAGGCCTTCCTCGGCCCCGAGTCCGGGCTCGCGGTACCCGATGGTGAGGGAGGCGTGGACGTCTATGTCGCGACGCAGTGGCTGCACGTTGACCGCGCCCAGGTCGCGCCGTGCCTCGACCTGCGGCCCGAGCAGGTCCGGATCCACCTCGCAGGCGTGGGAGGCGCGTTCGGGGGCCGCGAGGACCTGTCCATGCAGATCCACGGCGCCCTCCTCGCGCTCCATACGGGTCGCCCGATCAAGATCGTCTACACCCGCGAGGAGTCGTTCGTCGGGCACGTGCACCGGCACCCGGCGCGGATCTGGATGGAGCACCGTGCGAACCACGACGGGAAGCTCGTCAACGTGCGCGTGAGAATCCTCTTGGACGGCGGCGCGTACGCCTCGTCGACCACGGCGGTCACTTCGAACGCCTCCTCGTTCGCCCAGGGCCCCTACGCCGTTGCGAATGCGCTCGTCGAGACTACGTCCGTCTACACGAACAACCCGCCCTGCGGCGCGATGCGCGGCTTCGGAGCCGTGCAGGTCTGCTTCGCCCACGAGGCGCAGATGGACAAGCTCGCCGCCGAGCTCGCCCTGGATCCCGTTGACCTGCGCCTGCGAAACGCGATCGCGCAGGGCGACATCCTCCCGAACGGGCAGCGCATCACGGGCTCGCTCCCCGTCGCGGAGGTGATCCGCCGCTGCGCGGCTCTGCCTGTCCCCGAGCCGGAAGCGCTTCCGCGCGATGCCATCCGCCTACCGGGCGGCGCGGGGAACGTCACGCGCGGCGAGGGCGTGAAGCGCGGCACCGGCTTCGCCGTCGGGTTCAAGAACATCTGCTACTCGCACGGCTTCGACGACTACTGCGCGGCGCGTGTGCGGCTTTTCGCGGACGCCTCCGGTGAGCTCGGCGCGGAGGTGCACTGCGCAGCGGCCGAGGTCGGGCAGGGCGTCACGAACGTGATCCTTCAGGTCGCCCGCACCGAGCTCGAGCTCGAGAACATCACGCTTGCGCCCCACCAGACGGCCACGGTCGACTCGGCCGGCTCCGCCTCCGCCTCACGCATGACCTGGATGGCCTCCGGTGCCGTACAGACGGCCTGCCGCGCCGCCCGCGAGGAGCTCGAGTCGCGCGGCGGCTCCCTGGCATCGGGCGACGAGGTCGACGTGGAGCGGGTCTACCGTCACCCGCAGACCTGGCCTCTCGA
>Ga0136614_10000162_pt1 | contig 28772 bp, 27 predicted proteins | sample AntDrymUQ2792106_2_FD_106643 | JGI IMG/M metagenome (GOLD analysis project Ga0136614, IMG submission 106643) | Polar desert sand microbial communities from Dry Valleys, Antarctica - metaG UQ279 (21.06) | ecosystem: Environmental > Terrestrial > Soil > Desert | place: Antarctica: Dry Valley... | reverse complement strand
GTGGAAGCTCCTCGGCAGGTGAGGGCGGCAGCTCGGCGACGGGGTCGAGGGCCTCTGGCGGCGGCGGGGACAGGACCGGCGCCATCTCTGTGAGGACCGGCGACAGTTCGGTGACGGGGTCGACGGCGACGGGGTTGGTCGTCTCGAGTACCGGTTCGACGGGGTCGGTCGTCTCGGGCACAGGTTCGCCGGTGACGGGGTTGGTCGTCTCGAGTACCGGTTCGACGGGGTCGGCCGTCTCGGGCACAGGCTCGACAGCGACGGGGTCGACTGTTTCAAGCGGCGCCGACTCGGCGGGCGGGGGCGGCGGCACAACCTCCTCAACCACGTCGTCCAGGGCCGACACCTCAGGCACCGCCACGTCGGGGACCGATGACGAGGCGGGCGCCTCGACCGCCGTAGGCGCCGGGTCGGGGGCCGACTCCGGCTGGGACGGCTCAGGGGCGGCCAGGGGGGCCTCGGTCGTGGCCTCGGAGGCCGGCGGCGAAACGGCCTCGATGACGCCCGACGCGGTGTCCCCGGCGGGGCCGTCTACCACCGGCAACTGGGCCGCGGCCGTGGCGGGCACCAGCAACGCGATCGCGCACATCACGGCAGCCAGAACCGAGGGGCGAAGGCCCCGGCCCTGCGAGATGTAGCCGGTGGTGGGTATCAACTCCGAGGGATCCCTTCGCTTCCCCGCCTGGTCCCTTCATTCCCCGTTGCATGGGGAACGAACCCGATCTCGTGCATCGGGGGTTCGGACCGTTCGGAAACGACGGGCGAGTCCTGGCGAGGCGGCTTCGCCATTAGCGACCGGAAAGGCTACTCGGCAGCCGGCGGCGAGCGCAAGGCCCTAAGGGGAAACCCCTCGCCGGCCGAGCCTGGCCGATGGGCCGTTCACCGCGCAAGGCACGAGGAGTCGTTCGGCGGCGAACGATCTCCGCGCGCTGAGCAATCCCACGCCGCCCCAATCTCGAACCGCTTCAAAAATTGCGGTTACGGGTGTAACCACGGCCCCCTGGTTACACTTGCAATTCCCTTTCTAGAGCGAGATCGCGCGTTGCACGAAGGCCCGCCAGTCGGCGTGGGCCACAGCCCGCCAGGCGTCATCTCGGACCGCCTCGATGCGATCCCCGGCGGGGATCCGGGCCCCGATCTCGGCGATCGAGGCCCATGTCCCGGAGCCGACCGCGGCCAGGGCGGCGGCGCCCGCCGCGGTGGCGTCCACCATGCCGCGCTCGACCGGCACACCGGTCGCGTCGGCCTGTAGCTGGAGCAGCAGCGGGTCTCGGGTGAGGCCTCCGTCCACCCGGAGCGAGGCCACCGGCGCCTGCTCGGCGACGGCGGCGAGGATGTCGGCCACCCTCCACGCGATCGCCTCGAGCGCGGCTCGCCCGACGTGCCCGGGCCGGGTGCCCGCGGTCAGGCCGGCCACCACCCCGCTGGCGCCGGGCTTCCACCACGGGGCTCCCAGCCCGGCGAGCGCGGGGAGAACCCGCACGCCGCCGCTGTCTTTCACCTGCCCGGCCAGCTCGGCCAGCCCCGCCGGATCAGGTGCCAGGCCGAGATCACGGGAGAGCCACTCCAGCAGCGCGCCGGCGGTGAAGACGCCACCGTCGAGCGCGTACTCCACGCGGCCGTCCACGCGCCACGCGACCGTGGGCAGGAGCCCCGCGGCCGAGGGATCGGGGAGCACGTCGCCGGCGTGGGCCAGGACGAACACCCCGGTTCCGTAGGTTGCCTTGACCTGGCCGGCCTCGACGCATCCGGCGCCGGCCAGCGCGGCCTGCTGATCCACGACCTGGGCGCGGAGCGGCAGCTCGCGCCCCCAGTCGGGATGGCGGAGCGTGCCCAGCTCGCCCACGCTGTCGCGGATCGGTGGCAGCGCCTCGCGCGGGACCCCGAACGCCGCGAGCAGCTCGGAGTCCCAGTCGGGCGCCCCCGGCGCCGACAGTTGAGTGCGCGAGGCCGTGGACGGGTCGGTGGCGAATCCGGCGCCGAGCACGTCGCAGAGCCACGAGTCCACCGTGCCCATCCGCAGCGTGCCCGCATCCCGCGCCCGTGCCACCGCCGGCGCGTGCTCGAGCAGCCAGGCGAGCTTGCCCGCCGAGAAGTAGGGGTCGAGCGGCAGGCCGCTGCGCTCGCGCACGAGCTCCGCGCCTCCCCCCGACTCGAGCCAGTCGAGCGCCTCCTGGGAGCGCTTGTCCTGCCAGGTGACGATCGGCGTGAGCGGCTCGGCCTCTCCGGCCTCCCACGCGAGGACGGACTCGCCCTGGTGGTCGAGACCACAGGCCACGACGTCCCCGTCGGCCTCGCGCAGCACCTCGGCCACGGCGTCGACCACAGCGACCAGCACGTGCTCGGGATCCTGCTCGACCCATCCCGGCCGCGGATGGGTCAGCGGCTTGTCCCGCCGCGCCTCCGCCACTGGTCGCAGGTCGGTGTCGTAGAGCACGGCCTTGACCGCGGACGTGCCCTCGTCGACGCCGAGGAGGAGCGGCCGGCTCATGCGGCCTCCCGGTGCCGCGCGGTGCGCCGCCACCATGGACCGTCCGGCGCGGGCACAGCGCCCGGGAGCAGCTCCTGCTCCGGCCCGAGGTGCACCCCGGCCCGCTCGACGAGATTCGCCACGTGCTCGGCGATCGCGAGCGAGGCGGTGAGGCCGGTGGAGCGCACCGCGGCCACGTTCACCAGTCCCGGGCACGCCCGCGAAGGCCCGATCGCGTAGTTGACCCCCCGGCCCGCGGGGCGCAGTCCGGCGTAGGCCGCCACCGGGTCGGCCCCCTCGAGTTGCGGATAGGCCGCAATGGCCGGGCCGAGGATCTCCGAGACCGCCTCGTCGCGTACCGACCAGTCGTCCTTGTCCTCGCCGTCCACCGCCGTCGGGCCGGCCACGACCTTTCCGTCGAGGGTGGGGAACACGAGCACTCCCTTCGTTCGCTTGGTGGGCACGGGCAGGAGGATGTGGCCGAGCGGCTCGCCTCCCGGGGGGTCGAACACGAGGAACTCGCCCTTGCGCGGGTAGATGGTGAAGGAGTCGTCGCCGCCGAGGCGCGCCACCTCGTCGGCCCGCAGGCCGGCGCAGTTGACGGCCACCCGGCAGCGCAGGCGCTCGCCGCCCGTCTCATCCAGCTCGATGCCCCCGGATCGGGCGCGCATCGAGGCGGCGCGCCACGAGGTCCGCAGCTCCGCTCCATGCCGCTCCGCCGCCGCGACCAGGCCCAGTGTGTAGGCCACGGGATCGGTGATCGCCTCTCGGGTCACCACGAGGGCTCCGTCGCTTCTCCGCTTGACCGCCACCCCGTTCCGCCGCGCGTTGGCCGCCAGGGCGTCCACCGTGGCGCGGTCGGCATCGCCTCTCGGCCGCAGTAGGGCGCCGCAGCGGACCACGGGCACGCCGAGGGCCTCGAGGACAGGGTCGCGAAGCCGGCCGGAGCGCAGGATCAGCTGCGTCTCGAGCTCGCCCGGGGTGGAGTCGAAGCCGGTGTGCACGATCCCCGAGTTCGTTCCGCTCGCGGCCAGCGCCGGTGCGGGCTCGGCCTCCACCAGGGTGACCGCGACCCCGCGACGGGCCACGGCGAGCGCGATCGCCGCTCCTACGACTCCCGCTCCGATCACCACGACGTCGGCGTCCACCGCCCGACGATAAGGCGGCACCTGGGACTTCGCAACCATCAAGCGGAACCGCCTTGACTTCGTGACATGCGTCACCTTAAAGTGGCCGCCGAATCAGAAGGCAGGCTGGTCAGACCTTTTCAATGGCCAGGCCCCTAAGCGGGCGGGCCACGTCGGGCGCCTCGGCCACGAACCAGGAGGGACAAAGATGGCGGAAGTCGACAGCGGGACGAGCCCCGAGGCGACTAACCGCGACGAGGAGCGGCTGGCTGAGCTGGGCTACAAGCAGGAGCTCACCCGCGCCTGGAGCGGGTTCACCAACTTCGCCATCTCCTTCACGATCATCTCGGTCCTCGCCGGGACGTTCACGACCTTCGCCTTCGCATGGCAGAACGGAGGGCCGATCGCGGCTTCGATCGGATGGCCTGTTCTCTGCGTTTTCGTGCTCATGGTCGCCGTCTCGATGGCCGAGCTCACCTCGCGGTATCCGACTGCCGGCGGGCCCTACTGGTGGGCGCACGACCTCGGCGGCAGGGGCTGGAGCTGGATGACCGGGTGGTTCAACATCGTCGGCCTGGTCGGGATCGTGGCTTCGGTTGGCTACGGCGCGGCGACCTTCCTCAACGCGGTGTTGGGCATCTACGGCGTCAACATCTTGGGTCTCAATTTCGGCGACGCGGAGCACATCCTCAGCGAGACCTGGCTGCTCTTCTTCCTGATCCTCGTCTTCTACACCGTGGTGAACATTTTCGCCGACCGCGGCCTGGCCCTGATGAACAACATCTCGGTGGGCTGGCACGTGTTCGGCGTGGCGGTGATCATCGGGCTGCTCGTGTTCGTACCGGATGACCACCAGAGCGCGAGCTTCGTGTTCGGCGAACGTATCAACAACTCGGGCCTGCACGGAGGCTCCGAAACCAACTTGGGCTTCTGGCTGCTCGTCCTCCCGATCGGCTTCCTGTTGACGATGTACACCCAGACCGGCTATGACGCCTCGGCGCACACCGCGGAGGAAACCAAGGGCGCGGCGATCGCGGCCGCGCAGGGCGTGTGGCGGTCGGTGTTCTTCTCGGCCTTGATCGGCTGGTTCGTGCTGCTGGCCTTCCTGTTCGCGGCCAACGACGTGGGAGCGGTCAACGACTCGGCCGGATTCGTGGGCGCGATCTTCACGAGCGCTCTGGATTCGTGGGCGGCGAAGATGGTGCTCATCATCGCTACGGTCGGGCAGCTTTTTTGCGGCGCGGCCGGCCTGACGAGCGCCTCGCGCACCTGGTACGCGTTCTCGCGCGACCGCGGGATGCCCGGCTGGGCGATCTTCCGCCGCGTCAACAGCGACAGGGTGCCCTTCAACGCAGTGATGGGAGTGTCGTTCTTCTCCCTGGTCATCACGATTCCGGCGCTGTTCGGCGAGAACAACATTCCGTTCGCGTTCTTCGCGATCACCGGGATCTGCACCGTTGGGCTCTATCTCGCGTACATCATTCCCATCTATCTGAGGCTGCGAAAGGGCGACCAGTTCGAGCCCGGTCCGTGGAACCTGGGGAAGCGCTACAGGGTCGTGAACACGCTGGCGATCGTCTTCGTGGTCCTGGTGGTGTTCAGCCTCAACCTGCCCTACACCCCCACCGGCCTGCCATGGAACGACGGGTTCGACACGAGCGTCGTCAATTACACCCCGCTCGCGATCCTCGTCCCGCTGATCTTCGGCGTCTGGTACCTGATATCTGCCAAGGACACCTATCAGGGCCCGGTGCGGACCCTCGAGGAAGACGAAGTTACGCGTGACTAGCTACTAGCACCGTGGCACGGGTCAACTTCCGAAAGTGACGCTCGCGGAGCTGCGAAAGGCGGTCGAGGCCGGCACCGTCGACACGGTGCTGCTGGCCATCGCCGACATGGAGGGTCGCCTGCAGGGCAAGCGGCTCACCGCCTCGCACTTCCTCGAGGAGATCGCCGACGGAGTGGCCGAGGGCTGCAACTACCTGCTCGCCGTCGACGTGGACATGGAGACCGTGTCCGGGTACGAGATGTCGGGGTGGCACCGCGGCTACGGCGACTTCATGATGAAGCCGGACTTCGACACGCTACGCCCGATCCCGTGGCACGAGGGCACAGCGATGCTGATGGCCGACCTCGAGTGGGAGGACGGCTCGGACGTCGTGGCTTCCCCGCGGCAGATCCTGCGCCGTCAGCTGGACCGCCTGGCGGAGCGGGGCTGGACGGCGGCTGCCGGTACCGAGCTCGAGTTCATTCTGTTCCTCGACTCCTACGAGGACGCCTGGCGCAAGCGGTACACGGACCTCCAGCCGGCGAACCTCTACAACGTCGACTACTCGCTCGTCGGCACCGCCCGGGTGGAGCCGCTCATTCGCCGCATCCGCAACTCGATGCAGGCGGCCGGCATGAAGGTCGAGAACAGCAAGGGCGAGTGCAATTTCGGCCAGCACGAGATCAACTTCCGCTACGCCGAAGCGCTCAAGACGGCCGACGACCACGCCCTCTACAAGACGGGCGCCAAGGAGATCGCGGCGCAGGAGGGCAATGCGATCACCTTCATCGCCAAGCTCGACGAGCGCGAGGGCAACTCCTGCCACATCCACTGCTCGCTCCAGAAGGCGGATGGGCGCGGCAGCGTGTTCGCCGACGATCGCCGGCTCTTCGACCATTTCGTGGCCGGCCAGCTGGCCTGCTTGCGGGAGCTCACGCTCTTCTTCGCGCCCCAGGTGAACTCGTACAAGCGCTTCGTCGAGGGCTCGTTCGCGCCGACATCGGTGGCGTGGGGGCCGGACAACCGCACCTGCGCCATGCGCGTGGTCGGCCACGGGCAAGGGCTCCGCGTGGAGAACCGCCTGCCCGGCGCCGACGTGAACCCCTACCTCGCGCTCTCGGCGATGATCGCGGCCGGACTGCACGGGATCGACAACGAGCTGCCGCTCGAGCCCCCCGTCGAGGACAACGCCTACGAGTCGGACAAGCCGAAGGTGCCGCACACCATGTACGCGGCGCGGGACCTGTTCGCCAACTCGGCGGTGGCCCGCGAGGCCTTCAGCCAGGAGGTGGTCGACCACTATCTGAACCGGGCCAAGGTGGAGCTCGACGCGTTCGAGGCCGCCATCACCGACTGGGAGAAGTTCCGCGGCTTCGAACGGCTGTGAGCCGCCCGGTCATCGGCATCTGCAGCGCGACCGAAGTGGTGCGCTGGCATGCCTGGGAGGTGTTGTGCAACATCTCCCCGCGCACCTACTCGGATGCCGTGCAAGCCGCCGGCGGCCTGGCGGTGGTGCTCCCCCCAGACGACGCGGCGGCTGAGGACCCCGAGGAGGCACTGGACCTGGTGGACGGCCTTCTGCTCGCCGGCGGAGCCGACTTGGACCCGACCACCTACGGGGCGCGCCCGCACGGTGAGACCACGGGCACGTGGCCCGAGCGGGACCGCTTCGAGCTCGCTCTGGCCCACCGGGCCCTGGAGCGGGACATTCCCGTGCTCGGCATCTGCCGTGGGATGCAGATGCTGAACGTGGCGTGCGGCGGCACCCTCGACCAGCACGTGCCCGACGCCGTGGGCCACCAGGGTCACCGTGAAGTGTCGGGGGTGTTCTCCAACCACGAGGTGACCGTCGATCCCGGCACGCTCGCGGAGCGCGCAATCGGAGACGGCTCGAGCGCGGTCAAGTCCCACCACCACCAGGGCATAGCCGAGCTGGGGGAAGGGCTGGTGGTCACCGGCCGCTCCAAGCGCGACGACCTTCCCGAGGCGATCGAGCGGCCGGGAGGCGGCTACGTGCTCGGCGTCCTCTGGCACCCGGAGGAGGATCGGCAGAGCCACGTGATCGCCTCGCTGGTGGAGGAGGCCCGAGCGCGCCGTCAGTCGAGGGTCCGATGATCTCCGTGATCGAGCCGGCCACCGCGGAGGTGATGGCCGAGGTGCCCCGGGCGGGCGAGGAGGAGACCGACGCCGCGGTGGCGCGGGCACGGGAGGCGTTCGGTGCATGGCGTGACCTGACCCCGGCCGCGCGCAGCGCCCTGCTCTACCGCCTGGCCGACGAACTCGAGGCCCGCGCCGGGGACCTGGCCGTGATGGAGGCGCGCAACGCGGGCAAGCCGATCGCCGACGCGCGGGGCGAGATGGGCATGGTGGTGGACACCTTCCGTTACTACGCGGGCGCCCCCGAGCGGTTGACGGGCAAGACGATCCCGGTGGCCGGGGGCGTGGACATGACCTTTCACGAGCCGCTGGGTGTGGTGGGCCTGATCACGCCCTGGAACTTCCCCCTCACCATCGCCGCCTGGAAGGTGGCTCCGGCCCTGGCCGCGGGCAACACCGTCGTGCTCAAGCCGGCCGAGCTGACGCCGCTGACCTCGCTGGAGCTGGAGCGGATCGCGGTGGAGGCCGGGCTGCCGGAGGGGGTCGTCAACGTGGTGGCGGGTCCCGGCTCGGTGTGCGGTCAGCGTCTGGTGGAGCACGAGCACGTGGCCAAGATCGCCTTCACCGGGTCCACCGAGGTGGGGCGGCGGATCGCCGCCTCCGCGGCGGGAACGATCAAGCGGGTGACCCTGGAGCTAGGCGGAAAGTCGGCCAACGTGGTCTTCGCCGACGCCGACCTGAAGCGGGCGGCGGAGTCGGCGCCGGGAGCCGTGTTCGGCAACGCCGGCCAGGACTGCTGCGCCCGCTCACGCATCCTCGTCGAGCGCCCGGCTCTGGACGAGTTCATGTCCCTGTTTGCCGACGCCGTCGGCCGGATCGTGGTGGGCGACCCGCTAGACGAATCCACAGAGATGGGCCCGCTCATCTCTGAGGACCAGCTCCAGGCCGTTTCCAACTACGTGCCGGACGACGCGCCCGTGGCCGCTCGTGGCTCGGCCCCCGAGGGTGCCGGCTTCTGGTTTGCGCCCACCGTGCTCTGCCCCGTGGACAACGCCGACCGCGCCGCGCGCGAGGAGATCTTCGGACCGGTGGCGTGCGTGATCCCGTTCGACGGCGAGGAGGAGGCGATCCGTGTGGCCAACGACACGATCTACGGGCTCTCCGGCTCGGTGTGGACGCGCGACGGGGCGCGCGCCATGAGGGTCGCGCGCGCGGTGGAGACCGGCGTGATGTCGATCAACTCGAACACTTCGGTGCGCGTGGCCACGCCGTTCGGCGGGTTCAAGCAGTCCGGCGTGGGCCGCGAGCTGGGCCCGGACGCGCTGGAGCACTACACCGAGCTCAAGAACGTCTACTTCGCGACGGAGGCCAGGTGATGGGACGCCTGGACGGCAAGGTATGCGTGATCACGGGGGCGGCCGGCGGCATCGGCGCGGAGACCGCGGACCTGTTCGGCGGCGAGGGCGCGACCGTGGTGGGCGTGGACCTGAGCCCCGGCTCCCACGGCGACCTGGCCCTGGAGGCCGACGTGACCGACGAGGCCCAAGTCGGGGGCTTCTTCGTGCGCGCACGCGAGGAGTTCGGGCGCATCGACGTGCTGTTCAACAACGCGGGGATCTCCCCGCCCGACGACGTGTCCGTGCTGGACACCTCGCTCGAGGCCTGGCAGCGGGTACAGGACGTGAACCTCAAGTCGGTGTTCCTCTGCTGCCGCCACGGCATCCCCCACCTCCTCGAGGCGGGCGGCGGGTCGGTGATCAACACCGCCTCGTTCGTCGCCGTCCTCGGAGCGGCCACCTCGCAGATCTCGTACACGGCGTCCAAGGGCGGCGTGCTGGCGCTGTCGCGCGAGCTCGGGGTGGAGTTCGCGCGCCAGGGAGTGCGCGTAAACGCGCTCTGTCCCGGGCCGGTGAACACCCCGTTGCTCCAGGAGCTCTACGCGAGCGACCCCGCCCAGGCCGCGCGCCGGCTGGTGCACCTGCCGATGGGCCGGTTCGCCGAGCCCCGCGAGATCGCCAACGGGGCGCTGTTCCTGGCGAGCGACGAGTCGTCGTACGTGACCGCGCAGGCCTTCATGGTGGACGGCGGGCTGTCGTCCGCGTACGTGACGCCTGAGTAAGGGATGTCTGACTGCGGCGGGCGGGTGGGTCCTGCCGTAAACGCTCAGGTCGCTGCTGTGGCCGCGGCCAGGAACCGCGCGGCGATCCCACGGCCGACCTCGTTCCACGCGGCGATGCGCTCCTCGGATTCGGCCCGCAACGCCTCGGGGTCGAGGCCGACCCGGACCGCGTCCTCGTCATCGGTGTAGTTGTCGAGCCAAACACCGAGCTCGCGCATCGTGACCTCCGGGTGGAACTGGACCCCCCATGCGGGCGAGCCGTTGAGGCGGTAGGCCTGGAGGCAGACCTGGCTGCGGGCCAACGCGACCGCGCCGTCGGGCAGCGGCGCCTCGTAGCTGTGCCACTCGAACACGTCGAGGGCTTCGGGTAGCGCGCCGAGCACCGGGTCGTCTTGGCCCTCCTGCGTCAGCTCGATTCGCTTCCAGCCGATCTCGGGCTCCGGCGCGCGTCGCGGTGCCGCGCCCGCGACCTCGGCCAGCAATTGCGCGCCCAGGCAGACGCCGAGCAGCGGCACTCCGCGCCCCAGCAGCTTGCCGAGCATCCGCTTCTCGCCGCGCATCCACGGGTTGTCGCCCTCCTGGTCCACGTGCATCGCGCCTCCGAACACCATCGCGGCGCCCAGGTCGGGCACGTCGGGGGCGCCGCCGTCGACAGGCTGCCACTCCACCAGCTCGTGACCGCTCTCAGCGACCACGTCGGCGAACACGCCGGCGCCGGCATCGGCCTGGTGGACGACGGCGAGGACGCGCACGCGGTCGAGTATGCCGACCTGCGGAGCGGTTATTCGCCGGTGGTGCTGTCCGGCCGTTCCGGCGCGGGGGAGTGGGGTCCCGGCGCTTGGGGTCCGGGCGCAGGTGGCGCCGGCGCCTCGGGTCCCGGCGCCGCCGGGGTGACCGCCGCCCCCGCGGGAACGGCGCCCTCGCCGGCCATGCGCTTGAGCTCGAAGTACATGACCGCAGCGGCGAGAGCGGACAGCGGAGCTACGAGCACGTTGGTGAGCAGGTTGCTGAGCGCGAAGCCGACGATGGAGTCGCTGATGCCCACGAAGATCAGCTGCACCACCGCGCCGAGCACGAGGTTGAGCAGGAACAGCACGACGATCACCGCGAACACCTGCCAGCCGTGGCCGCGCACCAGCTCACGGCTGCGGCCGAACGAGCCCAGCGCGCCGGAGCGCTCCACCACGATCACCGGGGCGATGACCGCCCAGATGGTGAGCAGGAAGAGTCCGGGCGCGATCAGCAGGATGAACCCGATGCCGATGCCGATGCCGGCCAACAGTCCGGCCACGAGCAGCGGGACGATGACCGGGGTAACCGAGGTGAGCAGCGAGCCCACGGTGTGGTCGCGGCGCCCATCCATGATGTCGAGCGCGGCCTCGACCACCATGCCCTGATACCAGTAGCCCGCGACAGCGCCCAGCACGCCGGCGACGATCACGGCCAGCACGCCGCCGCCGGTCTGCACGGCGCCGATCAGGATGGCCACGGGCACGAACAGCACCAGCGCGGCGGGCACGAGCAGCGTGAACTGCTCGCGATAGATCCTGAAGATGCGCTCGAAGACGTTGCCCACGTCCAGCTTTGTGTTCATGGCCCGCAAGCTACTTGCTCAAGCGGCGGTGGCCGCTCCCGGTCCGTCACAATCGAACGGATGGAAGAGACCCTTCGCGGGCAGCTGTTGATCGCCGCGCCGTCCCTGTACGACTACTTCCGGCGGGCGGTGGTGCTCGTGCTCGAGCACACGCCCGATGGCGCGATGGGGGTGGTGCTCAACCGTAGCTCGGACACCGTCGTGTCCGAGGCGGTGCCGGCGCTGGCGGCGCTGCCGGGGTCCGACGAGGCGGTCCGGGTGGGCGGCCCGGTGTCGCCCGGCTCGGTGGTGGCATTGGGCGAGTTCGGCGACCCGGCCGAGGCGGGTACCCAAGTGGTGGCGTCACTGGGAACGCTGGACCCGGATCGCCCGAGCGAGTCGCTGCAGCGTCTGCGCGTGTACGCCGGCTATGCGGGCTGGTCGCCGGGACAGCTGGACGGCGAGGTGGAGGAGGGCGCGTGGATCCTCGAACGCGCGGCCGCCGGCGATCCGTTCAGCGACGGCGACATCTGGTCGGAGGCGCTGCGACGCAAGGGCGGAAGCTATTCGCTGCTGGCCACGATGCCGGGAGACCCGAGCGCGAACTGACGGCGCCAGTTGACTAGGGCCCCCCAACCCGAAGGACCGGGAAGTCCTTCGCCATCTCCGCCACCACCAGGCGCGCCGGGGCAAGAGCACCCTCACGGGTGAAGTGCACGCCGTCCGTCTGGCGCGAGATCACCTCCTGTCCGTCGATCCGAGACGTGGCCCGGTAGCGCCCGCCGTCTATGTTGTCGTACAGGTTCACGTAGCGCGCGCCGGGAACGGCCTGTGCGGCTCGGGCCACGGCGAAGTTCTGCACACGGTAGATGCGGTCGAACTCGTCGTCACGTGCGGTCGGAGAGGGCGCCCAGTAGACCGGCCGCCGCCCGTCACTGCCCAGCTCACGCATCACCACGGCGGTCCGGCGTGCGTACTCGGTCTGCCATTCCGGGGTGAACGGCCCGAACAGCTCACCGTCCACGAGCACGTTGAACCCGTCGTTGCCCCCCATCACCATCACCACGGCGTCCGGCCGGCGGTCGGCGATCTCCTGCTCGGCGTTGATCTCCCAGTTGAAGAACTCCGGGCGCGTCAGTCCGGTGCTGTTGCGCGCCACGACGGTGGCCCGCAACAGCCCGGAAGGTGCGGCGTCCGGAAGGCGCTGCCCCACGAACTCGGCCTGCGAGTCCCCCGTGACCAGCACGTCGAGCGGATCGCCAGAGCTCGGCTGGGGGTAGTCGGGCTCGGCCCGCCCTCGCCGGCGCCGGCGTAGGATCGCGGTGGAGCCCTCCTCCAGCTCGGTGCCGGAGGCGGTCTTGGGCTCCTGGCCGAACGCCAGATCAAGGCCTTTTCGGGGCAGGTGCAGGCCCACCGCTCCGGCCACATCGTCGATCGGGCGCCCCACCGAGAGGACGACGTCGCGGGTCGACCCCTCGTTCATGCCCTCGCCGGCCCGCACTATCGCCTCGGAGTTGAGGAGCGCGGCCACGAGCATGGCCACGAGCAGCACCACCAGCACCCGGCCCGCGGGCATCGTCACTCGTGGATTGCGCGATCGTTCCATCTCAGAATTGGTAGTAGATGAAGGGCGCCACGCCCTGCTCGCCCACCGCGGCGTCGGCGGCCACCACCAGCAGACCGAGCGCCACGCCCTGCCCCATGGCCGGGCGCGCCACGAGCCACGATTCCGCCTGCCGCCACCATCCGGGCGGAATCGCCTGCACGGCGATCGCCACAACGGTGAGGAACAGGACAGGCAGGGTCACCAGCGGGGACGGTCCCGAGGAGAACACCCCTCCCAGGACCTCGAAGGCGATGCCCAGGTCGGGCGAGCGAAAGAACACCCAGGCCAGGCAGACCACGTGGAACGTCACGAGCCATGCGAGCCAGCCGGGAAGGCGCGGCGCGCCGAGGCGCTCGCGCAACTGGCGCTCCGCGGCGAGCGCCGTCCCGTGGATGCCGCCCCAGATCACGAACGTCCAGGCCGCGCCGTGCCACAGTCCGCCCAGGAGCATGGTGAGCATCAGGTTGCGGTAGGTCCGGCGCGGTCCGTCGCGATTGCCCCCGAGCGGGACGTAGAGATAGTCGCGCAGCCAACGCGACAGCGTCATGTGCCAGCGGTGCCAGAACTGGCGCAGGCTGGTGGCCATGTAGGGGCGGTCGAAGTTCTGGGGGAGTACGAAGCCCAGGAGCAGTGCCAGGCCGATGGCCATGTCCGTATAGCCGGAGAAGTCGCAGTAGATCTGGGCCGCGAAGCCGTACACGGCCAGCAGCACCTCGGCTCCGGAGTGCGCCGAAGGGTCCGTGAACACCGGGTCGACGATCCGCCGGGCCAGCTCGTCGGCCACCACGGTCTTCTTGACCAGCCCGCCGGCGATGAGCAGGAGGCCCGGGCCGGCCAGCACGTCCCGCGGGTCGCGTGGCGTGCGCAGCTGGGGCAGCAGCTCCTCCGCACGCACGATCGGCCCGGCCACCAGGTGGGGGAAGAACGCCTGGAGGATCGCGACGTCGCCGAGCGAGGCGGCACGCGTGTCCTCGCGGTAGACGTCCACCACGTAGGAGATCGCCTGGAAGGTGAAGAACGAGATCCCGATCGGCAGGACGATCTGGACGAGCGGCAGGGGGGAGCCGAGGCCGATTCCGTCGAGCGCGTCGTCCATGGAGGAGACGAAGAACCCGAAGTACTTGAACACGCAGAGCAGACCCAGGTCGAACACGATCGCCCCGGTCAGCGCCCGCTTGCGGGTAACCGCCGACGGCGAGCGAGCGATCACCTGCGCGGCGAAGGTGTTGATGACGCTCGAGGCCACCAGCAGGAGCACCCAGCGCGGGTCCACCCATCCGTAGAACACGTAGGACGCCACGAGGATGAACGGCCGCCACGCGCGGGGGTGGGGCATCAGCAGCCAGGACAACACGAACACGACCAGAAAGAAGGCCGCGAACTCGATCGTGGGAAAGCTCACGTGGGTCATCATTCCGCAGTGATGAGGCCGGCCCTGCTGCTTGTCGCCGCTCTGGCGCTGCTCACCGGAGCGGCCCCTCCACCGGCGGGGGCCCAGCCCGCGGCGGCTCCCGTACTCGTCATCGGCGACAGCCTGGAGGCCGGGACCGCACCCCTTCTCCGCGCCGAGCTGGGCGCGATCCCGCTCACCGTGGATCAGCGCGACGGTCGCGCGAGCCCCGCCGGGGTGAGCGCGCTGGCCCGCCGCCTGCGCCCTGAGCACGGCACGGTGGTGTTCGACCTCGGGACCAACGACGACCCGGGCGATCCGGGGCGACTCGCCGCCAGCCTGTCGGCGGTCCGGGAGCTGGCCGGCGACCGCTGTCTGGTGGTGGCCACCGTCCAGCGGCCGCCCCTGCGGGGCATCGGGCCGGGCGCTCTCAACCGTGAGATCCGAGGGTTCGCGCGACTGACCCCGCGCACGCAGCTCGTGGACTGGCACGCCGCCGCGCGCAGCGCCCCCGGGCTGATGCGGCCCGACGGGGTGCATCCGACCGAGGCGGGGTACGCCCTGAGGGCGAGCCTCGTGGCCGACGCCGTGGCGGCCTGCCTGGTACCTGATCCGCCGAAGCAGCCGCGGCGGGCGTCGAGGCCGGTCCGCGGGCCGGCGCCGCGAGCGGCCGCACCGACACCCCGGCTCGCCACGCCGCGTGTGCTCGCGCTGCTGTCCTCCGCGGTCCGCGCCGCGGCGAAGCTGGTGGCCGTCGCCGGCCGGGACGCCCGCCAGGCGAGCGGGATGGACGCGCCCGAGCCGGTGCTCGGCGGCTGACCGCGGCCCCGAAGGCCTACCTGCGAAGCTAACCGCGCGTGAGCCCAGTCCCGGTTGCAAGATGAGCGACGGCGAGCTCATCCTCGTGGCGGGGGCGCTGCTTGCGGGCGGGCTGGGCGCCTCCTTGCTCGCGGGTCGCCTGAGGGTGCCGGGCCTGCTCCTCTTCCTCGGCCTCGGCATGCTGATCGGCTCCGACGGCACGGGGTGGATCGACCTCACGGACTACGACTTCACCCGGCGCGTCGGCATCATCGCCCTGGCCGCGATCCTGTTCGAGGGCGGCCTGGCCGCCGGCTACTCCGAGATCAAGCCGGTGCTGCGCCCGGGCCTGCTGCTGGCCCTGTTCGGCACGCTCGGCACGGCGACCATCACCGCTCTGGCGGCGATCTGGCTGTTCGACCTGTCCACGCTCGAGGGGCTGTTGGTGGGCGCATGCCTGGCCGCCACCGATGGCGCGGCGATCTTCGCCCTGCTGCGCGGATCGACCCTGAGGCGCCGACTGGCGCGGACGCTCGAGGCCGAGGCCGGGTTCAACGATCCGGTGGCGATCCTGCTCGTGATCGGCTTCATCGAGTGGATCGAGCAGCCCGGATACGGGGTGCTCGACATGGCCGGGCTGTTCGTCCAGCAGCTCTCGATCGGGCTGGTCGCCGGCCTGGTCGTCGGCTTCGCCGCCGTCTGGGCCTTCCGGCGGGTGAGCTTCGCCACCGGCGGGCTCTACCCGGTCGCCTCCATGGCCACCGGCGCGCTGGCCTTCGGGCTCGCGGACAGCCTGCACGGCTCGGGCTTCCTGGCCGTGTACCTGGCCGGGCTGGTGCTGGGCAGCAACGCCATCCCCGCGCGCCAGACCATCATCTCCTTCCACGAGGGCCTGGCGTGGGTGGCCCAGATCGGCCTCTTCCTGGCGCTCGGGCTGCTCGTCTTTCCCAGCCAGCTCGGCGACGTCTGGGTGGAGGGCACGGTGCTGGCCCTCGTCGTGGTGTTCGTGGCCCGGCCCGTGTCCGCCGCCCTGGCCACCGCGTTCGACCACTTCACGGCCGCGGAGCGGCTGGCGCTCGGCTGGGCCGGCCTGCGCGGCGGTGTGCCCGTGGTGCTGGCCACGTTTCCGGTGATCGCCGAGGTGCCCAACAGCCGCGTGTTCTTCAACATCGCCTTCTTCGCCGTGGTGGTGTCCACCCTCCTGCAGGGCGCGACCTTCGAGCCGCTGGCCAAGCTCCTGAAGCTGACCACCGACGAGCCGGCGCTGCCGCGGCCGATCGCCGAGACGGGAACGATCCGGCGCCTGGGCGCCGAGGTGGTGGAGTACCCGGTCGGTCCCGGGGACGCGGTGGTGGGACGGCCGGTGCGCGACCTGGGGTTGCCGCGTGACGCGCTGCTCAACGTGATCGTCCGCAACGGGGAGGCCATACCGCCGCGCGGATCGACGGTGGTCGAGGCCGGTGATCGGCTCCACGTGCTGCTGCGCCAGGAGGTGGCCAGACAGTTCCCGGCGCTGATCGAGCGCTGGCAACACGGTCCGTTCGAGCCGCAGGTCGAGCGCCGGCCCGTGGTGCGGGGCGGCTCGGTGAGCTTCTCCACGCGCCCGTGGACCGAGGCTGATGGCGACCCCGGCTACCCCACCCGCCTGGGCGATTGCACCGTGATCCGGTACCTGCGCACCCGCCGTGACCGGCCCGGCGCGCTGGTCCTGCTCGACGACGGGCGCTACGCCATCACGGGGTCGGCGCTCGCGGTCGGGGCCGCCGCCCAGATCCAGCGCTACGCGCGCCGCCGCCTGGCCGCCGACCTGCCCGACGCGGCGCGCGCCTGGTGGCAGGAGGTGGTCGGAGCCCTCGCGCGCTAGCCGTCGTCCTGGCGGAACGCCCAGCGGACCTCGTCGGTCGACAGCCCGGAGGCCAGGGCGGCCAGCAGCTTCATCCGTGCCGCCTGGGGGGAGAGGAAGCCGGCCGGGATGATCTCGGTGCCACGCAGGTCGCGCTCCGACCCCGGGTAGCCGTAGGTGGAGGACAGGATCACGCCACGCTCGGGCCGGCAGTACGCGATCACGGGGATGCTCTGGGCCGCGTCCGCCCACAGCTCCAGCACCGCGGGCGCGAGATGGCCGGCTCCCAGCGTCCCGATCACGGCGCCGTCGGGCTCCGTGGACAGGGCCGCGCGGGCCAGCGTGCCGTCGTCGCCCGACACCGTGGGCACGATCAGGACGCTTCGGTTCAGGTCGGGCGGATCCAGTGGCGGGTTACGCGGTAGTCGCGACCAGATGATCGGGTGGCCCTCGGTGACGCGGCCGAGCAAGCCCGTCTGGGGAGAGGAGAACGCCACGAGCGAGACCGTGTCGGTCTTGCGCACACAGCGGGCGTGGTGGATCTCGCCGCCGAAACACACGAGCACACCCATGCCCGCCGCCTGCTCGCTGGCCGCCACGCTGACCGCGTCGACGAGGTTGGCCGGGCCGTCGGCGCCCGGGGCCGAGGCGGTGCGGATCGCACCGGTGAACACGATCGGCGCCTCGGCGTCGTGGAGGATGTCGCAGAGCATCGCGGTCTCCTCGAGCGAGTCGGTGCCGTGGGTGACCACGACCCCGGTGCCGCGGCGGGCCACGTTGCGCGCCTGGCGGCACACCTCGAGCTGGTCGTCGAGCGTCAGGTGGGCGCTCGGCTTGTTCACTATGGTGCGGCCCTCGATGCCCTCGTGGGCCGACAGCCCGGCCACCGAGTCCACCAGGCCCTCGCCGTCCAGCGCGGGCACCGCGCCGGACTCGGCGTCCGCCTCGGGACCCTTCATCGAGATCGTGCCCCCCGCGGCGAGCACCACGACCCTACGCGCGTTGGGCACCTGCGTCGCGTTCACTGGCCGCCGACGATACGCGAGGCCGGCCCTCAGTCGGCGGCGGGGTGGCCGGCCACCTGGTGCCGCAGGCGGTCGCGAAGCTCGGCGAAGCGCACGACCTCGTACACGATGAGGGCGATGAGCACCGCGGTCACGACGGCCAGCAGCAGCAGGGCGTCCAGCTCACTCCCCACGGGGATGAGGGCAAGGAGCGCCACTGCGGCCACCACCCGCTGGCGGCTCAGCCGATGGATGTTGCGCCAGCGGAAGGCCACGTGGGCCAGCAGGTACAACGCCGTGCCACCGAGCAGGGCCACCGCCGGGACGGCCTTGAGCGGGTCGTCCACGTGGCCGAGGGTCTTCTTCATGCCGAGCGCGATCAGCACGATGCCGGCCACCATCGGGAAGTGGAGGTAGGAGAACGAGTCGCGCGCCACGGCGTTTTGCTCGCGGCCGGCCTCGGCGTTCTCCAGGCGACGCTCGGCGACGATGGCCACGTAGTCGAAGTACAGCCACCACAGACCCGCCGCGACCGCCACTCCCAGCACGGCGGCCACCACCACGCCGGCGTCCACGCCGATCTCCACGCCCGCGCCGATGGCCACGATCGACTCCCCGAGCGCGATGATGATGATCAGGCCGTGGCGTTCGGCGAAGTGGCCGGGGGCCAGCTTCCAGCCCTCGACTCCGAAGAAGGAGGGGCCCGCCATGTCGAGCAGGATGGCCACGGCCCAGAGCGCTCCCTGCAGAGGCCCGTCGGCGAACGAGGCGCCCACCAGCAGCCCGGAGCCCAGGGCGGTGCTCACGGCCAGGCTGATCACCGAGGTGCGTAAGCCGGGGTCCTCCCGGGAGGCCAACACGAACAGCCCGATGTGGCACACCCTGACGACCCCGTACGCGCAGGCGAACAGCAGGCCGGTGTCGTTGAAGACCTGGGGCACACACAGCGACGCGACGAGCAGCGCGGCCATGGCCACGAAGATCACGAGCCGGACCGAGCCCTCCTCGGGGTCGACCACACTGGTGAGCCAGGCGTAGCCGACCCACGCCCACCACAGCACTCCGAGCACCAGGAGGCCTCGAGCCATCCCCTCCCACGAGGGGTCGTCGGCCATCAGCGCCGTGCACTGGGTGAGGGCCAGGACGAACACCAGATCGAAGAAGAGCTCGAGCGGAGTGACGCGCTCGTCCGTGCGCATCACGGACGTAAGGCGGGGGCCTCTCGCGCGCGCGGTCGCCACTACGGAATCCTCTCATGCGGGGCGGGCCGGCCCGGCCGGGTTCCTTCCGCGGCGCGCCACGCGGGCCACGTGCCTACAACGCCGCCACGTACCCCGTGGCCGGGTCGGCCCGGCCCTCGAGCAGCTCGGAGAAGACGCGGGTCAGCTCCTCACCGCCGGTCACGCGGGTGATGCTCATGGCCCGGTCGACCACCGGCGCGAAGCTCTGCCACGCCTCGCCGTAGGCGTCACCGAGCGTCGCACCGCGCCGGGTCATCTCGTCGGGCGCGAAGAAGAAGTCCTGAGCCGGCCCGCGCAGCGGCTCCTCTTCCGCCGGCGCGTCCCAATGCGTCATGCCGACGAACGTCGACCGCTTGAGCTGGTCGGCCAAGTGCTCGTGGACTCTGCGCACGAGTGGTCGGTCGCCGGCGAAGTCCACGAGCGCTGCGCCGCCGGGCGCGCCGAGCGACTCCACCTGCTCGTAGGAGAGGACGTCGTCGTAGAGGCCGAGCTCACGCACCCACTCCACGCGGCGCGGGGACGTGAGCCCGACCGTCCTGACCGGGTGATCGCGCAGACAGTGGGCCAGTCCGTAGGCGGTCTTGCTCGACGCGCTGGTGAGCACGACCGTGTCGGCCCCGTCGAAGCCCGCCTCGGCGAGCACCAGCTCGAGCAGCAGGGCGGTGCCGAAGAGCGGGCGCATGATCAGGGCGACGTCCTCGGCATCGGCCGGGACGCCGAGGTAGGTGCTGTAGATCGGCGACAGCTCCGCCCGGTGCGGCGAGGTGTCCACGAAGCCCGGGCCGGCCACGGCGGGCCGCACGATGAGCTCGGAGCCCATCGGCACGAGGCCGAAGAAGCGAGACCCCTCGGCCAGGGCGGGCGCCTGGGACTCGGTAACGGTCGCGTACCCCCAGGCGGGAATCGCCCCCCAGCCGTCGGGCTCCGGGAAGAGCTTCCAGTAGCCGAGCATGTCGCCCGCGACGCCGTAGCTGATGTTGTTGGACGTGAGGGCGAAGCGCTCGACCTGCAGCCGGGCGTCACCCCCCTCCAGCGGTAGACCCTCGCCGTCGTCGGTCAGGTCGTGGGAGGCCAGGTCGTCTCGGCGTACTCGCAGTCGTGGCATGGCGGGGATTCAACCGCAGATGGCCACGGCGACGATCTGCCAGTTGCCCGTCGTCGCGGTTGCGTACGCCGCCCCGGCCCAGGCATCCCCGCTGTCGGGTCTGCCGGGGACCTACCCGGCCCGCGGCCCGGGTAGCCGCGACGGGGCGGCTCTCAGCGGAGCCGCCCCGTGTTGAGTGGTCAGGTGGCCTCCTCGCCGCGCGCCGGGAGGTTGAGCGTGTCGCGCGGCGGGACGCCGTCGGCCAGCTCCTTCTCCCGCTCGATCTCCGCGTTCAGCTCGGCGCCGAACAGAAGCGCGACGTTGGTGATCCAGAGCCAGGCCACGAGGAGGATCGCGCCGGCGAACGCGCCGTAGATGGCGCCGACGTCGGCCACCCTCGACACGTAGGCCGAGAAACCGAAGGACGCCAGAAGCCATAGGAGCACGCCGACGGCCGCCCCGGGCGTGAGCCAGCGAAACGAGCGCTGCTGCACGTCGGGTGTGACGTAATAGATGAGGGCGAACACGAGCATGGCCACCAGCAGGGCGCCCGGCCAGCGCGCGACGTTCCACACGTCCGCGACCGTAGACCCAACGCCGATGAAGCCGAGCAGATCCTCGGCGAAGCGCCCTCCCACGAACACCATTACGAGGCTCACGAGCACGAGGCCCATGAGCACGAATGTGGAGACGATGTCGATCGCCTTGCGGTGCAGGAAGCTCCGGCCGCCGTCCACCTCGAAGACCACGTTGAGCGCGCGCCGAGCCGCCTCTAGCGCGCCCGTGGTCCCGTAGAGCGCGACCACCGTGCTCACGACCAAAGCGGTGGCGGCGGTCTCCTTGCTCTGGAGGGCGCGGCGCAGCGAGCGGTCCACCGGATCGAGCACGGACGGAGGCGCGACGTCGCGCAGGTAGCCGATGATGGCGTCGTAGGTCTCGGGGTACTGCCCCAGGATGCCGAGCAGCGCCAGGGCCAGCAGCAGCGCCGGGAAGAGCGACATGAGCACGTAGTAGGTGAGGGCCGCTGCGTGGTGGGTCATCTGGTCGTCGTAGAACGCGAGCACTGTTCGCTTGGCTACGGCGGCAATCCGGCGCACGCTCAGCCCCTGCCTGCCTGGACCAGCTCAGGAATCCCCGGAAGGCGAGGCGTGCTCCGCGTCCGGGTCGAGGGCCATGGTTGCCGAGAGCAGCGGCGAGGCCACGTCGGGATCGTCCTGGTCGCAGACGAAGGTGAGCGTCATCACCCCGGTGTCCAGCACGGCGTGAACCCCCTCCACCTTGTAGCTGCGGTCGATCGTCCGCAGGCGCCGGACCTCGCCATCGAGGGCGATCGTGCCGACCACCGAGCCGAGGATCTCGCCGTCCTGGTATGTGTCGGGAGCGCCCTCGGCAGACGCGGTGAATACGAGCAGCTCGCCGCCGAGTGGGCTGGCGTCGCTGAACGTGAGCTTCGCCCCTCCCAGGTCGCCCAGCTCGTATTCGTGGACGCCGTGCAGCTCGCGGGCGGCGAAGGTGCGGTCCTGCACGAGCGAGCGCATAACCTCATCAAGCTCCAGCTCCACGACCACGTTGGCCCCGTTCGCGCCGTTGCCGCGCTGGAGCAGCCAGAACTGGTCGCCCATGACCGCCGCGCCCTCGACGTTGAGGTCGTCGAGGGACTCCCGCAGCAGCGAATAGAGGGGAGCGAGGTCCACGGCGTTGGCCTCCCCGCGGAGCCCGCCGTCGGAGCCCAGGCGCCAGACGAAGCCGCGGTCGCGTGCGCGCGTGGAGCCTGAGCCCAGGCCCAGCAGCGCCCCATAGGGATGGTCCTCGAAGGGTGGTAGCACGGTGAGCGCCTCCAGGTCCGGCTTGGCGCCCTTGCGGTCAGAGTGGTCGAGGGGCAGGTCCCCGTCCAGGGCGCGCTCCAGCCGCCCCGGCTCTCCCTTGGACATCTCGAAGACGGCGAGAAACAGCTCGTCGTCACCGACCACGTACACGAAGTCGGCCCGCCGCACCACCCCGCTCGCGGCTGACACATGGGCGGCGCGGCCCGGACCGGACGGCGCATCGAGGTCAAGCATCCGCAGCTCGCGCAACTCGAGCGGGGGCAGATCCTCCTGGCTGGCCGCGCGCCGATCCATGGTGGGCGCTTGCCCCACGGCCGCGAAGGCCAAACGCCGGGGTGCGCGACAAGAAGACCGATGTCGGGTCCAACGACTGGGCGCGGCTGGTTCGAAGAGCGACCTCTGCGTGTGAGGCGAGGCCGTGTGTGCCCAGGCTGGGGCCCAAAGCCACTCGTAGCCCAGGTGCCCTCGCGCGGCGCTAGCCCGTGTACGTGAGGCGGAGAGATCCGTCGGTGGCCTCGTTGGCGTCTGGCTCTCTCTCGAACAGGCCGCACACGTCAAGGGTGTTGCAGTTGCAGTCGCTGGCGACAGTGAGCCAATGCTTCATCGCCTCGGCCCGGTGAATCAGGGCCTCGACTTCGGGCAGCTTGCGCTGGGCGAGCTGCCGGATCTCCTGGTGGGCAGGTGCGCCGTCGCGGCCAGCTGCGAGTAGCACCCGTGCGTCGGTCAAGGTGAAGCCTGCGCGCTTGGCTACGTCGATTACGCCGAGGCGCTGGATGGTTTCGTCGGTGTAGCGACGCTGACCACCGTGCCGCTCGGGCTCTGGCAGGAGCCCGACGCGCTCGTAGTAGCGGATGGCTGAGGTCTTGATGCCTGCGCGCTTCGCAACCTGGCCGATGGTGAGCGTGGCTTCGTCCATGTGGAGCACCCCTTGACTTGAACCTGGGTTCAAGGTCCACACTAGCTGCCATCGACCCGCTCACTGGAGGCCCATGCCCACCGAACTACCCATTGCCTGCTCTCTCAGCGCCACGGAGCTGAGACAGCGGCTTGCGGATATGCGCGCCATCGGACGCGCAGCGCTCGTGTCCTCAGAGGCCACGGATGCTCAGGCGGTACTGCGCTTCCGGAGGGATGAACAGACGCTCGCCGCTTTGGGCGACATCGTGGCCGCCGAGAGAGAATGCTGTGCCTTCCTATCGCTGGACTTGACCAATGAGCCTGACGCCGTGGTGCTGACGATCCGCGCGCCAGAAGGTGCTGAGCCGGTCGCGCACGAGCTCGTCGCCGCATTTCGTAGCGAGACCGAAGCCGTGGTATGAGCGCCGAAGAACGAGCACCCAAGTCGTCCTCGGCCTTCCTCGCGGGCGCGGGACTGCTGATGGTGCTCTGCTGCGCGGTCGGCCCGGCGGTCATCGGGGTTGTCGCGGCTCGGCCGTGGGCGGCTGGACGGGCATCGTCGTGGCCTGCGTCGCCGCAGCCAGTTTCGGTCTCGTGCTACATCATCGCGCAAAGCGTGGTCGCTGCTGATGGATCGCAGGCTTCTGGTGGGTCTGATCGTCGCGGCCACCGTGGCCTCCGTAATCGGCGTCGCCCTGTAACGCGCCACGGAGGACACGCACGGCGGCGAGATCACCACCGCTCGTGCCGAGTCCGGTGAGTCACCTGGCGAGCACGCTGAGGAAGGTGCAGAAAGCGAGGGCGAGGAAGCACACAGCGTGGGAGAGCGCGCCGGAGGACGAGAGCGACGCGACCGTCCTTTGTCCATCAACTCGATGAGAACCGGAAGGGCCTTGCCGTTGTCGCGGGTGGTGTTTCAGTAGCAGTCATTACTGAATAACAGCTATGATCCACGGCCTATGCCCCCACGGGAGCGCGTCCGCCGTCAGCCGCGAGCACAGACCCGCGAGGAGCTGCTTGATGCGGCTGCGCGGGTGTTTGCTCGGCGCGGCTTTCACGGTGCGAGCGTGGAGGCGGTTTCCGAAGAGGCCGGGTTTTCGACTGGGGCCGTCTATTCCAACTTCGAGAGCAAGGAAGAGCTCTTCCTCAGCCTGTACGAGGAGCGAATCCAAAGACGCCGCCGCGAACTGCGAGCGGCTGTCGAGCGCTCCGGAGGCGGCGCGGCCGGCCTGGCATCCGCCGCTGCGAGCGTCGGAGAAGTCTTCCGGCGAGAACGCGATTGGTTCCTTCTCTACTTCGAGTTCTCGCTGCACGCGGCCCGCAACCCCGGCTTCGCGCGCCGCTTCGTAGCGGTCCGCGAGGAGGGCCTGACAGAGCTCGCCGAGGGTCTGGCCGAGGGGCTGGACCGTGCCGGGCTCAGTTCAGCGATCGATCCCAGCGAGCTGGCGCGGGCGGTGCGGGCCTTGAGCCACGGCTTGTCGCTCGAGCGCCTGGTGGACGAAAAGTCCGCGCCGGAGGCGCTTCTCGGACGCGTGCTTGCAGTGATCTTCCGGGGACTGCGGGCCGAGCTTGAGCCGCGAGCGCCTGGGGGCGGCCAAGGATGAATCACGACGTCACCGCGCCACCGGGCGTGCCACCCTCGTTGACCATCGCCGCGCTCGCCCAGCGTCAGGCGGAGCTGCTGGCATCCGAGCTCGGCGGCGGGTGAGCGAACGCGTGCCGGCAAGTTCAACTGCGGAGTGGGTTGCCCTGTTCAGGGCGGCTGAGGCGATCCTGCCGGGCGACCGCAGCATCTACCGCGACAGCGATGCCCGCCTGTTCGTCCGAGACTCGAAGCTGCGGCCTCTCATCGCTCGACCGCGGATAGCGCAAGCGGGGCTCGCGGTTCTCGATGCCGTGACGCCGGGTCTGGCCGGGCAGGCGTTCGTGCGCTACCGCTACTTCGATGAGCTCCTCGCCAGGATGCTTGCCGACCAACTCGATCAGGTGGTTGTCTTAGGCGCTGGCTATGACGCCACGGGTCTTCGCCTCACCCGTGGCGCCCACCAAGCGATGGTCTACGAGGTCGATGAGCGCGAGACGCAGACGCGCAAGCGCGAGCTCCTGGCCGGCATGGATCCCCGCGTGCTCGAGCGGACCGTCTTCGTCGAGTGCGACTTCGCCCGCGATTCGGTCGCCGAACGGCTGACCAGCGGAGGTCACTCAAGGGACAGGCGAACGCTGTTCAGCTGGTTGGGCGTCTCGTGGTACCTGGACGCGCCGGCCGTGGACGCCTTCCTCGCCGAGCTCGCTTCCGTCGCGGCGCCCGGGAGCAGGATCGTGTTCGACTACATGCACGCATCGGCGCTCTCCGGCGGTGCGAGGCCGCTGGGGGCACGCCTAGCCGCTCGCGTCGTGGGGCTGCAGGGCGAGCCCTGGACCTTTGGGCGCGCGCCGGATGAGGCAAAGGACTGGCTAGCCGGGCTCGGTTGGACGCTGACCGAGAACGTGCGTGCGTCGGAGCTACGCGATCGCTATCAGCGCGCCCACTCGGGTCGCCTGCGCGCGGCCGCCGACTGGGTGAGCGTCGCAGAAGCCGATGGGACGGGGCGCGTCCGGAGTTCCCGGCGCGGACCGGTCATTGGCATTGAGAACCCGCCGCCGCACCGGCCGCCTACTGAGGAGGCACGATGAGCAAGCTTAGGTGTCATATCTCGATCTCGCTGGACGGTTTCGTCGCCGGCCCGAACCAGAGCGAGGAGAACCCGCTCGGCGAGGGCGGCGAGCGACTCCACGACTGGGTGGTTCCGCTGGCCGCCTGGCGCCAATCCCACGACGAGCAGGGCGGCGAGGTCAACGAGAGCACACGGATAGTCGAGGAATCGGTCGAGAACGTCGGGGCCGGCGTGATGGGCCGAAACATGTTCGGCCCGGTCCGCGGTGGTGCCTGGGGCGACGAGCAGTGGACGGGCTGGTGGGGCGACGACCCTCCCTACCACTACCCCGTGTTCATTCTCACCCATCACCCGCGTGATCCCGTGGAGATGGAGGGAGGGACCACGTTCCACTTCGTCACCGACGGAATCGAATCCGCGCTCGAACAGGCAAGGGAGGCCGCCGGCGGCAAAGACGTCATGCTCTGGGGTGGCGGCCAGGTCGCCCAGCAGTACCTGGCGGCCGGACTGCTGGACGAACTTGAGCTCCACGTCGTTCCGGTCGTGCTCTGCGACGGTGCTCGTCTCTTCGACAACCTCGGGGACGCCGAGGTGCAGCTCGAGCAGGTCCGGGCCGTCGAGGCGCCCGGCGTCACCCACCTCAAGTACAGGGTGGTGACATGAAACAGGTCGCGGAGCGGCCGCGAATCGGGCATAGCGAGTGACGCTGGCGGCATCTACCCCATCAGGGTGGTCCACTTTTCAACCGGCGTGGGTGGTCCACTTTTCGACCGGCCTTGACACGGGCTGGGTATCCCGCCAGCGGACTTGGAGATCGAACGGGACAGCCAATGAGACAACGGGCGACCCGCGCGGACAGGTGGCCCGCAAACCCGCATGGGCGCGGCTGGTTTCGAACCAGCGACCTCTCGCGTGTGAGATCTATCGAGCCTGTTGCTGCCTGCTGCTTACTGCCGTCATGTCGCGCAGGGGCCGTACTTCCGCCGCGTCCGAGGTTGCCGCCTGCCGCTGGCTGCTGCCTCTGTTGCTTCCAACGGCGCTTCCACGGTGCCGTACAGGACAGCCAACCGGCTGCGGCGTTCGTCGCTCCGGCGGGCGGCATCGAATTCATGAACGTAAACACGCTGGGTAGTGGCAACGCTCGCGTGGCCAAGCCGGGCGCTGACCTCTTCGATGTCCCAGCCCGCCGCGATTAAGCGGCTGGCGTGGGAATGACGCAGGTCATCGCGGCGGACTCGTAGTCGGGGCATGCCAGGATTCAACCGCAGATCGCAGTGCGACGACCTGCCAGTTGCCGGCGGCCCGTGTTGCGTAGGCCGCCGCGGCCCATGAATCGCCGCTGGGTCGGCGCCACGGGAACGGCGCCCCAGGGGGCGGCGCCTACGGGCGCCTCGGGCGGCTAGCCTGCTGCCGCGTGCCCTCGAACGCAGCCTTATCGGCCCGAACCGCGTCGCGCGGCTCCCGGCGCGACCTGTCGGTGCGCCTGTGTGTCGGCCTGGCGTTCGCCGACGCCTCGATCGTCGTCCTCGCGCTACCCCAGATCGTCGGCCAGTTCGACACGACGATCTCACGCGTGGTGTGGGTGATCATGGCTTACAACATCGCCGTCGTCGTCGGCGTGCTGGCGTTCCTGCCCTTCGTCAACCGGATCAGCTCGCGCGTTGCGCTGCTGGCGGGTCTCGGGCTCTTCGGGGCCGCGTCGATCGGCAGCGGAGTGGCGGAGGGTCTGAAGATGCTCGTGGCCTTTCGCTGCCTGCAGGGCCTGGGCGGCGCACTGCTGCTGTGCGCCTCGCTTCCCGTGCTGGCCGCCGCGTCGAAGCCCGGGGAGTCGCCCACGGCGGGCTGGGCCGCCGCGGCGGCGCTCGGCGCGGCCATCGGCCCGGCGGCGGGCGGCGTGCTCACGCAGGTCTTCGACTGGCGCGCGATCTTCTTGGCCCAGGCGCCGGTGGCCGCGCTGGCCGCCGCCGCCGTGTGGGCCGCCCACGTCGACTCCTCGCACGTGGTCGTGGAGCGCGACACGGGTCGGCGCGGCGGGCTGCGGGTCGGTACGGCCAACGTGGCCCTGGCACTGCTCTCGGCCGGGTTGATCGGCGCCCTGTTCCTCGTGGTGATCCTGCTCATCGACGTGTGGCAGCTCGACCCGCTCGGAGCCGCCGGCGTGGTCAGCGCGATACCGATCGCCACCTACCTGGTCGAGCGCGCCGCGCGCGGGCGCTCGCCGCTCAACCTCGGTGGCGCGGGCGCGATCGTCCTCGCCCTCGGACTGAGCGCGATCGCCCTCCTTCCCCACCGTCAGCTCGGCTGGATGCTTCTGGCCCTCTTCCTCTGCGGCGCGGGGCTCGGGCTGGCGTTCCCAACGTTGAGCGCCGCTGCCCTGAACGCCAGCGGCTCGCCGACCATGCGCGCCGGCCGAACGGTCGCCGCCCGCGAGACGGGTCTGGTGATCGGGCTTCTGGTCCTCACGCCGACCTTCGTCCACGACCTCGAGGCCGTGCCGAAGAAGGCGATTCCAGAGGTTGCCGGAGCGATCTTCGGTAGCCCGATCCCCACACCGCTGAAAATCGAACTGGGCGCGGGACTGCTCGCCACCTACAACAACACGCCCCAGGCGCAGCTGCCCGACCTGGGCCCCCCCTTCTCCGCAGTGCGCGAGAAGGCGAGTGGACGGGAGCGCAGGCACCTGGCCGCGCTGCGCGAGACCCTGGACTCGACGGTGGAGAATAAGGTGACCCGCTCCTTCCGGCGCTCCTTGCTGTTCAGCGCGCTCTTCGCGCTGCTCGTGCTCCCGGTGCTAGCGCTCGAGCTGGCGCAGGCGCGCCGCCGCCCGGCGGGTGCCACGGACACGAGCACTGGGCCGTAGGCAAGGGCTTTTCGTGATGGGCGCGGCTGGTTTCGAACCAGCGACCTCTCGCATGTGAGGCGGGGCAGCCTGCTGCCTTCTAACTGCGCTGCGTGGCGAACGTCGTGCAAATCGACCACTTCGCCCACACTGGAGTCGGGAGCCTGCTGCGGCCTGTTGCCGTCTGCCGCTTCCACGGCGCTTCCATGCCTGGCCTCCATCCGAGCCCGCAGCGCCTCGCGCCGCTTGTCGGAGAAGTGCGCCCTGTAGACGGCGCGCGTGACGTTGGAGTTGCGGTGTCGGAGCAGGTCGCGTGCCTCCTCGGCGTCGTCGCAGTCCATCGCCGCGCCGTGCCGCAGCGCGTGGAAGTCGGGCAGCGGCGGCAGCTCCTTGCGCGGCACCCGGCGTGGCACGTAGGCGGGGACGGGTCTCCAGG
>Ga0136614_10000159_pt1 | contig 29000 bp, 18 predicted proteins | sample AntDrymUQ2792106_2_FD_106643 | JGI IMG/M metagenome (GOLD analysis project Ga0136614, IMG submission 106643) | Polar desert sand microbial communities from Dry Valleys, Antarctica - metaG UQ279 (21.06) | ecosystem: Environmental > Terrestrial > Soil > Desert | place: Antarctica: Dry Valley... | reverse complement strand
TTCGGACGATCGGGGCTCCATCGGGTGCGTCTCGAGCTCCCCGGTTACCGCACGCTCGAGATCGCCGTCGCCGTCACTCCGGAGGCGCCCCGCGACACGGTGAAGATCGAGGACCGCCTCGAGCGGCGCTCCGACGCGAGCTTCGCGCGGGTCGGAGGCCTCGACGCGCGCACGCGAAGCGCCCTCGAGCTCGACGTCGAGCCCCCGGAGTCGCTGGTCACCGCGGACGGCCGGCGCCTCGGCCGGGCCTCCGCGTTCGGTCCCGAGAAGCCGCTGCGTCTTCCGGGTCCGGCCGTCCACGACCTGCGGGTCTCGGCTCCGAACCATCGCCCGCGGATCCTCCGTGTGCTCGTCTCGCCGAACGCGCGCTCCGCCAGCGCACGCCTCAAGGTGCGGCTGAAGCCCGGGTAATGAAGCCTGTCCTCGTAGTGCCCTGCTGCGCGCCGGCGATACTCTCGCTGCGAGCGGAATGCTCGGAAAACCTCTTGTGCGACGTAGCTCTGCTACGCCTCCGCGCGGTTTTCCTGCGCTCCCGCTCTCGCGTCGGCCTCGCCGCGCTCGCGACGGGCCCTCCTCGGACAGACTCCCGCCCCCGCCTCCTATAATCCGCGCGTGACGTACCGCAAAGCCGGACATCCGGCGCTCTCGACGTTCGCGTCGAGTGCCGGTTGAGCCTGCAAGATCGGTCAGTTCGACCTTTCCGCGCTTCTCGCGAAGCTCCCCGCCCCGGCGGATCCCAACCTGCTGGTGGGCAACGCCCTGGCCGATGACGCGGCCGTCTACCGCATCGGCTCGGGCCAGGCGCTCGTGCAGACGATCGACTTCTTCACCCCCGTCGTCGACGATCCCCGCCTCTTCGGGCAGATCGCGGCGGCCAACGCGCTCTCCGACGTCTATGCGATGCGCGGCCGGCCGGTGCTGGCGCTCGCCTTCGTCGCGTTTCCGGTCGCCGTCCTCCCGGGCGAGGTGCTCGAGGAGATTCTCCGCGGAGGAGCTGAGAAGGTGGCCGAGGCCGGCGCGGTGATCGGGGGCGGTCACTCGATCGCGCACGACGTGCCGCTGTACGGTCTCGCGGTGACGGGCCTCGTCGAGGAGTCGCGCGTCACGCGCAACGCGGGCGCGCGGCCCGGCGACGCCCTCGTCCTCACGAAGCCCCTCGGCATCGGCGTGACCGTCTCGGCCGGTCGCGCGGACGCGCTCGCGGCGGAGGGGATCGGCGGGCTCTTTCACCGGCGCCTCGTCACGGACGGGGAGCAGGCCGAGGCGGTCGCGGTCATGGTCGCCCTGAACCGTCCCCCGGTGGACGCCATGGAGGGTTTCGAGATCCACGCGGCGACCGACGTCACGGGCTACGGCCTGCTCGGCCACCTCCACGAGATGATGGCCGCCTCGGGCACCGCGGGAGAGGTCTGGATGGATCACGTGCCGCTGCTCGGCGCCGCGCGGCGGCTCGCCGCGAGGGGCGTCGCCCCCGACGGGAGCCGGGTGAACGTCCGCAACATGACGCCGCGCGCGGCCCGGGAGCCGGGCGTCTCCGAGGAGGACTTCCTGCTCCTCTGCGACGCCCAGACGTCGGGAGGGCTCCTCGTCGCCCTGCCTGCGGAATCGGCGGAACGCTACGCGGCGAGGTGCCGCGCCCTCGGGGCGGGGGCGGCGGCCGTGATCGGACGAGTGGACGTGCGGACGGACGGTTCGGGGCCGGCCCTGCGGGTGGTCGCGAACGGGAAGGAGAAGCCGTGAAGGAAGGGAACGAAGCGGGCTGGGTGGAGGTCGCGACGCTCGGCCAGGACGAGGAGGCGAGCCTGCTCGCCGGCATGCTGCAGGCCGCGGGCATCCCGTGCGAGGTGGAGGGCCCGGGCGTACACCCGCTCCCCGAGAACCTGGGCTCGTTCGGCATGAGCCGGGTCATGGTCCCGGGCGACCGCGCCGACGACGCCCGCCGCCTCGTCGCGGACGCGGAGCGGGACGCGGACCGGAGGAAATCCTCCGAGGAAGAATCGTCGGAATGAGGGCGTTCGCCCCCGGCGATCGCCTGGGGCGTTTCGAGATCTCAGGCGTCCTCGGCGAGGGGGCCATGGGGGTCGTTTACCTCGCCCGGGACCCCCAGATCGAGCGGCAGGTCGCCGTCAAGACGATCCGCGCGGAGGGAGGAATCGGGCTCTCGCGTCCGGAGGCGGAGGCCCGCTTCCTCAAGGAAGCCCGCCTCGCCGGGCGCCTCCAGCACCCCCACATCGTCACGATCTACGAGGTCGGGAAGGACGGCGACGTCTTCTTCATCGCGATGGAGTACGTCGAGGGGGAGCCCCTGACGCGGTACCTCGGCGGGCGCGGAGCATTTTCACTCCCCGAGCGCGTCGAGATCGTGCGGCAGGTCGCCCAGGCGCTCGATCACGCCCACGCCCGCGGCGTCATCCACCGGGACATCAAGCCTGGCAACATCCTCTTGTCGCGCGATGGCCGCGTGAAGGTCGCCGACTTCGGCATCGGCAAGCTGCTCACCGCCGGCGCCTCGGACATGACCCGCACCGGGCAGCTCGTCGGAAGCCCCGCCTACATGTCGCCGGAGCAGATCCGCGGGGAGAAGGTCGATGGGCGCTCGGACCTCTTCTCGCTTGGCGTCGTGTTCTACGAGCTCCTCACCGGCGCGCGCCCCTTCCCGGGAGACTCGATCACGACGCTCGTTTATCAGATCCTGCACATGGAGCCGCGCGATCCCCTCGAGTTACGGAGTGACCTCCCCCCGGCGGCGCGGGAGGTGTTCGCCCGCATCCTCGCGAAGACCCCCGCGAAGCGGCCGCCGGACGCGCGGGCGTTCATCGCGGAGATCCGGCGGGTCGAGTCTAAAATCCGCGAGTCGGAGCAGACGTCGCGGCTCGCGATGCCCGTCATCGTCCCCCTGCCATCCCCGCCTCCGACGGCCGCAGCGCTCACGGAGGACGGCGCGCCGCGCGCGACGCGGCCGGCCGAAGCCGCCGCGCCCCTCCCCGCGCCTCCCTCCGATCCGCCGCCGGCAGTCTCGACCGGCGGCGGTCGAGACGACCGCCGGTCGCACGTCTCCCATCTCTTTGGCGTCGCGGCGATCCTCGTCGCCCTCGCCGCCCTGATCTGGATCTGGCGGTCGACGAGGGGGTCCGATCCCGTCGCCGCGGGCCCCGTGGTCGCGACACCGGCAGCGGCCGGCCTCCCGCAGCAGGAGATGCCTGCCGCGGCGGCGGTCACGCCCGCCGTCGAGACGGCCGGCCAGGTGACTCCCGCCGAGATTCTCCCGACGCCGGGACCTTCCGCCGCGGCGGACGCGATCGTGGGCGCCCCACGCCTGGCGCGGCCGACCGCAGCCGCCCGTTCGGCGGGAGCGCGAGGGCCCGGCGGTGAGGTGGCAGGCGGACAGCAGGTCGAAACCCCGGCCCCGGCGGCGGCACCCGCGGGCGCCCCCGAGCCTCCCGCGGCGGAGCGTGTCGCCCCCGACAACGTGTATCGAACGCGCCGGTTCGCGCGCTTCGGCGTCAGTCCCGACCAGGCGCGGCTCTATGTGGACGGCCGTTACGTCGGGACGGCCGACGACTGGGACGACAGCGGGGGAGGGCGGGAGTTCGAGTTCGCCCGCCAGGGCGTTCACCGCATCCGGCTCGAGCTCCCCGGTTACCGCGACCTCAACCTCGAGGTCATCGTGATGCCCGCCGCCGAGGACGACACGGTCGAGGTCGACGATGACCTCGCGCGCGTCTCCCGCGTCGCGTACCCGAAGCTCCCGTCCGTCGCCGAACGGACGACGGGCGCCGTCGTGTTCGAGGTGGAGCCGGAGGACGCGACCGTCTCGGAAGGAGGGCGCGTGCTGGGGCCCGCCTCTTCGTTCGGCCCGTCGAGCCCGCTGCGCCTGTCCGGGCCCGCGGTCCACGATCTCACCCTCGCGGCGCCCGGCCGTCGGTCGAAGACGGTGCGGGTTCTCGTCGCCCCCAACGCCGGCGAGGACGCGGCTCGCATCAAGGAGACGCTCAAGGAGCCATAGCTCCGCCGCACCGTCCGCTCCGCGGATGGACGACATTTTCGGTCGCGCGGGGCTCCGCGACCCCCCCGCGCTTTTGATCGTCCGCGGAAAGTCGTAAACTGAGCGGACACAAACCAATGGCAATCAGACGGCCGCGCCGCTTTCTGGTGGAGATTTGCATGGCGGTGCGCAAATTTCGAGCGGATACGACAATGAAGCGCTTTCTCCCAGGCCCGCCTCGCCAGTGAAGGGATCTCTCTCCGTGCCTGGAAGAGCGCGCGAAGTCGAGGGTGCGTGGCGTTCACGAAAGGACTCTCCATGAAGGCTGAAAACGCGGAGCCGACGGCCCGCCGCAATGGCCCCGCCCGGAGGCCCCTCGTGCCGAAGCTCCCCGGGAGCAACGGCGACGGAGGGGGGCTCGACCGGCGCGACCTGCTCGCGGCGCTGATCCGCCTGAAGCGCGGCGCGTTCGAAGTGCGGTTGCCGGCGGATCTGACGGGGCTCGACGGCAAAATCGCCGACGCGTTCAACGACGTCGTCGCGCTGAATGAACGGATGAGCCGGGAGCTCGAGCGGCTGGGCCGGGTCGTCGGCAAGGAGGGGCTGATCGCGGAGCGGGCCTCCCTCGGCGACGTCTCCGGCTCCTGGGCCTCCTCCGTCGAGAACGTCAACGCCCTCATCTCGGACCTCGTCCACCCGACGAGCGAGACCGCGCGGGTCATCGGCGCCGTCGCGAAGGGGGACCTCTCGCAGACCATGGCGCTCGAGCGGGGCAACCAGACGTTGCAGGGTGAGTTCCTCCGCACGGCGAAGACGGTCAACACGATGGTCGACCAGCTCTCCTCCTTCGCGTCCGAGGTCACGCGCGTGGCGCGGGAGGTCGGCACGGAGGGGAAGCTCGGAGGCCAGGCTCGCGTCAAGGGGGTCGCCGGCACGTGGAAGGACCTCACGGAGAACGTGAACCTCATGGCCGGGAACCTCACCGGCCAGGTGCGCAACATCGCGGCCGTGACCACGGCCGTCGCCAAGGGCGACCTGACGAAGAAGATCACCGTCGACGTCAAGGGGGAGTTCCAGGAGCTCAAGGCGACCATCAACACGATGGTGGACCAGCTCCGGTCCTTCGCGTCCGAGGTCACGCGCGTGGCGCGGGAGGTCGGCACTGAGGGAAAGCTCGGCGGCCAGGCGAAGGTCGAAGGGGTCTCGGGCACGTGGAAGGACCTGACGGACAGCGTGAACTCGATGGCCGGGAACCTGACGGCGCAGGTGCGCAACATCGCGGAGGTGACCACGGCCGTCGCGACGGGCGACCTCTCCCGCAAGATCACCGTCGACGTCCGGGGCGAGATTCTCGAGCTGAAGAACACGATCAACACGATGGTGGACCAGCTCCGGTCCTTCGCCGCGGAGGTCACGCGCGTCGCGCGCGAGGTCGGCACGGAAGGGAAGCTCGGGGGTCAGGCGGACGTCCGCGGCGTGGCGGGCACGTGGAAGGACTTGACGGACAGCGTGAACTCGATGGCCGGCAACCTGACGTCGCAGGTGCGCAACATCGCCGAGGTCACGACGGCCGTCGCCAAGGGGGACCTCTCCAAGAAGATCACCGTCGACGTCAAGGGGGAGATCCTCGAGCTGAAGAACACGGTCAACACGATGGTGGACCAGCTCTCCTCGTTCGCCGCGGAGGTCACGCGCGTCGCGCGGGAGGTCGGCACGGAGGGAGCGCTCGGCGGTCAGGCCGACGTCCGCGGCGTGGCGGGCACGTGGAAGGACCTGACGGACAGCGTCAACTTCATGGCCGGCAACCTGACGTCCCAGGTGCGCAACATCGCCGAGGTCACGACGGCCGTCGCCAAGGGGGACCTCTCCAAAAAGATCACCGTCGACGTCAAGGGGGAGATTCTCGAGCTGAAGAACACCATCAACGTCATGGTCGATCAGCTCTCCTCCTTCGCCGCGGAGGTCACGCGCGTAGCGCGCGAGGTCGGCACGGAGGGGGCGCTCGGCGGTCAGGCGGCCGTGCCCGGCGTGGCGGGCACGTGGAAGGACCTCACGGACAACGTCAACTTCATGGCCGGCAACCTGACGTCCCAGGTGCGCAACATCGCCGAGGTCACGACGGCCGTCGCCAAGGGAGACCTCTCCAAGAAGATCACCGTCGACGTCAAAGGGGAGATCCTCGAGCTGAAGAACACGGTCAACACGATGGTGGACCAGCTCTCCTCGTTCGCGTCGGAGGTGACACGCGTCGCGCGCGAGGTCGGGACAGAAGGGAAGCTCGGCGGTCAGGCGGCCGTGCCCGGCGTCGCCGGCACGTGGAAGGACCTCACGGACAACGTCAACTCGATGGCCCGGAACCTGACGGGACAGGTGCGCAACATCGCCGACGTCACGACCGCGGTCGCGACCGGAGACCTGTCCAAGAAGATTACGGTCGACGTCCAGGGGGAGATCCTGGAGCTGAAGAACACGATCAACACGATGGTGGACCAGTTGCGGTCCTTCGCCGCCGAGGTCACGCGCGTCGCCCGCGAAGTCGGCACGGAAGGGAAGCTCGGCGGCCAGGCGGAGGTGCCCGGGGTCGCCGGCACCTGGAAGGACCTCACGGACAACGTCAACTTCATGGCCGGCAACCTGACGTCTCAGGTGCGCAACATCGCGGACGTCACGAAGGCCGTCGCGAAGGGGGACCTGTCGCGCAAGATCACCGTCGATGTGAAGGGCGAGATCCTGGAGCTGAAGAACACGGTCAACACGATGGTGGACCAGCTCTCCTCCTTCGCGGCGGAGGTCACGCGCGTGGCCCGCGAGGTGGGTACGGAAGGGAAGCTCGGCGGCCAGGCGGACGTCCGGGGCGTCTCCGGGACGTGGAAGGACCTCACGGACAACGTCAACTTCATGGCCGGCAACCTGACGTCTCAGGTGCGCGGCATCGCCACGGTCGTGACGGCGGTGGCCAACGGTGACCTGAACCGGCAGCTCACCCTGGAGGCGAAGGGCGAGATCGCCGCGCTGGCCGACACGATCAACTCGATGATCGAGACGCTCGCGACCTTCGCCGCGCAGGTGACGACCATGGCCCGCGAGGTCGGCGTCGAAGGGAAGCTCGGCGGCCAGGCGAGCGTGCCCGGCGCCGCGGGAACGTGGAAGGACCTCACGGACAACGTCAACCAGCTCGCCGCGAACCTGACGACTCAGGTCCGCGCGATCGCCGAGGTCGCGACCGCGGTCACGAAGGGCGACCTGACGCGGTCGATCCAGGTCGAGGCCTCGGGAGAGGTCGCGTCGCTGAAGGACAACATCAACGAGATGATCCGGAACCTCAAGGACACGACGCTCAAGAACAGCGAGACGGACTGGCTGAAGACCAACCTCGCGAAGTTCTCCCGCATGCTTCAGGGGCAGAAGGACCTGCTCACGGTCGGCCGCCTCATCCTCTCCGAGCTGGCCCCGGTGGTCTCCGTGCACCAGGCGACCTTCTACACCCTCGAGGCCGCGGGGGACGGGCAGCGGCTGAAGCTCCTCGCGAGCTACGCCTGCAAGGACGACGCGGTCCTCCCGACGCTGCGCCTCGGCGAGTCCCTCGTGGGCCAGTGCGCCGTCGAGAGAGAGAAGATCGTGCTGACCCAGGTTCCGCGCGACTACCTCGCGATCTCCTCCGGCCTCGGAGATGCGGCTCCGGCGAACATCATCATCCTGCCCGTCCTCTTCGAGGGGGAGGTCAAGGGCGTCCTCGAGCTCGCCTCGTTCGAGCAGTTCCGCCCGACGCACCTCGCGCTGCTCGAGCAGCTCACGGAGTCGATCGGCATCGTGCTGAACACGATCGAGGCGAACACGCGGACGGAGAACCTCCTCAAGCAGTCGCAGTCGCTCGCGCGCGAGCTGCAGTCGCAGCAGGAGGAGCTCCGGCAGACCAACCAGAAGCTGGAGGAGAAGGCGCAGCTCCTCGCTGACCAGAACATAGAGGTCGAGCGAAAGAACCAGGAGGTCGAGCAGGCGCGCGCGGCGCTCGAGGAGAAGGCCAAGCAGCTCGCCCTGACGTCGAAGTACAAGTCGGAGTTCCTCGCGAACATGTCCCACGAGCTCCGCACGCCGCTCAACAGCCTCCTGATCCTCTCGGACCAGCTCTCGCGGAACCCGGACGGCAACCTGACCGGCCGGCAGACCGAGTTCGCCAAGACCATTCACGCGTCCGGCAAGGACCTGCTCAACCTCATCAACGACATCCTCGACCTCTCCAAGATCGAGTCGGGGACGGTCGTGGTGGACGTCGGGGAGCTGCGGGTCGTGGACCTCGTGGACTACGTCGAGCGAACCTTCCGCCACGTGGCGGAGGCCAAGGGGGTCGACTTCGAGCTCACGGTGGATCGCCAGGTTCCGGGAACCGTCTCGACGGACTCCAAGCGGCTCCAGCAGGTCATCAAGAACCTGCTCTCCAATGCGTTCAAGTTCACGGATCGCGGCCGGGTAGCGCTGCGCGTGGAGGCGGTCCGCGAAAGCTGGGGCAGCGACGCCGAGGGGCTCAGCCGCGCGGGGTCGGTCGTCGCTTTCTCCGTTTCCGACACCGGCATCGGCATCTCCTCGGAGAAGCAGCAGATCATCTTCGAAGCGTTCCAGCAGGCCGACGGCAGCACGAGCCGGAAGTACGGAGGCACCGGTCTGGGCCTGGCGATCAGCCGGGAGATTGCGCGCCTGCTGGGCGGAGAGATCCGCCTGTCGAGCACGCCGGGCGAGGGGAGCACGTTCACGCTCTACCTGCCGCAGTCGTACACGCCGCCCAAGGTGGCGCGCGCCACGGCCGAGGAGGGCCGCCGGGAGATCGTGTCGGTCATGACCGACGTGGACGCCGTGCGCGGGGTGGAACCCTCGATGGTCGAGCCCACCGAGATCGCCGACGACCGGCGCGACATCTCGCACGGGGACCGTGTCCTCCTGATCATCGACAACGACGAGAACTTCGCGCGCTTCCTGCTCGACATGGCCCATGAGAAGGGGTTCAAGGGCCTCGTCGCGACGCGCGGGGTTTCCGGAATCGACCTGGCGCACCAATACCGCGTGGACGCGATCACGCTGGACATCCAGCTTCCGTTCATCAGCGGCTGGCGCGTCCTGGACCGGCTGAAGACCGACCTGACGACCCGCCACATCCCCGTCTACGTCATCACCACGGAGGAAGACACCCACCGGGGCGTCGCGCTCGGCGCGATCGGCATGCTGACCAAGCCCATCAAGACGAAGGACGCGCTCGATCGCGTGTTCGCGGAGATCCAGGGCTTCATCGATAGATCCACACGAACCGTGCTCTGCGTCTCCGCGGAGCCGGGACAGCTCGACGCGATCCGGGAGGGCATCGGGACGGAGAACGTCGAGCTCCTGGGGGTGTCCAGCGGCGCCGAAGCCCTCGGCTCGCTCGACGCGGGCACCTTCGACCTCGTGATCCTCGAGCCGCTGGCCCTCGGCGTCGAATGGCTGGACGCCGCGACGGAGATCGTGCGTCAGTGTGGCGCCCGCGGCATTCCGGCGCTCGTGGCCGCGCTGCGCCCGCTCGACCCGGACGAGGAAGAGGAGCTCTCCCGGCTGTCGCGAATGACGGCGGCGAAGGTCATCCGGTCTCCCGAGCGGCTGATCGACCAGGCCGCCCTTTACATGCATCGCCCGGTCGCGGCGCTCTCGGACGAGAGTCGCCTGACCCTCGAGAGCCTCTACGGGAGCGACGCCGCCCTGGCGGGCAAGAAGGTGCTCATCGTCGACGACGACATCCGCAACATCTTCGCGCTCACGAGCGTGCTCGAGCGGCAGAAGATGGAGGTTCTCTCGGCCGAGAATGGACAAGAGGCCATCGAGAAGCTCCAGTCGACCGGCGGGATCGACATCGTCCTCATGGACATCATGATGCCCGGCATGGACGGGTACGACACGATGCGGGCCATCCGGAAGATCGACCGCTTCCGGACGCTGCCGATCATCGCCGTCACCGCGAAGGCGATGAAGGGGGATCGGGAGAAGACTCTCCAGGCCGGCGCCTGGGACTACCTCTCGAAGCCCGTCGACACGGAGCAGATGCTCTCCGTGCTGCGGGCGTGGCTGTATCGGTGATGAACGCAGCCAGCCCGCGATAAAGAGCCGCCATGAAGCCCGAGGAGCAGGTCAACATCCTCGCTGTCGACGACAGCCCCCAGAAGCTGCTCTCGTTCGCCGCGCTCCTCACCGACCCGAATCAGAACGTCGTCACCGCAACCTCGGGCCGCGACGCGCTCCGGTTCCTCCTCCACCAGGAGTTCGCCGTCATCCTGCTCGACGTGAACATGCCCGGGATGGACGGCTTCGAGACAGCGGCGCTGATCCGCCAGCGCAAGAGCTCGGAGCACACGCCGATCATCTTCGTGACGTCCTACGGCGACGACGCCCACGCGGCTCACGGCTATTCCCTGGGCGCAGTCGACTACATCCTCGCCCCCGTTCACCCGGACGTGCTGCGGACGAAGGTGGGGGTCTTCGTGGAGCTGTATCGGAAGACCGCGCAGGTGCGGCTCCAGGCCCGCGCGCTCGAGGGGCGCGCCATGAGGCTCCAGAAGCTCACCGAGGCCTCACTGGCGATCAACTCGGCGCGTTCCGTCGAGGGCATCCTTCGCGCGGCGGCGGATATCGCGCGCGGGATCCTCGAGGCGCATCAGGCAATCGCCTCGTCCTGCCCGGAGGCCGGCTGCGCCGAGCCGCTCTCCGCGGTCTCCCTGTCGCCGGAGTTCGAGCCGGGCGGCGCGCGCACCGTCGTGCGCGACGCTCCGCGCCTGCTCGAGCGGCTTCTCCTCGGCCGCCGCGCCCTGCGGCTTCCCTCGCGGCCCGAGGAGGAGGCGGGATGGGAGGGAATCCTCGTCCACCCGCGTCCTCCCGGCGGGTGGATCGCCGCGCCGCTGGCGACGGGGGACGGCCGCGGGCTGGGGCTCCTGCGCGTCCTCCAGAAGCGGGAGGGAGACTTCAGCGAAGAGGACGAGGAAGTCCTGACGCAGCTGGCCCAGATGAGCTCGATCGCGATCGAGAACATCCGCAACTTCGAGGCGCGCGAGGCGAACCGGATGAAGGACGAGTTCCTCGCGACGCTCTCACACGAGCTCCGTACGCCCCTCTCCGCCATCCTGGGCTGGACACGCACCCTGCGGGCCGCGCCCGTCGACGAGGTCCGGGCGGCGCACGGCCTCGCGGTCATCGAGCGCAACGTGATCGCCCAGACGCGCCTGATCGACGACCTGCTGGACGTCTCGCGGATCGTCGCGGGGAAGCTGCGCCTGGCGCCCCGGCGAATGCGCATGGCGTCCGTCATCGAGGCCGCGATCGAGGCCGTGCGGCCCTCGTCCGAGGCCCGGAAGGTCGTCATTCGTTTCGAGAACCGGCTCGGCGAGGGGGAGGACAAGACGACGGGCGACCCGGACCGGCTGCAGCAGGTCTTCTGGAACCTCCTGTCCAACGCGATCAAGTTCACCCCGCCGGGGGGGCGCGTCGACGTCGTTCTCGGCGCGGATGCCGCCGGCTTCGAGGTCTCCGTGCGGGACACGGGCCGCGGGATCCCGCCCGAGTTCCTGCCGCGCGTCTTCGAGCGCTTCCGCCAGGCCGACAGCTCCACGACCCGCGCCCACGGAGGGCTCGGCATCGGCCTCGCGATTGCGCGGCACGTCGTGGAGCTGCACCGCGGGACGATAACGGCGGCGAGCGAGGGGCAGAACCGCGGCGCGAGCTTCCGCGTCCTTCTGCCGGCGGACGCGCTGTCCGTCGAGGAGCACGGGGCCGGGGCCCCCTCCTCCGAGCCCGCGTCCTCACCGCGGGGTCGGCGCGCGGACCTGGCCGGTCTTCGCGTGCTCGTCGTCGAGGACGAGCCGGATGGCCGCGAGCTCCTCGCCGAGACGTTCCGCCGCTGCGGGGCGAGCGTCGCGGAGGCGGCGGACGTCGAGGAGGCGCTCGACCTCTTCGGGCGATTCGCGCCGGACGTCCTCGTCAGCGACATCGGCTTGCCGGGCGAGGACGGGTTCTCCCTGCTCCGCAAGGTGAGGCAGCTCTCGCCGGAGCAGGGCGGGGGCATTCCCGCCCTCGCCGTCACCGCCTACGCGCGGGAAGGGGACCGCAGGCGGGCCTATGACGCCGGGTTCCAGGCGCACGTCGCCAAGCCGTTCGAGCCCCTGGAGCTCGCGGCCCTCGTGGAACGTCTCGGCCGGGCGGGCCCGAAGGTCGCCGCCAGCGCACCCACCGGTCACGGCGCGAAGCCGGCTTCGTCCGATGCGAACGGGAACGGCGCGAGCGCGTCCCGCGTGCTCGTCGTCGAGGACGACGGCGACTCCCGCGAGGGGCTCCGGCAGCTCCTCGAGATCTGGGGGCATCCCGTCGACGTCGCGGAGGACGGCTCCCAGGGAATCGAGAAGGCGCTCGAACGCCCGCCGGATGTCGCCCTGATCGACATCGGGCTGCCGGACGTGGACGGCTATCAGGTCGCGCGCCGGCTGAAGGAGTCCCTCGCGGGCCACGACCTGTTCCTGGTCGCCCTGACCGGTTACGTCGAGCCCGCCGACCGGGCGCGCGCCGCCGAGTCCGGCTTCGACGCGCACCTCGGCAAGCCGGTTGATCCATCCAAGCTCAGCACCCTGCTGGCGTCCCGGAGGCCGCAGTGAAGGTGAGAGGTGGTAGGTGAGAGGTGAGAGGTGAAAGGTGAAAGGTGAGGGGGGCCCTTACCACCTACCACCTACCACCTGCCCCCCTCCTTCTGCCGGATCAGCTCCAGGATCCTGCGGTCGATGCGCCCGTCGCGTCGGATGCGGGTGTCGTAATTCTCCCAGCCCATGTAATCGGCGAGCGCGGCGGTGGACGCCTCGTCCCAGACGCCGTCCGTGCGCCCTTTGTGGAAGCCCTTGCGGGCGAGGAGGCGCTGAAGGTACCGGGCGTCGTCTCCGGTGATCGCGACGACGTCCTTCGGGTCGCTGCGTTCGAAGTGAATCTTCTGGAGCTCGTAGAGGCGGAGGATCTCCGCGATCGGATCCGGCGCGTCGTACACGGAGATGTCGACGTACGTGTCGCTCTTCCCGTCGTATGAGGCCCCGTCCCGCACGACGAGCAAGGCCGCGGACTGCCGCCCGCGCTTGTCGCCGCCCGCCTCGGCGCCCGCTTTGATGGACGCGAGGAGTCGTTGCGCCAGCGGCCCCTTCGTCTGGAGGAACGCTTTCTCCATGGCATCGACCGTGGCTTCGGACACGAGGATGTTGCCCTGGATCGCGTAGTCGGTTCCGGTCCGTCCACCCGCCCACGCGAAACACTTCTTGCCGGTGAACGTGGCCGTGCGGCCGCGCGCGTCGACGATGCCGACCTGGCGGTCCTGCAGGTCCGCGTCGTCCCGCCCGATGATTGCGAGTGCCTCCTGCGGCGTCGCGCCCAGCGCGAGGAGCTTGAGGCCTTTCGTTCCGAAGTCGGAGTTCGCGAAGGACTGCGTGGCCACGGCTCCCACCCCCGCCTTCGCGAAGGGGACGGCCACGCGCACGTTGGGGAACTTCGACTGCACGGCCACGCCGAGATCCCCGTTGGCGGGGTCGCGGGCTACGATCGAGAAGGTGCTGAAGAGTGGAGTCGTGAGCCGGGAACCGTGAACCGGAGACCGTGTGTCACTCGGGACGAGCAGGAGAACGAGCGCCAGACTCTGCGCGAGCAGCAACGCCATTCAAGTCCTCCGTTGGAAAGGTTGGGCGGATTGTACGGTCAACACGCCCGCGAGCGGGGGTCGTCAAGTCAAAGCAGATCAGCGGCTGGGGCGCTCCGGTTCACGGTGGACAGTTCTCGGTTCCCGTCGTCCCTGTGCTAACTTCCGAGCCCTCATGTCCCTCCCGGCGCAGTCGGATGCGCTCAAACGCACGCCTCTCTTCGCCCTGCACCGCGAGCTCGGCGCGAGGCTGATCGACTTCGGCGGCTGGGAGATGCCGGTCCAGTACCACGGAATCCTCGAGGAGCACCGCGCCGTCCGCGAGCGCGTGGGGATCTTCGACGTGTCCCACATGGGAGAGCTCGAGGTCTCCGGCCCGGGCGCCTTCGAGACCCTCCAGTGGCTCACGCCGAACGACGTGGGCCGCCTGGAGGAGGGACGCTGCCACTATTCCGCCTTCCTGACGGACGCCGGGACATTCGTGGACGACCTCCTCGTTTATCACCGCGAGGGAGGGAGGTTCCTGCTCGTCGTGAACGCCTCCAACGCCGGCAAGGACTTCCGCTGGGCCTCGGACAGGGCTCGGGGCGGGGCCCGCGTCGAGGACCGCAGCGAGGACTACGCGCTGCTCGCGGTCCAGGGCCCCCGCGCGGCGCGCGTCCTCCGCCGCGTCGTGTCGCCCGACCCCGGAGACCTCCCGTATTACGGCTTCCGGGAGTGCCGCCTGGGCGATGCGCGGGTGCTGGTCTCGCGCACCGGCTACACCGGGGAAGACGGCTTCGAAATCTACCTTCCGCCGGAGGACGCCGAGGGCGTCTTCCGTGCGTTGCTCGAGGCCGGACGGGAGGACGGCATCACCCCCTGCGGCCTCGGGGCCCGCGACACGCTGCGCCTCGAGGCGAAGATGGCCCTCTACGGCAACGACATCGACGACACGGTCACCCCGTGGGAGGCGGACCTGGGCTGGATCGTCAAGATGAAGAAGGGGGAGTTCGCCGGCCGGCCCGCCCTGGAGCGGCAGAAAGCCGGGGGGCTGGCGCGCAAGCTCGCCGGATTCTCGATGGTCGATCGCGGGATCGCCCGGCACGGCTATTCCGTCGAAACGGCCGCGGGGCCGGGGGTGGTGACGTCCGGCACGCACTCGCCGACCTTGAACAAGCCGATCGGCCTCGCGCTGCTCCCCCTCGCGGCTACCGGCGTCGGCACGAAGCTCGCGATCGACATCCGCGGCCGGAAGGCCGTCGCCGAAGTCGTGGAGACCCCGTTCTACAAACGGCGCAAGGAGGATGCGGGGTGAATCCGAATCCGGAAGAGCTGCACTACACGACGAGCCACGAGTGGGTCCGCATCGACGGCGAGATCGGAACCATCGGGATTACGGACCACGCGCAGAAGGAGCTCGGCGAGATCGTGTACCTCGAGCTGCCCGAGGTCGGCCACGTGTACAACGCGGACGAGGAGTTCGGGACCGTCGAGTCCGTCAAGGCGGTTTCGGAGCTCTACATGCCCCTGTCCGGTGAGGTCGTCGAGATCAATTCCGGGGCCGTCGCGGAGCCGGGCATCGTGAACGACGATCCGTTCGGCGACGGCTGGCTCGTGCGCCTCAAGCTTTCGACCGATGAGGAGATCGCGAAGCTCATGTCGGCCGAGCAGTACGAGGAGTACGTGCGGGCGGAAGAGAAGAGAAAGTGAAGTTCCTGCCCGTCTCCGACGCGGACCGCGTCGAGATGCTGCGGGCGATCGGGGCCGACTCCGTCGAAGACCTTTTCGCGGCCATCCCTCGGGAGGTGCGAGCCCTCCCCGCGCTTCCGGGCCCGCTCTCCGAGATCGAGATCCGACGCGATCTCGGGGGGCTCGCCCGGCGGACGGCGAGCGCCCGTGACACGGACTTCTTCCTGGGCGGCGGCGTATACAACCACTGGATCTCCGCGATCGCCGATCAGATGCTCTACCGCGCGGAGTGGCTCACGGCATACACGCCCTACCAGCCGGAGGTCTCCCAGGGCACCCTGCAGTCGATTTTCGAGTTCCAGACGCACGTGAGCCTGCTCACCGGCCTCGACGTCGCCAATGCCTCCCTGTACGAGGGCGCCTCGGCTCTGGTGGAAGCGCTGCTCATGGCGGACCGGCTGACCCGGGGGAGGAAGAGGGCCGTGATCTCGCAGGGGGTCCATCCGGAGTACCGCGAGACGGTCCAGACGTACTTCACCAACCTGGGGCTCGAGATCGTCGAGGTGCCGCTCGGCCCGGACGGCGCCACGGACGCCGGGGCGCTCGAGGCGGCCGTGGACGACGCGACCTTCGCCGTCGCCGTGCAGTCCCCGAACGTCTTCGGCGTCGTGGAGGACTGGAACGTCGGGTCCCGGGCGGCGCGCCGCGCGCACGCCCTCTCGATCGCCGTCGTCGCGGAGGCCGTGTCGCTCGCCCTGCTGTCCGCTCCCGGCGACGGGGGCGCCGACATCTGCTGCGGCGAGGCACAGTCGCTCGGCGTGCCGATGCACTTCGGCGGGCCCCTCCTCGGATTCCTCGCCTGCCGCACGGCGCACCAGCGGCAGATTCCGGGACGCCTCGTGGGGCAGACGGCGGACGCGGATGGCCGGCGGGCCTTCTGTCTCACGCTCTCGACGCGCGAGCAGCACATCCGGCGCGAGAAGGCGACGTCGAACATCTGCACGAACCAGGGGTTGATGGCCCTCGCGTCGAACGTCCACATGTCCCTCCTCGGCAAGCGCGGCCTGCGGGAGGTCGCGGCGCAGAGCCATGCGAAGGCGGAATACCTCAAGGCGGCGATCGCGCGCACCGCGGGCTTCTCCGTCCCCTTCGCCGGGCCGACCTTCAACGAGTTCGTGGTGCAGGCGCCGGGGCCCGCGGAGCCCCTCCTCGCGCGCCTGGCGGAGCGCGGGATCCTCGCGGGCATACCGCTCGCGCGGTGGGGCGGTCCGAGCGACCGGTTCCTCGTCGCCGTCACGGAGATGAACACGCGCGCCGAGATGGACCGCCTGGTCGGCGCGCTCGCGCAAGCCGAGGCCGCGTGAGCGTCGACGTGGAGGTCGAGGCCCGGGACACGCACTCCCGCCCCCACGGCCGCCACCCGGAGCCCCGCCAAGAGCCCCTCGTCTTCGAGCGCTCGGGGGAGGGGAAGGTGGGGTACTCCCTGCCGCCGCTCGACGTCCCGGAGGCCCTGGCCATCCCCGAAGCGCTGCGGCGGGGCGAGATCTCGGGGGAGACCGAGATCTCGGAGGTCGAGGTCGCGCGCCACTTCACGCTCCTTTCCCGCTTGAACTTCTCCATCGACCAGGGCCTTTACCCGCTCGGCTCCTGCACCATGAAGCACAACCCGCGCATCAACGAGGAGGTCGCCCGGCTTCCGGGCTTCGCCGCCTCCCACCCGCTCGCCCCCGAGCACGTCGTCCAGGGCGCCCTCGAGGTCGCCTGGAGGCTCGAGCGCCTGCTGATCGAGCTGACGGGCCTCTCCCGCGTCACGCTGCAACCCGCCGCCGGGGCGCAGGGGGAGCTCGCCGGCATCCTCATGGTTCGAAAGGCGCTCGAGCGCGACGGCAATCCGCGCCGGACGGTACTCATCCCCGACTCCGCGCACGGGACGAACCCCGCGTCGGCCCACTTCGCGGGCTACAAGGTGCGGGAGCTCAAGTCGAACGCGCGCGGAACGCTCGACCTCCACGTGCTCGAAGAGGCGATGACGGACGAGGTCGCCGCGCTCATGCTCACGGTCCCCAACACGCTGGGGATCTTCGAGGACCGGATCCTCGAGATCGCGCGGCTCGTGCACGCGAAGGGGGGCTACCTCTACTGCGACGGCGCGAACTTCAACTCCTTCGTCGGCGTCGCCAAGCCGGGCCTCATGGGCATCGACGTGATGCACATGAACCTCCACAAGACGTTCTCGACGCCGCACGGCGGGGGCGGCCCCGGCGCCGGTCCCGTCGCCGTCGCCGAGAAGCTGGTCCCGTTCCTTCCGCGCCCGACGGTGGAGCGGGGGGAAGACGGCGCCTTCCGCCTCGACTACGACCGGCCGGAATCGATCGGCCGCCTCCGGACCTTTCTCGGCAACTACGGGATGTTCGTCCGCGCCCTGGCCTACATCTGCTCCTACGGCGACCGGATCGGAGAGGTCGCGCGGGGCGCGGTGCTCAACGCGAACTACGTCCGCGCCGGCCTGCTCGGCGTCTATCACCTGAAGTACGACGCCCCCTCGCTCCACGAGGTCGTCTTCTCGGACAAGAAGCAGGCGGAGCGCGGGGTCCACGGGATGGACATCGCCAAGCGGCTCATGGACTACGGCTTCCACCCGCCGACGATTTCGTTCCCCTTGATCGTCCACGGAGCGCTGATGATCGAGCCCACCGAGACGGAAGGAAAGCCCGGCCTGGACGCGTTCATCCATGCGATGAAAGAAATCGCCCGCGAGGCGGAGGAGCAGCCGGAGGTCGTCCTGACCGCGCCCCACACGACCCCCGTCAAGCGGGTCGACGAGGTCGGGGCGGCGCGCAACCTCGTGCTCCGGTGGAGGCCCGAGGCGGAAGGGTCGTAAGCCGTAAATCGTGAACCGTCAACCGAAGAGGTAGTCCGCGGTCTCCCCATCCGTGACCCTTCCTCCGCTCGCTTCCTGGGTGCTCTGTCTCGTCGGGCTTCTTCCGGGCTCCCCCGGCCGCTCCCCGCAGCCGGCTCCCGCCGACCCACCGTGGCTCCGCGTCACGACGCCGAGCTTCACCCTCTACGGGAACGCGCCGGGGGCGAGGATCCGCGAGGCCGGGCTCGAGCTCGAGCGCCTTCGCGCGGTGCTGCTGCGGGTCACGCCGAGGCTCTCGGCGAGCTCGCCCCTGCCGACGTTCGTGTACGTCTTCGCGAGCGACGCGTCCCTGGAGCCGTATAAGCCGGTCGTCGGGGGAAAGCCGCGGAGCCTCTCGGCTTACTTCGTCCCGGCGCAGGACGGGAACTTCATCGCGCTGGCGGCGACGTCGGCGGGCGGCGTGCGGAGTCGGACCGTGTACCACGAGTACCTCCATTTCCTGATGAGGAACAACTTTCCGGCGCAGCCCCGCTGGTACGACGAAGGCCTCGCGGAGTTCTACAGCTCGTTCCGCGCGGACGGGACCCGCGCGCGGATCGGGCTCCCGATCGAGGAGCACGTCGCGCAGATGCGCCGCGGGCCACCGTCGGGTCTCGCGGCACTCTTCGGCGTGGTCGGGGAGTCGCCTGAGTACACGGAAAGGTCGAGACAGGGCCTCTTCTACGCGCGGTCGTGGGCGCTGGTGCATTACCTGATGCGGGGCGATCCCGCGCGAAGCGCGCAGCTCCCCGTCCTCCTTCAGCGGCTCCAACGCGGCGAGCCCCCCGAGGACGCCGTGCGCGCGAGCTTCGGCACCGACCTCCGGGGCCTCGAGTCGGAGCTGTCCCGCTACCTCCGGGCGGACCGGTTTTCCCACGCGGAGATCGACCTCGCCGGCCTCACGGTGCCGGAGGCCGCGGAGCCCACGCCGATGACCCGGACGCAGACCCTCGTCGCCCTCGGAAACCTCCTGACCCGGATCTCCGACGAGCGGCACGGCCGTGCGGAGGAGCACTTTCAGGCCGTCCTCTCGTCCGATCCGCGCGAGCCCGACGCCCTCGCGGGCCTCGCCATGCTGCGGCTGCGGCAGGGGCGCGACGCGGAGGCCGCGGAGCTCCTGAGCGCCGCGACGGATGCCGGCTCGCGCGACTTTCGCGTCCCCTTCCATCACGGCGAGCTCCTCCTGCGGTCCCTGTCCGCCGCGGAGGGACTCGCCGGGGAAGCGGATCGGGGCCTGCTCGCGCGGGCGCGCGCCGCGTTCCAGAGGAGCCTCGAGCTGAACGGCGAGTTTCTGGCAGCGCGGGCGGCCCTCGGCCGCACGTACCTCTGGGAGGAGGGGGATGCGGCCCGCGACGGCATACCCCACCTCGAGGCGGCGGCCAGGGGTCTGCGCTCCCGCCCCGACGTGGCCATGGACCTCGCGAACCTCTACGGGGCCACGGGTCGTGACGACGAGGCGCACGCCGTTCTCCGCGAGGTGCTCGGTGGCAACGCCGCCCGCGTCATCGAGCAGCGGCGACGGACGGCCGCGTTTCGGAAAGCCCTGCGGCGCGTCAACGAGCTGCTCGCGGAGCGCCGGGAGACGGAGGCGCTCGCGCTGCTCGAATCGCTGGTCGCGGCGACCTCAGCGGAGCTCCGCGGTGCGCTGGTCGAGCAGGTCGCGCCGCTGCGCCGCGGCATCGCCCGCAACCTGGCCGCCCGTCTCTACAACGAGGGGATCCGCAAGGTTGGCGTCCCGGATTACGAGGGCGCCCTGGCCGCTTTTCGCGAGGCCGCCGCCATCGCGGAGGATCCCGCGCTCGCCGCCAAGGCTCGGGAACGGGTGAACGAGATCAGCCGCTACCTGGAATGGGAGAAGAGCCGGCGGAAGCGGCGCCACGGCTAACCGGTTCCCAGTGCGGGATCTTCCTTCCCGGTCGCGGCGCGAGTAGTCTCCCGAGGAATCGGGGGAGGAGGCTCGCGCCGTGGGAGGCGGAGCGCGGCGAGGCGCAGCCGAGCAAGTGAAGCCGACGAGGGAGGAGGCTCGCGCCGTGGGAGGCGGAGCGGGGCGAGGCGCAGCCGAGCAAGTGAAGCCGACGAGTTGGCGGCCGCGGATATATCCTTTCGCCCACCCATGACCAGCTTCCATCGCAAGTGCCCTCTCTGCTCCGGTGACCTCGTCCGTTCCCAGACCTATTCGCACGGCTACACCGGCTATTTCTGGAAGAAGCCCTGGAAGGTGGGGCTCTTCGCCTGGGGCGCGGAAAAGGTGTACCCGTGGGCGTGCATGGGATGCGGGATCGTCCTGCTCTACTTGGACCGCCTTCCCGCGGTCGCCGAGGAATTCAAGGCCGCGCGCGACAGCGAGCGGGTCGGGGGGGTCTCGCCCGAGCCGATCCAGCCGTGATCGCGATCGGGTATCTGGACGGCCGGCGCCTTTCCCGCGCGGTCATCGCGGGGGCGCGCTTCGTGGCCGAGCGCGCCGAGCCGCTGAACAAGATCAACGTGTTCCCCGTGGCGGACGGGGACACGGGGACGAACGTCGCCACCACCCTCCAGAAGGTCGCGCAGGGCGTTGCGCGGCTCCGGGAGCGGCACGTGCGTCAGATGTCGCGCGTCCTCGCGGACGAGGCGGTCGGTGGCGCGCAGGGGAACTCCGGCGCGATCCTGGCGCAGTTCTTCAGCGGGTTTTCCGAGGGGCTTCCCGACCGGCCGCGCATCTCGACGCGCGACTTCGGGGCGGCCGTCGTGCGGGCGGCGGACTCCGCGTACAGCGCAATCGCCCGCCCCGTCGAGGGGACGATCCTCACGGTCATCCGGGACTGGGCGCGCCACGTGGCCGACCGGGCGCAGCATGTGCGTGACTTCGCGGCGCTTCTCCCGGAGTCGCTGCGCGAGGCGAAGCGCTCGCTCGAGAACACGCCGAAGCAGATGAAGCTCCTGCAGAAGGCCGGAGTCGTCGACGCCGGCGCGCAGGCCTTCGTCTACCTTCTCGAGGGGATCGTTCGATACCTGCGCGAGGCGGCGCGGGGCGCGATCCCCGAGGCGTCGCCGGAAGAGGTCCGCGCCGCGACCTTCGATCGCACTTCGGATTCGATCCTCTTCCGATTCTGCACGGAGGCGCTCCTGGAAGGGGAGGCGATCGACCGCGACGGCCTCCGGCGCGAGGCGGCCCTGCTCGGCGACTCGATCGTCATCGCGGGCAGCTCCGCGAAGGTGCGCATTCACGCGCACACCAACGAGCCTGAGGAGCTCTTCTCCCTGGCGGCGCGCTTCGGGGAGGTGGCGCAGACGAAGGTCGAGGACATGCACGCGCAGCACGAGACGCGCTTCGATCAGAACCGCGCGCAGCGGGTCGGGATCGTGACGGACTCGACCTGCGACCTCCCCGAGTCCCTGCTGGAGGAGCTCCAGATCGGCGTCGTGCCCGTGCGCGTCTTCTTCGGCTCCGAAAACTACCTCGACAAGGTCACGCTGACCCCCGCCGAGTTCTACGCCCGCTTCGCGGTCACGGACGTGGCGCCCAAGACCTCGCAGCCCCCGCCGGCCGACTTCACGCAGGTCTATCGCAACGTGGCCGTGCACGCGGGAGGGATCGTCTCCGTGCACCTCTCCGCCGCGGTCTCAGGAACCTACCAGGCCGCCCTGGTCGGAGCCCGATCGGTCGAGAAGACGGAGTTTCAGCACGTGGACAGCCGGAACGTGACCGTGGGGCTCGGCCTCGTCGTCCGCGCGGCGGCCGAGGCGGCCCGCTCGGGTCTGGCGATCGCGGACGTCGCGCGGGTCGCGCGGGAGGCGTCCGACCGGGTCCGGGTGTTCATCGCGGTTCCGACGCTGGAGCACCTCGTGCGCGGCGGGAGGGTCTCGCCCCTGAAGGGTTTCATCGCGAAGGTCCTCGGCCTCCTCCCCGTTCTGACGCTCACGCGCGAGGGGAAGGCCGAGCCGGCGGCCCGGGCGCGGGGGTTCGGGGGGGCGCGGCGCAAGATGATGGAGCTCCTCTTCGAGGCCGCGGGGTCGGGCGGGCGCTTCGGCGTGGCGCACGCCGACGCGGCGTCGGCGGCCGACGACCTCGCGCGGCAGGTCCGCGCGCGCTTCCCCGAATCCGAGGTCATGATCGTCGAAGTGGGCCCGGCGCTCGGCGTCCACGGAGGCCCCGGGGCCGTCGCTGTGGCGGTCCTGCCGCAATGACGGCTTGAATCCCGTCTTCACGGTCGGGCACTCGAACCATCCCCTGGAGAAGTTCCTCCACATCCTGCGGAGCCACGCGATCGCGACCGTCGCCGACGTGCGCCGCTTCCCCGTCTCGCGCAAGTGGCCTCACTTCGACGCCGCGGCCCTCGCGGCGAGCCTGTCTGAGGCGGGGGTCGCGTATGCGCCCATGACCGATCTCGGGGGCCGGCGCAAGCCGCGCGGGGACTCGCCGCACACCGCGTGGCGCGTCGAGGCGTTCCGGGGTTATGCCGACTTCATGGATACGCCGGAGTTCCGTTCGTCCCTGGATCGTCTCGTCGCCCTCACGCAGTCGGCCCCGACCGCGGTCATGTGTGCGGAGGCGCTCCCCTGGCGGTGCCACCGGTCGCTCCTCGCGGACGCGCTGCTCGCGCGGGGCATCCCGGTGCGCGAGATCTTCAACGACCGGGAGGCGCGGGACCGCCGCCTCCCCGGCTTCGCGCGCCTCGACGGGGAGCGCGTGATTTACGACGTGGGCGAGCTGGACCTGCGACCCGAAGGAGCCTAGCGCTCTACGATGAGCTCCGCGCGATAGTCGCGCGGATCGATCCGGGCGTTCGACCGGGGGGCGGGGGAGACGGCGTTGAGCGTCACCCGGTAACCCGACACCGTTACGGTGCGCGGGTCCAAAGTCCCCAGCTCGAAGGACGTCGCGGGCTCCGCCGTCACCTCCAGCCAGAAGCGGCCCTTCGCCTCGCCGGCCTGGATGCAGATCGCGTCGATCGGGCACCGGCTGTCGGAGAGGATCGCCTCGAAGCCGATGCGGACCGGCTCCCCGCGCAGGGTCAGGAACTCTCCCGCGCTCAGCCTGAAGCTCTGTCCCAGGGACGGGTCGGAGGGCTCCGTCGGGCCGTCGGAGCACGCGAGCGGGAAGGCCAGGGAGAGGAGGAGGAGGCTTCGGAACAGGCCGCGCGTCATGAAATCTGATCCTCAGCCGGCAGAATAACCCGAGAGCCACTCCCGGCTCCGAGCGCGAGCTCCAGGAACCCCTCTCCGACCCGGATGACCCTCCCGCCGACGACGACCCGCGCCACGCGGGGGCCCTCCATGCGGACCTCGGCGAAGAGGGTGGACGGGCGGCCCACGCCGTGTCCCTGCTCGATGGTGAGCGTGGTGATGGGTCGCACGGTGACGGCGGAGTGCGCCACGAGATAGGCGGCGAGGGCTCCCGCGGCCGCTCCCGCCCCCGGGAGCTCGACCGAGCCGACGCTGTCGAAGCCCCGCGCGTGGGCCGCGGCCGCGGCGTCCCGGGTCTCTTTCGTGAAGGCGAACACGAGCGTCGCATCGCGTCCGTCGAGGACCCGGCGGAGCAGGTCGTAACGCGGCCGCGCGTTTTCGAGGACGGCGAGCGTCGCGACCGGCACGATGAGCGCAGGAAATCCGGTCGACACGATCTTCACCGGCTGGTTCGTCGCCTGAATGTCCGCCTCCGCCAGGCAGAGGGCCCCGGCGAGCTCCGCGACCTCGTCTCCGGAGAGCCTGGCGCCGATCACGGGCGGTTGCTGCGTGAGACGGAGGAGCGAAATCTTTCCCCCGGTCACCCGTGCCTCGACCTCGAAGAGACCGTCACCGACCTCGTGGACGAGCCGCGTGAGGGGCTCCTCGAGCGGGCGCCCGGACTCGATCGCATGGACGAAGTGCGCGCCGAGCGCCGGATGGCCGGCGAGCGGGATCTCCCGTTCCCGTGAAAAGGCCCGGAGCCGGAAGCTCGCTTCCGGGCGTGACGCGGGGGTCAGAAACGCCGTCGCCGCATGATCCATCTCGCGAGCGATTCGCTGCATGAGACCATCCGACAGGCCTCCCGCTTCCGGGAACACGGCGAGCGGGTTCCCCGCGAGCGGCCGGTCGGCGAAGACGTCGACCAGAACGAAACGCAGCCGCTCGACCGGATCCGGCGACCCGACCGGAGGACCGCCCCCCGACGCGGCGCTCAAGGGGGCGCCGTTTCCCGCCGCGCTGACAGCAGGAAGACGTCGCGCACCCCCGGCGTGACTCCCGCCCTCTTCCACTCCGCGACGAGTTCCGCGAAGGCGATCCCGAGGGAGCTCCGGGAGGCGGCCTGGCCGAAGCGCAGGACGAGCTCCTCCGGCGACGCCGGCCCGGCCGGAAACTGGAGGCCGGCGAGCCCCGAGGAGGCGAGGACAACGAGGTCGCCCGAGGCGCTCGCGGCCTCCGCCTGTCGGACGGGGCCGTCCTCGGGGCCGGTGAGCGCCACCGCCTCGGCGCCGCGGAGCAGGTGGGGCAGGGGCCCCCGGGCGGAGGCGACCCGCAGGCGTTGCCCCTCCCAGGCCGCGGCGGACACGATGCACTCCGGCTCGGACGCAGCGATGCGGGACACCACCTCGGCGGGGGAAGCGGCCCGGAGGAGGGGACGGACCGCGAGGAGGGCGCGGCTGATCGGGCCGAAGCCGTCCTCCGGAGCGGCCGGGTGCTCGATCAGGAGCAGGGCGAGGCGCCCCCCCGTGAAGGCGACCCAGTGGGCCGCGAGGCCTCCCTCCTCGGAGCGCCACCGCAGCGGCGCGGCCTCGAACCCGGGCGTGTCCGGCCAGATCCCGGGGCCCAGGAGCGCCTCGGCGTTCCCGACGACCGTCCGTGCCCCCTCCCTGCGGGCCTCCGCGACGGCCGCATCGTGCTGCCGCACGCCCTCGACCGCGAGGGCGGCGTGCGTCCCCACCTCGGCGAGGAACTCTTCGTCCTCTTTGGTGAAGGCGCTGCGTCGCTTGTTGAGCAGCTGAACGACGCCCACGATCTCTCCGCGGGGCGTGCGCATCGGCGCGGCGAGGATGGAGGAGGTCCGGAACCCCGACGCCTGGTCGACACGCGAATCGAACCGCGGGTCCGTGTACGGGTCGCTCGCGTTGATGATCTGTCCCTTCTGCGCCACGGTCCCGGCGATCCCCTTCCCAACGGTGAGACGGATGGGCTGCACGGACCCGCCCTCCAGGATCTGGCCCACGAGCTCGTTGGTCTCCGGCTCGCGGAGAAAGATCGTCCCGCGCTCTGCGTCCGTCTCCGAGGTCGCGGTCCGCAGGATGATCCGCAGCGTCTCGGTGGGGTCGAACGTCGCCGCGAGGGACTTGTTGGCCTCCAGGATCACCATGAGCTTGACCATGCGGGCGCGCGTGACGGAAACCTCCGCGAGGATGCGGTCGAGGACCTCGCCCTCGAACGACGCGATCGCGTCGGCGAGCGCGGCCGCGTCGGTGAAACGCGCCTCGGGGTCCTTCGCGATCGCGCGATCGAGCATGTCCCGCAGGGGAGGGGGCAGGTCGGGCCGCAGCTTCTCGACCGGCGGCGGCGCGTCCATGATGACCTTGCGGACGAGCCGCGCCGTGTCGTTGTCGTCGAAGGGAACCTGGCCCGTGAACATCTCGTAGAGGACGACGCCCATGGCGTAGACGTCGCTCCGGATGCTGGGTGACTCTCCCTGCAGCAGCTCGGGGGCGAGGAACTGCGGGGTTCCGGGGACCGTGTCCCCCTTTTGATCGAACGTGAGCGCGGTTTCCACGGCGATGCCGAAGTCCATCAGGTGCGGCCGGCCGTCCTCCGTCACGATCACGTTCTCGGGCTTCAGGTCCCGGTGGAGGACGCCGATCCGGTGCGCGGCGGCCAGCCCATAGCCGATCCCCTTGGCGATCGCCAGGCCGCGGCCGAGGGGGAGGGTCTTCTCCTCGTCCTCGATCTCCTTCAGGGTCCGGCCCGGGATGAACTCCATGGAGACGAAGTCCTCGCCGTTGAGCTCCACGAGGTCGAAGACCCGGCACACGTTCTCGTGGGTGACCTTGCGCGACAGGATGATCTCGCGGCGGAGCGTCTCCCGACGCTCGGGGGACATCCTGTCGGGACGGATGCGCTTCAGCGCGATGTCCTGGTCGAGGCGCAGGTCCCGCGCCCGGTAGACGACGCCCATCCCGCCGTACCCGAGGACCGCGTCGATGCGGTACCGGTCGCCGAGCAGGGTGCCGGTGGTCAGGGGCCCATCGCGTGCCGCTCCCGGGCCGTCCGACCCCGACCGCGTAGGGCTCTCGCTCTCCCTGACCACGTGTCGATCGATTCTATGGGAAGCTCAGCCGCGCGGCGGTTGACTGCGGGCCTCCCCGGAAGTAGATTGCCCGCCGCAAACGCTTTCCTGCAAAGGCGTTCTTGCGTTCCGAGAAGGAGGAACCGTGACGAGTCGACGCCGGCTCACCCTGTCGAGCGTGGGGCTATCTCTGGGGATCTTCCTCCTGGTGGCTCCGCCGGCGTCGCCCGCCGGGTTCCAGGTGGCCGCGCAGGGCGCGCGGGCATCGGGACTCGGCCTCGCCTTTGTCGCGCTCGCGAACGATCCGAGCGCGATCTACTACAACCCCGCCGGCCTCGGGTGGCAGAAGCACTTCAGCGGGATGGTGGGCGGCTCCCTGCTCACGAAAGTCGAAGGGAAGTTCACCGGCGCGAACCCGTTCCCCGGCGAGGGCGTCGAGGAGGACCAGCATAAGACGACGTTCGTCCTGCCGACCGTGTACGGCGTCGTGCCGCTGACGTCCAGCGTCAACTTCGGCATCGGCGTCTTCGCTCCGTACGGCCTCGGCTTCCGCTGGGACGACCCCGAGGAGTTCACGGGCCGTTTCGTGGCCCAGAACGCGGTGATCCAGTCGAGCGACATCAATCCGGTCGTCTCCTGGCAGGTCACCGAATCCTTCGCCCTCGCCGTCGGCGCCGACTACCGTTCGTCCAAGGTGACGCTGGAGCGCAACCGCGCGGCCATCAACCCCTTCACGCAATCCGTGGTCGACGTCGCGCACATCAAGCTCGACAGCGAGCTCCTGGACAACAGCGGCTGGGGCTGGAACGCGGGGGTCCTGATCAAGCCCGTGCCACTGATCTCCATCGGCCTCGCGTACCGGAGCGCGATCGAGATCGACTACGAGGGGGACGCGACGTTCACGCAGCGGCCGACGGGGAACGCGGCGTTCGACGCGCTCGTGGCGTCGCAGCTGCCGCAGGAGGACCAGGACGTCCAGGCGACGGTCGAGTTCCCCTCGACGGCGAACGTCGGGCTCGCCGTCAACCTCCCCGGCGAGCTCACCGTGTCCCTCCAGGCCGACTGGACGGAGTGGTCGGTCTTCGAGAGCCTGATCGTGGACTTCGTGAACCCGACGCTCCCGGACCTGATCCGCAACACGAACTGGGAGGACAGCTGGGCGTACCGCGCGGGCGTGGAGAAGGCGTGGGGCGCCTTCGCGCTCCGCGGGGGTTACTACTTCGACGAGACCCCCCAGCCGATCGAGGACGTCGGCCCGGTCATCGCGGACGCCGACCGCAACGCGTACACGATCGGGTTCGGATACAACACGGAGCGGTGGGGCGTCGACGTATCGGACATCTACATCGACTTCGAGGAGCGGGACACGCGCGGCACCGACAACGCGGACCGCTACTTCGGGACGTACTCGGAAGCGGCGAACCTCTTCGCGATCAGCTTCCGGGTCTCTTTCTAACCTTTCAGGTCTTGGGAGGAAAACGATGACCAAGCAGATCCTTCGTGCCGCGGCCATCGCGGCGATTGTCCTGGCGGGCGCTGCCCCGCTGCGCGCTCAGGGGAGCCAGCCGTTTCGCAAGTACGTCGCCCTCGGCAACAGCATCACCGCGGGCATCCAGGGCAACTGCCTCGTCGAACGCCACCAGCGCAGCACTTACGCGGCCATCGTCGCGCGGCAGCTCGGCATCACGGACTTCCAGCAGCCGCTCGTCGGCGAGACGCCCACCGTCACCAACCCGGCCCGCGTCTGCCTGGGGCCCGTGATCGCGGGGGGCACGATCAGCGTCGGGGCCGTGTCGCAGATGACGAACCCGCTCAACGCGGCCCTGCCCCGCCCCTACGACAACCTGGGGATCTCAGGGGCGCGAGTCGCCGATCTCGTGGACCTCCGGAACCCCAATCCGTCCGGCAACAACGTGAACATGAGCGCCGCGCTCGTCCTGCGCAACGTGGCCGGTTCGCCCTTCGCGGGACGCAACGCCGTCGAAGAGGCGAACATGCTCACCCCGGACCTCGTCAGCCTGTGGATCGGCAACAACGACGTGCTCGGTGCCGCGCTCGCCGGCGTCGCCGTCGACGGGGTGACGCTCACGCCCCGCGCCGCCTTCAGCGCGAAGTACAGCGAGGTCATCACCGCGCTCCGGGCCACCGGACGCACACTCGTCGTGCTGAACATCCCCGACGTGGCCGCTCTTCCGTTCGCGACGACGATCCCGCCGGTCGTGGTCAACCCCACGACCCGGCAGCCGGTCTTAGTCGGTGGGAACCCCGTCCCGCTCTTGGGGTCGCGGACCACGGCGGCATGCCCCACCGCCCCCTGCCCGCTGCCGGGCGACACGCTCGTGACCCTGCAGGCGCTGCCCCTGATGTCCGCGGGCATCGGGATCCCGACGGCGCTCGGCGGGACGGGCCAGCCCCTTCCGGACGGCTCCTTCGTCCCCCCGGGGACCCTGAACGCGGGCGTTCTGCTCTACGCGGACGAGGTGGCGGCCATCCGCAACCGGACGAACGAGCTGAACGCGGAGATTGCCGCGGCGGCCTCCGCGAA
>Ga0136614_10000158_pt1 | contig 29014 bp, 42 predicted proteins | sample AntDrymUQ2792106_2_FD_106643 | JGI IMG/M metagenome (GOLD analysis project Ga0136614, IMG submission 106643) | Polar desert sand microbial communities from Dry Valleys, Antarctica - metaG UQ279 (21.06) | ecosystem: Environmental > Terrestrial > Soil > Desert | place: Antarctica: Dry Valley... | reverse complement strand
TTATTTTCGGACGACGGATGTGACGGGTGTGGCGCATTTGCCGGCGGGGGTGGAGATGGTGATGCCGGGCGACAACATTGCGATGGAGATCGAGTTAATCACGCCGATTGCGCTGGAGAAGGGATTGCGGTTCGCCATCCGCGAAGGCGGGCGGACGGTGGGCGCGGGTACCATCTCCGATGTCGTCGAGTAGTCATCGGTTTCCAGTTTCCAGTCAGAGCATGAGAAATGCTTGCTGAAAACTGAAAACTGAAAACTGAGAGCTAATCTATGCTGAACGAAAAGATCAGAATCAGACTCAAGGCTTACGATCATCGTGTGCTGGATCAGTCCACGACGGAGATCGTCGAGACAGCCAAACGCACGGGCGCGCGCGTGGCGGGGCCGATCCCGCTTCCGACCTCCAAAAATAAGTGGACGGTCTTGCGCTCGCCGCACGTCGATAAAAAATCGCGCGAGCAGTTCGAGATCAGGACGCACAAACGTCTGATGGACATTCTCGATCCGACACCGCAGACCGTAGACGCGCTGATGAAACTCGACCTGCCCGCAGGCGTGGACGTTGAGATCAAAGCGTTCGGCAGAGATCGCTAAACCGCTCAGTTCATAGTTCAAGGTTCAAAGCTAAGAACCGGCTGTTAACCTTGAACCTTGAACCTTGAACTTTGAACTTTTGAGGTTGTGATGATTAACGGAATCATCGGTAAGAAAGTCGGCATGACGCAGTTGTTCGCGCCGGATGGGACGGTCACTCCGGTGACAGTTATTAAGGCGGGGCCGTGCGTCGTGGTGCAGAAGAAGTCGGCGGCGGGGCCGGACGGTTATGACGCCGTCCAGTTGGGCTTTGTGGACGAGCGTCCGGTGAAGCTGAAAAATGTCAACAAGCCGATGCGCGGCCACTTCGACAAGACGGGCGGGGGCGTGCCTCCGACGCGCGTCTTGAAGGAGATTCGCTTGAACACGCCGGCTGACGAGTTGAACATCGGCGATAAAGTGCTGGTCGATCAGTTCGCTGACGGCGACATGATTGAGGTCGTAGGCCGCAGCAAGGGACGCGGTTTCGCCGGCACGATCAAGCGTCACAAGTTTCATCGCGGCCCTGAATCGCACGGTTCGATGAACGTTCGCGCGCCGGGTTCAATCGGTGCGTCGGCCTACCCGTCGCGCGTTTTCAAGGGGATGCGGTCTTCGGGACACATGGGCGATGCGCGCGTGACGGTGAAAGGCCTGACGGTGGCGCGCGTCGATGTCGAGAACAATTTGTTGATGATTCGCGGCGCAGTCCCGGGCGCGAACGGCAGCGTCGTGATTGTGAAGAAGTCCGAAAGACAGAAAAAGCAGTGACGAGCGACGAGCAAGAGGAAGAATGTCTTTATCTCGTCACCTGTCACTGATCACTGGAGTTGAGCTATGCCTACCGTGAAGGTTCGCAACATTAAGAATGAAGAGGTGGACGACGTCGAGTTGTCTGATGTGGTCTTCGGCGCGGAGTTGAATGAGGCGCTGATTCACGCCGCCTTGAAAGCGTATCTCGCCACCGCGCGGCAGGGGACGGTCGGCACGAAGACGCGCGGCAATGTGTCCGGCTCAGGCCGTAAGCTCTGGAAGCAGAAGGGGACGGGGCGCGCACGCATCGCGAGCATTCGTTCGCCGCTCTGGAAGGGCGGCGGCAACGTCCACGGGCCGCAGGCGCGCGACTGGTCCATCAGTCTGCCGAAGAAGATGCGGCGCGGCGCATTGCGCTCGGCTCTGTCAGAGCGTTTGCGCGAAGGCAATCTCGTCGTCCTTGAAGGGTTCACGCTCGATCAGCCGAAGACGAAAGAGTTCATCGGCGCGCTTGGCACGCTCGGACTCGAAGGCAAGACCTTGATCGTCGATTCGCAGGACAACGATAACTTGGCGCTCGCTGCGCGCAACGTGCGGCGCACGAAGATCGTGGGCAGCCGCAATTTGAATATCTACGATCTGCTCTACCACGAGAAACTCGTGTTGTCGCGCGCGGCGGCTGAGGACTTAGCGCAAATACTCGATCCGAATCGCGCGGCGGAAGCAGCGCATACGACAGAGGAGGCGGCGTAAGCGAGATGAGAACGATCTGGGACATCATCAAAGCGCCGGTGATCACGGAAAAGGCGTTGGTCGCAAAAGAGGAGACGCAGGACGGCAAGCAACTGCTGACCTTCCGCGTCGATAAACGCGCGACGAAGCCGGAAATTAAGAACGCTGTCGAGCGGATTTTCGATGTCCAAGTCGATGTCGTCCGCACCATCAACTACATGGGCAAGAAAGCGCGCCGCGGTCGCTACGAAGGCCGCAAGCCGTCTTGGAAAAAAGCCTACGTCACCCTCAAAGAAGGGGAGCAGCCGCTCGATTACGGCGAAGCGATCTAACAGTTCAAAGTTCAAGGTTCAAAGTTTAAAGCCTTGCAACCTTGAACTTTGAACCTTGAACTTTGCACTTTGAACTCGTTGAGTTATGGGCATCAAGAAACTGACACCGACATCGCCGGCGCGTCGTTACCAGACGTATCTGACGCGCGATGAGTTGACGAAGGGCGCGGAGCCTGAGCGATCTCTGTTGGAGCCGAAGACGCGCATTTCGGGACGCAACAACGACGGGCATATCACCGTGCGGCGGCGCGGCGGCGGCGCGAAGCGGTTTTACCGGATCATCGACTTCAAACGCGACAAGGCGGGCGTCCCCGGGCGTGTGACGCAGATCGAATATGACCCGAATCGCTCGGCGCATATCGCTCTGATCACGTATCTCGACGGTGAGAAGCGTTACATCATCGCGCCGGTCGGTTTGGAAGTCGGAAAGATGATCATGAGCGGCCCGGAAGCGGACATTCTGCCGGGCAATGCGCTGCCGATCCGCAATATCCCTTTGGGGACGCAGATTCACAACATCGAACTGCGCCCCGGCAAGGGCGGGCAGATGGCGCGCTCTGCCGGCTCGTTCGCGCAACTCGTCGCGAAGGAAGGCGATTACGCGCAACTGCGGATGCCTTCGGGCGAAGTGCGGCGTGTGCCCGTCGTCTGCATGGCGACCATCGGGCAGGTCGGCAACGTCGAGCATGAGAATGTTTCTTACGGCAAGGCCGGACGCTCGCGTTGGAAAGGCATTCGCCCGCATGTGCGTGGCGTCGCGATGAATCCGGTCGATCACCCGCACGGCGGCGGCGAAGGCAAAACTTCCGGCGGTCGTCATCCGGTGACGCCATGGGGCCAACCGACGCGCGGCTACAAGACCCGCAACAATAAGCGCACGCAGAACATGATCGTGCGCGACAGAAGAACCAAGTAATTGCGGATTGCGGATTGAAGAACAAGATAGTTGCCTTTTAATCCGCATTCCGCAATCCGAAATTCGCAATCGAAAGTGGAGCGAAGCGCAACGTTATGGCACGTTCAGTTAAAAAAGGCCCGTTTATCGATCATTATTTGGTGAAGGCGGTGGACAGGATTCGCGAGAGCGGGAATCGTCCGCCGGCGATCAAGACTTGGTCGCGGCGTTCGACGATCACGCCGGACTTCGTCGGTTTGACATTCGCCGTCCACAACGGCAAGCGGCACATTCCCGTTTACGTGACGGAGAACATGGTCGGCCACAAGCTGGGCGAATTTTCGCCGACGCGCACCTTCAAAGGCCACTCCGGCACGAAGGCGGAAAAGGGCGGCAAAGCACGATAGTAAATCGTGAATCGTCAATCGTGAATGGATAAAAGACAGGCTCTTACTATTCACGATTGACGATTCACGATTCACGAGGTTTGAGATGGAAGCGAGAGCGAGTGCAAAGTATCTGCGGGGGTCGCCGCAAAAGGCGCGGCTCGTGGTGGACATGATTCGCGGCAAGAACGTGAACGATGCGTTGGCTGTTCTGCGTTATACGAACAAGCGCGCGGCTGACGGCATTGAGAAATGCGTGCGTTCGGCGGTGGCGAATGCGACGGAGGCGGCGGAGAAAGAAAACGTTGCCGTCGATCCGGATGAGCTGTGGGTCAAGGCGTGCTACATCGATATGGGGCCGACGAAAAATCGCCGCCGCGTGCGCCCGGCCCCGCAAGGCCGCGCTTATCGCGAGCGTCGCCACTTCCATCACGTGACTGTGCTGCTGTCGAGCGACGACAAGCCCGCGACGAAGAAGAACGGCAAGAACGCGAAGCCTGCGGCTGCGACGAGAAGCAAGCGCGCTGCCGCACCGCAGCGCGAGGCTGCGAAGACGCCGGCAGCGGAGAGCGCGACTGCTCCTGCTGCTGAAACGACAACTGAACAAGCAACTGAAGAATAGTTGAACGGAGAAACTCTGTGGGTCAGAAAGTTCATCCTTACGGCTTCCGCCTCGGCTACAACAAAGATTGGCATTCGCACTGGTTCGCGAAGAAACAGTATGGCGAGTATCTGCTTGAAGACCTCAAGCTGAAGCGTGTGTTGAAAGCGCGCTTTGCCGGCGCGGGCGTCTCGCACGTCGATGTCGAGCGCGCGGCCAACCGTTTGAAGATCATCATCTACACCTCGCGGCCCGGCATCATCATCGGGCGCAAGGGCGCGGAGATCGACAAGCTCAAGAACGACATCGCCGCGCGCACGGGCCGCGAAGTGTTGGTCTCGATCCAAGAGATTCAGAAGCCGGAGTTGAACGCGCAGTTGCAGGCCGAGAAGATCGCGCAGCAGTTGGAGAAGCGCATCGCTTTCCGTCGCGCGATGCGGAAGACAGTCGAAGAAACTTTGCGCTTCGGTGGACAGGGCATCAAAGTCAAAGTCTCTGGCCGCCTAAATGGGGCCGAGATCGCACGCAGCGAATGGTACTTGCAGGGGCGGCTCCCGCTCCATACTCTGCGCGCCGACATTGATTACGGCTTCGCCGAAGCGCATACGACATTCGGCGTGATCGGCGTCAAGTGCTGGATTTATCGCGGCGAGATTCTCGACGCAAAGGCGGCGATGGCGCGCGGCACGACCACCGACCCGATCAACGAAGTGCGCGCCGAACGCGGCGACGGGCGTGAGCGTCGCCCCCGCACCCGCCGCGAACGCGAAGGCAGCGAAGGCCGCGGGGATCGCGGCGACCGCCGCCCACGCGGGGATAGAGGGTGAAGAATTTTCGATTTTCGATTTTTGATTTGCGATTGGCTTTCGAGAATAAACGACGGCCTCTTCCAATCAAAAATCAAAAATCGAAAATCGAGGATTATCATCATGTTGATGCCGAAGAAGGTTAAGCACCGGAAGCAGATGAAGGGGCGGATGACGGGCAAGGCGACGCGCGGCTCAGAGATCAGCTTCGGTGAATACGGATTGAAGACTTTGGAGCCGGCGTGGATCACCGACCGCCAGATCGAAGCGGCGCGCATTGCGATGACGCGCCACATCAAACGCGGCGGCAAAATCTGGATTCGCATGTTCCCCGACAAGCCGATCACCAAGAAGCCGGCGGAAACCCGCATGGGCAAAGGCAAGGGCGCGCCGGAATACTGGGTGGCTGTCGTCAAGCCGGGCCGCATTCTTTATGAGATCGAAGGTGTGCCGGAAGACGTGGCGCGCGAAGCGATGCGCTTGGCCGCGCAGAAACTTCCGATCAAGACGAAGTTCGTCACCCGCGCGGAACAAGAGGGGGGCGCGGTTTGAGGTTTGAGGTTGAAAGCCTAAATTTGAAATCCCAAATTTGAGATTTCAAATTCAAATCTCAAATCGAGTGGAGCGAAGTTATGAAGAAACGCGAAGAGTTAGATAAGTTGCGCGATCTGTCCGACGAAGAGATGCGCGAAGAGGCGTCGCGGTTGAAAGAGTCGTTGTTTCGTTTGAACTTCAAGCTGGCGCTCGGCGAGACGGACGCGGTCAAGACGATCCGGCGCGAGAAGAAAACGCTGGCGCGGATTCAGACGATGTTGGGCGAACGGCAGCGCGAACAGGCAGCATAGTAAAAATGATGAACGATGAATGCGAAATGATGAATTAGAAACTGTCTTTCATTCATCATCCATCATTTCGAGGTTCGTAATGGCAGAAGAGAATCAGGAAAATACGACTGAGACGGGCGCGGAAGCGGACATGCCGCAGACCGAGAGCGCAGCAGCGGAAGACGCAGACCGCGTCGCGGAAGCGACCACGTCGGGCGAGAATCTGGCGCACGGAGTTGATGCGAGCATTGATTCACAGCCGGGCAATGCTGCAGGGACGGAAGAGGGCAAACGCAATCGTCGCGCTGAGAAAGTCGGGATCGTCGCGTCGGACAAGATGACCAAGACGGTCGTCGTCCGCGTGGATCGGCAGGTCAAGCACTCGAAGTACCGACGCTACGTCCGCCGCACCTCGAAGTTCATGGCGCACGACGAAACCGGCGCGACCATCGGCGACAAAGTGCGGATCATCGAAACCCGCCCGCTCTCGTCCCGCAAGCGCTGGCGCGTGATCGAGATTGTGCAGAAAGCTGAGAAGTAATCAGTAGTCAGTAATCAGCAAAAGCAAAAACTGATGACTGATTACTGCGAACGGAGTGAGCCATGGCAATTCAAATGCAAACGTCTTTGGACGTGGCGGATAATTCGGGCGCGCGACGGGTCGAGATGATTATGGGCATCGGCGGCTCGACGGGGCGGAAGGCCGGTCTCGGCGATAAGATCAAAGTGACCGTCAAGGAAGCTGCGCCCGACGGCGCGGTGAAGAAGGGGACGGTACATAACGCCGTGATCGTGCGGACGCGCAAGGAAGTGCGCCGCAGAGACGGGACTTACATCCGCTTCGATCAGAATGCGTGCGTGTTAATTAAACCGGACGACACGCCGATTGGGACGCGCGTCTTCGGGCCGGTGGCGCGTGAGTTGCGCGACCGGAATTTTATGAAGATCGTTTCGCTCGCGCCGGAGGTGATTTAAGAAATGGCAGCGACTAAGGGGACCAAGCGTTCCAAGATCAAGAAGGGCGACATGGTTCAAGTGATCGCCGGCAGGGGATGGGCGACCTTCGACAAAAACGGCAACCGCACGCCGCGACGCGGGCGCATACTTGAAGTCAACCCGACGAAGGGCAAGGTCAAAGTCGAAGGCGCAGGCATTATCAAAAAACATCAGCGCGCCAACCCACAATCGAATCGCGGCGGCGGCATTATCGACAAGGAAGCGTGGATCGACATTTCGAACGTGCAGTTGATCGATCCGCAGTCAGGCAAGCCGACGCGCGTGCGTTATGAAGTCGAAGGCGACGGCTCGAAGAAGCGCATCGCCGCCGGCAGCGGGCAGCGTTTAGACAAGTGAATCGTCAATGGTTAATGTTGGGTTTAAGGTTTGAGGTGTGAAGTTTGCAGTCTGGATTTGAGATTTGAAATTCGTGTTTTCAACTTCAAACCTGAAACCTCAAACTTGAAACCGAGGGTTTGATATGGCAGCCAGACTGAAAGAACGTTATCACAAAGAGATTGCACCGGCGCTCGCCAAAGAGTTCGACATCACGAACCCAATGGCGACGCCAAAGCTGGAAAAGATCGTCCTCAACATGGGCCTCGGCGAGGCCGTCGCCAACTCGAAGATCATGGACACGGCGGCTGACGAACTGGCCTCCGTCGCCGGGCAGAAGCCGGTCGTGACGCGCGCCAAAAAATCCCTCGCCGCGTTCAAACTCCGTCAAGGAATGCCCATCGGCACGATGGTCACGCTGCGCGGCGACCGGATGTACGAATTCTTTGATCGTTTGGTGTCCGTCGCCCTGCCGCGCGTCCGCGACTTTCGCGGCGTCTCAGCCAAAGCGTTCGACGGGCGCGGCAATTACACGCTCGGCGTTCGCGATCAACTGATCTTCCCCGAAATCGACTTTAACAAAGTCGATAAAACGCGCGGCATGAATATCTCGATTGTGACCACCGCGCGCAACGACGAGCAGGCACGCGCGCTCTTGAAGGCGCTCGGAATGCCTTTTAGACAGTAAAGCAGAGGATAGAGGGTAGAGGACAGTAAAAGACAAAACTGGCTCCCTTCTATCCCCTACCCTCTATCTCTGAGGTTCTATGGCAAAGAAATCGATGATCGCGAAAGCGAACCGGAAACCAAAATTCTCGTCGCGCGCTTACACGCGCTGTCAGCGTTGCGGCAGGCCCCGCGCCTATTTGCGGAAGTTTCAACTCTGCCGCATTTGCTTCCGCGAACTGGCGCTGCAAGGGCAGATTCCGGGCGTTGTGAAATCAAGCTGGTAAGAAAAGCAGTGATAAGTGACGAGTGACAAGTTGATAACCAAAGAACTTGCCTTTGCTCGTCACTCGTCATTCGTCACTGGAGTTAAGTAATGACTGATCCTATTGCCGATATGCTGACGCGGATGCGGAACGCGATTGCCGCGAAGCACTCGCGTGTGGATATCCCGGCCTCGAAGCTGAAATTGGAAGTCGCCCGCATCCTCAAAGAAGAGGGTTACATCAACAACTTCGTCACGAAGGGCGAGGGCGTCAAGCGCGTGATCCGCGTCTTCTTGCGCTACGACGCGCGCGGCACTTCGTCGATCTCGCACTTGAACCGCGTCTCCAAACCGGGTCGGCGCGTTTATCTGGGCGCGACTGAGATTCCGAAAGTCCTCGGCGGCTACGGCGTCAACATCGTCTCGACTTCGCGTGGCCTGATGAGCGGCAAGCGCGCCCGCCGCGAAAACGTCGGCGGCGAGGTGCTGGCAGAAGTTTACTAGCAGTGACGAGGGACAAGTGACGAGTGACAAGTTGAATACTTTTCTCTCGTCACTTGTCCCTCGTCACTCGCCACTGAGGTTGAGCTATGTCTCGTATTGGAAAAAAGGTCATCACCGTGCCGCAGGGCGTGACGGTGACGGTGCGTGAGCGCGAGTTGGAAGTGAAAGGGCCGAAGGGGACGTTGAAGACGCCGGTTCCCGAAGGAATCGCTTTCAATCTTGAAGGGGACCAATTGCAGGCCGAGCGCGCGTCGGATGAGTTGGCGGCGAAACACGGGTTGGCGCGGGCGCTGGCGAACAACGCTGTCGTCGGCGTCACCGAAGGGTTTTCCAAGCAGATGGACGTGGTCGGCGTCGGCTACAAAGCCGATGTGCAGGGCAAGAAAATCGTCTTCTCGCTCGGCTATTCGCACCCCATCGAATTCCCGCTGCCCGAAGGCATCGACGCCAAAGCGGAGCGCGTGCCTGCGAAAGCGTCGATTCAGCAGTATCAGTTGACGCTGACGCTCTCCGGCATCGACAAGCAGAAACTCGGACAGGTCGCCGCCGAGATGCACAATCTTCGCAAGCCAGACCCGTACAAGGGCAAGGGCGTGCGCTACGCCGGTGTGCCGTTGAAACTGCGGCCCGGCAAGACGGGGAAATAAAGCGATTGCGGATTTCGGAATGCGGATTTAAGATTAGTTTTTCAATCCGTATTCCGAAATCCGCAATGGAGTTGGCAATGGCACAGAGAGATAGAGCAGAGGTTCGCCGGGCAGTGCATCGACGGATTCGGCGCAAGGTGCAGGGTAGCGGCGAGCGCCCGCGTCTGACGATTTACCGGAGTTTGAATCACATCTACGCGCAGATCATCGATGATGTGCAGGGGCGCACGCTGGCCGCCGCTTCGACGACGGAGAAAGATTTGCGCGGCGCGACCGGCGGCAACGTCGAAGCCGCCGAGCGAGTGGGCCGCGCGATTGCCGAGCGCGCTTTGAGCGCGGGTGTCGATCACGTTGTTTTTGATCGCGGCGGGTATCGCTATCATGGGCGCGTCAAGGCGCTCGCCGATGCCGCGCGTGAAGCCGGGTTGAACAAGAGTGAGGCCGGACAGCAGCAGGAGGAGACGGCTGAGGCCGAAGCAGTAACTGAAGGATAGCAATGCGACAACCAAAACACCGTATCTCAGCGCAGGGGCTTGATCTGAAAGATCAAGTGATTTCGATCAACCGCGTGACCAAAGTAGTCAAGGGCGGTAAGAACTTGAGTTTCGCGGCTCTAGTCGTCGTTGGCGATGAAGCGGGCCACGTCGGCTTCGGCTCCGGCAAGGCGCGCGAAGTGCCGCTCGCGATCAAGAAGGCCATCGAATCGGCGAAGAAAAATTTGATCCGCGTGCCGCTCATCGAAAACACTCTGCCGCACCAACTCATTGGTAATTACGGTGCAGGCCGCGTCCTGATGAAGCCGGCCTCGCCGGGGACGGGCGTCATCGCCGGCGGCACGGTGCGCGCGATCATGCAGGCCGCAGGCGTCCACGACGTGCGAACCAAAGTGCTTGGCTCGACCAACCCGCACAACGTCGTCCGCGCCACCTTCGACGGTTTGCTGAACATGAAAGATCCGATGGAGTTGGCCCGGCTGCGCGGCAAGCAAGTGGAGGAGTTATAAAGATGGGTGTACTCGATTCTTTAACCAAAGCCGTCGGATCGGTCGTGGAAACGGTCGGCGAAGCCCTGACCGGCTCGGATGAAAAAGCCGCCGACAGCGAAAAAATGCCCGCCGCGATGACCGGCGGAAAGATTCGCATTCAGTATTACCGTAGTTTCATTGCCTTCCCGAAGACGCAGAAAAAGATCGTGCGGAGCGTCGGGCTCACTAAGCTGAATCAGATCGTCGAGCGCCCCGACACGCCCGCGATGCGCGGCTTCGTCGCGAAAGTCCCGCACTTGTTAAGAATTGTCGAATAAGTGAATTTGCGATTTTTGATTTTTGATTTGCGATTGGTCGTCAGCGACGAGGGTTTCTTTCAATCAAAAATCAAAAATCAAAAATTAAAAATCGGAGCAGATCATGGCTATCGGACTTAATAACTTGCGCGTGCCGGAAGGCTCGACTCATAAAAAGAAGCGCGTCGGGCGCGGCCCCGGTTCGGGCTTAGGCAAGACTGCCGGGCGTGGTAACAAAGGACAGAAATCGCGTTCGGGCTACTCAGCAAAGATCGGTTTCGAGGGCGGGCAGATGCCTTTGCAGCGCCGTCTGCCGAAACGCGGGTTTACGAACATTTTCAAGAAGCAGTGGATCGAAGTGAGCCTCGCGACGCTAGAGCGGAGCTTCGAGGCCGATGAGGAAGTGACGCCCGAATTGATGCACGAGCGCGGTGTGATCGCCAAAGGCCGCCGCGACATCGTGGTTCTCGGCACGGGCGACATCACGAAAGCCCTGCGCGTCTCGGCGCACCGCTTCACCAAAAGCGCGCGCGAGAAGATCGAGGGCGCGGGCGGCGCGGCCACGCTGCTCACGAAAGCCGTGACGAGTAGCGAGTGACAAGTTAAGCCGGTGAAAATTGATGCGTGACGAGTGACAAGCGACGGGTTGGGGATTATCCTGACTGTGTTGCCTGTCGCTCGTCACTTGTCACTTTTGTAAGAAAGAAGCGCTGATATGGAAAAGTTTTTCGCCGCCGTTCGCAACATGTTTCAGGTCCCAGACCTGCGAAAGCGTATCTTCTTCACGCTGGGACTGCTCGCGGTCTATCGCCTCGGCGCGCACATCACCGCGCCGGGCATCAATAAGGAGCAACTGGCGCGCGTCTGGAACGAAGTCGGGAACACTTTGCTAGGCGTCCTTGACCTTTTCTCCGGCGGAAATTTTCAGACGATCTCGATCTTCGCCCTCGGCGTCACGCCCTACATCACGGCCTCGATCATTCTGCAACTGATGACGACGGTCTTCATAAGCCTGAAGAAATTGCAAGAGGAAGGCGAGGCTGGGCGGCAGAAGATCAATCAGTACACGCGCTATCTGACGGTGATACTGGCTTTGTTCCAGACTTCCATCGTCGCGCGCTGGCTGCAAGCCAATGGCGTCGGCGAGCCGGGCTGGGGCTTCCTGTTGACGACGATGCTGACATTGACGACCGGCACCGTCTTCGTGATGTGGCTCGGCGAGCAGATCACCGAACGCGGGATCGGCAATGGTATCTCGCTCTTGATCTTTGCAGGGATCGTCATCGGCTTGCCGAACGGCATCCAGCAGGTTTTGCTCAAGCTGCGGAGCGGCGACACGCTCGAAGTGATCGGCGTGATCGCGCTCGTCGTGATGCTCGTCGCTTTAATCGCGTTCATCGTCTTTGTCGAAACGGCACGGCGCAAAGTACCGATCAGTTATGCGAAGCGCCACGTCGGGCGGCAACTCGTCGGCGGACAGCAGACCACGATGCCCTTGAAGATCAATATGGCGGGCGTCATCCCCGTCATCTTCGCTTCGTCGATGCTGGCCTTCCCGCAGACAATTTTGCAGTTCATTGAGTATGACGCGGCCAATCCGAACTCTTGGAGGAGCCGCATCGTCACGTTCTTTCAAGCATTCCACGGCGGCGATCCGTATTACGAGTTGGTCTTCATCTCGCTGATCGTCCTCTTTACATTCTTTTACATCACGATCATCTTCAACGTCGAAGAAGTGGCGGACAATCTGCGGAAGCACGGGGGCTTTATCCCCGGCATCCGCCCCGGAAGAACGACCGCCGAATATCTGAACGCGACTTTGACGCGACTGACGACCGTCGGCGCGATTTACCTCGCGCTCGTCGCTTTGCTGCCGCAGATCATGTTGAGCGGATTCAACGTCGGGCGCTTGCCGTTTATCGGCGAGCCGTTGGACCAATTTGTGAGCAGCACTCCGGGCTTGGGTTGGATTCCGACCGGCATGGGCTACCAGTTTTACTTCGGCGGCACATCGCTCCTGATCCTTGTCGGCGTCGCGATGGACACTGTGGCGCAGATTGAAGCGCATCTCGTCATGCGGAACTACGAAGGCTTCCTCGGCGGCGGCAACCGCTTACGCGGACGCAGAAGCTAAAAGCAGAGGATAGAGGATAGAATACAGGTTTTTACTATCCTCTATCCTCTATCCTCATCCTCTGAGTATGTCGAAGATCATCGTCTTAATGGGCGCGCCGGGCGCGGGGAAGGGGACGCAGGCGCGTCTGTTGCAGGAGCGGCTGGGGCTGCCGCAAATTTCGACGGGTGATATGTTCCGCGCGATGAAGGAGTCGCAGACCCCGCTCGGCGAAGAGGTGCGCGCCATTATGCGCGCCGGGAAGTTAGTCCCGGATGAGATCACGATCCGGGTGGTCGAAGAGCGGACTTCGCGGGACGATTGCCGCAACGGGTACATCCTCGACGGCTTCCCGCGCACGACGGCGCAAGCCACGATGCTGGAAAATCTAGCCGCCGATCAGGGGCAGCAGATTCAAGCGGCGCTGATTAATGTCCCCTTTGATATTTTAGAAAAGCGGATGACGGGCCGGCGCAACTGCCCGGTGTGCGGCAAAATTTATAATGTATATTTCAAGCCGCCCCTGAGAAAAGGCTTTTGCGATCTGCACCCGGAAGCGCAACTGAACCATCGAGCCGACGACAATCCTGAGACGATCATCGCCCGGCTCGTGACATACGAACGGGATACGCTGCCGCTCATCGATTACTATGCCGCCTCCCAACGCTTGAGCCGCGTTGACGGCACGCGCAGCCCAGAGGCGATCTACACGGAAATCGAGAAGACGGTGACGGGTGACGAGTGACAAGTTAAAACCAAGAGCTTGGCTTGTCACCCGTCACCCGTCACTCGTCACTGCTTTTATGATCATCGGGAAGTCAAGAAAAGAGTTAGAGAAGATGCGGGCGGCAGGGCGGCTCGTCGGCCTTGTGCGTGAGCATGTGCGGAGATTGGCGCGACCCGGCGTCACAACTCTTGAACTCGACCGCGCGGCGGAGCGGATGATCCGTGACGCAGGTGCGCTACCGACTTTCAAAGGCTATAACGGCTATCCCTTTTCGATCTGCGCGTCGGTCAACGAGCAAGTCGTTCATGGCTTTCCATCGAATTACGCGCTGAGAGACGGCGATATTATTTCAGTCGATATTGGCGTCACTCTCAACGGGTTCGTGGGCGATACAGCGACCACGATCCCGATTGGCAATGTGCGCCCTGACTGGTTAGAACTGATCCGCATCTCGGAAGAGTGCCTCGAACGCGCTATTGAACAGTGCCGGCATGGGCGGCATCTCGGTGACATCGGCTGGGCGGTGCAGCAGCACGCGGAGGCGCATGGCTATTCCGTCGTGCGTGAGTATGTCGGCCACGGCATCGGGCGGAAAATGCACGAAGACCCGCAAATCCCGAACTACGGCAAGCCCGGCACGGGAGCCAAGATCAAAGCCGGTTACGTCTTCGCCGTCGAGCCGATGATCAATCTGGGAACGCACCACACGAAGACGTTGGCCGACGGCTGGACGGTAGTGACAGTTGACGGGCAGCCGAGCGTGCATGTCGAACACACAGTCGCAGTTACCGAAGAAGGGCCGGAAGTGCTGACGCGGGTGGCTGAGATAGCCGAGCCGCAGCCGCAAATGGAAACGTCGGCGCGAGTTTAGAGCGTTGCGGCGCACTCGTCGCTTGGCATCAATAGAGCCGTATGGTACTATCCACAATTTGCCGAGACAGGCATTTTTCAATCTATTGGAAGGCGAGCTGATTCAAGGCCGGAGTACGCACCGCTACAAGTTAAGCCACAGTATGTTCCCGGCTGGAGAGGTAGGTGGAAAATGAAAGTCAGAGCTTCCGTTAAGAAAATGTGTGATAACTGCAAGATCATCCACCGCAAAGGCGTGGTGCGCGTGATCTGCACGAACCCGAAGCATAAGCAGCGGCAAGGCTAATTGAATTGCGGATTTCTGCGGATTATGAATTCAAATGGTTTTTACCAATCCGCATTCCGCATTCCATAATGGAGATAAGAAATGGCTCGTGTGGTTGGCGTCGATCTGCCGGTGAATAAGCGCGTCGAGATCGGCCTTACGTACATTTACGGCATCGGTCGCTCGCGCGCGAACGCGATTTTACAAGAGGCGGGCGTCCACCCGGACACTCGCGTGCGCGATCTCAACGACGAGCAATTGGGACACATCCGCTCGGTGATCGAGGGGCAGGGCGAAGTCGAAGGCGATCTGCGAAAGCGCGTCCAAATGGACATCAAGCGTTTGATGGACATCGGCGCATATCGCGGCCTGCGTCACCGCCGCTCGCTCCCCGTGCGCGGCCAGCGCACGCACACCAACGCACGCACCCGCAAAGGGCCGCGCCGCGCGACTATCGCCAAGAAGAAAGCGCCGGGCAAGAAGTAAACAGTTTTCAGTTTTCAGTTTTGAGTTTTCAGTTTTAACTGGAGGCTGCTGGCTGAGAACTGAAAACTCAAAACTGAAAACTGAGTTATGGCAAAAGCAACAGCAGGCGGCAAAAAGAAAGTCTTTCGGAAGAAAGAGAAGAAGAACATTCCGAATGGGATCGCGTTCATCGCGGCGTCGTTCAATAACACGATGATCTCGATCACGGACTTGGAAGGCAACCTCGTCGCGCAGTCGTCTTCGGGCGCGCGCGGATTCCGCGGCTCGCGCAAGGGGACGCCCTTCGCCGCGCAGCAGGCGGCCTACGAGGCGGCGAACAAAGCGAAGGAAGCCGGGATGCAGCAGTGCGAAGTGCGCGTCAAGGGGCCGGGCGGCGGTCGTGAATCCGCGATCCGCGCGATCAACAACGCCGGTATCCGCGTCACCGCGATCCGCGACACGACGCCGATCCCGCACAATGGCTGCCGCCCACCGAAGCGGCGCAGAGTTTAACGACAGTGATGAGTGACAAGTTAAAGCAGAAGACTTGTCTTTATCTCGTCACTTGTCACTGTTTTTTCGGGCCTAAAGGATGAAGGGCCGCGTTAGCGCGGCTCGTAAACTTTTCCGTCTAGCAAGCAGACTGGAGGCAATTAGTGGCTAGGTATAGAGGTGCGGTGTGCCGTTTGTGCCGCCGCGAAGGTGCGAAATTATTTCTGAAGGGCGACCGTTGCTACAAGCCCTCTTGTCCGATTGAGAAGCGCGGCACGCAGCCACCCGGACAGCACGGCAACAGCCCACGCCGCGGCAAGGCGCTCGTCGGCTACGCCCAGCAGTTGCGCGAGAAGCAGAAGGTCAAGCGCATTTACTTTATCCTCGAAGGGCAGTTCCGCAACTACTTCGATAAGGCTCGGAAGTTCAAGGGGATCACTGGCGAGGCGTTGCTTATCTTTCTCGAACGCCGCTTGGATAACGCAGTCTATCGCGCGGGCTTCTCGACTTCGCGCCGCCAAGCGCGGCAGTTGGTCAATCACGGTCACATCGAAGTCAATAATCGCAAAGTCGATATTCCATCATTTCAGGTCAAGGTCGGCGATGTGGTGGCCGTGCGCGAAGGCAGTCGCCACAATCCGCACATCGAAGGCGCGTGGCAGACGGCTGCCGGGCGCGGTCGTCCGTCGTGGTTGCAGCCCGTCGATGGCGCGGAGATGAGTGCGCGCGTGGCAACACTGCCCGTCCGCGGCGACATCGACCGCTCGATCAACGAGCAATTGATCGTCGAACTTTACAGCAAGTAACGTCGAAATGATGGATGCGAAATGATGAATGATGAATTAAGAGATTCATCTGCTCATCATTCATCATTTCGCATCCATCATTTCGCATCCATCATTTCGCATTCATCATTTCCCAATTATGGCTATGGAACAAAATAATCTCTGGATCGGGTTTCAGATACCGCGCCGCCTTGCGGTCGAGAACGAAACGCTGACCGGGCGTTACGGGCGTTTCTCCGCGCAGCCGTTCGAGCGCGGCTTCGGCACGACTATCGGCAACAGCTTGCGCCGCGCGCTGCTCTCGTCCATCGAGGGCGCGGCGATCACGGCAGTCAAGATCGAAGGCGTCGAACATGAATTCTCTTCGATTCGCGGCGTCGTCGAAGATGCGACCGACGTGATCCTGAATCTGAAGCAGATTCCGATCAAACTGCACGGCAACGAACCGAAGACGTTGACGCTCACGAAAGATGTCGCGGGCGAAGTGTTGTCGGGCGACATCGAAGCGGATGGCGACGTTGAGATTCTCGATCCGAATGTGTATCTCGCAACCGTCAGCGAAGGCGGCTCGCTCAACATCGAGATGCGGCTCAAGCGCGGGCGCGGTTACGTGCCGGCGGATCGTAATTTCGACGAAGACCTCTCGCTCGGTTACATCCCAATTGATTCGGTACATACGCCGGTCAAGAAGGTCAACTATGCGGTCGAGGCCGCGCGCCTCGGCCAGAATACGGAGTTCGACAAGCTGACCATCGATGTCTGGACAGACGGCTCGGTGAAGCCGGACGACGCCATCGGTCTGGCGGCGAAGTTGATCAAGGATCACATGACGATCTTTATCAATTTCGAGGAAGACACCGACGAGTTCGACTACGCCAAGATGGAGCGTCCGCCGTTGCCGCGCAACGAGCAATTGGATCGCTCGGTCGATGAGTTGGAGTTGTCGGTGCGTTCGTACAACTGCCTGAAGAACGCCAACATCCGCACCATCCGCGATCTCGTCCAGCGCAGCGAGCGCGAGATGCTGGCGACGAAGAATTTCGGCAAGAAGTCTCTCAACGAGATCAAAGACATCTTGCACAGCATGGGCCTCGACTTCGGCATGGATTTCGACGCGCAAGGCAACCCGATCCCCGGAACCGGCGGCGGCGATGTCGATCTGAGCGAGTACGAGGACGACGAGGAAGAGTAGAGAGAATTTTTGATTTGCGATTTTTGATTTTTGATTGACGGGCTGTTCCTCGATCATTTGCGATTTCAAATCTGAGATTTGAGATTCAGGCTTCTTCAGTCGCAAATCAAAAATCGCAAATAGGTAAGGTCATGCGACATCTGAAAGCACATCGGAAATTGGGGCGGACGACGGAGCATCGGCTGTCCATGCTGCGGAACTTGGCGACATCGCTCGTCAACGCGCGCAACGAGCGCGTCGTGACGACGTTGCCGAAAGCGAAAGAGTTGCGCCCGTTCATCGAGCGGGCGATCACGCTCTCGCGCCGGGCGCAGCTTTTGGACGGAGATGACGCAGTGATTAAGGCTGTGCATCTGCGACGGCAGGCGGCGGCGTTCTTCCATGCGGGCAACCGACAGCAGGCGGCTTCTACGGGTCGGCGGGGTGTGGCACGCGCACCGCGCACGGCGGGCGTCGCGGCTTTGAAGCGGCTGTTCGATGAATTGGGCGAGCGTTACAAGGATCGTCCGGGCGGTTACACGCGCATTATCAAGCTCGGTCGTCGTGACGGCGACAATGCCGAACTCGCGATCATCGAGTTGGTCGATAACCCGCGCGAGCTAGCGGCTGTCGAGCATCCCTCGAAGCGCGCCAAGTCTGTCGCTGCGGATAAGAAGTCAGCGCGCGCCGGTAAATCCGGCGAGGCCGCAGGTGGGCGCAGGGGCGGCAAGAAGGCCGACCGGACTTACGAGAAAGAAGCGACTACGCAAGCGCGCGGGCAGGGCGCGAAGAGCGAAAAAGAAGCGAAGGATTCGGAGAAGGCCGGGAGTGGCGGGAGTCGTTCGCAGAAGACTGAATCGACTGCTAAAGAGAAAGAGACAGAGTAGTTTGAATTTTAACGAGGGCGTGCGGCTGTTTGCGGCGAGCGCGCCCTCGTTTGGTGTCCGCAGCAGGAAGCCCCGACACCTCGCCGCCCAAAGGACGCGCAGGTAGGGGCTTTGATTTTGCGTCGAGGCATGCGGCTTCAATTAGTTCGCTTTCGACGTGCGGGGAGACGCAGAAGAGATGAGCGATCAAGAGAGACCAGAGCAGCCGGGCAGCGAGCAATCACGCGAGAGCAGCGGCAGCAGGCAACCATCCGATTCGCGCGGCGGTATGAATGCCGGCGGAAGTGGCGGCGGTCGTCACCGCGACCGGCGGCGGCATCGCGAATCGCCGGCACAAGCGCGCCGCCCCGACCCGGCGATCAACATGGACGAGTTGCGTGAGTTAATCGATCTGATCGCGACGCAAGGTTTTACTGAATTTGAGTTGGAGCGGGAAGGCTTTCGCGTGCGTTTGCGGCGCGATGCTGCGCCGTCCATGCCACCACAGCCCGCGCCCGCTCATCAAGCTGTGCCGCCTGCGCCGCCCGCAGCAGCTCCGGCCACGAACGCCGGTGTGGGAACTCCTGCGTCTGCTGCTTCACCGACGCCCGTTGCCGCCGCGACCGCAACCACGCCGGCCAGCGTTCCGGTCAAAGAAGAAGACCTTCAGATCATCACGTCGCCCATCGTCGGCACTTTTTACCGCGCGCCTTCGCCAACCTCAGATGCGTTCGTCCGCCCCGGCAGCCACGTCGAGCCGGATACGGTCGTCTGCATTATCGAGGCAATGAAGCTGATGAACGAGATTCAAGCCGAGACCACCGGCATCGTCGAAAAAATCTTCGTCGAGAACGGCCAGCCCGTCGAATACGGCCAGCCGCTGTTCGGGATCAAGAAGTAGTTCAAGGTTCAAAGTTAAGAACAGCTTTGAACTTTGAACTTTGAACTGACTTATGTTGTTCGGCCCCCGTAAATTTCGGAAAATCTTGATCGCTAATCGCGGCGAGATCGCGTGTCGCATTATCTGGGCGTGCAAGGAGATGGGGATCAAGACCGTCACCGTGCATTCGGCGGCGGATCGCGATTCGCTGCACGTGCGGTTCGCCGACGAGTCGATTTGCATTGGTCCCGCGCCTTCGGCGCAGAGCTATTTGAATATCCCGGCGGTGATCAGCGCCGCCGAGATCACGAACGTTGACGCGATTCATCCGGGCTACGGTTTTCTGGCGGAGTCGTCTTACTTCGCGGAGATTTGCGAGGCGTGCAACATTAAGTTCATCGGGCCGCGCTCGTCGGTGATTCGTCTGATGGGCGATAAGGTCGAGGCGCGGCGGGCGATGAAAGAAGCCGGAGTGCCGATCCTGCCGGGCAGTCCTGAGCCGGTGACGACTGCTGAAGAAGGACTGGCCCTCGCGCGCGCGATCGGTTTTCCCGTGATCATCAAAGCAGCGGCGGGCGGGGGCGGTCGTGGAATGCGGATCGTGCGTGCGGAAGCCGAGTTAGGGCCGGCGTTGGAAACGGCTGCTAACGAAGCGCTCGCGGCTTTCAAAAACGGCGACGTTTATATCGAGCGTTATATCGAACGCCCGCGCCATATCGAGATTCAGGTGATGGCGGACGAACACGGCAACTGTGTTCATCTGGGCGAGCGCGATTGTTCGATCCAGCGCCGGCATCAGAAACTTTTAGAGGAAGCGCCGTCGCCCGCGCTGTCTCCGAAGTTGCGGCAGCAGATGGGCGAAGTGGCGGTTGCAGCTTGTCAGCGCGTCGGCTATGCGAACGCGGGAACGATGGAGTTTCTGCTTGATGAGGATGAACGGTTCTACTTTATGGAGATGAACACGCGCATCCAAGTTGAGCATCCGGTGACGGAGATGGTCACGCTGGCCGACATCGTGCGGAATCAAATTCGTGTCGCCGAGGGCGAAGAACTCGCTTATTCGCAAAAAGACGTGATCATCGTCGGCCACGCTATCGAGTGCCGGATCAATGCCGAAGACCCGGTCACCTTCGCTCCATCGCCCGGCCTGATCACCGCCTTCAACATTCCGGGCGGCCCCGGCGTGCGCGTGGACACAGCGATCTATCCGGGCTATTTCGTGCCGCCATATTACGATTCGATGATCGCAAAGCTGATCGTTCATGCGCGCACGCGCGAATTAGCGATCATGCGAATGCGGCGCGCGCTCGAATCGATGGTCATCGAAGGCATCAAGACGACGATCCCGCTGCACTTAAAGATCATGGATGATCCGCAGTTTCAAGCCGGGAATTATTCGACCAAGTTTATGGAGCAGTTCATCGAACGACGCAACGGGACTGGCAACGGCGCGGCGAGCGCGCGAGCCTGAGTTTTGCGCCGGGCCTTCGAGCGCTTGTGAATTGACGACACGCAAAAGTGGCCTTTATAATGAACGACTTTCCCGCAAGGGATTTTCGCGTCTGAGGAGAAGAGAGCAATGTCTTACGCAATTATTAGAACCGGCGGCAAGCAGTTCCGCGTCGAAGAAGGCGCGACGGTGCGCGTGCCTTCGCTCGACAAGGGGGCGGGTGATGCTGTTGAGTTTGAGGCGTTGGTAATCGGCGGCGGCGATGGCGGCACGCGCGTGGGCGCTCCACTCATTGACGGCGCGCGTGTCTCCGGCACAATCGTCGCGCACGGGCGCGGCGACAAACTGATCGTTTTCAAAAAGAAACGCCGCAAGCAATACAAACGCACGCAAGGACACCGGCAAAATTATACGGCGGTGAAGATCGATTCAATCGGATAAAAAGTACTGAGTACTGAGTACTAGGAGTTAAAACAATGGCACATAAAAAAGGCGTCGGCTCTTCGCGGAACGGACGCGATTCAAATTCGCAGCGGTTGGGCTTGAAAAAATTTGGCGGCCAGCCGGTGCTAGGCGGGAATATCTTGGCGCGCCAGCGCGGGACCAAGTGGAAGCCGGGCAAGAACGTCGGGCGCGGCAAGGACGACACGCTGTTCGCTTTGATTGACGGCGTGGTGAAGTTCGAGGACAAAGGCCGTCAAGGTAAGTTCATCAGCGTCTATCCGGCAGGCAACGCTGCCGCGCCTGAAGAGCAGGCGACAGCGGTTGCCGCATAGTCGAACGACCCCCAACCGTTTTGCTACGAACGACGCCCGCGCCGCTTAACTCGCAACAGCGCCGGGCGTCATTTAATTTAAGGATGAGGGATGAAGGCGGAAGGATGAAGTGAAAGCAACTCTTTTTCACTCTATCCTTCATCCTTCATCCTTCATCCTTCATCCTTGATGTTCATTGATCGCGTCAAAATTTTTGTGCAGGGTGGTCATGGCGGGAACGGCGTGACGGCTTTTCGGCGTGAGAAGTTTGTGCCGCGCGGTGGGCCTTCGGGCGGCGAGGGCGGGCGTGGCGGCGAGGTGTGGCTCGAAGCCGACGATTCGCTGAACACGCTGCTGCATCTGCGTTATAACCCGGAGCATCGCGCCGAGCGGGGTCGGCACGGCGAAGGCTCGAAGCGGAGCGGGCGTGAGGGTGAAGACGTGACGGTGCGCGTGCCTGTCGGGACGTTGGTGATCGACGCGGAGACGAGCGAGCAGTTTTGCGATCTGTCGGAGAATGGGATGCGTTGGTTGGCGGCGCGCGGCGGGCGCGGCGGCTTCGGCAATTCGCATTTCGCTACTTCGACGAATCGCGCGCCGCGTTATCATCAAGACGGCAGTCCCGGCGAAGAGCGCACGTTGCAACTCGAACTAAAACTACTGGCTGATGTCGCGCTCGTCGGCTTCCCGAACGCGGGTAAGTCAACTTTGATCTCGACCATCTCCGCCGCCAAGCCGAAGATCGCCGACTACCCGTTCACGACTTTGGAGCCGCATCTCGGCGTCGTTGATTTGGGCGACTTTCACACGTTCGTCGTCGCCGATATTCCCGGCCTGATCGAAGGCGCGCACGAAGGCGCGGGGCTTGGTGATCAATTCTTGCGCCACGTCGAGCGGACGAAGCTGCTCCTGCATCTCGTCGATGTCTCGTCACTGTCAGAGCGCGATCCGGTCAGCGATTACGAGATCATCAATCGTGAGTTGCGGGCGTATGACGCGCGTCTGGCCGAGCGACCGCAGATCGTCGTCGCGACGAAGATTGATGCGCTTGACGAGCCTGAACGTCTCGAACGTCTGCGCCAGCGTGCCGCCGCTGACGGCAGGGATTTTTATGCGATCTCTTCGGCGACGAACAACGGCGTGCGTGAGTTGGTGAATAGGGTCGCGCGCGAGTTGGACCAGATTGTTGAAGAGAAGCCTTTGTTGCCGCGCGAAGATGCAGCGACGCGGCAAGGCGTTTGAAGGTGTGTTCTTTGCGTCACTTCTGAAAATGGAATGGCGGTCTTCACCACAGAGACACGGAGGCACAGAGAAAGCAAATGATGAAGGAAAGACGGCTCGCCTGCTATTCATTATTTATTAGTTCTTCCCTGTGTCTCCGTGTCTCTGGGGTGCAATTGTTGGAAAGCAGTTGAGCCGCACTCACATGAGACAACAGCGTATCGCGCTCTACGGCGGGACGTTTGATCCGGTACATGCCGGGCATCTCGCGGTCGCGCAAAAGTTGTTGCAGTTATTCGCGCTCGACACTGTTCTTTTCATTCCTGCACATGTCGCGCCGCACAAGCGCACTGCTCCGCCTTCGTCAGCGTGGCAGCGCTATGCGATGCTCGCGCTTGCGACACAAGACGAGCCTCGCTGGCGCGTTTCGTCAATTGAGCTTGAGTCGCCGGAGCGACCTTACACTGTCGAGACGCTCGCACGTTTGCAGCGTGAGTTCGGATCGGCGGCGCGGCTCTTCTTTATCATGGGCGCGGACTCTTGGGCGGAGATCGATACTTGGCGCGAGTGGGAGCGGGTGCTAACGCTCTCCGATCACATCGTCGTCACGCGGCCCGGCTACGCGCTCGAAACGGCGCACGTGACGGACGCCGTCCGCAACCGGATCGTCGATCTGCGCGGGCTAAAAGATGAAGAGATGATGGAGGCTGTCGAAGCAAGCGCGGGGGGCATCTTCTTTACTGATGCGGTGCAGATGAATGTCTCCGCGACGGAGATTCGCCGTGCGCTCGGTGGCGATGAGGATGACAGAATAACTGCCGCCGCGTTGCTGCCGCCGCCGGTCGTTAATTTTATCGAGAAATACCAGCTTTACAGGGAAGCGCATGAAACAGAAGCCAACGATCTCGGAAGACGCCATCGCTCATGCGAATGATCAAGCCGTGCTGGCCGCGACCGCACAGGGCGGCGCTTTGGACGAGCGAGTGCTGACAGCGCTGCGCGCGGCCAGCGATAAGAAAGCGCTCGATCTCGTGGCGCTTGATCTGCGCCCGCTCGCCAGCTTCACGGATTATTTTGTGATCGCCAGCGGCACGAATACGCGGCAGGTGCAGGCTATCGCCGATGAGATCGTCGAACGTTTGAAGAAAGACGGCACGCGCGCCGGCCGCGTCGAAGGATACAAGACCGCCGAGTGGGTGCTGTTGGATTACGGCGATTTTATTTTCCATGTCTTCGAGGACAAGGCGCGGCGTTTTTACGATCTCGAACGGTTGTGGCGCGAGGCGGCGCGCGTCGAGTTGCCTACCGAATTGCGCGGCGAGGCGAGCGGCTCTTTGAGTCAAGAATCGTGATCGAACTGATCGCGCAAGCGGAGGCGATGCGCGAGGCGGTGCGCTTGGCCGAGCGCGTCGCCGTGACGGACGCCAACGTTCTCGTGACCGGCGAATCGGGCGCAGGTAAAGACGCGCTGGCTTTGTTTGTTCACGCCAAATCGCCGCGCGCCGCCGAGCCTTACGTGAAGATCGATTGCGCCGCGTTGCCAAGCGAGTTGTTGGAATCCGAACTGTTCGGCTACGAGCGGGGGGCGTTCACCGGCGCGATGCAAGCCAAGCCGGGACGCCTCGAAGCGGCGCACAAGGGAACGCTCGTGCTGGACGAGATCGCGCATCTCACGCTCGACGCGCAGGCGAAATTGCTGCGCGTCATCGAGCGGCGCGAGTTCGAGCGGCTGGGTGGCCGCCACACTTTACGAATTGATGCGCGGTTGCTCGCCTTAACCAATGTCGATCTGGACGAGGCTGTGAGACGGCGTGCCTTCCGCCCCGATCTTTTTTACCGGCTGAACGTCGTGCGGATTCAAGTCCCGCCTCTGCGTGAGCGACGGCAGGACATTGGCGAGTTGGCGGTGCGGTTCGTCAAAAACTACGCCGCTAAACACGGTCGCCGCGCGCAAGGTCTTTCAAGAGAAGCGCTCACGTTATTGCAAGACTATGATTTTCCCGGCAACGTCCGCGAACTGGCGCACGTCCTAGAGCGTGCCGTCATCGTGGCCGACGGCGAGCGGGTGGAAGCGAAGGATTTACCGGAAAGCATCGCTGCCGCCGGCGCGTTGCGCGAACAGCGGAATAAGCGCCGGACGCTCGCGGAACTTGAGGCCGACTACATTGCCGAAACGCTCGCGCACACGAAAGGCAATAAAGCCGCCGCCGCGCGTCTGCTCGGCATCAGCCGCAAGAATCTCTACGAGAAGCTGGCGCGGTACGAAGAGATCAGAGATCAGAGGTCAGAGGATAGTAAAAACAACAAGTCTGACATCTAACCTCTAGCCTCTGACATCTGCCCTTATGCGTTTGCGTCTCATCTGGGTGGGGAAGACGAGGAACGAGCAGCTCCGCACGCTCGTCGATGAGTATTTGCAGCGGTTGGGGCGATTCGTGCGGTGCGAAGTGACGGAGTTGCGCGAGAGCAAGGCCGGGAATGAGCGCGCCGTGTTGGAGGAAGAGGGCGCGCGGATTATCGGGGCGTTGCGCGCCGATGCGTTGACGGCGCTGCTTGATGTGGAAGGGCGGCAGCAGTGGAGTTCGCCGGAGTTGGCCGCGCAGATCGAGAATTGGCAGGCACGCGGCGTCAGGGAAGTGGCGTTCGTCATCGGCGGACATCTCGGCGTGGCGCAGGCGGTGAAGGAACGCGCGAACGTGCGTTGGTCTCTCTCGCGGTTGACGTTGACTCACGAGATGTCGCGCGTCGTGTTGGCTGAACAGTTGTACCGGGCTTTCACGATCATACGCGGTCTGCCATATCAGAAGTAGAAGTGATTTGCGATTTTTGGTTTGCGATTGCAAATCCTCGATCAAAAATCGCAAATCAAAATTAAAAATCAAATTGAGCAGGGAGGGCGAAAGGAAAACTAGATGGATAAAAGAAAACTGAAAACATACCGGGATCGATTGCTGGCGCGGCGCGAGAGTTTGTTCAGGCAGGTGACGGAGGCCGAGCGGTCGAGCCGCGAGCGTGATGCCGAAGCCACGCAAGACCCTGCTGACATGGCGGCCAATGCTTACACGAAAGAGTTACTAATTTCGATGTCGGCCAACGACCGGCAACTGCTCAACCTAATCGATGAGGCGCTCCGACGCATTGAGTCCGGCGGCTACGGCGCGTGCATCAATTGTGGCGAGCCGGCGCAGGAGAAGCGGCTCGAAGCCGTCCCGTGGGCGCGCTATTGCCTGCGCTGCCAAGACCTGCAAGAGCGCGGCCTGCTGAACGCGGACGACGAATAACCGCCGATGTATAAGCGCTAAATTTTCCAGCCGCCGGATTCGCCAGAGTGTCGAGTCCGGCGGTTTTCTTCGTGTATGCTTTAACGAACTCGGAGCAGATTGGCGATGGGATTGTCACATCCGATTAACGCGCTGTACGACGCTGCGCTCGCGCTCGTCTATCCGACGGCGTGCGCCGGGTGTGGCGCGGCGAGCGTGGAACGGCGCGCGGACGCACCGGCGTGCGCGGCGTGCTGGGCCGGGACGCGCATCTTCACGGGTGATGAAACTTGCTGCTGGAAGTGCGGCGCGCTGGCACTGGCTGAGGTTGCGCCGGAACGACGACGGGACGTAAATTGCCGGCGTTGCGCCGAGGCGGCTTTCACGGCGGCGCGGGCTGTTGGGGTTTACGAAGGCGCGTTGCGCACGGCTGTATTGATTTTGAAGCGCGAGCCGCACGTCGCAATGAAACTCGCCATGTTGCTTCACGAAACAGCACAACGCACGCCGCTCTGTGCAGCGACGAAGATCATTCCCATCCCGCTGCACGCACAGCGAGAGAAAGAGCGCGGCTTCAATCAAGCGGCGTGTTTGGGCCGCGCTCTTGCTCATCTCTCCCATTTACCAATTGATGAAGCGAGCCTCATCCGCACTGTCCATACTGAACGTCATCGCGCCGGGATGGACGCCCGCGCGCGACGCGAATCGGTGGAGCAGGCTTTTCAAGTCCGCCGTCCCCGGCTCATCGAGAACGAAACGATCCTGCTCATCGATGATGTCTATACGACTGGCGCAACTGCTTCTGCGGCGGCGCGGGCCTTGAAGGATGCCGGCGCGCGTGAAGTTTTCATCTTGACGATAGCGCGCGCCTAGAGCCGCCGTAATTCTCAAAATTCGCCGAAGCGCTACATCTTGGAGGCGCGTGCATGGCTTCACAAATATCTAGCGTCCCGTAAACAACATCTGTATCATATTCCGCCATGAGAGATTTCTACCCGCCCATCGAGCCTTACGATCAGAACATGCTGCCGGTCTCGCCGGTGCATGCGCTCTACTACGAGCAGAGCGGTAGCGTGGACGGCCTGCCCATCGTCTTTTTGCACGGCGGGCCGGGCGGCGGCGTTGATCCCGCTTACCGACGCTTCTTCGATCCGTCCGTTTATCGAATCGTTTTGTTTGACCAACGCGGTTCGGGAAAAAGCACGCCGCACGCGAGTCTGGAAGAGAACACGACTTGGCATTTGGTTGAAGACATCGAAAAGCTACGCGAGCATTTAGGGATCGAGAGCTGGCTCGTCTTTGGCGGTTCATGGGGCAGCACACTGGCGCTGGCTTACGCGCAGACGCACCCCGAAAAGGTGCGCGCGCTCGTCCTGCGCGGTATCTTCCTCTGCCGCCCACAAGAGATTCAATGGTTCTATCAAGCAGGCGCGAGCGCGATTTACCCGGACGTGTGGGAGCAGTTTCTGGCAGTGATTCCCGAAGCGGAGCGCGGCGACATGTTGAGTGCGTATCACCGCCGGCTGACAAGCGACGATGAGGCGACGCGGATCGAAGCCGCGCGCGCGTGGAGCATTTGGGAGGCCAGCACGTCGAAGCTGTTCCCCGATCCGAACTTGATCGATCACTTCAGCGATCCGCATTTCGCCGTCGCCTTCGCGCGGATCGAATGCCACTACTTCATGAACGACGCCTTCTTCGAGACAGACAATTACCTGATCGAGAACATCGAAAAAATCCGCCACCTCCCGGCGATCATCGTGCAAGGACGCTACGACGTGGTCTGCCCGATGATGAGCGCGTGGGACTTGCATCGCGCATGGCCGGAAGCTGACTTCCAAGTGATCGCCGACGCCGGCCACTCCGCGCTTGAGCCGGGCAACCGCAGCGCGCTCGTCGAGGCGATGGATTATTTCCGTGCAATGAAGTAACTCGGCATAAGTGGCGCAATGATTTTCGAGATCGTTGGCGAAATCACAGACATCGAAACGATTGCCGTTGGCGGCAGGATTCGCGACATCGAGCGTTTACGTAAGGCATGGCTCAGGACGGTGGCGCAAGCTCAAGGGAATTGCTTTGGTTTGCCTTGAAGATGGCACGCAGTCCGATGCCGAACTACATTGGTACGAAGCGCATGGCATCGGCAAGAGAGAAATGAAAATCAAAGAATTGCTGGATTGAATCACATGAAGACAGAAAATGACAGAGCTAAGTTTGCTGTGTGTGTCTCTAATGAAGGATACCCGGCTTCATTAGAGTTACGGAAGATTTACCAGATCGTGCCGGACGAAAAGGCGGCTCAACACAGCATGGTGCGCGTAGTTGATGAATCGGGAGAGGATTATTTGTATCCAGAGCGATTCTTCGTGACCATCGAATTACCGCAAGCTGCGGAAGCCGCCTTCCTTCGTGCAGCGTGATTACACATGCGCCACCGCGAACAAGCTGCTGCCGACAATTTCACGCGCCAATAGGTAACAAGAAGGAAAGAGACACGGAATATGATGTGAGTCGGACAGTCGTGCGCCGCGCTGGAAACATCCAAGTGAGGGCGCGGGAAAACGGTATTTTGACAGCGCCTTTTGGCCTCGCGTAGTATCGGGAACGAAATATGACCGGACGAGTTTTAGTCTTGAACGCATCCTACGAGCCGATCAACGTTTGCACGGAGCGGCGCGCGGTGGTGATGATCTTCAAAGGCGTCGCGCGCGTCGAGGAGCATAATGGGCATATGCTCCACTCGGCGAAGATTTCCATGCACGCGCCTTCGGTGATCCGTCTGACCGAGTATATTCACATCCCATTCAAGAATCGTTCGCTGTCGCGCAAGAATATTCTGCTGCGCGATCACTCGGCGTGCCAGTATTGCGGCAAGCAATTGCCGCCGTCGGAATTGACGCTCGATCACGTGTGGCCGCGCTCGCGCGGGGGCGAGTCCACGTGGGATAATCTGGTCGCGTGTTGCCGGCGCTGTAATCACCGCAAGGGCAACCGGACGCCGGAAGAAGCCGGGATGCACTTGAAGCGCCGCCCGCGCGGATTCTCTTTGCACGTCAGCCGCCAGATCATGCGTTATCTGGGACGCGCCGATCAGACT
>Ga0136614_10000157_pt1 | contig 29020 bp, 24 predicted proteins | sample AntDrymUQ2792106_2_FD_106643 | JGI IMG/M metagenome (GOLD analysis project Ga0136614, IMG submission 106643) | Polar desert sand microbial communities from Dry Valleys, Antarctica - metaG UQ279 (21.06) | ecosystem: Environmental > Terrestrial > Soil > Desert | place: Antarctica: Dry Valley... | reverse complement strand
GGAAGCTTTTCAGGCCGTAGACATAGTGGAGATAGCAAAGCCGGTCACCAAGTGGGCCGTGCAGGCCAAGGAGACGGCCCAGATACCCTGGATCTTCCGCAAGGCCTTCAAGATAGCGCGCGAGGGACGCCCCGGTCCGGTCCTCATAGACCTGCCGCTCAACGTGACGCAGGGCCAGGAGGTGGAGTACGACCCGGAGATCGACGCCCCGCTGTCCTTCGAGACGCCCGAACCCAACCCGGACGCCATCCGGCGCGCGGTCGAGATGATTCTCGAGGCCGAGAAGCCGATGCTCATGCCCGGAGGCGGGGTCATGATCTCCGAAGCCTGGGAAGAGCTCGTCGAGCTCGCCGAGTACCTCCAGGTGCCGGTGACCCCGACGTACATGGGCAAGGGCATCATCCGTGAGGACCACCCGCTCTACGCCGGGATCGTCGGCATCCAGACCAACCAGCGCTGGGCCAACGCGCTCTTTCTGGAGAGCGACCTCGTCGTCGGGATCGGCAACCGCTGGGCCGAGCGGCATACTGGGGACCCGGAGGTCTACCGCGGAGAGCGCAAGTTCGTGCATATAGACATAGACCCCTTCCAGCTCGGCCGGGTCATCCCGCCCGACCTCGGCATCGTCTCCGACGCCAGGCTCGCCTTGAAGGCCATGCGCTCCGCCGCCGAGGATATGACCGAGGCGCGCGAGCCCGGTTCCTGGGTAGAGAGGGTCGACGAGCTCCGCTCGACCATGCGCAGGAAGATGGACTTCGACAACGTGCCGATCAAACCACAGCGCGTGTTCAAGGAGATAAACGAGTTCTTCGACGAGGACACCATCTTCGTAACGGCGATAGGGCTGTACCAGATCTGGTCGGGCCAGTTCCAGGAGACCTACAAGCCGCGCCACTACCTCTGCTGCGGTCAGGCGGGACCGCTCGGTTGGGAGGTTCCGGCTTGCATCGGGGCCAAGCTCGGCAAGCCGGACAACCTCGTCGTGGGGGTCGTCGGGGACTACACCTTCCAGTTCCTCGAGGAGGAGATAGCGGTCGCCGTCCAGTACCGGGTGCCCTACGTGCTCGTCATGGTGAACAACGCCTACGCGAGCCTGATCCGGCAACCCGAGGATAAGAATTACGACATGGACTTCGCGGTGAGCTTCGCCTACGAGGGACCAGACGGGAAGGGACCGAACGAAGGACCGGAAGGCCCGATGGGCGTGGACTTCGTCGCCCTTATGGAGGCCATGGGCGCCTTGGGCCGCCGGGTCACGAAGCCCGACGACATGAAGGAGGCGTTCCAGTGGGCCGTCGAGACCAGCCAGGAGAAGCGGGTCCCGGCGCTCGTCGAGGTCATCGTGGAGCGGAAGACGGACGCGTCGATGGGCGGCTCCATAGACGCCATAAACGAATTCGAGCCCGTCGAGGACAGCGCCCCCGAGCCCTCGGACTCGATCCCGCAGAGGGACTAGGAGGTTCGTAGGAAAGGAAGCGGCCAGACGATGGCGGAGGGGTCTGCCAACACCGATAGCAGGGCGCCCATAGCCCGTTCTTGCCTGACCACCATCTTCTCGAGGAGCATTCCATGAAAGCCCAAGACCTGCTGGAGCACCACGCACCGGCCTGGCATGAGGCAACCCGTCATCCATTCCTGGACGCCGTGCGCGACGGCACTCTATCCTGGGAGGCTTTCGCAACCTGGCTGACGCAGGACTACTTGTTCGCGCACGACGCCCTGATCTTTCAAGCTCGCCTGCTCGCCCGGGCTCCGCGCGCCGACCAGGTGGTGCTGGCCCGCGGTCTGGTCGCGATCGAGGCCGAGCTTGGCTGGTTCGAGGAGCAGGTGGAGCGGTGGGGTTTGGATCTCCGAGCACCGCGTCACCCGACCGGCGCGGCTTACCGCGAATTCCTGCTCAGGTTTCTCGAACACGAGCCTTACCCTGCCGCGATAACTGCCCTTTGGGCGCTGGAGCGCGCCTATCTGGAGGCGTGGAGAGGCGCTACCCCCAGCCACCCAGAGTACCGGGAGTTCGTGGAGCACTGGACGACGCCAGACTTCGCGGAGTACGTAGCCGAGCTCGAACAGGCCGCCGACAGAGCTCTGGAACCCGGCAGCGAAAGGGAACGGGTCGAAGCAGCGTTTCTTGATGTCGCCCGGCTGGAGCGGGATTTCTGGGAGATGGCCTTCTCAGGGGGGAAGCGTTGACCCTAGCCCACAGCATCGGGCGCGAGGGTATGGACGACTTCGCCGAGCTGCTGGCAAGGGTGCTAGAGGAGCTGAAGCTGCACGAAGGCTATGCTGCCCGCTGGAGCGTAGAACTCGGTAGGGTCGTTCCTGGAGAGGCAACGCTGTCCTACACCGACTGTTACGAATGAGCCTGGCGAAGATGCTGTGGGAGGAGAACGTGGACCTCGCCCGTGCGGCGCTCGCGCACCGCTTCGTGCGCGGCCTCAAAGACGGGACCTTGCCGCTTGATAGCTTCCAGGAGTACATCGGCCAGGACGCGTTCTTCCTCGAGGCCTTCGCCCGGGCCTACGCACTGGCTTTGGCCCACGCCCCTGACCGCGAGGATATGGGCGACTTCGCTGAGCTGTTGGCGGGGGTGCTGGAAGAGCTCGGACTGCACCAAAGCTACGCGGCCCGCTGGAAGGTGTACCTCGGAGGGGTGGTGCCCGGGGAAGCGACGCTGGCTTACACCGACTTCCTGCTTTCGACGTCAGCTTTGAGGAGCGTGGGGGAGACCTGCGCGGCCATGACCCCTTGCATGCGGCTATACGCCTTTTTGGGGCAATCCCTGGCGGAGGAGGGAATAGGCGAAGCGAACCCGTACGCAGAGTGGGTCGAGACCTACTCCGACCCCGAGTTCGAGGCACTAGCCGCCAAACTCGAAGGCTTGCTGGACCGCTACGCCTCCGACACCCCCGCCGTGCGGGCCGCCTACCGCCGGGCTATGGTCCTCGAGTTGGCGTTCTTCGAAGCCAACGCGGAAGGGACTACCGGATGAGCCCGAGCGCCGAAAGGATCTCGTGGCGTAGAGAAGGACCTGGCGAGAAGGAGGAGCCCGATGGGTAGCTGGAGCGCCGGCGCGTTTCTTTTCCTGGTGGCCGCCGCGTTCGCGGGGGCGGGGATCGCCTATTCCCGGGGTCGCATCGGCACCCTTGAGGATTACATCACCGCCCGGGGCACCGTGGGCGCTTTGACCGCCGCGGCGACGTTGGTGGCTTCTGGGATGGGGGCCTGGATCCTTTTCGGGCCAGCGGAGGCGGCCACTTGGGGCGGTCTACCGACCATCCTGGGGTACGCCCTGGGAGCGGCGGTCCCCCTGCTGGTCTTTATCCCTCTAGGCAACCGCCTCCGGCGGCTGATGCCGGAAGGGCATACGCTCACCGAGTACGTCTGGTACCGCTACGGGCGAGGTATGTACTTGTTCACCCTGTTCGTGATCATCCTCTATATGTTCGTCTTCCTGGCGGCGGAGATAACCGGCATGGCCTTCATCGCCAACCTGGTCGCCGGCATCCCCTTATGGGTTACGGCCCTGATCGTCACGGGGGCTACCTTGGCCTACACCGCTTACGGCGGGCTCAAAGCCTCCATCTTCACAGACGTGGTGCAGTTGACGTTGATTGTGCCCCTTCTCGCGTCTATCGTGGTCGTGGGATACTTAGCCTTGGGCGGGATCCAGCCTTCCGCTGCGGGTCTAGCCGAGAAGGCCCCTGATCTGACAGAATGGGGAAATCTCTCGGGCCTCGAAGGAGGTCTGACGTTCATCATCGCGATCCTGGCGGCGAACCTCTTTCACCAGGGCTACTGGCAGCGGGTCTACGCCGTCCGCGACCGAAGGGCCCTGCGCAGTGGGTTCCTAATCGCGGCTGCGGCGGTGGTGCCCATAGTCTTCGCGATGGGCCTCTTCGGGCTCGCCGCGGTCGGCCTGGACAAAGCGCAGACGCCTTCGGTGGCCTTCTTTAGTGTCCTGCTCGGGGTCCTGCCGCCGTGGCTCACGGTGGGGCTCGTGATCCTTGGCCTCGCCCTCGTGATGAGTAGTGCTGACACGCTCCTCAACGGCATCTCCAGCATCATCGCCGTGGATCTACACCGGGCGGTACCTGAAGTGCGGACCGGTTTCCTACTACGCGTTTCCCGATGGTCCACCGTGGTGCTGGCGATCCCGCTCTTGTTAATCGCCTCGCAAGGCTATAGCGTGCTCTACTTGTTCCTCATCGCGGACCTGGTGTGCGCGGCGGCGGTCTTCCCCGTCTTCTACGGGCTCTACAGCGAACGCTACACGGGACGGGCCGCCCTATCGGGCACGCTGGCCGGCCTGCTGGCCGGAGGGCTGCTCTTCCCAGACCCGGCCATGACCCGGGGCAGCTTGTTCTGGGCGTTCGTGGTGGCGGTCTTGGTCGCGGTGGTCGTCTCTTTGCTGCTGACGCCTCGGAGGAGCACGTTCGATCTGCGTTCTCTCGCAGGAGCCGCGCAGCATATCAGGGGTTAGAGGATAACTTGCCGGTGGAGCGATGCGACACATTCTACAAAGGAGGAGAGATGGCACGTTACTTGACTATACGGAGCGAAGAGGCCGACTTGAAGGGGGATCTGGGCGAAGGTCCCACGGCGGAGGAGATCTGGGAGCGCCTGCCGTTCGAAGGCCCGGCGAACTTTTGGGGGGACGAGGTCTACTTCGAGATCCCGGTCTCCGTCGAGCCGGAGGACGAGGCCCGGGAGACGGTGGAGGTAGGAGACGTGTGTTACTGGCCCCAGGGGGAGGCGCTCTGCATCTTCTTCGGCCCCACGCCGGCCAGCACCGACGAGAAGCCCAAGGCCGCGAGCCCCGTCACGGTCGTCGGCAGGATCTCCGAGGGACTGGACGACGTGGAGCGCATCGAGTCGGGCGAAACCCTCAGGGTCGAAGGCGTCGAAGAGTAAGGAAATTACCGTGGAAGATGATCTTAAGGAGATCCTCTCGGCCGGCCTCACGGCGGCGGACCCGAAGGAGGCCGTCCTGCGCTCGGTGCAGCTAGAGGAGGACGCCGTGATCTCCGGCGACGAGCGCTTCGAGGCCGAGAGGATCTTCGTGCTGGCGGCCGGCAAGGCGGCAGGCCCGATGGCCGGGGCCGCCGAAGAGCTTTTCGGCGACAGGATCGCCGGCGGCTTGGTCGTCACCAAAGACGACCATGAGGCAGCTCCCGGGCGACTGGAGACGATCTTCGCCGCGCATCCCGAGCCTGACGAGCGCGGCGTGGAGGCCGCCCGTCGGGCCGAGGAGCTCGTGGAGTCCCTGCAGGAAGGGGACCTGCTGCTCGCCCTCATCTCCGGCGGCGCCTCGGCGCTCTTGGCCGACCCGGCTTCGCCCCTAGAGCTCGAAGACCTGGAGCAGTTGACCGGGGAGCTCCTCCGCAGCGGAGCGGACATAGCGAAGATCAACGCCGTCCGCAAGCACGTCTCCACGCTCAAGGGCGGCGGCCTTGTGTGCCTGGCCGCCCCCGCGCGCACGCTCGCCCTCCTCCTCTCCGACGTAGTGGGCGACGACCCCTCCTCCATAGCCAGTGGCCTCACCGCCCCCGACCCGACCACCCTGGACGACGCGCAAAGCGTGCTGAGACGCTACGACATAGAACCGCCCGAAAACGTCTCCGCCTACCTAGAAGACGGCGCCGACGAGACACCGAAACCGGGCGACGATATCTTTGAGGGCGTCGCGAACGTCGTCTGCGGCGGCGGGCGACACGCGGCCGAGGCCGCCGTCCGGAAGGCCCGGGATCTTGGCTACGCGCCGCTCCTGCTCTCCACCACCGTCACCGGCGACGCTCAATGTGTAGCCTCCGTGTACGCAGCCGTGATCCGGGAGGTTTTGGAGACCGGCAACCCAGTCCCACCGCCCTGCGCCCTCGTCTCAGGCGGCGAGGCCACCGTGACCGTCCGCGGAGAAGGCACGGGCGGCCCCAACCAGGAGTTCGCCCTCGCCCTCGCCGCGGAGCTCGAAGGCGTCGAGGGCTGGGCAGCCTTCGCGGTCGACACCGACGGCAACGACGGCCCCACCGACGCCGCCGGGGGATCGGTGACCGGCGCGACGGCGGGCGCCATCCGTGAGAACGGCGTGGATCCCGAAGAGGCGCTGGCGAACAACGACGGGTACGCAGCCCTGAAGGTGGGAGGAGCGCTGCTCGTCACTGGGCCGACCGGTACCAACGTCAACGACCTCCGGGTGGCGCTCGTGACGGGCTCCGAAGGCGGCTTCGTGTAGAGCTACAGAGAAGGAGGAGACGATGGCAAACGTCGAACGCAAAGCGCATGTCGTACAGAGGTCGAGGGTCGAAAGGAGATGATGCGTATGGCTCAATGCGAGGTTTGCGGTAACGAATACGACAATGTCTTCGAGGTCGTAATGGCCGGCAGATCGCACGTATTCGACTGCTTCGAGTGTGCGATACACGCGCTTGCTCCCATTTGCTCCCGTTGTGGGACCAGGGTTATCGGACATGGGGTAGAAGCAGGCGGTGCGATCTACTGCTGCTCGCACTGCGCCCGAGAAGCGGGCGCGCCGGGGTGGCGGTAATACGTTAGAGAGAGCGCAGGCATCCGGCGACTCAGGAGGTTGGTGCTGATGGCGGAGATCGTTGCGATCCGCGGGCGGGAGATCCTGGATTCCCGGGGGAACCCGACGGTGGAGGTCGAGCTCGCGACGGTGAGCGGCTTCGTGGGGCGGGCGGCGTTCAACCTGCGGTGGAGGAGGGCGTAAACATGGAGCGTCGGACGAAGATAGTCGCCACTTTGGGCCCCGCAACCTCGACGGAGGAGACGATCCGGGACCTGATACGCTTCGGGGTAGACGTGACGCGCCTGAACTTCAGCCATGGCGAGCACGAACTCCACCTCAAGAACGCCCGCTGCGTGCGCGAGGCGGCAGAGTCTCTGGGGCGCAATGTGGCGGTGATGCAAGACATACAGGGGCCGAAGATAAGGACCGGCGAGGTCGTCGACGACACGGAGCTCGTGGAGAGGAACCAGGTCGTCATCGCGGCGGGAGACTTTCTGGGTGATGCGAACCGGCTCTCGACCTCCTACGAGCGGATCACCCAGGACGTCGAGCCCGGTCACCGGGTCCTCATAGACGACGGCCTTTTGGAGCTTGAAGTCGAGGAGGTCGAGAACGACGAGGTCGTCTGCGAGGTCGTAACCGGCGGCCAGATCTCCTCGCACAAGGGTTTGAACTTCCCGGACTCTTCGCTCTCCGTCGAGGTGCTCACGCCGAAGGACCTCGAGGATCTGCGCTTCGGGATAGAGGAGCTCGAGCCGGACTGGATCGCGGTCTCGTTCGTCCGTTCGGGGGAAGAGGTCAGGGAGATCAAGGAGCGCATAAGAGAGTTCGGCGGGAACAACATCTCGGTGATCTCCAAGATAGAGAAGCATGAGGCCATAGAGGACATCGAAAACATCTTGCGAGCCTCCGACGGCGTAATGGTAGCCCGCGGGGACCTGGCGGTCGAGCTCTCGGCCGAGAGGGTGCCGATAGAACAGAAGCGCATCGTGGCCTGCTGCCGTCGCTTAGGCAAACCGGTCATCGTCGCGACCCAGATGCTGGAATCCATGACCGAAAACCCGAGGCCCACCCGCGCCGAGGCCTCGGACGTGGCCAACGCCATCTTCGACCGGACCGACGCGGTGATGCTCTCCGGCGAGACCGCGGTCGGGCATTACCCATTGCAGAGCGTGAGGGAGATGGACCGGATCTGCCGGGCCGCCGAAGACGCCATAGATTACGGGCGGGACATTGTCGCCTCGACCGAGTGGGGACGGGGCGACCGCTACGACGCCCTGACGCACGCCGCCTGCGAGCTCGCTGAGGACCTCGACCTCGAGGCCATAATCACCTCGACCCAGAGCGGGCTCGCGTGCATCAGGGTCGCCAGGTTTAGGCCGCCGAACAGGATCCTGGCCGTAAGCCCCGAGGAGTCGACGGTCAGGATGCTCGCCATGGTCTGGGGGGTCACCGCCGTATGCGGCGAGCAGCGCGGCAACAGCGAGGAGCGCTATGACGAGGCGATAGAGGCCACTCAAGAGGCCGGGCTCATCGAAAAAGGAGATCGGGTCATCCTCACCGGCGGCTCGGTAGGCGCCACGCCGGGCTCAACGAACATGCTCAAGTTGCACACGATAGGCGAAGAAGAGTATCCTTTCCCGTGAGGAGCCTGTCCCTGCCGTTTGGGGGCACCGTCGGGAACGGCACCGGGAGATAAGGAGGAGTTTATGAGGAGCGCGATCAGGAACGAGGGAAGCTTCCCCGACGGGAAGGCGGCCCCCCAGCATCCCGAGGCCCAGGGACTGGAGGACAGGCTCCGCGAAAGCCTCGAAGGCGAGGTGCGCTTCGACCGCGGTAGCCGGGCGCTGTACGCGACGGATTACTCGATCTACCGGCAGGTCCCGATCGGGGTCGTCGTCCCGAAAAGCACCGACGACGTCGTGAAGACCGTCGCCGCCTGTCACAAGCACGGGGCGCCGATCCTCTCCCGCGGCTGCGGCACCAGCCCCAATGGCCAATGCTGTAACGTAGCCGTCGTTATGGACCATTCAAAATATTTGCGCGAGATCATCGAATTAGATCCTGAGAAAAAGATCGCGCGCGTCCAGCCGGGCGTCATCTGCGACCAGCTGCGCGATGCCGCCGAAGAGTACGACCTGACCTTCGGGCCCGACCCCGCCACCCACGCCTTCTGCACCTTGGGCGGCATGATCGGCAACAACTCCTGCGGCAACCACTCGGTGATGGCGGGCCAGACCGCGGCCAATATCGAGGAGATGGACGTACTGCTCTACGACGGCACCCGGATGCGCGTAGGCCCGACCAGCGACGAGGAACTCGAACATATCATAGGAGAGGGCGGCCGGCGCGGTGAAATCTACCGGAAGCTCCGCGACCTGCGCGACAAGTACGCCGACCTGATCCGGGAGCGTTACCCTCAGATTCCGCGCCGCTGCTCGGGCTACAACCTGGACCAGCTCTTGCCGGAGAGCGGCTTTAACGTAGCGCGCGCCTTGGTCGGCACGGAGAGCACCTGCGTCACCGTCCTGGAGGCGACCACACGGCTCGTCGATAGCCCCCAGTTCCGCAGGACGGTCGTGTTCGGCTACGAGGACCGCTTCGACGCCGGCGACCACGTCAAAGAAATCATGAAACACGGCCCCATTGCGCTGGAGGGCTTCGACTACACGCTGACCGACAACATGGAGACGAGGTTCGCCCTCGCCACCGACCGGGATGCGCTCCCCGAAGGCCGCGCCTGGCTCCTCGTCGAGTTCGGCGGCGACTCCGACGAGGAGGTCACGGAGCAGGCCCGCTCGACGAAGGAGGCCCTGGAGTCGGACGGGAAGCCCGTAAGCGTCAAGCTCTGCGACCCCGGTGAGGAGCAATCGGTCTGGGCCGTTCGCGACGCCGGGGTAGACTTCAGCAATGTGCCTGGGGCGATGGAGACCGAGGGGACCTGGGAGGATTCCGCCGTCCCCCCGGAGGTGCTCGGCGACTACCTGCGCGACCTGGAGGCGCTCCTCGACAGGTACGGCTACTTCTGCGTCTACTACGGGCACTTCGGCCAGGGTTGCGTTCACACCCGCATCACCTTCGACCTCAAGACCGCCGAGGGCCTCAAGAACTTCCGCTCGTTCCTCTTCGAGGCGGCGGAGCTGGTCGTCAGCTACGGTGGCTCCATCGCCGGCGAGTACGGCGAGGGCCAGCGGGCGGAGCTCTTGCCCGTAATGTACGGCGAAGAGCTCGTGGAGGCCTTCCGCGAGTTCAAGGCCATCTGGGACCCGGACGGCAAGATGAACCCGGGCAAGGTCGTGGACCCGTACCCGCTGGACACGAACCTGCGCACCGGCGTCGACTACAACCCCCCGCAGCTCGAGACGCACTTCAAGTTTCCCGAGGACCGGCACAGCTTCGCCGTAGCGACCGAGCGGTGCTTCGGGATCGGGCGTTGCCGCAAAGACAGCGGCACGATGTGCCCGAGCTACATGGTCACCAAAGAGGAGAAGCACACCACGCGCGGGCGGGCCAACATGCTCTTCGAGATGCTCCAGGGCGAGGCCATAACCGACGGCTGGCGCGACGAGCACGTCAAGGAGTCCCTGGACCTGTGCCTCGCGTGCAAGGGCTGCAAGGGCGAGTGCCCGGTGCAGACCGACATCGCCACCTATAAGGCCGAGTTCCTCTCCCACTACTACGAGGGCCGCTTGAGGCCCGTCAACGCCTACGCTTTAGGCCTGATCCACTGGTGGGCCCGTCTCGCCTCGCGCATGCCGGGCCTGACCAACTTCTTCACCCAAACGCCCCTCTTGCGCGACGCGATGAAGGCGGCGGCCGACATAGCCCCCGAGCGTTCGATACCGGCCTTCGCCAAGGAGACGTTCAAGCAGTGGTTCCGCGAGCGGGGCCCACGCAACCAGTACAAGCCGCCCGTGATCCTGTGGCCCGACACCTTCAACAACCACTTCCACCCGGAGACCGCCAAAGCCGCCGTCGAGGTCCTCGAAGACGCGGGCTTCAGGGTCGAGGTGCCCCAGCAGCCCTTGTGCTGCGGCCGTCCGCTCTACGACTTCGGTATGCTGGATCTCGCCAAGCGCCAGCTCCGGCAAATACTCGACGCTCTGGCGCCCCAGATCCGCGAAGGCGTACCGATAGTGGGCCTCGAACCGAGCTGCGTGGCTGTCTTCCGTGACGAGATGGCGAACCTCCTCCCCAACGAGGAGAACTCGAGGCGCCTGCGCGGCCAGGTCTTCACCCTCAGCGAGTTCCTCGAAAGAGAGGACTACCAGCCCCCGAAGCTCGAGCGCAAAGCGGTCGTGCACGGCCACTGCCACCACAAGGCCATCATGGGCATGGGCGACGAGGAGAAAGTGCTAGAAAAGCTCGGCCTCGACTACGAGCTGCTCGACTCCGGTTGCTGTGGGATGGCGGGTTCCTGGGGCTACGAGAAGGGAGAGCACTATGACGTCTCCATAAAGGTCGGAGAAAGGGTTCTGCTCCCGGCCGTGCGAAGCGCCGATAAGGACGCCCTGATCCTCACTGATGGCTTCTCCTGCCGCTCGCAGATAAAAGAGACAACCGACCGCCGCGCGCTGCATCTGGCGCAGGTACTACAGATGGCCCTGCACAACGGCGGCGGACCGTCGGGAGACTACCCCGAGTCGGAGTACTCTGAGGAGAACCCGTCACGCCCCAACCCGCGAAGCGCGGCGCTGCTGGGGGCCGCACTGGCCGGCGGCGTCCTAACGTGGAAGCTGATGAGAAAGGCAACCCAGTAGAACAACGTCCGGTGCGTACGGCAAGGTTACGGCGGGTCGTCGGAGTCCGCGAAGAGAGCGACGGCCTGATGGCCTCACGGCGAATACCGACTGCGACGACGGTCCCACCGACGTGGCGAGCGGGCTGGCCACGGGCGCGACGGTGAGCGCCATCCGCGAGAACGGCGTGGATCACGAAGAGACGCTGGCGAACAACGACGCGTACGCGATCCTGAAGGCGGGAGGAGCACTGCTCGTCACCGGGCCACCGCCACAACGTCAACGACCTTCGGATGGCGCTCGTGTCCAGGGGCTCGAGAAGGTGAGCGAGACTCGAACGCGGTGCGTCTGGGTAACGGGCATGAGCCCGTCCTCGATGGGGCCAAAGAACGTCCGGGAATGGTCGCCGGCGCATAAGAAAAGGATTGAAAGCTACCTCCGCGTAGGAAAAGCCAGGTAAGACCGTCGATCGACCTGCGTCTTCCTTCGAGCCCGATACGCTCGCCCGTGTTTTCGACGAGCTCTTCAAAACCCCAGGATAATCCGCATGGCCAGCACGGTACGTACAAGTGATTAGATACGAGCCGGAGGGAAAAGGATCATGCTCAAACCCGAAACGAACAACGTAGCCAGAAGGAGAGCCGTACCGGCCATCCTCGACCTCGCCTGTCTTTGCCCCGCCGGCGCAAGCCTCTCACGAGCACGCCGGGCCGTCAAGCTGTTTTTTGTATCGTGAAAGACAAGGTTGCGGGTAGCACGTATCCGGTAACATAATGAGGTTGGGCGACGGCTGCCAGGCAAGAAAGGGGAATATTCGGATGGCCGAGATGAACGTTATGGACGCGGTGGTGAAGGTGATGGAGGACGAAGGCGTGGAGGTGGCCTTTGGGGTGCCGGGGGCGGCCATCCTGCCGCTGTACCAGACCCTCAACAAATCCGAGCAGATAAAGCACTACTCCGTCCGGCACGAGGAGGGCGGGACGCACGCGGCGGATGGGTACGCCCGCGTTACCGGTAAGGTCGGGATCAACATAGGCACCTCGGGACCAGCAGGGACGAACATGATCACGGGCCTCTACACTTGCATGGCCGACTCGATCCCGATGATCTGTATCACGGGGCAGGCCCCTACGGACGTGCTGCACAAAGAGGCCTTCCAATCGGTGGACATCGTGGAGATCGCCAAGCCGGTCACCAAGTGGGCGGTGCAGGTCAAGGAGCCAGCCCAGTTAGTGTGGACCTTTAGGGAAGCGTTCCGCGTCGCCCAGGAAAGCCGGCCCGGCCCGGTCCTCATAGACCTCCCGCTCGACGTGCAGACCAGCGGGCTGGAGGTGGACTTCGATCCGATGCGCGGCGGTCCGTTGGGGCGCTTCGCGAAGCCCACGCCGAGGCCAAACGCCATAAGGCAGGCCGTAGAGATGATCCTGGAGGCCGAGAGACCCGTGCTTATGCCCGGCGGCGGCGTGATACAGGCCGAGGCCTCCGAAGAGCTCGTGGAGCTCGCCGAGTACCTGCAGGTCCCGGTGAGCCCGACGTACATGAGCAAGGGCATCATCAACGAGGATCACCCACTCTACATGGGCATAGTCGGCCTCCAGACCAGCCAGCGCTACGCCAACCAGCTCTTTTTGGAGAGCGACCTGGTGGTGGGGATCGGCAACCGCTGGGCCGAGCGGCACACCGGCGACCTCGATATCTACCGCGGCGATAGGAAGTTCGTCCACGTGGACATAGACCCGCGCCAGATAGGCCGCGTCTTCCCCCCCGACCTCGCGGTGGTCTCCGACGCCGGGCTCGCTCTCGAGGCCATGCGGGACACCGCCCGCGACATGACCCCGGCGCGCGAGCCTGATGAGTGGGTGGAGCGGGTGGACGAGCTGCGCTCGACGCTCCTGAGGAAGACGGACTTTGACGACGTGCCGATCAAGCCACAGCGGACCTTCAAAGAGATGAACGAGTTCTTCGACGAGGACGCGATCGTGGTGACGGCAATCGGTCTCTACCAGATCATGAGCGGACAGTTCCAGAAGACGTACAAGCCACGGCACTACCTCTGCTGCGGGCAGGCGGGTCCGCTCGGATGGGAGGTCCCGGCGTGCATCGGCGTCAAGCTCGGCAGGCCCGAGAACCTCGTCGTGGGCGTGGTAGGCGACTACTCGTTTCAATTCCTGATGGAGGAGATAGCCGTCGCCGTCCAGTACAGGGTGCCCTACGTGCTGGTCATGCTGAACAACGCCTACATGGGCCTCATCCGCCAGGGCGAGCTGAAGTACGAGATGAACTACGCGGTGGACATCGGCTATGAGGGGCCGAACGGCGAGTACGGCATAGACAACGTGATGGTCATGGAGGCGATGGGCGCCCTAGGACGCCGGGTCGAGAGGCCCGAGGAGATAAAAGGGGCCCTGGAGTGGGCCGTCCGGGCGAGCGAGGAGCGGCGGGTGCCGGCGCTTGTCGAGATCCTCTGCGAGCGGGAGACCAACGCCGCGATGGGCCTCTCCATCGACAAGATCAACGAGTTCGAGCCCATCCTCGACGGAACCAGGGAGATGGAGGGACAGGTCGTCGGCGGCGTCCCGGACAGGGACTAGGAGGGACGAATTCGGCGCGTTGCCTTACGATACGGGGCGAGTAGGATCCTCCCGGCCGGTCTCGCCGCCGACCCACAAGCGACTCGGATCTCAAAACCCGGAGCAGTAGCGGGAAGAGATGGAAGCCAGGAAAGAGGTGCCCGGCGGTTCGGAGGAAGAGCATCTGGAAACCGGCCGGGCAGGGGGAGAACAGGAAGAGAAGGACCAGGTAGGCGGACAAACGTCCGGCGAGGCCCGAGAGAAGGGTCTTTTGGATAAGATCATAGACAAGCTTACGGGCCAGTGACACCGGCGTACTAGCACAGCGGATTAGCAGGAGGGCCGGATCGCCGACAGGTCCCGCCCTCCTGCCGTCCGGCCCGCGAGCGTGGCTCGACCGCCGCGTCCCCTCAGCCGACTTGATCGCCACCCCGCGTAAACCTTGCCTCCCCGGGGAATATAGTTGTGTCGCCCCCGCGAAAGTGGCATTTCGTTGTGTGGCCGCCCGGCTGACGACGGGATGTAAGGGATAGTAGAGGGGAAGGCGAGCCGGAGTTGCGCCGGGACGTTCTACGGTTTAGAGGCTGCGCGGATAGGTCATGGTCGGCGGGGAGGTCGGCTTTCCCAACGGTAGCGCATCCAGCCTTCTCGGATGAGACGCCTCACGATGATTACCACGTCCGAGAACCCCACCCAGAAATCGATCACCCGTCCCTCACGCTCCGTACACCACACCAGCTTCTTATGGGCGTTGTGCCAAGAATTGGTCCTTTCCACCACCCAACGTTGTTGCCCGGCCTGTAGAGGTGCTGGCTGGCCGCCCTTCTTGGCTATCTCGGCGTTCAGCCCACGGTCCTTTAGACGCTCGCGGGTGACAAATGAATCGTAGCCGCGGTCCAGATGGACACTCGCCCCTTCGGGCAGCCCTCCAACCGACGCGCTAGCGTGCTCCAGGGTGGGGACCAACAAAGGCGAGTAGTCGTGGCGGTTGGCCCCAGCGCTGACGCCTCCTATGGGGATGCCCCGTCCGTCCGTCCACCGCCGTCGAGCGTTTGGTGCCCTGCTTTCCCCTATCCACCGGGCTTTTCCCTGCCTTCTCACCACCGCAAGGGGCCTTTGGGATGCAGCCGTCCACGGCCACGTCGGCCAATTCGAGGCCGATGAATCGGTCGTAGGCTTCGAGTGCTATTCCCCGCAACGTCTCGATCACCCCGCAGGCTATCCACTCGTCACGTCGATCCCGAAGCGTGGTAGCCGAACACTCCTCGTCGGCGATCCTCCGGTAGGCGCAGCCGAACACCAGGATCTGAACCAGCTTCTCGAAGACCACTCGGTCGGGTATGCGCAAGCGGTGACAGCCCAACGGGTGATGCACCTCTCTTTGGGGCAGCAGGGCTTTGAACTGTTCCCAAATGGGCTTGATGATGTATGGTGGGAGTGCGGGCACGCGTATGCTCCTTGTCGTTCGGGAAGCTTGATAACTCCCCGACTGATCGAGAATCCCGTGCCCGCTTTCCACATAGACGCATCGCATCGCGTCCCTATCCGCGCAGCCTCTAAGCCCGAGCCACGGGCGACGAAAGGTATACCCTCTTCGTAACAGACCCTGACGATCCGCTGCACGTGCTCGGCGGTCTCCGGCAGGACCACGAGGTCCGGGATGACCCGGTGGTTCATCAGGCCGTCGCACTCGTAAGATCGGAGTTGCTCGCGCTCGTGGACCACCCCTCCGTCCCGAGTATCGACTCCATGGTCCGTATGAGTTGCTCGCGCTCCATGCGTCTGCCCCTTTTCTGATGCGTCCTCGGAGGTCCAGGTCTCCCTTTACCTGCCTGTTTTGCGTTGTATCCCGACGAAGGTGGGCATCGCCAATGGTACCCGCCACCCCTATTCAAGATCCTTGCGGCGCAATTCTATCTTAAAGCCAGGATAGAGGTTAAATTAGTGCTTCTATCGTCTCTGTAAGCTCTCACCCCGAAGCTCCTTCCGAAACCGGAACGCTTGATCGAGCCAAGGAGGAGTGATCCTGGGCTGGCGCGGAAAGTACAACGTCGGATCGAAGCTGGAACGGCTGCTGTGGAGGAAACATCTGTCTTGTACCCATACTCCGCGAACGGCATACCCTTCCCGCTCGCGCTCAGAGGACGTCGTCGCAGCTATAGAACTCGGCCGACCGCTCGCCGCTCAGAATGTTGGGCCTACTGTACACCCATAGGACTGGCTCTGAGTATCCTGCCTGGACGAGCCGGAGTTCTTCCTCGCTCCCCGCCTCGCACCACCCTCTGGCGAACACGTTTTTGAAGACGCGCTCCTCCGGGTAGGCTGGCGCGTTCAACTCCTGTTCGGAAAGGTTTCCGATCCCGGTCGTCTGCCACTCAGAGCCGTCCCACTCCAGGATGTATGCCCGCTTGCTGGCGCCAGAGTACAGGCTCGAGGAGAGGTAGGAGTCCCACAGCCCGAAGAAGTTGAAGAGTGGCATGAAGGCGAACAGGACGAGCACCGCCGCCCGAAGGACAGAGCCGGGCGAGAGGTTTCGGCCGGGGTCCAGGATCGTCGAAGGCGAAGGCTCGTCCGGTGCTCCCCAGAACAGGATCACGACGAAGGCCGACATCGCGAAGTTCCAGGGCCAGACGACCGTGTTGTAGGCGCTGCCCAAAGGCCCCACGCAGAGCATGATGAACGCGTGCATGAGGAGGGCGCCGACCACCGCCGGCTTCCGGAAGCGGCGCGTCAGGAGCCCCAGCCCGATCGCCGCCTCGACCACGGGCACGGCGTAGGCCCCCGAGAGCAGCGCGGAGCCCGCCCAGTCCGGCAACCGCGAGGTCAGAGGCTCGACGAGCCACGGGTAGGTGATCTCGAAGAAGCTCGTGTTGGCCTTTTGGAGGCCGCTCCAGAAGTAGGTGGCGATCACGATCAGGCGGCAAGTGTTCAATGTGTCCGAGGCGCCGATACGGCCCCACCCATACAAACAGAAGGCAGCGAGCATGAAGGAGTACTGGTAGAACCACGGCTGGGACCTGGACTCATCCTCCAGTACAAAGAACGCCGCCAGGGCCAGCGCACCGGCGGCGAGCCACCCCATCGTGCGCCCCCGCGCGACCCCTACGCCGGCGACGAGCGCGACTAAGAAGCCGAAGAGCGCATAGTCCGCCGGGTACGGCAGGGGTGGGATCGCGTCCCAGAGGGGCGTCAGCGGGTAAGGTCGCGTCGACACCCAGAGGTTCGGGGAGAGGAGCAAGCCCGCGACCAGACCGGCCGCGAGCGTGAGCCGCAACGGGGCGAGACGGTTCTCCGGCCCCTTGCGCGGCGTAGTCTCCCGCCCCGTCCTGTACCGTCCCGCGAATGTCCTTGCGGAGTCTCGTACCTTGTCCAGAAAGGTGGCGATCAACTCACGCTCTCCTCCAAAACCCCTCGATAGCAAACCACGGACGTATCCTACTGTCAGAGAGGAGGGCCGGCTACCCGCCGCCCCGGTATCGCCTTCGTGGAGATCACGCGCCGCACCAGCTGCCGTTTACCGTCTCCGCCATAGAGGTACCTTAGTCGGGGACCGGGTACGCAATCCGCCCATTGCCACCCGGCGTATATAGGGTAGACGGTATACCCGGAGAGTACAGTCGAAGGAGGAGGATGGAATGAGAACGCTCAGTCTCTCGCCGCTGTCCCGGCTAGCGAGCCTGGCCCCGCTAGCCGTACGGATAATAGTCGGCATAATCATGTTCGCGCACGGGTTGCAGAAGCTAACCGAGGTGGGACCGGGGAACTTCGGCGGACAGGTTCTCGCGGGGCTCGGGGTTCCTCTGCCGGTGTTTATGGGCTACGTGGTGACTCTAGTGGAGTTGGTCGGCGGCCTCCTGCTCATCGTCGGGTTTCTATCGCGGCTCGCCGCCCTTCTGCTCACGATCGACCTGGTCATCGCGATTTTGCTCGTCAAAGTCAACGTCGGGTTCATCTCCGGGAGCAGCGGTACGGGCGCGGAGTTGGACCTTGCCCTGATCGCGGGGTTCCTCGTGATCCTCTTCGCGGGTCCGGGGAGGCTATCGGTCGACCACGCTCTGGGCCTCGAGCCGGACGTCGTGGCGGAAGACCCATCGTCCCGCAGAGGCCGCCGGACGAGGACCACCTAGAATCGGAGAGTCAGGAGGAGGTAGCCGCCATTTTTTTGGCAGCTACCTCTCCCCGTATTGCCTGTTGCCGAAGAGCGTCTCGCGGGTCTTCTGGTCCATCCCTTCGAGCGGCCGGCGTAGCTCCTCACCGACCTCCAGCGCCTTCTGGACGGCGGGACGCGCACCCACGTCCTCGTACCAGCGCTTCAGGTTCGGGAAGTCCTCCATCTTCTGTCCCTGCGCCTCGTGCGAGACCGTCCAGGGGTAGATCGCCATGTCGGCGATGGAGTACTCGCCGGCGAAGTACTCTACCTCGGAGAGTCGCTTGTCCATGACCCTGTAGAGACGGGCGGTCTCGTTCGTGTAGCGGTCTACGGCGTAGGGGATCTCTTCGGGCGCGTACCGGCGGAAGTGGTGCGCCTGTCCGAACATCGGCCCAACCGAACCCATCTGGAACATGAGCCACTGCAACACCACGTATCTTTCGCGCGGGGGAGTCGGGTAGAACCTGCCCACCTTCTCGGCCAGGTAGATCAAGATAGCGCCCGACTCGAACAAGGAGATCGGCGCCCCGTCGGGCCCGTCGTGGTCGACGATTGCGGGCATCTTGTTGTTCGGGCTGATCTTCAAAAACTCGGGCTCGAACTGGTCGCCGGCGGTAATATCGACCGGCGTCACGTCGTACAGGAGCCCCGCCTCCTCCAGAAAGATGGTCACCTTCCAGCCGTTCGGGGTCGGCCAGTAGTAGAGGTCTATCGGTTGCGCCATCGGCCGCGGCTCCTTGTGGTTCGCTCTCTTCGAACCGGATTCTACAGGGTTACCGCGAATAGTCCGCGCCGTCCCGTCGATGCGCCCGATGCCAGTCAGAGGTAGGATTCCCCACAGGAGAAAGGCCCGCCGGGTAAGCGGGAGGACGGAGGGCGTCTCGCGCCCGAAGAGAACAGGCCAACCGGGGGAGATCAACCGCTGACGAAAAACGGCGCCTACTCGAAAGCATCGAAAACGTTCGCGTTGAACTTTATCCCTCTTGTCCGGTACGCTACTCGTGGCCATCCCACTAGCCAACACAACCGCCGAGCCGTCCAGCGGCTTTTCGTATCGTGAAACAGATGGGTTGCGTGCCGCAAGTATCCACTGTTAAAGTATCGTTAACCATCGGGTGAGGGGTACGTGTAGTTGGGGAGCTTTACGGGGAGGTTCTGCTGATGCCGACGTTCGAACAGGTCTACACGCCGGTCGCGGACAGTTTGGTGCTGTCGACGCTGGTGGCGGCCATTCCCATATTGGTGCTATTCGTGTTGCTGGCGGGTTTTCGGGTGGCGGCGCAGTGGGCGTCGCTGGCATCTTTGGCTTTGGCGCTCATCATTGCGGTGGCCGTGTACGGTATGCCGGTGGGCCTGGCCTTGAACTCGACGCTCGCGGGGATAGCGTTCGGGCTCTTCCCCATAGTCTGGATCGTCATCAACGCCATTTTTATCTACAACGTCATCGTCGATAGCGGCTATTTCGATACCGTACGGAACTCTCTAGCGAGCTTGAGCAACGACCGGCGCATTCAGGTCGTGCTCATCGCCTTTGTCCTGGGGGCGCTGTTAGAGGCGACGGCGGGCTTCGGGACCCCCGTCGCCATAACCGCCGCCATCATGGCAGGTTTGGGTTTCCAGGCGATGTATGCGGCGGCTCTGGCGCTCTTAGCGAACACGGCTCCGGTCGCGTTCGGGGGTTTCGGTATCCCCATAATCACCGGGGCTTCCGTGGCTCAACTGGACACTTTAGAGCTCTCGCAGATGGTGGGGCGCCAGACGCCACTCCTCGCGCTCATTATCCCGGGCTTTCTGGTCGTGGTGATGTCCGGGTGGCGCAGGATGCTCGAGGTGTGGCCGGTCGTCGTCGTTAGCGGCGTGTCGTTCGCCGGCACGCAGTTTTTGGTCTCCAACCTCCTCGGGCCGGAGTTGGCGGACCTTCTGGCATCGATCGTCGCGGTGGTGGCGGTCGTGGCCCTGCTCGCCTTCTGGAGCCCGCGCGAGGAATGGCACTTCTCCGACGAGCCCGCGGCGGAGGAGAGAGAGTCGTACGAGCGTCCCCCCTTTGGGGCGACGCTCCTCGCCTGGTCGCCGTTCATCATCATAGTGGTGATATTCCTCCTCTCCCAGGTAGAGCCCATGAAAAGCACCATAAGGGGCATAGAGTCCGCGATCAACTTCCCCGCCGCCGAGGTAAACGAACAGGGCAAGATAGCCGTGGGCTGGCCGGGACTGGACGGGCAGGTCACCCGCCAGCCTCCGGCGGTGGACGCGGCGGCGCCCTACCCCGCCAAATACCAGACCGACTGGCTCTCGGCGGCCGGAACCCTCATCCTCATCGCGGACATCATCTCGCTCGCCGTGCTGCGGGTCGGGCCTGGTAGGGCTTTGAGGATCTACGGGCAGACGCTGAACCAGCTCAAGTGGGCCATTCTGACGATAGCCGCCATCCTGGGTCTGGCCTTTCTGTTCAACTACTCGGGCATGACCTACACGTTGGGCCTGGCGTTCGCCGCCACCGGCATTCTCTTCCCGTTCTTCGCCTCGTTCATCGGGTGGCTCGGGGTGGCGCTCACGGGCTCGGACACCTCGTCCAACGCCCTCTTCGCCAACCTGCAGAAGACGACGGCGAACCAGCTGGGCTTGAGTCCGGTCCTGGCTGTGGGAGCCAACTCCTCGGGCGGCGTGCTGGGGAAGATGATCAGCCCGCAGAACCTCGCCGTCGGCACGAGCTCAACGGGCCTGCAGGGCAGGGAGGGCGACCTCTTCCGGCTGGTGTTGCCGTGGTCCATCAGTCTCACGGTAGTGATGGCGATCATAGTCACTCTCCAGGCCTACGTGCTCCCCTGGATGGTACCCGGAGGCTAGCCAACAACGTCCCCAGTCAACACCGGGCACTGGGCGAGGGAAACGGCCCAGTGCCCTTATCTCTGCCCGTACCACCCCTCCCGGCTACCGTAGCCATGTCCCGAGTTGTGCCGGTGACGTCCCGGGTTTAATCTGCTTTCGCGGTTTGATCCGCACCGGCGATAGGTCAGGGGCAGCACGGAGCCCGCGAGGGAGAGGAGACGGATCGGGACCCTGTTCGAGACGTTCACGCAGAACTACACGCCTCTAGGGAACGAGTACGTCTCGGCGATCTTCGCCGCCATACCCGTACTGGTGTTGCTCTTGATGCTCGGCGTCTTCAGGACGTCCGCCCACTGGGCCGCGCTCGGGGGGCTCGTCGCATCCCTCCTCGTCGCCGTGCTGTTCTACGGGATGCCGGCGGGGCTCGCGCTCTCGGCCGGGTTGAACGGGGCGATTTTCGGGCTGTGGCCCATAGTCTGGATCGTTATAAACGCCCTCTTCCTGCACAACCTGACCGTCGAGACCGGACGCTTCGACATCGTGCGCGAGTCTCTGGCCTCGCTCACGACCGACCGGAGGATACAGGCGCTTATCATCGCGTTCGCCTTCGGCGCCCTTCTGGAGGGCATCGCCGGGTTCGGGGCGCCGGTGGCGATAACCGCGGCGATCATGGCATCTTTGGGCTTCAATCCACTCTACGCGGCCTCCATAGCCCTACTCGCGAACACCGCGCCGGTGGCGTTCGGGTCTTTAGGCGTGCCCGTCACTACTTTGGGCGGGCTCGTGGCGCCCATCGTCGGCAACGACGACACGGGCGCGGTCACCAACGCGCTCTCGGCGATGATCGGCAGACAGCTGCCGCTCTTCTCGATCATCATCCCTGGATTCATGATCTTCGTGATGGCCGGCTGGCGCGGGATGACGCAGGTCATGCCCGCCGTGCTGACGGCCGGCATCTCCTTCGCCGTCACCCAGTTCATCACGGCGAACTTCCTCGGCCCGATCCTGGTGGACGTTCTCTCCGCCCTCGTCTGCCTGGCCGCCCTCGTGGGTCTCTTGCGGATCTGGCAGCCCCGGACGGCCTGGCGCTTCGAGGACGAGCCGGAGGAAGAGGGCGAGAGTCGTGAGGCTCCGGCCGGAGGACGCCCCGCCACCGGTCCGGCGAGCGGCTTCGCCGCGGGCGGCGCCTCTTTCGGCGGCGGTGGCTCCAGCTTCCAGGCCTTCCTGCCGTACATCATCCTGGTCGTGGTCGTCATCATCGCCAAGATAGGCACCATCTCCAAGAGCATCCCGGACTGGCTAAACGTGACGGCCCTCCTGCAGAAGGCGACCATCCCGATAGAGTGGCCCGGCCTGCACAACCTGGTCATCCGGGTCTCCCCCATCGTCCCCTCGGAGACGCCGTACCCAGCGGTGTACAGCTGGGACATCCTCAACGCAGCGGGCACCGTGGTGCTCTTCGCGGCCATCCTCGCCGGGTTCGTCATGGGCGCGAGCCCCGGCACCCAGTTGAGGGTCTACGGGAGGACGCTCAGGCAGCTGGCGCTCGCGATCCTGACCATAGCCATGATCCTGGCGCTCGCCTACGTCATGAACTACTCGGGGGCGACCTCGACTCTGGGGCTGGCATTTGCCGGTACGAGACTGCTCTTCCCGTTCTTCTCGGCGTTTATCGGGTGGCTCGGCGTGGTGCTCTCGGGCTCGGACACCTCCTCGAACAGCCTCTTCGGGCCGATGCAAACCATCACCGCCCAGCAGCTCGGTGTCGAGCCGGCGCTGGCGGGAGCGACGAACTCTAGCGGCGGGGTGATGGGGAAGATGATCTCCCCGCAAAATCTGACCGTCGGCGCGTCCGCCATCGGTCAGGTCGGACGCGAGCCGGACATCTTCCGCATGACGCTGAAGTGGTCGCTCATCCTGACGGTCGCGATGGGCATCCTCGCCATGATCCAGGCGTACGTCCTACCTTTCATCATCCCGCCCCTGGGCGGTGGATAGAGAGGAGCGGGCTTCGCCGCTCCTCTCCGCGTTTTCGCGGCGCGCGGTTCCGGTAGTTACGATCGGGCGGAGCGCCCGAGCGAGAACGTGAGGGTTTTTCGCACCGCGATGGTGAAGGCCGTGGTCGCGATCGCAGCCCAAGTCGGGTTCAGCGCGAGGTTGAGGATGGTCGCCCCGACGAAGTAGTCGAGGCCGAGGGCAGCATTCTCCCCTATCCGACGGGCGACGCGGGCGGGCCCTCCCGGTCCGCGCGCTACGCGGAGGGCGCGCGCGATCCCGAAGACGATGACGAAGCTCCCCACGAAGAGCAAGAGGATCCGCGCCGTGCCCAGCGCGGCCTGGTACACCTCCATCGTAGCCTCTAGCCGCCCGCAGCCTCGCGCTCGGCGTCGCGCTCGGGGCGGGGGGCCTCCTGCTGGCGCTCGCGCTCGAGCTCCTGGGAGAGGAAGTAGTTGAGCCCCGTCCGGATCGCCGCTATCGCCCCCAAGAGGAGCACCTCGTCGAGGGTCGGGGCAACGGCGGTGGAGAGGATGTCGGCCCCGAGCTGGAACTCCAGCCCCAGCGCCAGATAGCGACCGAGGTATAGCCGTATTTGGTTGTTGGTGTAATCCCTTACGCCGACCAGGGTGAGGACGTACCGGTAGGTCGTCGCAAGAGCACCGAACCCTACCACGGCCGCCCCTATCGCCTCGATCGTTAGCCGCAGGTAGCCGACCGCTATGACTAGAAGCTCTTCCATGATGCGTAATCTACACTTTGCGCGTTTCGTGTGCGGGGGCAGGGAGAGCGCGGCGTGCTCGGCGACGAGGCAGCTCTTTATGGACCGCACTCTCGAAGGGACTCTGCGCCGACGTCCTGGGGGGCTTGGGGTCTTCTACTCCAGCCCGCTGAGGACGAAGGCCACCAGGAGGCCGGTCGTGGTAACCACACCCACCACGGAACCGCTATCCTCGTAGGCCTCGGGCATCATGGTGCTCGCCAGCATGGTCAAGATAGCGTCCGCGGCGAAAGATCGGATCGCAGCGATCAAATCCCCCGACGCCCAGGCCGCGAACCGACTACGCGCGCTACTCGTGATCCCGCGCGAGAGCCTCGCCCGCCTCCTCCGGAGGAGAGCCGAAATCCCGCGTCACGTAGTCTGGAATAGCCGCTTGCCCGAACGGTCTTGCCAGAGAGCTGCAAATCCTTGCCGAGCACGTCCACCATGAGATCCTTTCCCCCGCAGTACACGAAAAAGCCTTTGCTCCGCAGCCGGAGCAGTGATTTTCAGGCAGTAAGGGCCGGGGGCCTTCGGGGCTCCGGCCGCTCGGTTTTACCAGCGCCGCTCCGGGTAACCTCTACGGATCCAAGTTTCGCCTACGCGCCAATGAACACGAGGGGCGAGGGGTTGGTCGTCATGCCCGGCGCCTGATCCCCGCCAACACTGTCGAATTTCAGGTCGTTCGCTTCTGGAGGAAACCTTTTCAGTTTTGTAAGGAACTGGCAAGGGTTTCTTAAGATCCGTCGCGCAAAATGATGACAGAAGAAGGCCGACCGGAAGCGGTCCTGCCGAGCCACCGCTTTTGAAACGGGGTGAACAGGGGTCTCAATCTAGTAACGCCATGCAACGCCAACGATTCCGGCAGCTACGCGGCGCGACGGGATCACGAACCGCTCCTCGTCACGCTTCCCTCGCGCCGGCGATCCACCGGCCGGCTGTCGTTGAAGTAAGCCGCTAGGACCGTTGGGTCCCGAGCTAAGCGACGTGTAAGGAGGCGCGACCTTGTAAGGCGAAGGCGGACCCAGAGACGGATGGAGTGCAGGACGCCCGGAGAACGGACCGGGCACCGGAAGAGAAGGAGAACGCACGTGAAGGAAAAGGCCGAAGAGACAGCCGTCGCGACGCCGACGGCGAGGAGGCTGTTCGCCGCAATCTGCCTGGCCCTGCTGCTCGCCTCAGCGGCGCTGCTGGCGGGCTGCTCGGCCACGAGCTCGCAGCCCGAGCAAGGCGAGAGTGGCGGAGACGCCGGATCGCCGGACCCGGCGCAGGGCGACGACCCCGGGCTGGACCAGCCCCAGGCCCTGAGCGAGGCCAGGGAGCTGCTAGCGGCGGCGGGCCTGGACGAGGAGGAACTTCAGGAGCGGCTAACGCGCTTCTCAGAGGAGGAGAACGTCTTCCTCCCCAGCACAATCGCGCTGGACGACCTGGAGGACTCGGAGACGGCCAGCGCCGTCGTCCCGCTGTTCAGTGGCGTCGGCCCCGACGGCGAGGCCGACGAGGAGTACATCATCACCGAGGCCTCGGACTTCGAGGTCGCCCGACTGCTGGGTGTGAACTACGCCCCGAAGCTCGCCTGGGCGCGCGACAGCGGTGGCGACCAGCGCGTTACCGTGGAGGATGGTCGTCTGGCCTTCCGCGGCGCGGTGGACTTCGGCCCGGAGCTGATGGTGGAGCCCGGCGATGGGCAGACCATGGTGCCCGGCACTAGCATCTTCCCGCCCGCGTCGGTGCAGCCCGGCGCGGAGGCCGACGACGAGTGGTCCTCGGCGGTCGTGCTGCCCAGCGGGCTGGTACTCAACGCCCAGATCGTGGCCAACGACACCGGCGAACACGACCGCGTGGTCGACATCGATCCTGAGGAGCGGCAGGTGCGTTTGGAGCTGCTGGATGGGTTCCAGGGCGGCGACCGGCTTTACTACCACTTCGTCACCGACACGTCGGACATGGCCGCCGCGGCCCTGGAGAAAGGCGTCTACGCGCCGCGCCTAAACCAGCTGCCGCGGTTCGGGGAGAGCACGCTGGACGACCAGTCGGCCCTGTTGGGCTTCTCGCCGAACATCAACGGTCGCGAGGGCCGCGACGACCCGGATCGTCAGGGTCTGAACTACACAGTCGCCAGCGACGGCGAGGACCCGATCAACGTCTTCCCGCTGGACCCCGACAACGACCGGCAGTTCGACAACAACTACAGCCCGATGTGGGACGCGCACGTGAACCAGTGGACGCAGGAGGCCGACGACGAGGACCTGCGGCGCCGGATCACGGGCTTCGACGACCTGAGCGCCCTGGTCGACGAGGGCCTTGTGGAGAGCGGCGCGATCAGCCCGGAGGGGCCGGCCAACGCGTTCGTCGCCGGGCTGCGGCCCAGCAACATCATCATCAACTGCCCCGTGATCTCCCAGCCGTTCGAACAGAACGAGAACGAGGAAGACGAAGACCCCACGTCGTAAGGGGTCCGTCGCGCCCGCGCCGCCCGCCTCTCCACGGGGCGGGCGGCGCGACGACGCCTCGCCCAGCAGGACCACACTACCGGTCCCGACGGCGTCCCCTACGGCTCGGCCGGCAACACAATCAACGGCCCGATCGTGATACGCCTATTGTGAGGCGGCAACCACGACGGACACCACCCGGGGAGGAAGCCGCCCCCGCGCCCGCGACGCGTCAAGTAGAGCGGACGGCAGAGCTTGCCGCAACGACTGCGGTGGATCGAAGCTTTCCTATTCCGCGTGTTCTTTCGGTGGTATCCGCAACCGGTCCCGCCGCGAACCGACTACGCGCGCTACTCGTGATCCCGCGCGAGAGCCTCGCCCGCCTCCTCCTGAAGTGAGCCTAAATCCCGTGTCACGTAGTCTGGAATGGACGCTTCGCCATCCTCGTTGAAGAGCTCGTCGCGGATCCCCTCGGGCTTGCGCCGGGTGGCTGCTCCGTTCTCCGTCCACGCTCCTCTCCGGTCTCTCGCGACAGCGTTGCTTCGCCGTCCGGACTCTCTCCGTTCGGGCTCTCCAGTAGACCGGGGCTTACGGTCATCCCTGCCCACCGCTCGTGGTTGGCAGCCAGGGCCGCACCCGCGAAGTCTCGCAGGAAGTCTCTTCTGCCCCAGCCCGCGAGGTCGAAGACCATCTCGCCGGCGACCGGCAGCGGGTCGAGCGCCACCCTCGTCACGCCGGCGTAAGGCCCGTGGAGCAGCGAGATCAACTCCCCGGCCGCGGTCTCTCTGGCCCGCCAGCCCGTCCCCGTCTCCCCAAGCCACAGGAACGTCTCGGCCTCTTCTTCGAAGCTGAAGATCGGCAAGGTCTCCTCATCGTCGGAACCGAGGGTGAACACGCCCATCCGGCCGTTCTCGTGGTTTGCGATCAGCCAGAGCGGCCGTCTCGGTGCCCTACTTCTTGCCATCTACCACCTGCTCTCTGTTCTAAAGTGCGGTCTGCCCGGCGTCCCTGCGTGCCTCGATCTCGAACCGGGAGCGCAGCTGGCGGAGATCCCCCCGCAGCGCGTCCGTGGAGTTCCGTTCCGGGTTGCCAAGGTCCTGCTGCACCTCACCGATCAAGGCGACCAGCCTCCTGGCATGTCCGGGCAGCACCGGCCGCCCGACCCCGCCCCACATCGAGGCAGCCTTGACGCCTGCCCTCTTCAGCGCCTCGTTCGCCCCGCGCAGATCACTCCCGTCCGCCAGGGAACGGTCCGCCTCCTCCAGTAGCCGGTCCAGCTCCTCGTAGTCCTCGCGTCCACGACGTTGCTCGTGTCCGTTTTCCACCTATCTCCCCTCCTCTACCGCCCTTTGCGGTAAGATCGCCTGCTCGCTCGCGCCGGGAACGGGTTCCACCCCTCGAATTCCCGCGCCCCGGAACCGCGAGAACGAAGCCCTCACCGGCGGGCACGTATCCTTGAGGGGGACCCGACCGATCCCTTCTCTCGTCCGCGTGCCTCGCGCCCGATCCCCCCGGCGTAGACTTCGAGGAAAAGGTCCATATCCTCCCGGTACTCCGCCAGGGAGCTCGCCCAGAACTCCAGGTAGTCCTCGCCCGCCTCGGTGATCGAGTACTTTCGCCGGGGCAGGCTGTCGTCGAACCCGTAGCTCTCAGAGAATACCATGCCTTCATTCTCCATCTGCCGCAGGGTCCGGTACACCGTCCCCGGATGTGTCGCCCCTAAGCCGAGGTCGGCGGTCCTCCGCGTCAGATCTTGCCCGTAAGAATCCCGCTCTCGCACGAGCAGAAGAAGGAAAGGTACGAGCCAGGGAGTAGAGGGCAGCTCCAACGCATCTTCACGCATCGGCTACCCGACCCCGCGAAAACTGCCAGGACCACACGACAGCTCTACGCTCTGATCGACAATCCTCAACGGTAAGACAAGCAACAATCCTTCGACACCACCTTTCCGATCTCACTCCCCATCCCCCACTTTCACCGATGCCATCGTACCTTGTGGCAGCGCCCCGGAGACCCCCAAAAAGCTCTCGGAACCGCAAAATGGCCCAAAGTGTGCATGCTCTCTGCATATAAAGGTGTAGAAGTTTCGCGATTCTTGTGGGTGAGTTTCGGACGCTACGGGTACCTACCCGATTCGCGCCATGTATAACACATGCCCCTCGCGACGGTTTTGCTGGCGACGATTCGTACCGGCGGACTCGAAATGAACGAGCGGGCATCCTAGCAAGGAGGACCGGCGGATGGCTAGGATTTACGCGACGCTCGTGGGCATAGTACTGTTCCTGCTCGGCCTGGTAGGGTTGCTTCTCGGGGACGAGTTGCTGCTCGGCCTGGTGAACATCGACGTTCTGGAGGACGCGGTCCACGTGGCTTCGGGGGCCCTGTTGCTCTACGCGGGGGTGCAACGCAGCGCGGGGGTCGCCCGCAGCATAGTCGGGGCGGTGAGCCTGGTATACCTCCTGGTCGGCGTGCTTGGCTTCGTCGTGCCCTACCTCTTCGGGCTGCTCCCCCACGGCTACAGCATCGTCGACAACGCCATACATCTGGTCCTGGGCATCCTCGGGCTCCTGGTCTACGCCAACTCCCGGCTGCCGGCGCCCGAGCGGGGCGCCGCCGATCCCCGCGCCTGATCCAACAGGGATAGCCCACCCGTGAACGCGCCCGTCGAGGGTCCCTCGTTGAGCGTGGTCATCCCGGCCCTCAACGAGGAGCGACACGTCGGTTCGCTGCTCTCCGACGTGCTCGGCCAAACGAGAAGGCAAACGAGGTTTAAGATAGCCATGACGAAACCTGAAGGAGGCCGAAGTAGATGACGTACGCACTCACGAGCAACCCGAGGCGCGCCCTCGGACAGACCCTGGGTCTCGGCGCGGTCGCCGGGGTACGCACCATGAGCGCGCCGGCCCTCCTGAGCCGAGCGGCCTCCCGCGGGCACATCGAGGGCATCGAGGGCACGCCGTTCGCCTTTCTGGCCTCCCCCAGGACAGCGCGCATCCTCACGGTGCTAGCCGTTGGCGAGGCG
>Ga0136614_10000156_pt1 | contig 29064 bp, 28 predicted proteins | sample AntDrymUQ2792106_2_FD_106643 | JGI IMG/M metagenome (GOLD analysis project Ga0136614, IMG submission 106643) | Polar desert sand microbial communities from Dry Valleys, Antarctica - metaG UQ279 (21.06) | ecosystem: Environmental > Terrestrial > Soil > Desert | place: Antarctica: Dry Valley... | reverse complement strand
GTCAGGGCCCCAGTACAGGACTTCCACCTCCGATCTCAACGACATGCCCGGCACACCCGGCTCGGCCCTCCGGGCCTCGCCTCCGTCGAACCCCGCGCGCGCAACCTCTCTACGCGCTACCGCCCTGGGGAATTCTCGTGATCAGAAGTGGGGAGAAAACCGTGATCACGCGCAGGGCGTAGATACGGCGCCTTCTGCTTCGGTATGGGCGATCCGATAGACGAAGTCGGCGTCGTAGGCGGCATGCCCCTCGGTGTAGATGCTGTCCGCGCCACACATCGGGCAGCGCGCATGATCGGCCTGGTGAGGCCACCAGTTCACCTCGCATGCTGAGCAGCCGCACGACACATGCGCCTCCTCTGGCGCTGCAGGCCGCCGGAGTGATCCGTGTCGACTAGGTGCAGTCTGCGCGTCCATCAAGCGTCACCGCAGCCCCAACGCAGGCAGCGACCACAGCGCCTCGAGCGGATCGGCGTCTGGGCTGTCCGGCTCGACGGTGCGACGTGCAAGGGTCACGTTCTGCACCGCAGGCAACGACCACAGCACATCAAGCGGATCCACGCGCGAGGTATCCAGCTCCACGGCGCGACGGGCCGGCGTCGCGGCCATGAAGCACACCGCGCACAGCAGCCCGTAGTGCGCCGGACGCTTGCAGCCCTCCGAATCACAACACTGCTCCCAGCGCACCGAGACGATCATCACAGCATCCCTTGCCCCAGCGGCCGCCTGAGATCTCGGACAAAAACGCCAACTCGCATGCTCTAGTAGAGGACGCCCAGCTTCGCCCAGATACACACACGCGTGTAGGGACGACAGGGCCGGAGTCACAGGCGCGAGCGCCCCCCGGCACGCCGGGGGGTGATGAGCGCGCCATCACGCGCCTGGCAACCCGCGGCTTGTCCCACGAGCTCGGGCAGCTCGCCGCATAACCGATGTGCTCGCGAGACAGACCCCCCGACACGCTTGCAACGAACGCCAAGCGGGAAGGCGGTCCCGTCCCACCCGGCTGGGGCGCCGCGAACGGTTGGCGCTCAACCGCCTTGGTACACCGCCCAGTCGATCGACATCAACTCCACGGGTGCGCCGAGCACCTCGATGATCGCCACGACCACCCCCGGCGTCGGGCTGTTGGGCGCGATGATCACGTGTTTCCCGTCGAGCGCACGGTCGAGGTCGTCGACCTCGAACGCGACATGCGCGACGGTCTTGACGAGATCGGGATACGGAGCGTCGGCGTCATAGCGCTGCCATTGGATCCCGAACTCACTGGCCCGATGGTCGCTCACGGTCATCTTGAGATGCGGCAGCGCGATCTCCCCGTCAAAGCGGCCCACGGTCGGTATTCCGATGTGGTTGAACCTCAGCATCGCGCCATTATCGCGGGGCCCCCCAGGCTCCGACCCGGGGCGTCGCGATGGCGCTCATTCGCGTTGATGGGTCGCGGGGTTGGTGATCGCTGAATAGCGGCCGCGGGCCTTGGCGGTTTCGTCTTCGCTAGCCTCCAATTGTCTAAACGAGCTGCGGCACAGAAGGAGTTTTGTGGCTGGGGTGGTTGATCCGCAGGCTGATCGGCCGGTGTACAAGCAGATCGCTGATCAGCTGCGCGCGGCGATCGCGACCGGTGTGCTGGGACCCGGTGAGCAGGTCCCCAGCGAGCACGAACTGGTCGCCGAGTACGGCGTCGCGCGCGGCACGGCTCGTCAGGCGATCATGCTGCTGCGCAACGAGGGCCTGATCGAGGCCATCCACGGCCTCGGAAGCTTCGTGCGCGCCCCCGAGCCGATCGAGCGGCTGCGACCCGATCGCCTCTCACACGGCTGGGAGATCGGCCGCGACCCCGACGACCCGCCAGTCGACGATGACCCGCACGGGCCGATCGGGGGGCCGATGGGTGCGCCGCCCGAGGAGCTGATGATGGTCTTTGAGACCAGGCAGCTCGCCCGGGCTCGCGCGCCGGCTGATGTCGCGACGCTGCTGGGTCTCCCGGACGGCGCCGCGGTCCTCATACGCCGCTGGGAGACACTGTTCGAGCACAGCGTCCGCGCGATCGTCTCCTCCTATGTCCCCTGGGCCGTCGCGACGGCTACCAGCCTGATGGACATCGAGACCGGACCTGCGGTCTATCTGGCCCTGGCCGACAGCGGCCACCGCGCGACACGCATGATCGAAGAAGTCCAAGCCCGCATGCCCACCACCGCCGAAGCACACAAGCTCAACCTCAGATCCGGCGTGCCCGTGCTCAGCGTCCAGCGCGTCAACCACACCGCCGACGGCAGACCGATCGAGGTCTCCATCTCGGTCATGAGCGCCGACCGCTACCGCCTCATCTACGAACTCGCCGAGGACTGACGCGCTAGCCGGTCCCGGCCGGACGGCATTTTCAACCAAGTGCTTTCGAACGGAGTGGTCCGGTACGCTGCTTGTTCATACGTGCAGGGAACTGGGATGGAAGGTGGGGATGGTCGGGCTCCAGACGGACCGTTTGAGCGTTGAGGCGGCTGAGGCGGGCGTGTCGGTGGACACGATCCGTCGGGCGTACCGGTCGGGCGCGCTGCGGGCCTTCCGGCCGGGCGGTACGCGCCGGATCGTGATCCGGCGGGACGACCTGCAGGCGTGGGCGTTCGGCGACGAGCACGTCGTCTTTCGTGGTTCCGGCGCGCAGCTGCGGCCGACAGCTGGCGAGCCCGTGGTGACGTCGCGTCGCGCGACACGACCGCCTTCGCGGAAGAGCACGGCGGCGGGTAGCGTCGAGCGGCTACGTGAGATCGAGAGGAGCGGATGAGCGTGGGCAACGGGCGTAAGAGCAACGGCAAGTGGGTCGACCGTTGGCGGGAGGGAGGTCGGCATCGTCAGCGCACGTTTGATCGGCGTGGCGATCGTGATGCGTTCCGGCGAGAGCGCATACGCCGTTAGCAGCTCGGCGGCCTGGTACGTCTTGAGCACGATGTCACGCTCGCCGAGCTGGTGGAGGACTACTGGCGCCTGCACGCGATCCCGAACCTGGAGCCGCAGACACGCGCGACCTATCGGCAGCAGTGGGCCGAGCACATCCTGCCGCGGCTGGGCGACTATGAGCTTCGCGCGATCAACGCGCAGCTCATCTTGAGCGATCTGGTCGAGCCGATGCGGCGTGCGGGCGCCGGTGATCCAACGCTGTTGCAGGTCCTCGCGGTGCTGCAGGCGATCTTCGCCTACGCCGTCATGACCGAGAGGGTGATCGAGAACCCGGTCCGCCGCGTGGCCAAGCCCAGGCAGCCAGGCGGTCGAGAGGTACCTCCGGTTCCGCCTGCGACGGTCGAGCAGCTACGCGAGCGACTGGGGTCCGCCGACGCGCTGATGGTGGCCGTGCTGGCCTACGCCGGGCTGCGCCCACAGGAGCTGCTCGCGCTGCAGTGCAACGACATCCACGAGCGGGCGATCCTCGTGCGCCGCAAGAACGTCAACGGCGAGCTGTACCCGTACACCAAGACGCGCACGAACCGGCGGGTGAGGCTGCTTGCTCCGCTTGGCGCCGACCTGGCGGAGTGGGTGCTGGCAAGTGGGCGTCGCGGCCACGATCTCGTCGTTCCCAACGCTCGCGGTCTGCTGTGGACGAAGCACCAGTACCAGCACTGGCGCCGCCACGTCCACAAGCCGAACGCCGCCGCGGTCGGGCTCACGTCTGGTGTGCCGTACGACCTGCGCGGATCGTTCGTGTCGCTGTTGGCGTGGGAGGGTCAGAACATGCTTAAGGTCGCGCGTCAAGCCGGCCACTCGGTGGCCATCTGCGAGCGCCACTACGCGGGGATCTTCGAGGACTACGACCCGGCCAATCGTACGAGCGCGGAGGCCGCGATCCGGGCCGCTCGTGAACCTGGTGTGCGCGGAGTGTGCGCGCTGTTCGACGAGGGTGCGCAGGCATGAGCCCGCGTTCTGCCTGCAAAAGCCGGCAAGCCCGCCTTCGGACTCGAACCGAAAACCTCTTCATTACAAGTGAAGTGCTCTGCCAGTTGAGCTAGGCGGGCGGGCAGCCTGGGCGCAGGCTAGCGCCGGGGCCATACCCGCGCACGCCGTGCGACGACCAGATCGGGCAGGATACGCGCCGTGCGGCTGACAGATCGCGGCATCGGCAGGGGTGCCCTGCGGCGGTTGGCGTTCCTGTTCCAGGACGGCATGGTGCTGGCGACGACGCTGCGCGGGATGGACGCGATCGGCCTGCTCGGCGCGTCGCTGACGCGCGCCGAGCCGCTGGACCGGCTCTGCCCCGACCTGACCGACACCGGCTTCGCGCACCTGCGCGTCGGCCTGCGCACGCTGGCCCAGGCGGGCTGGCTCGAGCGCGCTCCCGAGCTCGCGCCCGAGGTCACGACGATCGACTGGACGCCGGCCGGCCGCGCCGTCGCCGCGCACCACGGCAGCTACCTCGCCCTCGGGGCGTACCTCGCGACGTTCCGCGACAACCAGCCCAACACCTGGGAGAAGCCATGGGAGGGCGAGCGCCTCGAGCGCCTCGCCGAGCTCGTCGGCCACGCCGAGGCGCGCTGGCAGCTCGACGACCTCGACGCGCCGCTGCGCGACGACGTCGTCGCGCACCTCGACGGCGCGCTATCCGCCCCCGCCCTGCTGTGGCTGGACGCGGCGGGCGGCCTGGACCAGGCCGCCGACGGCCCGCCGCCGCCCTCCGGCGAGGCCGCTGAGCTGGTCACGCGCCTGCTGCGCGCGCTCGGCTGGCTCGCCGACGACGCGACCTGGACCGAGGACGGCGTCATCGCGCTGGACTTCGTCGTGCACCTCGGCCTCGTCGGCTCCTACCTGCCGATGTTCGGTCGCCTGCCCGAGCTGTACTCCGGGGCGATCAGCGGAGCCCGCAGCGGGCCCCCCGACGCGCGCGAGTGGCACGTCCAGCGCGAGCTGAACATCCGCGCCAGCGCCGCTGCCCACGGGCGCTACTTCGGCGACGCCGACCGGGCGATCGCGCAGGTCTTCGACCGCGAGCCGCTCTCCGCGCAGCCCCGCTTCGTGCTCGACACGGGCTGTGGCGACGGGTGCTGGCTTGCGCGCATCCACGCCCTCGTGCGCGACAGCACGCTGCGCGGGCGCCATCTCGACGAGCACCCGCTGCTGATGGTCGGCGCCGACCTCAGCGACGCCGCCGTGCAGCGCGCCCGCCGCACGCTGTCGGACGCGGGCGCGCCCTCGCTCGTCCTGATCGGCGACGTCTCAGACCCCGACACGCTGCGCGACGACCTCGCCATCCATGGGCTCTCGATCGACGACGGGCTGCACGTCCACGCCTTCGTCGACCACGACCGCGGCTACGGCGGCGCGCACGCGCCCGCGACGGCGGCCGGGCTCTCGAGCGGCGCCTACCTCAGCGAGTCCGGCCACGCGCTCGATCCCGCCGACGTCGAGGCCGACCTTGCGGCCCACCTCGCGCGCTGGGCGCCGCACGTCGCCCGCCACGGGCTCGTCGTGCTCGAGGCGCACTGCGTCGCGCCGCAGGTCGCTGCTCGCCACCAGGGCGCGCTGCACAGCATCGCGTTCGATGCCTACCACGGGTTGTCGCGCCAGTATCCCGTCGAGCGGCGCGCGTTCATCTCCGCGCTGCGCCAGGCGGGCCTGCGTCAGGCCGCCACCGGGGAGCGGCGCTACCCGACGACGCGGCCCTTCGTCGCCGTCAGCCTCAACCACCTGCTCGGCGGTGGCGCCGCGGAGCACGAGCTGATCCCAGGCTACGACGGCGACGTCCCGCGCCACGACAGCTGGCAGCCGCGGCAGGGCGTCGACCGGCGCGACGGCCGCGCGCTCCACGAGCTGCTCTACGAGCGCGGCGACCTGCGCCACCCGCGTCTGTGGTCGTCGGCCGCCACGAGCCTGCTCGTCACGCAGGCCATGGCCGTGCTCGAGAGCCGGCTGGAGGATCTGCCCGCGGGCGCGGTCCTGCGCGTCCTGGATTACGGCACCGGAACGGCGCTGGCGGCGATCGAGCTGCTGAAGGCGATCCGCGAGACGGGCCTCGAGCAGCGCCTGGCGCGCGCCGGCGTGACGCTCGAACTGCATCTCGCCGACATCCCGTCGAGCTGGTTTGCCTACGGCTACGACGTGGTGCGCGACTGCTCCTGGACGCGCTGCCACTCGCTCGTCGGCGACGACGGGCGCTTCCGCCCGCTGCTCGAGGTGACCGGCGGCGTGCGGATGGACGTCGTGATGTCGAGCATGGTCTTCCACCTCATCCCGCCGAAGGCCGTGCGACGCGTCGCGGAGGGCCTTGCCGGCGTGACCGCGCCGGGCGGGCGCCTGTTGTGGAACGCGCCCGACCTCGGCGTCGCCGGGCCCTACGCGGTCCTCTTCCACGACCCCAATCGCGCGCTGCGCGCGCACTGGAAGGCGCTGCTCGGCGGCGCGCTCATGCCCGCCACGCCGCTGCAGCGCGATGCCATCGCGGCCGCGACCGCGCGCGTCGCCGAAGGCCGCGGGCCGCTGATCGACGACGACCGCGCCGGGCGGCGCATCCTCCCGCGCCCGCACACGGGCCCCGGGATCGGCGAGGCGCTCAGCGGCCACTTCGCCGGCGAGGTGACGACACAGACCTACGAGATCGCCGACCAGGAGACCGTCGACACGCTGCTCGTGCCCTCCAACCAGGAGGAGTACCTGCCCGAGATCGAGGATCCGAGGCTGCGCGCGGGGCTCGTCGAGGAGCTCATGCGCAGCGTCGTGCTGCCCGCGATGCACGCAGGCCCGGCGGGCACCGCGCTGGGCTACAACGTCCACTGGACCTTCGGCGACTTCCGGCCGCGCGTGGGCTGACGCCGCGCCTGCGGCCGGCCGTACGTAGGCTGTGGCCATGACCAACCTTGAGATCTCCGACGACCTGAGCACGAAGCCCGAGGTTCCCGCGCCCACCGGCGAGCCCCCGGCCGAGCTGGTCGCCGACGACGTCGTCGTCGGCGACGGCGACGCGGCGAAGCCCGGCCAGCAGGTCCACGTCCACTACGTCGGCGTGTCGTGGTCCAGCGGCAAGCAGTTCGACTCCTCCTGGGACCGCGGCCAGGCCTTCGACTTCCCGCTCGACGGCGGGCGCGTCATCAAGGGCTGGGACATGGGCGTCACCGGGATGAAGGTCGGTGGGCGGCGCACGCTGATCATCCCGCCCTCGCTGGGCTACGGCGATCGCGGCGTCGGGCCGATCGGGCCCAACGAGACGCTCGTCTTCGTCGTCGACCTGGTGAAGGTGGGGTACTGACCTTGCGCGCGCGCACGATCGCGCTGCTCGCCGCGGCCGCGCTGGGCGTCGGCGCGTGCGGCGAAGACGAGGGCGATACCGATCTGCCGGCCGCCGTGCCGGCGAACCCTGTCGAGACGATGCCCACGGAGACGATGACCGCTCCGGCCACCACGACGACCGGCGACACGAAGAGCGGCGACACGAAGAGCGGCATCTCGACCGATCTGTCCAGCAAGCCGGCAATACCCAAGCAGTCCGGCACGGAGCCGACGAAGCTCGTGGTACGGGATGTCGTCAAGGGCAGAGGCAGGGCGGCGAAGCTCGACGACACCGTGACCGTGCATTACGTCGGCAGCTCCTACGCCACCGGCCAAGAGTTCGAGGCCTCCTGGGATGGCGGCAAAACAGCCGAATTCGCGCTCACCAAGGGGCAGCTCATCGACGGCTGGGTCGAGGGCATCCCCGGCATGAAGGTGGGTGGACGCCGCATGCTCATCATCCCGTCCGAGCTCGCCTACGGAGCGCAAGGCAGCCCGCCCTCGATCGGGCCCAACGAAACGCTCATCTTCGTCATCGACCTCAAGAAGGTCGGCTGACGAGGTCGAGCTGGCACTGGGTCGCGGGCCAGCGGGACATCGGACCGCTAGAAGCTCGTCTTCGTGGTCGAGCTGAACATGAATCCGGCAGACGTGGCTGGGCAACACCACGTTGGCTAGGGCACATCAGCACGTATCGCAGCCGCCTGGTGCGATGATCGTCCGATAGGCCCGACGCGATGCTCGACGGAACCGGTTGGAGGCACCCGGCGGGTCAGCCGGGCCGCACCGGGTTACACGAGCTCTCGCCAAAGACTGCCCGGGCGCCACGCTCGCCGGCCATGGCGCGGCGCGAAACCTGGGTGTTCCTGGTCCTCGCGGTGACGGCTGGCCCAGGCTTCAAGCAGACCCTCGCCCGGGCTGTTCGTCATCGTGGCGCGCTCGACCAGCCGACGCTGGCACGTCAGCTCGAGACGGAAGTCAATCTGGCGCGCTGCGCTCACTCCGAGCGAGCGCGACCACGAACGTGCGCGGCTCCTACGAGCTCGCCCAGCGCCCTGCACGCGCGCGGGCAGAACAACTCCTGCGCGGTCGCGACCTGCGCAACCGATGCGGTCTTCATGGCGGTTCCTCCTTCGATCTTCGCCGGATCACCGCGAATGCTGCCAACGGCAAACGAACGCGGCGGAGGAACCGCCGCCTACGAGGTTCTACGAGCCACGGGACAACCTCCCGCAGTTCGCGCCCCAGGACAGGAGCTGGTGGATGTGCGCGTCGTGCACAACCACCGTCTTGTGGATTGCGTTGCCGTGCAGTTCATCAGGGAGTTAAGCTCACTGTCGTGGGGACGCCCGCTCTCAAGGAGCCGGTGACGAAGCCGACGATGTCGAGGACTGTCTTGCGCGAGCAAAGCTCGTGGATAGACATCGTCGCCGCGACCGTGGTGGCTCTCGTCGTGGCCATCTTGACGCCCGCCGTCTCGTCAATCCATCCCCTCATCGCAGTCGCGATCACGCCGATGGTGACCGCGCTCATCACAGTCTCGGTGCGACGCGTGCTGATAACCGAATCGGACGAATCGGATGAGGTCGGAGAGCCACCAAGCGCGCGCCGCCCTCCCCCCCTCCTGCATGGCGGCATCGTCATCGCCCTCGTAGCTGCCGTGCTGGCGTTCGCCGCTGCGGTCGTGCTCGTGACGGCCCAGGATCTCATCCGTGGCCGCTCGCTGGACGAGGGCACGCTCGTCGGCCAGCGCATCGACGTGCCCGATGTCACCGACCAGCCAGGGTCGCGGGCGCTGGACGCGATTCATGTGGCCGGACTCGAGCCCAAGCGGGAGCTTGAGTATTCGGACGGCGTGCCCGAGTTTCGCGTGGTTCGTACCGATCCCGCGGCGGGGTCGAGCGTGCGCAAGGGCTCCGCGGTCGTCGTCGTCATCTCCCAGGGAAAGCGGCCCGTCTCCGAGGAACCGCAGCCCATCCGGAAGGTACGTGTGCCGGCGGTCATCGCCAAGCCGGTGGCTGAAGCCATGGCGGCCCTCGATGACGTCGGGTTGGAGCCTTCCGTCGCATCTACGGCTGAGGGCGTCGTTACGAAGGTCCATCCGGACGTGGGCGAAAAGGTCACAGTAGGCAGCAACGTCATCCTTTCGGTCGCCCCCCCTGTCGAGATGCCGGCCGTTGAAGGCCAATCGCTGAACGCTGCGTTGGACGCGCTCAACCAGTTGCAGTTGACGGCGAAGAGGAAGTTCGTTGATCCCCCCAACGGCGTCGAGCCTGGCATCGTCACGGACAGCAGGCCAGCCGCGGGCACTCCGCTGGCGCAGAACTCAGTCGTCACGCTCACGGTCAGCGCGCTGCTCGTTCCCGACGTCGTCGGGCAGCCTGAGGGCGAAGCCAAGAACGAGCTCACCGAGGCGGGATTCACGATCACGGTCCGCCAGCAAGACTCGAACACCGTTGATGTGGGCGCGGTCATCGCCACGAACCCGCCCGCGACACAGCGGCGGCTGACCCGCGACATCACAATCTTCGTCAGCTCAGGTCCCGCGACCCCCAATCCAGACCCGAGAGGTCCACTACCACGCGGCCCTTCTCGACGATGACGGCGTTGGGCTACGCAGGCGGCTCGGTGGGTTGTCCGCCACTACCGAAACTCATAGGAGCTACGGTCGCACTCAAGATCGCAAGACAAGAGCGGACTGGCACTGATCGGGAACAGCGTCCGCCCAAGAGTCGGGCCGGTTGTCCACGCGAGAAGGAACTGACGGACTACGTTCTTCGGTTGAAGATGGGACGCGCCCGCTGGACCTCCCGCCTAGTAGCGTCGGAGCGATAAGCGAACCACCGACTCGTTCGGAGGCAACCATGGAACCCGTCGCCATTCCGTTTCTGCTGTTCGTCGGCGCGTCGCTCGCGCTCCAGGCAGCGGCGAACGTCCAGCTCAGCGGCGCCATGCGCAGCCCGGGGGGGTCGCCTTGATCCCGCAGTTGGCGGGAACCGCGGGGGTTCCTTGAGTCGTCGGGGTCTCGACGCGCATGCGGGGATTGCGCGGTGACTTCGCTCGCGCTGCCGGTCCCCGCCGCCGTGACAGCAAAAGAGACGCGGCTCGGTCCGCTCACGCCGGCCTGACGCGCCGGGAGCGGGGCGGCCGCGCGGTCCGGTCGCACGACGCTCGCCCGGTGGCGCGAGGCTCGACCTCCGGTCGCGCCGACCGGGCAAGCCCGGCGGTCGGGTCGTGGTGCGCGTGCTCGCAGGCCAGCCGGCGCAGCCTGGTCGCGTGTGCCTCGCAGTCAGCGCGCAACTGCTCGAGCAACGTGATCGCGTGAGCATCGACCACGCATAGATCGCGCAGGTCGACGACGATCCTCGCCGTACCCATCGCAAGCGCGCCGGCGACCGCAAGACGCAGGCACAGCGCGGCGTGGTCGTCGATCGTTCCCCGAGCGTCGAGCTCCAGTACGACCCAGCGGCTTGGCGCGCCGTCGGCCCTTGGCAGGCGGCTCATACCTGCCGGCGATCGTCTGAGGATCCGCGACGACGATGCTCCGACACCCCGCGCGCGACCAGCGCCATGAAGATCGCGGCAGCGCCGAGGCCACCCCACGGCAGCGGCAGGTACAGGCACGCGCCCGCCGCTCCCACCGCGAGTCCGACCACGGCACACGCACCGATGTCATACGGCTCGTCCGCCGGCGACCCGGCCCCGCCGCGTCCCGCGTCGACCATGACGAGCGCAGCCACCATCATGGCGACGAGCAGCACGGCGATCCAAGAGCCGCGGACGCCCGCCCCCCACCCCAGCACGAGCTGCGCGAGCAGTGCGCCGGCGAGTACGCCACCGACGACCTTCAGCAGGCGCGACAGCAGCACGCCTGACGGTCTGCCCACAGCCGTCGGATCGGACTTCATGTGACATACCTCGCTCGCGACAACCAGGACGCGAACCCGGCGCCAGCCGCGAGGCCAGGCCTCGCGGTGCTCTCGCCGAGCGATCGGCAACCCCTGCGTGCACCCGCACCGACAGCGTGCGTGCGCCTCAGCGGCACCGCACGGGTACCCGGCTGCGGCACGTCATAGCGGTGATCTGACGAAACAGAGCACGCCCGCGAACTCACCCCCCGCGCGTCGCACGCGGAGGCGGGTGGCGAACGTTCCCAGTCGGCGGCGCCACGCGCAGCGGCACGCCAGACGCGGCGCCGGCCGCGCCTGCGCGAGCGTCCTGACCTACGCCAGGCCCCAGACGCCGCCGGCGCGGCCGAGCGTCATCCGATGCTCGCCGCCGTCGGCGGTCCTGACGAGGAAGACGGCCTGGTCGGCGTCGGTGCCGGGTCGATCGATGACCTGCACGAGCAGCGGGTCGCCGACGGCGGCGTCGCCGAAGCGCTCCGTCGCAGCAACCTGGGCGGCGGAGGCGAGGATCCCGGGGTCCCAGCCCTTGTCGTTGGCGTGGGCCCGGGCGAGCTCGCGCTCGGCAGTGTCGAGCTCGTGATGCAGCGCCCCCTCGCTGGACTTCGCGCGCCGGGTGGCGGCCGCGTAGCCGCCGGCGACGAGCACGACGATCAGGACGGCGAGGACGAGCAGGACGATGCCCAGCGTGGAGACGGCGATCGGGTTCACGATCCCGATGCTATAGGCCGTCCCGTTCTCGTCGCAGGCAGCGCCGGTCGGCGACTAGTTCATGACGCTGCGCTGCACGAGGTGCAGGCCGACCTTGCGCTTGACGCGCTGCAGCGCGTTGTCGACGGTCTTGGCGTCGCAGCCCAGCCGCTCGGCGATCTCCTCGTAGGGCCGGCCGTCGAGGTAGAGCGCTAGCACGCGCGACTCGAGCTCGGAAAGCGCCGTCGACAGGCAGCCGACGAGCGAGTGCAGCTCCTCGGAGGAGATGACCTGGTTGACCGGGTCGTGGACGGTCGAGCCCGGGATGACGTCCTCGAGGGTCGGCTCGCCGTCGCCGTTGGAGCCCGCCGGCGTCGCCGAGAACGAGACGTACTGGTTCAAGGGCGTGTGCTTGTTGCGCGTGGCCGTCTTGACGGCCGTGATGATCTGGCGCGTGATGCACAGCTCGGCGAAGTTGCGAAACGAGGACTCGCGGTCGGAGCGGTAGTCGCGCACCGCCTTGTAGAGCCCGACGAGCCCTTCCTGGATGAGATCGTCGGAGTCTCCCCCGGCGAGGAAGTACGACGAGGCCTTCAGACGGACGAATCCGTAGTAGCGGCGCACGATGCGGTCGTACGCGTTGCGGTCGCCGGCCTTCGCCAAGGCGATGAGGAAGTAGTCATCGACCTGAACCTGAGAATGAGACTTCTGCGAGATCCGTGCCACGAGCAGTCCTTTCCCGGCCAGCCAATCGGCCGGATGTGCTCAGTGGCGGACCCCTCCCAGGGCGCCAGCTTGCATATAACGTGTCTAAGCTGGACCTCAGGTTTACCCTGAAGTCATGCCACCGTATCCCTGGTTATGGAGCCTTGTCAAGCGATCCGGCGTCGCTGCACGATTTCGTACATGAGCACCGCCGCGGCTGCGCTCACGTTGAGCGACGCGATCCGGCCGCGCAGCGGCAGCGCGACCAGCGCGTCGCAGGACTTCGCCACGCGCGGGCGCAGGCCGCTCCCCTCGGCCCCCATCACGAGCACCACGCCGCCGCTGTAGTCCGGCTCGTCGTAGGCCGTCCGCGCCGCCCCGTCGGCCCCGTAGCACCAGGCGCCCGACTGCTTGGCGTCGCCGAGGAAGTCCGCCATGTTGCGCACGCGGGCGATCCGCAGGTGCTCGACTGCGCCCGCGGAGGCCTTCGCGACCGCCGGCGTGACCGTGGCGGCGCGGCGCTCGCAGATCACGAGCCCGGTCGCGCCCGCGCACTCGGCACTGCGCGCGATGGCGCCGAGGTTCTGGGGATCCAGCAGCTCGTCGAGCGCGACGATGAACGGTTCCTCGGCGGCCAGCAGCTCGGGCGCCGAGACGTACGGATAGCCGCCGGCGTCGGCGCAGACGCCCTGGTGGTCGGGCGACCCGCTGCGGCGCTCGATCTCCTCCGGGCGCGCGATCCGCGCGTCCGCGTCACGCAGCCACGGCTCGCGCGCGACGGCGCGCTGAGTCGCCCAGACCCCTTCAATCGTCCGCCGCCGCGCCCGCAGCGCCTCGCGCACGGGGTTGCGGCCGTAGAGGATCACTGCTCGATGCGCACGAGCTCCGGTCCGTCGGGGCCGTCGCGCACCTCCCACCCGCGCGCGCGCAGCTCGGCGCGCAGGCGATCGGCCTCGGCGTAGTCGCGTGCCGCTCGCGCGGCCTCGCGCTGCTCAAGCAGCTCCTGCTCCTCGGCGCCGGCCTCGCTGCCGTGCTCGGCGAGGTTCTGCAGGCCCAGCACCGAGAGCATCTCGACGAGGTCGGCTCGGCCGACGCGCTCGTCGCGGCGCCGGTGGCGCCCGGTGATCCATTCGAACAACGCGCCGAGCGCCGCCGCGGTGTTGAAGTCGTCGGCCAGCGCGGCGAAGAACGCATCGCGCAGGGGGCGCATCTCGGGCGGCGACGGACCGTCGACCAGGCCGCGCGCAGCGTCGCGCACGCGGGCCACACGCGCCAGCGCCTCCACCATGCGCATCTCGTCGAAGGCCATCGGCTGGCGGTAGTGGGCACCGACGAACAGCATGATCAGCGCGTTGCGACCGAACTCCTCGACGACCTCGTGCAGCAGCGCGACGTTGCCCAGGCTCTTGCCCATCTTCGCCTCGGGGACATCGCTGAGCCGGTTGGCGTCCGCTGCCACCTGCAGCATGCCGTTGTGCATCCAGATCTGCGCGAGCTCGGCATCACGCGCCATCCGTGTCTGCGCGGCCTCGTTCTCGTGATGGGGGAAGACGAGGTCGTTGCCGCCGCCGTGAATCTCGAAGCCCACGCCCAACAGCTCCTCGGCCATCGCCGAGCACTCGATGTGCCAGCCCGGACGGCCGCGGCCCCAGGGCGCGAACCAGACCGTGTCCTCTCCGTCCTTGTGCGCCTTCCACAGCGCGAAGTCCAGCGGATCCTCCTTGAGACTTGCGCCCACCGGCGAGAGGCTTTCGTCCTCGCCCTGGTTCATCTCGTCGACCGCACGCCGGCCCAGCGACCCGTAGTCGGCGTCGGATCGGACGCTAAAGTAGACGTCGCCGTCGACCGCGTAGGCGTGGCCGCGCTCGATCAGGTCGGCGATCAGGGCGACGATCGGACCGATCGTCTCGGACGCCAGCGGCTCGGCGTCGGGGCGTCCCAGCGCCAGCCCGTCGGTGTCGGCCTGGTAGTGCGCCGCCATCTGCGCGGCGAGGTCGGCGCTCGGCACGCCCAGCGGCCCGGCCGCGGCGTAGATCTTGTCGTTGACGTCGGTGATGTTGATCACGAGCGTCACAGCGAGGCCCTCGTGCTCGAGGTAGCGCTTGAGCAGCGAGTAGACGACGAACGGTCGCGCGTTGCCGACGTGGATGCGCGCGTACACGGTCGGCCCGCAGGCGTAGATGCCGACCTGGCCGTCGGCGCGCGGGACCAGCTCGCGCAGCTCGCCGGAGCGCGTGTCGTGCAGGCGAATCGCAGCCACGCGGTGACCCTATCGAGCGCCCGATCACTCAAGCTTCCCTGCCATATGGACGATGACGTTCATATGACCCGTGCCGCGAAACGCTCTCCCGGGTAGATTCGCGGAATGACGGCTGCCCCAGCCCCCCATGCCGCGCGACTGGCAGCGGTCGAGGCTGGGTTCCGCTCGCTTCCGGACCGCTTCCTCGGCGCCGAGCCGGGCTTTGACGCCACGTGGCGGATCGTGCTCGGCGACGTCGGCCACACGTGGGAGGTGCGTTGCACGACGCACGGTGCCCGCGTCCGCAGGGGCGCGACGGGCCACACGCCCGATGTCGTCATCGGTACCGACGCCGACACGTGGAACGCGCTGCGCAGCGGCGAGCTGTCTGGCATCGAGGCGTTTGGGCGGCGGCTGCTGTACGCGCGCGGCAACCTCGACCTCGCGATCGCCTTCGAGGGCATGTTCCGCCTGGAGAGCGGGCGCAAGCCGCTGCTGCGCATCCACGAGGTGCGCCTGCCGGGCCGCCGCGTCTCGACGCTGACGATGGGCACCGGTCCCGACGTGCTGCTGATCCACGGCCTCGGCGGCGCCAAGAGCTCGTTCTTCGACGCCGCGGCCGCGCTGTCGCGCCGCTATCGCGTCCATGCGCTTGACCTGCCGGGCTTCGGCTCCTCCTCCAAGCCGACGACCGCGCCCTACACGGCGCGCTGGTTCGCCGAGACCGTGCGCGAGACGATGGACGCGCTCGGCATCTCGCGCGCGCACGTCGCGGGCAACTCGATGGGCGGCCGCGTCGCGATCGAGCTCGGCCTGCGCCATCCCGAGCGCATCGCGGGCCTCGCGCTGCTGTGTCCGGCGGTCGCGTTCGTCAAGCGCACCTTTCACCCGATCGTGCGGGCGCTGCGGCCCGAGCTCGGACTGCTGCCCCACCAGTTCAGCCGCGACAAGGTCGCCGAGCACTTCTGGTCGCTGTTCGCCGACCCCGACGCGATCGATCCGAGCGTGGCCGATGTCGTCGTCGACGAGTTCCAGCGCATCTACTCGAGCGCCGGCGGGCGGATCGCGTTTCTGTCCGCCGCACGCAACATCTATCTCGACGCGCCGTACGGCCGCAACGGGTTCTACGGGCGCCTGTCGCAGCTCGAGGCGCCCGCGCTGTTCGTCTGGGGCTCGCACGACCGCGTGATCCCGCCCGCCTTCGCGCGGCACGTCGAGCGCTGGCTGCCGACGGCCGAGCAGATCGTGCTCGAGGGCTGCGGCCATGTGCCGCAGGTCGAGCGTCCCGAGCAGACGATCGGGCTGCTCGAGAGCTTCTTCGCGCGCGTGGACGCAGGCGCCCCGCCGGGCGTCGTCGGGTCCGAGCAGGCCGCGTAGACTCGATCGCGATGGCAACGCAGACCGCGAGCGCACAGTCGCGCAACGGCCACAAGCCGAACGGCACGCCGTTCGTCGCGACGCCGGACGACTTCGATGAGCGCGATCGCGGGGCCGGCGCGCCGAACCCGCTCGAGCGACTCGTCCGGGCCGTCGCCGGCGCGATCGGCTCACGCGTGCCGGTGGCCGACCTCGACGAACGCGATCCGGACTACATCCGCGAGAGCCTGCCCGCCCAGTGGCTGCTCGCGAGCCTGTGGTTTCGCGGCGAGGTGCGCGGCCTGGGCAACATCCCCGAGGAGGGGCCGGTCCTGCTCGTCGGCAACCACTCCGGTGGCAACGTCTCGCCTGACGCGCTCGTCTTCACGCTCGCCTTCAGCACGTACTTCGGCGTCGAGCGGCGCTTCTACCAGCTCGCCCACAACCTCGTGCTGTCGATGCCGGGGCTGGGCTTCCTGCGCAAGTACGGTGTCGTGGCGGCGTCGCCGGAGAACGCCGAGCGGGCGCTCGCCTCGGGCGCGGCGGTGCTCGTCTATCCCGGTGGCGACCACGAGGTCCACCGGCCCACGTGGGAGGGCAACACGATCAGCTTCGACGACCGCCGCGGCTTCGTGCGCCTCGCGCTCGAGCACGACGTGCCGATCCTCCCGGTCGTCTCGATCGGCGGCCAGGAGACGGCGCTGTTCCTCGGCCGGGGGGAGGGTCTCGCCAAGGCGCTCATGCTCGACCGCCTGTTTCGCCTGAAGGTGCTGCCGATCTCGATCGCGGCGCCGTGGGGCCTGAACGTCGGCGACATGCTCGGCCACATCCCCCTGCCCGCGAAGATCACCGTCGAGGTGCTGCCGGCGATCAACCTGCGCGAGCAGTTCGGGCCCACACCGGACGTCGACGAGATCTATGAGTATGTGACCACGACGATGCAGGAGACGCTCGACGCCCTCGCCGCCGAGCGGCGCCTGCCGATCCTCGGATGAGAGCGCAGGCGACGATCGACATCGCCGCGCCGCCGGAGCTCGTCTGGAGCTTCGTGACGGACCCCACGCGCTACCTGCATTTCATGAACGGCATCACGCGCTGGGAGGTCGCCTCCGAGCAGGCGAGCGGCTGCGGCGCGCGCTACCGCACGCTCATGCGCGTCGGCTCGGCGGAGGTCGGCGGACTCGTGGAGATCGTCGAGCACGAGCAGCCGCGTGACCTCGCCTGGACGTCGGTCACCGGAGTCGACCAGCGTGGCCGCTGGCGCCTGCGCGAGCGCGCCGACGGCGCCCGCACCCGCGTCGAGCTGCGCCTGCAGTACGGCATCGCGGGCGGCGGCCTGCTGGGCTGGGTCGCGGAGCAGGTCGCGGCGCCGGCGGTGCGCGAGAACCTGCGCCGCTCGCTGCGCGAGCTCAAGCGCCAGGCCGAGCACGAGCAGGCGCGCGCGGCGGTGGCGGCACGGCGCGCCGGCACCAGCGTCCCGCGCTAGCCGCCGCCACCCGGCCACCGGCTCAGGCCGGCACGCAGGTTTATAGGCAAAGAAGACGGCAACCGTCTGATCAACCTGTTTGACTGTAAGTTCTTGCGGCTAACAGAGGACCTGCACATGGCTACAGACTTCTTGGATCAGAAGCGAGCTGAGATCGCAGCACGGCTCAGCGAGCTCAAGCCGCTCGTTACGGAGTACGAGCGCCTGGAGGCAGCGGCGGCAGCGCTGGACAGCCTCCCCGCGACATCCGCGCGTGCCAGGCCGGCGCGGCGCGGCGCGGCGCCTTCTGCGCCCGGGCGCGACGGCGACGCCTCCTCGACCCGCCGGGGGCGCGGGCGACCCAAGGGCAGCGGCAAGCGCGGCCAACAGGCGCTCGAGGTGATCACGGCGCACCCCGGAATCACCATTCCCGAGCTCGCCCAGAAAATGGGGATCAAGCAGAACTACCTCTACCGGGTCCTCCCCGCCCTCGCGGAGGCGCGCCGCGTGCGCAAGGAGGGGCGTGGCTGGCACCCTGAACACGGCGGGTGAGCCTCGGCGGCCGGTGACCGCGCGGCGGCACGAATGCGCCGGATCCTGCGCCGGATCGAGAAGATTGGCCAATCGGTGAACGTCTCGCTGATACCGTGGCCGGCAACTGGGCCCCCGCGGAGGTGGTAGGTGGCAGATCTTCACGGAATCGAGGAGGACGTCCCGTTCGACTGGGGCGGCGCGGATGCGCTGGCGGCCAAGCTCGAGTCCACGGCGTCGGAGGTCGACGGCCAGATCCCGCGCCGTAACTCCTACGCCCACGCGGCGCGCGAGGAGTGGCGCGGCCTGTACAGCCGCAAGTTCGCCCAGCGTATGAAGATCTGCACCGCCGACGCCAAGGAGCTGTCGACCTCCATGCGAAAGGCCGCCAACATGCTCAAGGAGCTCGAGCGACTCGCCCGCGAGGAGCAGGAGCGGCGCGAGAAGGCACGCGAGTGGAAGGCGCGCCAGAAGGACGGGCTGCTCGGCGCCGCCGAGGATGTCGGCAGCGCGCTGGGCATCGTCGACAAGGAGGAGCCGCCGCCGGTCGATCACGGCGACGGCGCCCAGTTCACCGCTCCGGCGCACATGCCCGGCGGCCGGGAACAGTAGGCATCGAGCGTGGGGGTCAGCTCCGCCCGTCCCGACGACCTCAAGCGCTTCTCGACCAGAAGCCGCTCCACCGACCACGACCTGCGCGGCGACCACAGCCAGCTGCTGTCGCTGTATCGCAGTTTCATCGCCAACAATCACTGGGGCCACTTCGAGGCTGACTCGATGCTCGCCGGGTTCGGCAAGTGGCTGGAGTGGAACGGCATCGACGCCGCGTGGGTCAAGCAGATCGCGATCACCTTCGAGAAGGCCGGCGGCGACGGCGCGCTGAAGTACCTGCCCGACTCAGCGATCAAGGCCAGCCTGCGCGCAGCAGGACTTGATTTCGACCGCAAGCACGTGACGTTCGACGATCCCGTCGCGTACGGCTTTCCGCCGACGACGGGGTACTCCGACGACCCTGTCAACACCGCCAGCGGCAACTTCGTCGCACTGGAGACCGACCTGCCGTTCACGGGGCTTGCGCAGTCGCTGCGCTTCGGTCGCGTGTACAACAGCCGCTCGGACCGGGCCGGGGCGTTTGGACCCGGCTGGTCGTCGTGGGCTGACGTTCGCCTGCGTGCGCGACCGGACGGAGCCGAGTACGAAGGTCCCGACGGCCAGCGCGCGACGTTCGGCCGGATGGGCGCCGGCTACGGCCGCGTCGTCGGAGTCGACGCCGCGGTCAGGCCGCTCGATGCCGGCCTCGCGCTGCACTGGTTCGACGGGCGCCGCTGGGAGTTCGACCAGGCCGGGCTGCTGGTCCTGGCGAGCGAGGGTCCGGGACACGACGTCCGCTTCGCGCACGAGGACGGGCGCCTCGTCGCGCTGACGCATCGCGGCGGCAAGGTCGTGCGCCTGCAATGGGACGCAGACCGCGTGTGCGCGGTCGATAGCTCGGACGGCCGCACCGTCGGCTACGAGTACGACGACGGTCGGCTGACCGCGGCCGACCCGCCCGAGGGGCTCCGGCGCTACGACGTCGCGAACGACGGGCGCCTGCTGTCGATCACCGACGCCGACGGCGTCGTCGAGGTCGTCAACGATTACGACGAAGACGGTCGCGTGCTCGAACAGCTCTCGCCGTTCGGGCGCCGCACGCTCTACGGCTACCTCCCCGGCCACGTGACGGTCGTCGCCGATGAGGAGGAGGGGCCGCTGAACACGTACGTCCACGATCGCACCGGGAGGGTCGTGGCGATCGTCGACGGCAACGAGCAGCCGATGTCGTTTCAGTACGACGAGCACGGCTACCCGACCGCCGTGACCGAGCGCAACGGAGCGGTGACGCTGCAGGAGTGGGACGACGAGGCGCGGCTGCTGCGCCGCGTGCTGCCGGCCGGACCGGAGCTCGAGTTCTCCTACGACGACGCGGGCCGGATCGTCGAGGTGAGGACCGCCACCGGCGAGGCGACGGCATACGTGTACCAGGGCGACGAGCGCAGCCCCGTCGAGATCATCGACCCCGAGGGCGGGCTGACGCGGCTGACGGTGCGCGACGGCCTCGTGCACGAGGTGGTCGATCCCGATGGGGTGAGCGTCTCCTTCGACTTCGACGATGACGGCAACATGGTCGCGGCCGTCGACGCCGACGGCAACGACGCTCGCGTGGAGCGTGACACCGCCGGCCGCGTGCTTGCCGCAGTGACTCCGCTCGGACGGCGGACCACCTTTCACTACGACGCGCAGGGCCGGCTCGCGGAGCGCCATGAGCCGGGCGGCGGCGTGTGGCGGTTTGACTACACGGCAGCGGGCAGGCTGGCCGGCGTCACCGACCCGAGCGGGGCGCGCGAGGAGATGCGCTACGGCGAGCACGGGCAGGCCGAATCGCTGATCGACGCCCTTGGCCGCGTCACCGCGCGTCGCTACGACACGTTCGGCAACCTCACGACGGTCGTCGAACCCGACGGAGCGAAGTGGCTGCTCGGATACGACGCGCTCGCCCGCCCGCGCGCCACGACAGACCCGACCGGGGCGGTGTGGCAGCGCGAGTACGACGTCAACGGCAACCAGACGGCAAGCGTCGACCCCGTCGGGGCGCGCCAGAGCGCGACGTACGACGTCGCCGGCCGCGTGACCGGCCTCAGCGACGGGCTGACCTCGAGCGCGTTCGAGTTCGACGCGCTCGGACGCACGCGCAGCCACCGCCGGCCGGACGGAAGCGAGGTGCGCGCCGAGTACGACCGCTGTGGTCGTACTGTCGCCCTGATCGATCCGAGCGGCGGCACGACAAGGATCGAGTACACCGCGGCCGGCCGCGAACGGGTCGTGACCGCGCCTTCAGGCGCGGCCGAGACGTACGAGTACGACCGTTGCGGGCGCGCCGTCGCGCGCACGGACGGCGAGGGCCGGCGCTGGGAGTACCGCTACGACGCCGACGGCGCGCTCGTTGAGCAGCTCGATCCGGCGGGCGACGTCGAGCGCTTCGAGTACGACGACACCGGTCGGCTCACGGCCTGGACGCAGCCCGGCCGCGGTCTGACGACGTACGCCTACGACCAGTTGGGCCGTACCGTGGCGATCAGCGATCGCATCTCCGGCACGCGCCGCTTCGACTACGACGGCGCCGGCCGACTCGTCGGCGCGACGGACGCCAACGGGCAGACGACCCGCTATGCGTACAACGAGCGCGGGTGGCTCACCAAGGTGGTCGATCCACTCGGCGCGAGCACGACGCGCACCTACGACGAGGTCGGGCGCCTGACCAGCGAAACCGACCCGCTCGGCCGCACGCGGACGCTGACGTATGACGCCGCCGGGCAGCTCGTTGAGGAGACCGACGCCTCCGGACGGCGGACGCGATGGGCTTACGACGTCTCGGGGCGCGTCAGCACCTATGGGCCGGCTGGCGAGGCTCCGATAACGATCGCTCGCGACGAGCTCGGTCGCGAGGTCGAGATCAGGGAACCGGGCTCGTTCACGCATCAGCTGCGATGGGATGCCGAGGACCGGCTCGTCGAGCGCCGCCGCGACGCGAGCGCGATCACCTGGGGCTACGACGAGGACGGACACCGCGCGGCGTTCGGCTTCCCGGATGGCAGCCAGACGACGTACCGCCACGACGCCGGCGGCTACCTCGTCGCGATGCAGCACGCGGCGCTTGGCGAGATCGCGCTCGAGCGTGACCCAGCGGGGCGGCTGACAGGCGCCGTCGGCGCGGGCATGCGCGCGCGCTGGACCTACGAGGGCGGCGATCTATCCGCCTATGACCTCGTCGCAGGCGACCGGCGCCGAGCCGCGCAGCTCACGCGCGACCCCGTCGGGCGGGTCGTCGCCGCGCTCGTCGATGGCGACGACCAACGCTTCTCCTACGACGCCGCTGGGCAGCTCGTGTCAGCCGAGACGTCCGCGGGCGGCTTCGAGTTCAGCTACGACGTCGGCGGACGCCTCGCGCACGAGCGGACGCCGGCCGGCGAGGTGGCCTACGAGCACGACCGCGCCGGGCAGCTTGTCGTCCGACGGCCCGTGGCTGGATCGAGCACGCGCTACGAGTACGACAGCGCCGGTCGCCGCGTCGTCGAGCAGCAGGACGATCTCAGCCGCCGCTATCGCTGGGACGGGCTCGGACGCCTGACGGCCGTCGAGACCGGCGAGCGCACGACGAGCGTGGCCGTCGACGCGCTCGGCGAGCTCGCCTCCGTCGACGCGATCCCGTTGCTGTGGGACACCGCCGACCCGCTGTCACCGCTGGCATCGCTGGGCGAGCAGGCGGTCGTCGGCCTCGGATCGCCGTGGGCGACCGCGGGCGCGGGCACGCGCGAGTGGCTCGCACCCGACTGGCAGGGGACGGTCGGCGCGCCACGCGACCCCTGGGGCGCGCCGGGCGCTCCCGCCGGCCCTCAGTTCGGCTTCCGCGGGGAGGTCGAGTTCGCGGGCGACGTCTGGCTGCGAAATCGCCTCTACCAGCCCACGACGCGCTCGTTCCTGCAGCCCGACCCGTGGCCGCCCGAGCCGGGCGTCCCGTCCTCTGCCAACCCGTATCACTACGCCGCCAACGACCCGATCGAGGCGTCGGACCCGCTCGGCCTGAAACCGGTCTCGGATGCCGACCTTCAGAAGTACCGCGACCAGATGAACGAGACGATCTGGGAGAAGGGCGCGGACTTCCTCAAGGACAACTGGGAGTACGCGGCGGCCGGCGCGATGGTCGCGGTCGGCGGTGTGCTCGTCGCCACGGGCGTCGGCGGACCCGCAGGCCTCGCGCTGATCAACGGCGGGATCAGCGTCGGGATGCAGAAGGCGATGAACGGCAAGGTGAGCCTGGGGCAGCTCGCCATGGACGTGGCGCCTGTGGGCAGGATCTTCGGCGTGGCGCGGCGCGCCGCGGGCCCGTTGACCCGCGCTGCCGGTCCACTCGCCGGACGGGCTCGCCAGCTGGTGAGCAAGCTCAACCCGAGCAGGCTCGTGAAGCGTTTGCTTGGACGCGCGCCTGCGCCCGCGGCCAGACTGCCACAGGACCTCGCCGTGAGCCCGGTCGCGCCACCGGTGCGCGCGTTGAGCCGGCCTGTCGGCAGCAGCGTGACCCAGAACGCCCATGTTCAGCAACGCATCAGAGATCTCCAGGCACAGGGAGCGTCGGACTTCCGCGTCAATCAGCAGCAGGTGAACATCGCGGGCGAGCGGGTGGGAATCAATCGGCCCGACCTGCAGTACACGCACGGCGCAAGACGGCGCTACGAGGAGTTTGACGTCCCGGGTTCCAATCGCGGCCCAGGGCACAAGTCGCGGCTGGAGGCCAACGATCCTGCCGGTGAGGTTGAGTTGTTCGTGGTGCCCTGACGATGCGCACGCTGCTGTCTGACCGCTTCGCGCCGATCACCTCTACGATCGGCTTTCTTGAAACACCCCTCGAGGAGGCGGCGGACGCGCTGGTGGCGTGGCGCCGGAAGCTCTACGGCAGGGCCGAGGCAGTTGAACTACACGCCCCGCTGTCCGAGATCCTGCCTCGCTTGGAGCCGCTCACCGCTGGCGCAAGGCCGCGTGAACTGCTCGTCGCGACGATCAGCTCGTGGACGGCATACTTCGACTGCGGGCTCAACGGCGGCGATCCGCGTAGCCCGGTGGGCCACCTCTGCCGCGTGCTTGGCTGCCGTGGCCTGATCGTCGCATCCATTCCGAACACGTACGGCATGGCGGACGAGACACCAGGGCGGTACGGCGCCGTCCAGTTTGAGCTGCTGGGTCCTGACGATTCGAACGCGCTCGGCTATGTCCGCTCGCTCGGGATTGTCAACGACGGCGGCCGCTGGACGTTCGATGCGATAGGCACGGTGCAGGACTTCGAGCAGCCCGAGGCCTATGGTCGGCGGCGCAAGCGTGATCGCTTCACAAGCGACATGCTCGCGGAGTACTCCGCGGCGCTCGGTCTGCGGCCGCTTGACGAGAAGTTCTACGCGGCGCGGGCCGTCCTCGTCGCGAGCGAGCAGCCAGTTCCGGCGGGCGGCAGGCAGGCGACGCTTGCCGAGGCGCAGGCTCGGCTGGGAGTCGTGCCCGGCGTGGCGGACGACCGGCCGGGCTGAGCGCAGCTCGGCGTACGTCGACGACCTGCTGCGCGAACTCGCAGCCGCGTTGCCGTCGGTCAACCGAAGGCTCGCGGTTGACACACTCATCAACAGCCCACAGATGGAATCCGTGCACTCGCTCGCGGTGCGGCGCATGACGCGCTCGCCACCCACCTGACGGTGTCGTGCCCCGGCGCGTGGCGGGCGAGCTGCCGGCGCACCACCCCACCTGCCGGCGACGTTCATCGTGGCGCGGGCGGCTGGCCTTGCGCCAGCGTCGCCACCGCCAGCGCCGCGACCCCCTCCAGCCGCCCGACGAAGCCCATCCCCTCGCCCGTCGAGGCCTTCACGTTGACGGCGCCCACGTCCAGCCCGAGCGCGTCGGCCAGCCGCGCCCGCATCGCCGCCCGATGGAGACCGATCTTCGGGCGCTCCATCAGCACGGTCGTGTCGACGTGCACGATCGAAAGCCCCCGCTCCCCCAGCGTGGCGACGACCGAGCGCAGCAGCTCGATCGAATCCGCGTTCTCGTAGGCGCCGTCGCTGTCCGGGAAGTGCACGCCGATGTCGTCGAGTCCCGCGGCGCCCAGCAGCGCGTCCATCACCGCGTGGCTGAGCACGTCGGCGTCGGAGTGGCCATCGAGTCCCAGCTCGGCGCCGCCGAACTCGACGCCGCCGAGGATCAGCGGGCGCCCGGCCTTGAAGCGATGCGAGTCCCAGCCCAGACCGGTGCGAGCGGCGGGGACGCCGCCGGCGCTCACCCGATCGCCTCCAGCCGTCGCTCGCGCCGCTCGAAGACCGCCAGCTCACGCACCCCGACGGCGTCGAGGAGCTCCAGCGCGCGGTCGTAGTCGCGCGCCACGTCGCCCGGCACATGAGCGTCGCTCGACAGCGCGACCGGGCAGCCCGCGTCGATGCACATCTCCAGAAACGCACGCGACGGGTACAGCTCGCCGACCGGCTTGCGCAGCCCTGCGGTCGAGACCTCGATCGCGATCTGCGATTCGGCGATGCCGTCCATCGCCAGCTCGTAGAAGCGCCGCAGGTCGCCCTCCGGGATCGGCCGGCGCGGGCCCCACAGCTTCACGAGATCGGGGTGGGCGAGGATGTCGAACATGCCGGTGCGGGCGGCCTCGCCGAGCGTGCGGAAGTAGCGTCGCCACAGCTCGTCGGGGCGCTGGGAACGGTGATCCCAGACCTCGTAGCCGTCGTGGTCGACCGCGTGCTCGCCGATGAAGTGCACCGATCCGACGACGAAGTCCCAGTCGTGGCTGTCGAGCAGCGTCGCCATGCGGTCCTCGCGGCCGGCGATGAAGTCGGCCTCGATGCCGAGCTTGAGGTCGGTCTGCTCGCGCACGAATGCGGCGTAGTCGTCGAGGTCGTCGCGCGCGCTCTCGCGCCAGAGCGGGTGCTGCCAGACCTCGAGCGCCTGCGCGAAGCGGTAGACGTGCTCAGAGCAGCCGAGCTCGGCCACCCCGCGCTCCTCGGCGACGGCGCGGTAGCGGTCGGCGTTGGCGCCGGTGAAGTACTCCGCCGGCTCCGTCCCGGGCGTGTCGGGCCGCAGGTGCAGGTGGTAGTCGGTCAGCATCGCGGCGCCGGCGCGGCTACTGCCGCGCTGCCCACGTGAGCGTCCCCGTGGTGCACACGTCCACGCGTTTGCCGTTGCGGCGGTTCGTGAAGCGCTGCGTGACCGCGACCTTGCCGGCCACGGCGCCAGCGGCGTCGAACTGGCCGCGCACGATGACGGTCGTGCGCAGGACCACGTCGGAAAAGCTGACCTTGAAGCGCTCGACGTTGCGAAACGAGCCGTCCGCGGCGACGTCGAACTCCGGCGAGTAGTTGATCTCGTCGGAGACGACGATCACGCGCTTGTCACAGCGGCTGCGAAAGCGCACGAGCAGGCGGTCGATCGAGCGCCCGCCGCGGGTCACGTGCAGGACGACCGCGTGGTTGACCTCCGGCCCGTCCTGCGACGTCAGCCCGTAGAGCAGCGCGTCGGCCGGCGCGGGCGCCGGCGCGGCGGCAGCGTCCGCCGCGGGGCGGACGGTCCACGTGACCGTGCGGGTCTTGCAGGTGCGCGTGCGCCCCCTGCCGCGCACCCGCAGCGCGCTGGCGACCGTGCCCGTGCCACCGTCGGCCGCCAGCCGGCCCTTGACAACGAACGTGCTGCGCTCGCGCACGCCGAGGTACGGCCTGCGCGTCGTCGTGGCGCGCAGGGTGAAGCTGCCGTTGGCCGCGAGCTTCGTCCTGCCCCTGATCGCGGCGCGCCCGCAGCGGCTCGGAACCTCGCCGCCGACGCCGATCGTCCCGTTGGGCTGCGCGCGGATCGACAGCGCCATGTCCTTGGCGGCCGAGTTCGTGACCGGCACCGTGATCGCGCCGCCGCCGAAGCTGCCGGCCGGGGTGGCGGAGCTCTGCGCGGAGGCGACGCCGGCGGTCGCTGCCGCGCAGGCAAGCGCAAGGGGGACGAGGAGGCGGGACCGGGCGACGCTCATGCGCCGCGGACTCTAGACATCCGCGCGCTCGCGCAGCGCCAGCTCGGCGACGTGCAGATCAGCGGGCGTCGTGACCTTCAGGTTCTCGCGCGGCGCGGCCACGACGCGCACCGTTCCGCCCGCGCGCTCGACGAGCCACGCATCGTCGGTCGCCGCGGCCAGCACGTCGTCGGGGGCGCCGAGCGCGCGCTCGAGCGCCGCGCGGCGAAAGACCTGCGGCGTCTGCACCGCCCACAGCGAGGCGCGCTCGAGCGTGCGCACCACGAGGCCGTCGTCGGCCTGCTTGATCGTGTCGGTGACCGGCGCCGCGGCGATCACCGCGTCGCAGTCGTGGCGCTCGAGCTCCGCGAGCGCGGACCGCACGATCTGTGCGGTCAGCAGTGGCCGCGCGGCGTCGTGGACGATCACCGGGTCACCATCGGCGGCGGCGAGCGCCGCGCGCACCGACTGCGAGCGGTGCGCGCCCCCGGGCACCCCGATCGTGCCCGGCGGAGCGCAGCCTTCCCACCCACCCGGCAGCGCGACCACGATCATGTCGACGTCGGCGACGCTGCGCAGCGCATCGACGCTCCATTCGAGCATCGGGCGGCCCGCCAGCGAGACGAACGCCTTGGGTTTCCCCAAGCCAAGGCGCTCACCACGACCGGCCGCTACGACGAGCGCGAGCGCTACTTGGTCACCGTGACGCCGGCGCTGTCGGCGAGCAGGTTGTCCAGGTGCTGCTCGGCCTCCTCCTCGTCCTTGTCCAGTGCGTACATCAACTCCGATGCGAGGATCTTCTTCGCCCGCGTGAACATCTGCTTCTCACCGGTGGACAGCCCCTTCTCGTGCTCCCGGATGGCGAGGTTGCGCACGACCTCGGCCAGCTCGTAGATGTCACCGGTCTTGATCTTGTCGCGGTTGTGCTTGAACCGGCGGTTCCAGTTCTTCGGCATCTCCGAGACATCATCCGCGAGGACCGCGAGGACCTTCTGGACGGTCTCCTCGTCGATCACGCGGCGCAGGCCGGCCAGCGCGGCGTTCTCACAGGGGACCATCACGGTCATGTCGTTGTGCAGGATCTTGATGGTGAGGTACTCGCGCTCCTCACCGAACATCTTGCGGCGCTCCTTCTTGAGGACCTGACCGGCCCCGTGATGCGGATAGACGACGTTGTCGCCAAGCTCGAACTCGATGTTCTCGAGCGGGATTACCAGATCCTCCAGCAGCTGCTCTTCGGTCACGTCGGGAATGATGTCCTCCTTGGTGTGTGTCCCGGCGTCGGCGGGACGATGGGTCAAGTCTGTAGGTAGCGGTCCACAAGGTTGATCTCCTGCAGCCGGCGAAGGCCCTCGCGGATGTCCTTCGCCCGTATCTCGCCCACGCCGTCGACGGTCTCGAGCTCGGCGTCGGTGGCGGCGAGCAGCTCGTCCAGGCCGCCGAAGTCCGCGACGATCTGCGCGACGACGAGCTTGGGCAGGCGCGGGATGCGCCCGAGGATGCGAAAGCCGCGCGGCGAAACGGGATAGTCGAGCGTGTTGAGCTTGCGGTCATAACCGAGCAGCTCGGCGAGGCGGCCGAAGTCGAGCAGGTCGTGGTGCGCCAGGCGCCCGATCTGGTCCAGCGCGCCGGCGAACTCCTCGTCGCTGTTCTCCGCGAGGTAGTCGTGCACGAGGGCGGCCTTGTCGGCGGCGGTGCCGACCATCGTCTCCTCGAGCTGCATCTCGATCAGGCGCCCCTCGGTGCCCAGCTCGACGATGTAGCGCTCGATCTCGACGGCCATGCGGGTGACGAGCTCGGAGCGCTGCAGCACGGTCAGCACGTCGTGCAGCGTGGCGCCACCCTCGAACTCCAGGGCGGTCAGCCGCGTGGCGACCTGGTCCAGGCGCGTGCGGTACTTGTCGAGCGTCGCCAGCGCCTGGTTGGCCTTGGCCAGCACGACGGGGATGTCCTCGAGGATGTACTTGCCGCCGTCGACGTAGAGCGAGACGACCTCGCGGCGCTGGGAGATCGCGATGACGAGGGCGTCGGTCTGCTTGGAGACGCGCTCAGCGGTGCGGTGGCGCGTGCCGGTCTCGACCGAGAGGATCGTCGGATCGGGCATGAGCTGGACGTTGGCCATCGCGATCCTCGTCGCGTTGATGTTCAAGACGATCGCGCCGTCCATCTTGGCCACCTGGTAGAGCAGCGCCGGCGAGTAGTCGATGTCGAGCTTGATGCCGCCCGAGAAGAGGAAGCTGAGGTCGTCGACTTCGCCGGTGATGATCAGGCCGCCCGTGCGCGCGTGCATGATGTTGTCCAGGCCCTCGCGCAGCGTGGTGCCCGGCGCGACCATCTCCAACGCCTTGACGAGTCGGGGTTC
>Ga0136614_10000154_pt1 | contig 29105 bp, 42 predicted proteins | sample AntDrymUQ2792106_2_FD_106643 | JGI IMG/M metagenome (GOLD analysis project Ga0136614, IMG submission 106643) | Polar desert sand microbial communities from Dry Valleys, Antarctica - metaG UQ279 (21.06) | ecosystem: Environmental > Terrestrial > Soil > Desert | place: Antarctica: Dry Valley... | reverse complement strand
GCGCAGGTAAACGACCAGCCCACGCTGGCGCAGCGTCTGTGCCGTCTCGGCGTCGAGAACCGCGCCGCCGCCGGTGGCCAGAACGATCCCGGCCTGCTGCGTCAGCTCATCCAGCAGGCCGATTTCACGCCGCCGAAACCCTGCCTCGCCTTCAATTTCGAAAATCGTCGGAATGGGAACCCCGCTGCGCATTTCCATCTCGCGGTCGGCGTCTACAAACTGATAATTCAGCTGCTGCGCCAGCAGACGCCCCACCGTCGACTTGCCGGCACCCATCATGCCGATCAGAAATACGGAGCGCGCATCGCTATGCATGGGCTGGTTGCGTGATCGACGCATCGAAAAAAAAGAGCCGCGCATGCGGCCCTTTTGTGCGAGGCGTCGAATCTCAACGCATCGCGGCGTTGATCCGCTCCGAAAGCACGCGCGGCGTGATGAAAATGATCAGCTCGGTGCGATCGTTGACCGATGACGTGTTCTTGAACAGATTGCCTATGACCGGCAGGTCGCCCAGCAGCGGAATCTTGGTCACAGTCGTGCGGTCGGTCTGCTCGTAAATCCCGCCCAATACGACCGTGCCACCGTTTTCGACAAGCACCTGGGTCTGCACATTCTTCGTGTCGATCGCGGGACCCGCTGACGTCTCGGCGCCGCGGCTGTCTTTATTGACGCGGACGTCAAGGAAGATCGCGCCCTCGGGCGTGATCTGTGGCGTGACCTCCAGCTTCAGCACCGCCTTGCGGAACGCCACCGATGTTGCACCGCTCGACGTCGACTGTTGGTACGGAATTTCAGTGCCTTGCTCAATCACAGCCTTGACCTTGTCTGCCGTCACAACGCGCGGGCTGGAGATGATCTTTCCGCGACCGTCGGCCTCCAGCGCGTTCAGCTCGAGATTGATCAAGCGGGTCAAGCTGCTGTTGAACAACGTCAAGTTGAACGCCCCCGGATTGAAGCCTCCAATGCCGGCTGCGGGAAGATTGACACTATTCAGATTACTCACCGGTATCGGGCCAAAATTGCCGCCCCCGGCGCCCGTACCTGGAGGCAGAGTTCCCGGAAGCGCGTTGCCACCGCCGACTGTGGCCTCATTGGTCACGCGGTTGTACCCGAAGCGCACACCGAGGTTGCGGCTGAAACGATCGTCGGCTTCCACTATGCGTGCCTCGATCAGCACTTGCGGCACCGGAATGTCGATCCTCTGTAGCAGCCTGCGCACGTCTTCGAGCCGTGCGGTCGTGTCCTGCACGAAAATCTGATTGGTGCGCGGATCAACGGCGACGCTGCCGCGCTTGGAGATCAGCCGCTGCTTGTCATCGCTCAGCAGCTTGCGCACATCTTCGGCTTTTTGATAGTTGACGACGAACGCCTCGGAGCGCAGCGGCTCCAGGTCCGCAATCTGATTACGCGCCTCGAGCTCTAGCTTTTCCTTGGCGGCAATCTCGTCGCGCGGCGCCACCAGGATGACGTTGCCGTTCTTGCGCATGTCCAGGCCCTTGCTCTGCAGGATGATGTCGAGCGCCTGGTCCCATGGAACGTCTTTTAGCCTCAGCGTGATCGTGCCGCCGACCGAATCGCTGGTGATGATGTTCAAGTTGGTGAAGTCGGCAATTACCTGCAGCAGCGAACGCACGTCGACGTTCTGGAAATTCAGTGAAAGGCGCTCGCCCTGGTAGCCCTGCCGCGTACCCTGGAACAGCCGCGTTGGATCTTCGCGTACCGGCCGCACCTCGAGCACGAAGCGAGTGTCGCTTTGATACGCGTTGTGCTCCCACACCCCGCGCGGTTCGACCACCAGGCGTGCGGTGTTGCCTTGCTGGCTGGCCGTAACTTGCGCGACAGGCGTTGCAAAGTCGGAAACGTCGAGCCGGCGCTTCAGCGAGTCGGGCAACGTCGTGTTTTGGAAATCGACGATGACGCTATTGCCCTGCTGCCGAATGTCGACGTTGGTATTTGGATCCGAAAGATCGACCACCACTCGACCCTCGTTTTCGGCGCCACGCCGAAAATCGATGCCGCGTAGCGTACGGCTGCCCGTGAATGCCGACGGTCCGGCCGTGACCGGCGCCGCGCCGGACGGCGACGCTTGCGCCATTGTCGTTGCAGCAGCACCCGGGGGAGGACGGAACGTGCTGGTATCTGCCGCGCCTCCAAGAGCAATCAGAACGCGCTTGCCCTCAACTGAGACGGTGTGCGTCAGCGGTCGCTTCAGATTCAACACCACGCGCGAACGTCCGCCCGCCTGCACGATGTTGACCGAGCGCACATCGCCCTGGTTGAGCTCGACCATGTTCTTGCCGAGGCCGTTGACGGTCGCCGGCATATCGAGCGCGACACGCGCGGGGTTGGCCACCGAAAAGCTCGCGGGCACGCCCTGAGGGGCGTTTTTCATTTCGATGCTGACCACCACCCCGGTGCTCGTCTGCGTCGCATCGACGCGCTCGATCGCGTTGCCGGGATCGGCCCCCGCGGTCTGCGCCGATGCAGCCATCGCGGTGGCAATTAAGCCCAGCGCCGCCGCTACTCGCGACAGACACACGGCCACATTCCGGATCGAGACACTCATCGCTTGCTCCCTTGTTGCCGCGCGGCGGCTTCCTGCAGTTCTAGCTTGGTGGGTCGTTCGATCCACTCGCCGGCGGCGTCCTGGACGATTTCTTTCAAGTCAACTTCGGTTTCAGAAATTTTGGTCACCAGGCCGAAATTCTGTCCGACGTAATTTCCACGGCGAATCATGAACGTCTGGCCGGCCGCATCGATCAACGCAACCTGGTTGCCGGACTGACGCAGCGTGCCCACCATTTTTAACTGGTCGAGCGGGTAACCTTCCAGCATCTCGCGCCGGCGATCAAGATCCGGCCTGATCGAACTGGTGCTCGATCGTGATTGCGCTTGGCGCGCGGCTGCCAGGATCATTTTCTGCGGGTCAAACGGTTCGATCAGCGCCTTTGATTCGTACGTGAACGGCAAAAACTGTTTGGGCTCGGGTACCGGTTGCGTGGTGGGGCGCATTGTCTTGCGCGTGTCCTCCATCCAGGTACGCAGTTCGCCCTCATTACCGCCACCGCATCCGGCAACGGTAACCATCAGCCACAGCGCGGCAACGCGAGTAATCACAGAGGGTTTCACTTGCCGGCCCCTTTCTTCTCGAGTTTCGCCTTGGCGGCGCGCTGTGCGGCGATCTCTTCGGGATCGAGGTAGCGATAGGTCTTGGCGGTGGCATCGAACGTCAGGTTGCCACCCTTGCCGGTCTGCAAGTTGAGGTTGTTAAGCGTCACGATCCGCGGCAAATTGGCGATGTCGCTCGCGAACGCGCCCAGGTCGTGATACTTGCCCGACACCTTGACCGCAATCGGCAGCTCGGCGTAATACTCGCGCACATTGGTCTGGCCCGGGCGGAACAACTCGAAGTCAAGGCCGCGCCCCACGCCAGCCTGGTTGATATCCGACAGCAACGCATCCATTTCGGACTTGCTGGGCAGCTGCTTCTCAAGTGTCAACACGTACTGGCTGACCTGCTCGCGTTGCTTGCGCAACTCGTCCAGATTGATGGCTTGCTGCAGCTTGCCCTTGTATTCGTCTTTAAGCTTTTGCTCTTCGATTTGAAGCTGTTCGAGCTGCTCCTTTTGCCCGCTCCACAGCGCAAACCAGCCACCGACCGCGCAGATGGCGATTACAACAAGCCACATCGTGATGCGCGGCGCCGCCGGCCATGAGCCGACGTTATCCAGGCTCAAACCCTGAAACTGAGATGAGAGACTACGACCGGTTGCCATCGATTCCTCGTTCTACCAATTACTTCTTAGCGGGCACGTTCGGCGCCGAAGACGACACGATGCTGGGCGTCGATTGCACCGCGGTTGGGGCCGGCGTGGTCGGCACCAAATTCGGCTTCGCGCCCGGCTGCGCCTGCATCAGCGCCCGTTCCGGTGTTTGCTTCAGCGAAAAATTCAGAGAGAACTCGAACACGCGCCGATTCAGGCCCTGCGGTCCGGTGCCGGCGACCTTGATCTCGATCAGCTCAGGCCGCTCCAGCACCCGCGAGTTGTTCTGCAAGTTGCGCAGAAACTCCGAAACGCGCTCGTTGGATGCCGCCCAGCCGCTGACGTTGACGCGCCGGTCTTCCTGCTTGATGCTCTTCAGGTAGATACCTTCCGGCACCTGTTTGGCCACTTCGTCGATCAGATAGACCGGCAGATTGCGGTCTGCCTGCAGGTCTTCGACCGCGCGCTGGCGGGCTCGCAATCCGTCGATCTCGGCGCGCAGCGAGGCGATTTCCTTAATCTGAATGTCGAGCTTGCGGTTCTCCGCGCGCACGAACTCGTTGCGTGATTCTTGGTTCGAGATGTAACCCTGCAAAACGGTCCACACGACGGCGATCATCAACAGGCCCGCCACCGCGGACAACGCGGTCATCACCCAGAAGACTTTCTTTTGCCGCTCGCGCCTGACTTCGCGATGCGGCAATAGATTGACGCGCGGTGTGGTCATTTATCGAACCTCCGCATCGCCAGCCCGCACGGGGTCAACAGCGCCGGCGCGTCGAGCCGCAGTTGCTTCTCGCGAATGTTGGAAGAAATTTCCATCCCCTTGAACGGTGAAATGACGGACGCGGGGACTTGCGAGCGCTCCATCAGCGCTTCGGGCAGGCCGCTCAACACGGCCGAGCCGCCCGCCAGCATGATCTGATCGACGCGGCTGTACGGCGTCGAAGTGAAGAAAAATTGCAACGCGCGCGTGATCTCGATTGTGGCCGTGTCAAGAAACGGCCTCAGCACGGCAGCTTCGTAATCAGCCGGCAGATCGCCGCTGCGTTTTTTCTGCTCGGCCTCCTCGGCCGGGATACCGTAGGTGCGCGATATGTCGCCGGTGAGCTGCTGACCGCCGAACGGCTGCTCGCGTTCGTAGATCGCTTCGCCGTCGTGCATCACCGTGACGCTGGTCGTATTAGCGCCGACGTAGAACACGGCGATCACGAGGCCTTCGCCGCTATTAGGAAGTTGTTCGATCAGACGCTCGATCGCCGAACGTGCTGCATACGACTCGACGTCGACGACCACCGGCTTCAGCCCGGCCGCTTGAGCTACTGCGACCCGATCTTCGACCCTCTCCTTGCGCGACGCGGCGATCAGCACCTCGACGTCGTCGGGCGCATTCGGTATCGCGCCCATCACCTGAAAATCGAGGCTAACCTCGTCGAGCGCGAACGGGATGTACTGATTGGCTTCGCTCTCGACTTGCATCTCGAGCTCTTCTTCACGCAGGTTGGCGGGCAACGCAATTCGCTTGGTAATCACGGCCGAGGCAGGCAGCCCCATCGACACGTTCTTGATTTTGCCGCCGGCGCGGCGCCAGGCGCGCCGGACCGCTTCGGCGACCACATCGATCTTGTCGACGTTGCCGTCGACGACCGCGCCGCGCGGCAGCGGCTCGATGGCATACCGCTCGAGACGCAGCGTGCCTTTGCCCGCCTCGGAGAGTTCGACGATCTTGATGCTCGACGAACCGATATCGAGGCCGACCAGCGGCGGCGCTTTAGGTGAAAAAGGCAGATCAAAGGCCAAGGCGATGCTCCCAGCAGCAGGCGATGCTCAAACGAAAACTCAACGGTGCGTCCTAAGACTGACTAAGGACACTGGATCTCGCGATCTCTTCAGTCCCCCGATTCGGCCGGATCGCTAGCCGTTTTTCCTTTTGTTTCGAGCGTTTACCGCAGTTTCATTGGACGCTACACGAAATCCTATCAACATACGCAAAACCCACACAAGCCCCGTGTTCGGCCTAATCGTGCCCTTTTTGAGGGATCAACCACGAACATCCACCAGTAGTAACCGTCCAACGTGACGTTAGTTGGCGCGCGTGCACCCAACCGACTCCTATAATCTCGCACTCAGTCTGCAGCGAAGCGCAAAAAAGCGGTCGCTCACACGCCTAACTCGCTGTAGTACTCGCCGACGAACGTAATCAACGTGAGCTCCCGCAATTCCGACAATTACGACGAAGACGCGCCGCGTAAGGCGCTACCGTGGTATTGGCGCGCGCTGCGCGCCACCGCCCTGATTGTCGGCGGTGGCCTGGTGGCCGGCGCACTGGTCGTCGTGTTCGTGTTCGCCTTGGTCTACGCAAATCTGCCGCCCATCGATGCGCTGACGGACTACCGGCCGAAGATTCCGCTGCGGGTATGGACCGCAGACGGAATATTGATCGGAGAGTTCGGCGAAGAGCGGCGCGAGTTTGTGCCCCTGTCGGAGATTCCGGAAGAATTGAAAAAAGCCATCCTGGCGGCCGAGGACGACAGCTTCTACCAGCATCACGGCGTCGATTACGCAGGGCTAGCACGCGCATTCGTGACCAATTTCGCATCGGGCCGCCGCGGCCAGGGCGGCAGCACGATCACGATGCAGGTCGCGCGCACGTTCTTCCTGAGCTCGGAACGCAGTTACGTTCGCAAGCTGTATGAAATCGCGCTGGCGTACAAGATTGAGTCGTCACTCTCTAAAGATCGCATCTTCGAGGTCTACGCAAACCAGATTTTTCTCGGCCAGCGTGCTTACGGGTTTGCATCGGCGTCGCAGATTTACTTCGGTAAGAAGCTGAAGGATCTGACCACCGCCGAAATTGCGACACTGGCGGGCCTGCCGGTCGCACCCGCGGCGTACAACCCGTTCGTCAATCCGAAGCGTGCCAAGGGACGGCAACACTACGTGCTGGCGCGCATGCTGCAGTTGAACTACATCGACCAGGCAACGCACGACACAGCGCTCGCGCAGGAGTTGAAGCCGCGCGCGGCCAACTATGCGGTGGAGCAGGCGTTCAAAGTGCGCCTGCACGCCGAGTACGCCGCCGAGCTGGCGCGCCAGTTGGTGTTCGAGGTGTTTCGCGAGGAAACCTACACACGCGGGTTGAACGTGTTCACCACCCTGCGCAAAGACGATCAGGAAACCGCCTACACCGCGCTACGCGCGCAGGTACTCGCCTACGACCGCAAGTACGGATATCGCGGGCCCGAGGCGTTTATCGAGCTGAACGCCGACCCGGTGGTGCGCGATCAGCGCATCGAAGACGCGCTGATCGAGGCAATCGACAGCCCGAATCTGGTGCCGGCGGTCGTGCTCGAAGCCGGTCCGGCCCTGGTCAGCGCCGCGTTGCAAGGCGGCGCAACGATCGACATCAAGACCGAAGGCTTGCGCTTTGCCGCATCGTCGCTGTCACCCAAGGCGCAGCCCAACCGCAAGATCGTGCCGGGCGCTGTGATCCGCGTCACCCGCGATGACAAAGGCATTTGGCAGATCGTGCAATTGCCGCAAGTTGAGGCGGCGTTCGTGGCCGCCGGTTCGAAGGACGGGCAGATCAAGGCGCTGGTCGGCGGCTTCGACTTCAACCTGAACAAGTTCAATCACGTGACGCAGGCCTGGCGCCAGCCGGGATCGAGCTTCAAGCCGTTCATTTATTCGGCGTCGCTCGAAAGAGGCTTCATGCCGAGCACGTTGATCAATGACGCGCCGATCAGCATCGACCCGAACCTGACGGGCGGGCAGCTGTGGGAGCCGAAGAACTACGACGGCAAATTCGACGGACCGATGCGGTTGCGCCAAGGCCTGGCGAGATCCAAGAATCTCGTTTCAATTCGCATCCTGCAGGCCATCGGCCCCCGCTTCGCCCAAGACTGGGTCACGCGGTTCGGTTTCGAGGCCGAGCGGCATCCGGCGTATCTGACGATGGCGCTGGGCGCGGGCGCAGTCACGCCATTGCAGATGCTCAACGCCTACTCGGTGTTCGCCAACGGCGGCTACCGGTTGCACGTACATCTGGTCGCGAAGGTGACCGATAGCTCGGGCAAGGTGTTGATGGAGGCGAAACCACTGCAGGCAGGCGACGAGGTCAATCGTGTGCTCGGCGCGCGCAACGCGTTTCTGATGGATAACCTGTTGAAGGATGTGGCCCGCTACGGAACCGCGGCGCGCGCGGGCAGTGCGCTGAAGCGTCCGGACATCGCAGGCAAGACGGGAACTACCAACGATTCCCACGACGCGTGGTTCGCCGGTTATGGCGGCGACCTGGTGGCAGTGAGCTGGATGGGATTCGATCAGCCGCGCCCGCTGGGAGAACGCGAAACTGGCGGTGGCCTCGCGTTACCGATCTGGATTTCGTATATGAGCAAGGCGCTTAAAGGCGTGCCCGAAATCACGCGCGACGTTCCGAGCGGCATCGTCAACCTCGGGGGCGAGTATTACTTCGCAGAGCATCAACCGGGGCACGGGGTGGCAAGCGTCGGCCTGGAAGACGTGTTGCCGCCCGAAGAGCAGGTCAAAAGAGAGTCCGTGCGCGAACAGATATTCTGAAAGCCGGACAAAAGTGGAAACCTACTTTTGTCCGATTGGTTAGAGTGGAATCGCTGGCGGAGCCAGACAATTCCACTTGAGCAACTGCAGGAAAGAGCGCGTACGTTAGCCGCTCAACAGGACCGCCTCACCACCTTGCGCCGAGATCAACCGCGACAGCGCGGCAAACAATTCGCTGCCGTCGCGCGTATCGATCCATTTGTCCACGTTGCGCGCGTAGTGAAATGCGCCGCTCTTGCCCGCGGTCCACATTTGCTGCATCGGCGCCTGGCTGTTGATGATCACCTTGGAACCGTTGCCGAGCTCGAGCGTCAGTACGTTGCCGGTGCGAGAGGCTTCGATGTCCGCATCGGTCGCGTCGACCGCGTGCTCGATGGCCGTCAGCGTTGCCTCCGCCAGCACCTGGAATTCGGATTCGCTCATGTTAGATTCGTTGGCATGCGATTGCCTGCAACGATACTCGCCGCTGTCATTGCAATCGCACTTCCAGCCTGCGGTCAAAAAGGACCGCTGACTTTGCCGGTACCGCCTACCGCGCAACCTTCCAAGTCTCCGGCGAAGTCGGTGGATCGACCGTTTCCGGACGTCCCTGCGACCTCTGAACAGAAATGATGCCCGCGCTGCCGGCCAGCGAGGGGTTCAGCTTCAACGACCATCGCTTGCATTGCGAACACGTCGCGCTGGACGAACTCGCCGAGCGCTTCGGCACGCCGCTGTATGTGTATTCGCGGCGCGCGATCGAAGCGGCCTACCAAGCGTACGCATCGGCGTTGAGCGGCCGGCGCGCGCTGGTGTGTTATGCCGTCAAGGCCAATTCGAACCTGGCGGTGCTCGATGTGCTGGCGCGCCTGGGTGCCGGATTCGACATCGTTTCCGGCGGCGAGCTGGCGCGCGTGCTCGCCGCTGATGGGGACGCAGGCCAGGTCGTGTTCTCGGGAGTCGGCAAAAGCGAAGGCGAAATCGAGTCGGCACTAAAAGCGGACATCGCATGCTTTAACGTCGAGTCGGCAGCCGAACTCGATCGTATCGATGTGGCCGCGCAAAGATTGCAAGTGCGCGCGCGCGTTTCACTTCGAGTCAATCCCGACATCGACGCCGGCACACACCCTTATATCTCGACCGGGCTTAAAGAAAACAAGTTCGGAGTCGCCTACGCCGACACGCTCGCGTTGTGTCGCACCGCGAGCGCAAAGCGCGCGATCGACCTGGTCGGTCTTGGCTGCCACATCGGGTCGCAGATCACCGAAGTCGCGCCGTATGTCGACGCTGCCGATCGCATCATCGACCTGGTCGATGCGCTTGCGCGCGAAAACGTTCAGCTGCGCCATATCGATCTGGGCGGCGGCCTGGGGATTCGCTACCGCGATGAATCCCCGCCGCTCGCAGCCGACTTGATCGGCGCGCTACTGGCGCGGCTCGACGCCCGCGGCCATCGCGACAAACGAGTGCTGGTCGAGCCGGGCCGCTCGATCGTGGGCAATGCCGGCGTTCTGCTGACTCGAGTCGAGTATTTGAAACCTGGCGAAGCAAAGAACTTTGCGATCGTCGATGCTGCGATGAACGACTTGATCCGCCCCGCGATGTACGGCGCGTGGATGGACGTCATAGCGGTGACGCCGAGACAATCCGGCACGCAGCAATACGACATCGTCGGTCCGATCTGCGAATCAGCCGATTGGCTGGCGCGCGATCGAGCGCTCGCGCTGCAAGCGGGCGACCTGCTTGCAATCGCGAGCGCCGGCGCCTACGCAATGACGATGAGTTCGAACTACAACACGCGAGCGCGTCCGGCGGAGGTGATGGTCGACGGTGCACACGCGTACTGCGTGCGGCAGCGTGAAACTATCGACGAGTTGTTCGCTAGCGAATCTCGGTTACTACCGCGACTGCCGTAGCGCTACTTCGCCGGGTCGCGCAGACGCAATCCCTGTACGAAATCAGCAACCGCGCGCATTTCCGCGTCCGACAGTTTCGCCGCGATCTCCTGCATGGCCGGATTGTTGCGCCGGACTCCTTGGCGAAAGTCTCTCAGCGTCGCATCGACGTAGTCCGAATGCTGCGCCGCTAAGCGCGGATACTGGGTCGGAATGCCCAGTCCCGCCGGGTTGTGGCAGCCGGAGCACGCCGGCACCGATTTCTCGGGCAGACCGGCGCGCCAGATGCGCTGACCGAGATCCAGTGTTTGCTTGTTGCGCGCGGTGTCGAGCGGCGCCGCCTGACTCGCAAACCAGGCCGACACATTGCGCTTATCGTCATCGGACAACTGCGAAGCAAAGCCATTCATGATGGCGTTCTCGCGTGCCGGCCTAAGCTGGCCCTGCCGCACCGTGTAGTCGAGCAACTGTTTGTACAAATATTCGTAGTGCTGCTGGGCCAGCCGCGGATTGGCGGGCGCGGGCGAATTGCCATCGACACCATGGCACGCCCCGCATACTTGCGATGCGATCTGCTGACCCCGTGCGGGGTCAACCTTCGGCGCCGGTTTCATCTGCGCGTGCGCAGCGGGGGCCAACGCTGAACAACCGACGACGGCCAAACAGCAGATGGAACGACGCCAAGTCGATGATTTCATCAAGACGCTTTCGCTTTACGAGTTTTAAGTGCGAGACAAGTGCGAGCGCGCAAGGGCAAAGCGCCGCGTATTCTACGCAACCCCACCCGGCGTCTCCGGCGGTGCCGATCCATCTGACCGTGCAGCTATTCCGCTCCGCCCGATTTGTGATGTCAGTTGCTGCACTGGCCGATCTGCCGCCTCCCGGGCTGCCGGAGATCGCGTTTGCCGGTCGCTCCAACGCCGGCAAGTCGAGCGCGATCAACGTTCTGACCGACCAAAAGCGATTGGCATTTGCCAGCAAGACGCCCGGCCGCACGCAGCTGCTGAACTTTTTCGAGCTGTCCGAGCGTGACGAAGACAAGCAGACGGTAGCGCGCGGCACGCTGGTCGACCTGCCCGGCTACGGATTCGCTCAAGCTCCCCTGGCGCAGCGGGAGCAGTGGGACACATTGGTTGGCGGCTACGTGGCGGAACGCCAGACGCTGGTCGGCATTGTGGTCGTGATGGATGCGCGCCGTCCGCTGATGCCGGGTGACGAAACGCTGATCGATTTCGTCGCGCAGCGCCAAACGTCATTGCATTTTCTTCTGACGAAGTCGGATCAGCTGAACAACACCGAACGAAAGGCTGCTTTGGCTTTAGCTCAGCAGCGCGCAGCGCCGATCGGTGCGCGCGCGACAGCGCAACTGTTTTCGGCGCTGAAGCGACAGGGCATCGACGAACTCGCGTACATCCTGGCCGGCTGGCTGCGCAGTTGACGATCCGCAGTTGACGATTCCGTAGTTGACGATCCATCCAAGAGAAGATAAGAAGACGAGCCGCCGCTTTCGTGCGCGCGGCTGCTGAAGGGGAGTTTGCATGCAGGTACTCGGTCAGTTTCCCTCGGTTCGCATGCGCCGCATGCGACGCGACGATTTTTCGCGGCGGCTGATGCGCGAACACCGCGTAACAACGGACGATCTGATCTATCCGGTGTTCGTGCTCGAAGGCGAAAAGCGGACGGAGCCCGTCACATCGATGCCCGGCGTCGAGCGCGTTTCGCTCGACCGCCTTCTGCCCATCGCCGAAGAGTGCGCCCGCCTGGGCGTCCCGGTGATCGCGCTGTTTCCGGTCATCGAGCAACGGCTCAAATCGGCAGACGGACGCGAAGCAATCAACTCGGACGGGATCGTGCCCCGCATCGCACGCGAATTGAAGCAGCGTTTTCCGCAGCTCGGCGTGTTGACCGACGTCGCGCTCGATCCTTACACCACGCACGGCCAGGACGGCGTCATCGATGCTGCGGGCTATGTGCTGAACGATGAAACGATCAACGTCCTGACGCAGCAGGCGCTCGTGCAGGCGAAGGCGGGAGTCGACATCGTCGCGCCAAGCGACATGATGGACGGAAGAATCGGCGCGATTCGCGCAGCGCTCGAGCAGAACGGCGCGATCCACACGCGCATCATGGCGTACTCGGCCAAGTACGCGAGCGCGTTTTTCGATCCGTTTCGCGACGCGGTCGGCTCGTCGGGCAACCTCGGCAAGTCGAACAAGACGTCGTATCAGATGGACCCTGCCAACAGCGATGAGGCGCTGTGGGAAGTGGGGCTCGATCTGGCCGAGGGCGCCGATATGGTGATGGTCAAGCCAGGCATGCCGTACCTGGACATCGTGCGGCGCGTGAAAGACACCTACAAGGCGCCGACGTTCGTCTATCAGGTCAGCGGCGAACACGCGATGCTCAAAGCCGCGGCGGCCAACGGCTGGCTCGATGAGAAAAAGGCGGTGCTCGAGTCGATGCTCGCCTTCAAACGCGCGGGTGCCGATGGAATACTGACCTACTTCGGACTGCAGGTCGCGCGCTGGCTGAGCGAAGAAAGCTAGCGTGCAACGCAAGGTTCCCGCATGAAGTGGATGAGTATCACACCTGCCGGCGGTGTAGCGCTGGACGCGGCGCCTGCGCAACCGCCCACGGACGGGTGTGTGTGGCTCGACGTCACGCACGACGAAGTCGACGACCAACCGGAGCTGCTGCGAGACGCAATCGAGGCCCTGACGTCGGTGCGCATATTCGACTTGCACTTGCAGGACGCGCTCAATCAGCAGCATCCGTCGTATTTCGATTCGACCAGTCACTACACCATGCTCGTGTTCCGCAAACTGGCCAGCGATGTGGCACCACCTCTGAGCGAGCGTCCGGCGGCCGATGCGGAGCGGCGCGCCTTGCAGGAAATTGTCACCCGACCGATTACATTCTTCCTGTTCGAGCAGGTGCTGGTCACTGTCCGCAACGCGGATTCGAAGACGGAGCAGATGCATGCGCGCATCCTCGGGCCGCGCAACAAGGTCGACTCAAATCACAATGATCGACCGCGCGCCACCACACGCCCGTCCGAGTTGATGCTGCGCATGCTGAACGCCATGGTCGACCGCTACCTCGAACTGCGCGAGCCCATGACGGAGCGTCTGGATCGCTGGCAGCGCGAGTTGCTCGATCCGACCCGGCCGTTTTCGCGCTGGACGGCATTGCTCGATGCGCGTATCGAGCTCAGAAAACTGGAAAACCTGTGCGAAGGCCAATACGATGCTTTACAGGAAATGCGCGATGCGTATCTTGAGGAAACACCGCACGCGCAGCAGAGCGACGCCTACCTGGTGCGGCTCGACGACGTGATCGAGCACATTCGGCGCGTACTGAATCACGCGCGGCGCTTGGAATCGACCGCGGAATCCGCGGTGCAGCTTCACTTCTCCGCAGCGACTCACCAGACAAACCGGATCGTCAGGACGTTGACGGCGATCACCGCGATATTTGCGCCGCTCACATTGATCACCGGCATCTTCGGCATGAATTTTGATCACATGCCGCTGGTCAACAACATTCACGGATTCGGCTGGACCCTGATCGGGATGGGCGTGGTGGCCGCGACCGTGCTGGTGATCTTCTGGACCCGGCGCTTTCTCGAGCGCCCGCACCGTCCGAGAACGCCGCGCTGGCTGCGATAGCTAAGCCACGAGCGGCGGTTGCGTCGCAGATTCAATCCAGCGCAAATAGCCGGCGTGGCCGGCAGTGACAGGCAGCGCGATGATCTCCGGAAGCTCGTACGGATGCAGATGCCGTATCGCCTGTTCGACGTCACCGTAGCGCTCGCGCGTCGTCTTGATCAGCAGCGGCACCTCGGTGGCGCGCTCGAGCTTGCCCTGCCAACGATAGATCGAGGAGACGGGCGCCCACCGACTAACGCACGCTGCGACCCCTTGTTCGACCAACGCCAACGCAATGCGGTCGGCAACCGCATCGTCTGGGCACGTCGTCAGCACGAGTAGCGCCTCCGACATTTGAATGCCTAAGTCGCGGCGTTTTCGTCGTTATCAGCGGTGGGCAACGGACGATCGACAAGCTCCATGAACGCCATCGGTGCGTTATCGCCGGCTCTGAACCCCATCTTCAGAATGCGCGTATAGCCGCCGTTGCGTGCTGCGTAGCGCGGGCCGATTTCGCTGAACAGCTTGACGACGATTTCGCGGTCGCGCAGCCGATTAAATGCGAGACGTTTGTTCGCAACCGTCGGCTCACGACCGAGCGTAATTAGCGGCTCGATTACACGCCGCAGTTCTTTCGCTTTCGGCAGCGTGGTCTTGATCGCCTCGTGCCGCAGCAGAGAATTGGTCATGTTGCGCAACATTGCCAGCCGGTGAGAGCTGGTCCTGTTGAGTTTTCGTAGTCCGTGTCCATGGCGCATTTGAAACTCCGTTTCGTGTCTTTAAGTTCGCGAATCTTCGATCCCGACTCGGTCCACTGAGTAGGCGGCTCGCTTGTTTTTGAAAACTATCTGTTTTCCATTCCCGCCGGCGGCCAGTTTTCCAACTTCATGCCAAGCGTGAGCCCGCGCGCGGCCAGGACCTCCTTGATCTCGTTCAGCGACTTGCGTCCGAGATTGGGCGTCTTCAGCAATTCATTTTCGGTGCGTTGAATCAGATCACCGATGTAGTAGATGTTCTCGGCCTTCAGGCAATTGGCCGAGCGCACGGTGAGCTCCAGATCATCAACCGGACGCAGCAGGATCGGATCGACCTGCGGTGCGCGCGACGATTGCGCCAGCGCGGACTCCGCCATTCCTTCCAGGGCTCCAAACACCTGTAGCTGATCCATCAGGATGCGCGCCGATTGCCGCACCGCTTCTTCCGGCGTGATCGCGCCGTTGGTTTCAATCGTCATCACGAGCTTGTCGAGGTCGGTGCGCTGTTCAACACGCGCAGCTTCAACCGCGTACGACACCCGCTTGACCGGTGAGAACGATGCGTCCATCACGATGCGGCCGATCGTCTTCGAGTGATCGTCGCGGAATGCACGCACGTTGCCCGGTACATAGCCGCGGCCTTTTTCGATCTTGATCTGCAGCTCCAATTTGCCGCCGCCCGACAGATGAGCGACCACGTGATCGGGATTTACGACTTCAACGTCGTGCGGCAGCTCGATGTCGCCGGCGGTGACGACGCCTTCGCCGTCCTTCTTCAACGTCAGCGTGACTTCGTCGCGGTTGTGCAGCTTGAAAACGACGCCCTTCAAGTTCAGGAGAATATCGACGACGTCCTCCCGCACGCCGTCCAACGTCGAGTATTCATGTACGACGCCGGTGATCTGCGCTTCGGTCGGCGCGTAGCCCACCATTGACGACAGAAGAATGCGACGCAGCGCGTTGCCGAGCGTGTGGCCGTAGCCGCGCTCGAACGGCTCCATCGTGACGACGGCGGAGTTATGCCCGATCGCTTCGACTTCGATCGCGCGTGGTTTAAGTAATCCAATATTTGCCATGATGAAAATCCTCTCAATGCCCTCAGCTCGTTACGCCGATAAGGCTGATTACACGGGATAGATCGTCGGTGCCTGGCACCGAAAACTTACCTTGAGTACAACTCAACTACTAAAGACTCATTGACGTCCTTCGCCACATCGCTGCGCTCAGGCGTCCCTTTGAACTTCCCTTCCAACTTGGTCGCATCGACATCGACCCAAGAGGGAAACCCCGTCTGCCCAGCCAGCGTCAGCGACTCCGCGATGCGGCCCTGCTTGCGCGCTTTTTCGCGCACCGCAATCAAGTCTCCTGCGCGCACACGCATCGACGCAATGCCGGCGGTTTCGCCGTTCAGCGCAATCGCCCGATGCGACACTAACTGCCGCGCCTCGGCGCGCGTCGCGCCAAAGCCCATTCGATACACGACGTTATCAAGCCGCGATTCGAGCAGCATGATCAACTGCTCGCCGGTATTGCCCTTACGGCTCGAAGCTTCCTGGTAATAGCGCCGAAACTGCCGCTCAAGCACGCCATACATGCGCTTTAGCTTCTGTTTCTCGCGCAACTGCGTGCCGTAGTCCGACTGGCGCGCACCCGATATGCGTCCGTGTTGACCTGGTTTGCTGTCGGCCTTGGCTTTCGAATCGAAAGCGCGGCGCGAGCTTTTCAAAAACAGATCGGTGCCTTCGCGACGCGAAAGCTTTAACTTGGGTCCTGTGTAACGAGCCACTATCTTTCCTCAATGATCCTGCGGCTCATTCGCCGCATTAAGTCTGCATCGGTCGTGCAGACAGTGGTTAATCGCCGGGGTCTAGACCCTGCGACGCTTTGGTGGACGCACGCCGTTGTGTGGAACCGGCGTAATGTCCTGAATCGACGAAACACGAATACCGATCGAATTCAGCGCGCGCACCGACGACTCGCGGCCCGGACCGGGGCCGGTAATGCGCACGTCCAGATTCTTGATCCCGTGCTCCTGCGCGGCGCGTCCTGCGGTTTCCGCGGCGACCTGTGCCGCAAACGGCGTCGATTTGCGCGAGCCTTTAAATCCGGCGCCGCCCGATGTTGCCCATGACAACGTATTGCCCTGCCGGTCGGTGATCGTGATGATCGTGTTGTTAAACGACGCATGCACGTGCGCAATGCCGTCCGACACGACCTTCTTGATCTTCTTGCGCGCACGCTGCTGGGCAGCGACTTGTTGCGGAGATGGTGCTTTCGCCATTTGTTTTTCCTAAACTGCTGCTTTCTTGAGCGACACACCGGCCTTGCGTGGCCCCTTGCGCGTGCGCGCATTGGTGCGCGTGCGCTGGCCGCGGACCGGCAGCCCGCGCCGGTGCCGCACACCGCGATACGTTCCAAGATCGATCAGACGCTTGATCGAAAGCTGAACTTCGCGCCGCAGATCGCCTTCGACCATCGCGCGCGCCATCGATTCGCGAATGCGCTCGACCTCAGCGTCGTTGAGCTCTTTTACCTTCTTGTCGTACGGAACTCCCGCAGCGTCCAGAATCGCACGCGCGCGCGCACGGCCGATGCCGTAGATCGACGTCAAGCCAATGTCGGCGTGCTGATGCGGCGGAATGTTGATGCCGGCTATACGAGCCATCGTGCTACTCCTATCCCTGACGCTGTTTATGGCGGGGATCAGAACAGATCACCCGCACCACGCGCTTGCGCTTGATGACCTTGCACTTGCGGCACATCTTCTTGACCGAAGCCATCACTTTCATCTGAATCTCCACGTGCCCTATTTGGCACGAAACACTATGCGTGCTCGCGATAAGTCGTAGGGCGTGAGCTCCACGGTGACCTTGTCGCCAGGGAGGATGCGTATGTAGTGCATGCGCATCTTTCCCGAAATATGTCCCAACACTACGTGCCCGTTTTCCAGCTTTACTCGAAACGTCGCGTTCGGAAGATTCTCCAGAATCTCCCCCTGCATTTGAATCGCGTCGTCCTTCGACATCAGCGCGGCAGCTGGCCCGGGCCAAAACCCTTGAAATTAGCTTTCTTCAGAAGCGATTCGTACTGATGCGTCATCAAATAAGCCTGCACCTGCGCCATGAAATCCATCGTCACCACGACCACGATCAGGAGCGACGTACCACCAAAATAAAATGGAACCGAAAAGCGCGTATTCAAGAATTCCGGCACGAGGCAGACGAACGTGATGTAAATCGCGCCCGCCAGGGTCAAGCGCATCAGGATGCGGTCGATGTAGCGCGCCGTTTGGTCACCTGGGCGAATTCCCGGGACGAACGCACCGCTCTTCTTGAGGTTATCTGCCGTTTCCTTGCTGTTGAACACGAGCGCGGTGTAGAAAAAACAGAAAAAGATGATCAGCGCCGCATATAGAAACATGTACAGCGGCTGGCCCGGCGACAGTGCTGCCGCCAGATCGCGGATCCAAAGCGTGGCGTCGCCGGTGGTGAACCAGCTCGCCAGCGTCGCCGGAAACAGGATCAAAGACGACGCGAAAATCGGCGGGATCACGCCCGACATGTTCAGCTTCAGCGGCAGGAACGAGCTTTGGCCGCCATACACCTTGTTGCCCACCTGGCGCTTGGCGTAGTTCACCGTGATCTTGCGTTGGCCGCGCTCGACGAACACGACGAATGCCGTGACCCCGATGATCAGCGCAATGATGAAGAGAGCGGCTAACGGAGCGAGCCCGCCGGTGCGGACCAATTCAAAGAGCCCACCAATGGCGGTCGGCAACCCAGCGACGATGCCGGCAAAAATCAGAATCGAAATGCCGTTGCCCAGCCCGCGCTCTGTTATCTGCTCGCCGAGCCACATCAGGAACATCGTGCCGGTCACCAGCGAGATGACGCAGACAAAACGGAACATCAGGCCCGGATCGATCACCAGGCCGCCTTGCGACTCCATCGCAACCGAAATGCCGATCGCCTGGAAAGTTGCCAGCGCCAACGTTCCGTAGCGTGTGTACTGCGTGATCTTGCGGCGTCCCGACTCACCCTCTTTGCGCAGCGCCTCCATCGAGGGCATCACGTACGTGAGCATCTGCATGATGATCGACGCCGAGATGTACGGCAGGATTCCGAGCGTGAACAGCGAGAAGCGCGACAACGCGCCGCCCGAAAACATGTTGAACAGCCCCAGGATGCCGCCCTGCTGGCTGTTGAACAATTGCCGCAGCTGATCTGGATCGATCCCAGGCACGGGAATATGCGTGCCGGCCCGATAAACGACGAGCGCCAGCACCAGAAAGATCAGGCGCCGCTTGAGGTCGCCATACTTTCCGGTGTTGCCTAATGTGTTGGGCAGGCTCGTCGCCACGATTTTCTAGGTACTTTCCTTTTTTGGCTTCTTGCGCGCCGGCTTGGCGGCAGCGTCCTTGGCCGGTTCTTTCGCCGACACTTTCGCCGCAATGGCGGCAGCCTTCGCTTCTATCTTTTCTGCTTTCTCTGCCGCCTTCTTGGTCGGCTTGCGGTCGGCTTGGCCCGGCTCATCCAGCAGCGAGCCACCCGCGGCTTCGATCGCCGCCTTCGCGCCCTTGGTCACACCGAGGCCGCGCACGCTGACCTTGGCCGAAAGCTCACCCGACTTGATGATGCGCGCGTCGAGCGCCAGTGCCGACACGATACCGGCCTGCTTTAACACGTTGAGATCGACTTCGGCCAGGCCCAGTCGCTGCAGATCGCCCAATCGCACCACATCGACATAGCGGCGCGTGCGCGACGTAAAGCCGCGCTTCGGCAAGCGGCGATACAGCGGCATCTGGCCGCCCTCGAAGCCGACCTTGTGGAATCCACCCGCGCGCGACTTCTGGCCTTTATGGCCGCGTCCCGCCGTCTTGCCCCAACCCGAGCCAATACCCCGCCCGACTCGGTGGCGCGCGCTTTTGCTGCCCGCGCCGGGCTTCAGATTATTCAGACGCATCAGACCACCTTCACCAGGAACGAGACTGCGTTGATCATTCCGCGCACCGCCGGCGTGTCTTCCAGCTCGCGCGTCTGATGCATTCGCTTCAAGCCGAGTCCGCGCACGGTCGCCTGGTGCGCCACGTTGGCCGAAATCGCGCTCTTAACGAGCTTCACCCGGACTGTCTTGCCTGTGCTTTTTCCTGCCATCGCCATTCCTAGCTCAAGATCTCTTCGACCGACTTGCCGCGCTTGGCCGCGATTTCCGACGGCGTGCGCAATTTTTCCAGCGCGTTGAGTGTCGCGCGCACCAGGTTGTACGGATTGGTCGAACCGTGCGACTTGGCAACGACGTTGCGCACACCCATTACATCGAATACGGCGCGCATCGGCCCGCCTGCAATCACTCCGGTCCCGTCAGCGGCCGGCGAGAGCAGCACGCGCGACGCGCCGTGCTTGCCTTCGACCAGGTGATGCACCGTTCCGTTCTTCAGCGGAATGCGCGCCATGCCGCGCCGTGCGCGCTCCATCGCCTTTTGCACGGCCACCGGCACTTCGCGCGACTTGCCTTTGCCCATGCCAATGCGGCCATCGCCATCGCCAACCACGGTCAGCGCAGCGAAGCCCAAAATACGGCCGCCCTTGACCACCTTGGTCACGCGGTTCACGGCGATCATCTTCTCCTTGATGCCGTCGTCGCGGTCTTCGGTATTGATGCCCTTGGGCTGAAATCTTGCCACGTCGTTCCCCCTGCCTTCCTAGAACTTCAAGCCAGCTTCACGAGCGGCTTCGGCCAGCGCTTTGACGCGGCCATGGAATCGATAACCTGCGCGATCGAACGCAACACTTTCAACGCCCGCTGCCTTTGCCTTCTCGGCCAGCCGCGTTCCGACCAACTTGGCGGCACTGACGTTGCCGCCCTTGCCCTTCTCCGACGCCAGCTGCTTGCGCACTTCGGCTTCCAATGTGGAGGCGGAGCACACCACCTTGCCGTCGGCGCCGGAAATCACGCTCGCATAGATGTGCGAATTGGTCCGGCTTACCGTTAATCGGTCGGCCTTCTGCAAGCCGATCCGCACACGCGTCGCGCGCGAACGGCGTAAACGAGATTCTTTTTTCTGCATCATGTCGACTTTCGCTTCGCCTATCGCGCTTTACTTTTTCTTGGTCTCTTTGATGATGACCGTCTCGCCGAGATACCGCACGCCCTTGCCCTTGTACGGTTCCGGCGGCTTGTAGCCGCGCACTTCAGCGGCGACTTGACCCACCTTCTGCTTATCCGACCCTTTGATCACGATCTCAGTCTGCGTGGGTGTTTCGCACTTCACTCCGGCCGGCATCTGGTGCACGACCGGATGCGAAAAGCCGAGCGACAAATTGAGCTTGTCGCCTTGCGCCTGCGCGCGATAACCGACGCCGACCAACGACAACCTGCGCTCGAAACCCTTCGACACGCCCTGCACCATGCCCGCGACCAACGCGCGCATCGTGCCGCTCATCGCGCGCGCTTCGCGCGACTCGTCGCTGGCGACAAAGCTGACTTCGCCGTCGGCCACAGTGACATTGACGTTCCCGGCTTTCGACTGTTTCAGCGTCCCGAGCGGGCCTTTCACAGTGATTTCGCTGGCCGCGACCTGTACATCGACACCCTTTTCGATGCTCACCGGAATTCTTGCGATACGAGACATAGTCTTTCTCTCTTAGGCGACGTAGCAGATCACTTCGCCGCCTACGCCTTCGGTGCGCGCCTTGCGATCGGTCATCACGCCGCGCGAAGTCGAAACGATCGCAACGCCCAGGCCGTTCATCACCTTAGGAATATCGCCGCTGCCTTTATAGATTCGGAGGCCCGGGCGTGACACGCGCTCAAGGCGCTCGATCACCGGACGGCCGGCGTAATACTTCAAGCCGATGCGAAGCTCGGGCTTGGGTGCGCCTTTACCTGCAGCCATTTCGCCGTTCACGACCTCGAAGCCGTCGATATAGCCTTCGTCCTTCAGCACCTCGGCAATCGCCACCTTCAGCTTCGACGCCGGCATCGTCACATCGACTTTCTCGACGCCTTGCGCATTGCGAATTCGCGTCAGCATGTCGGCGATCGGATCACTCATACTCATCGTCGATCTCCTCGCTTACCAGCTGGCCTTGACCAGGCCGGGAATGTCCCCGCGCATGGCCGCTTCGCGAATCTTCGCGCGCGCTAATCCGAACTTGCGGAACGTTCCGCGTGGGCGGCCGGTCATCTCGCACCGGTTGCGCAACCGTGTCGGACTCGAATCGCGCGGCAGCGCCTGCAATTGCTTCATCGCACCCATGCGGTCTTCCATCGAGCGCGTCTGATCGCCGATGACGGCTTTGAGTTCAGCGCGCTTGGCGGCGAACTTCTTGACCATTGCGACGCGCTTGGCTGCGCGGTTTACCAACGAGAGTTTGGCCAATTAACGACCCCTAGTTTCTAAACGGAAAGCGGAACGCGGCCAGCAATGCCTTGGCCTCGTCGTCCGTCTTTGCAGTGGTGGTGATGCTGATATTGAGCCCCCGCAGCTTGTCGATCTTGTCGTACTCGATCTCGGGGAAAATGATCTGCTCTTTGATGCCGATGTTGTAGTTTCCGCGGCCGTCGAAAGCGCGACCCGACACGCCGCGAAAATCCCGCACGCGCGGAAACGCCACCGTGACCAGGCGATCAAGAAACTCGTACATCTTCTGGCCGCGCAACGTGACCATCGTGCCGATTGCAAGGTTCTCGCGCACCTTGAAGTTCGCGATCGCCTTGCGCGACTTAGTCACCACCGGCTTTTGCCCGGCGATCTTGGTCAGATCGGCGACCGCCGTGTCAATGTGCTTCTTGTCGTTGACCGCGTCCCCCACGCCCATGTTCAGCGTGATCTTCGAGATGCGGGGCACCTCCATCACACTCTTGTAGCCGAACTTCTCAACCAGCTCGGGTACGATTTTTTCGCGATACTGGTCATGCAAGCGTGCCATCACTAACCTCCAGCCGCTTTTTTCTTGGCCTGCTTGGTCGACTTACTGGCCGTCTTGGCAGGTTTGCCTGCACTGGACTGGCCGACCACGTTGCCGTTGCCCTTGAATACACGCACGCGCTTGCCGTCCGTGTCCTTGATCTGGATACGACCGCCCTTGCCGGTAGCCGGATCGAACAACATCACGTTGCTGCGATCGATCGACATCGTCTTGTCGGCAATGCCGCCGGTGACGTTCTTCATCGGATTCGGGCGCGTGTGCTTCTTGACGATGTTGATGCCTTCGATCATCAACCGCGAAACGCCGACGCGGTCGAGCACCACGCCGCGCTTGCCCTTATCCCTGCCGGTGATGACGATGACCTCGTCGCCTTTGCGAAATCTTTCCATCTCTATGGTTTCCCGCTAATCACAAAACTTCGGGCGCCAGGGACACGATTTTCATGAAGCGCTCAGTCCGCAGCTCGCGCGTCACCGGCCCGAAAATGCGTGTGCCGATCGGCTCGAGCTTGGCGTTGAGCAACACCGCGGCGTTGCTGTCGAACTTGATGGCCGAGCCGTCGCCGCGCCGCAAGCCCTTGGCGGTGCGCACCACTACGGCGCTGTAAACCTCGCCCTTTTTCACCCGGCCGCGCGGCGCAGCTTCCTTGATCGTCACCTTGATTACATCGCCAATGCCGGCATAGCGACGCTTCGAACCGCCCAACACCTTGATACACATGACAGAACGTGCGCCCGTGTTGTCAGCGACGTCGAGCATCGATTGCATTTGAATCATTTTAATGTTGTCGCTGGTTGTCTAACTTTCCCAACTTGACCCGCTTGTCCACATGACATGCAGTCAGTCTTGGGTCCCGTTCGGGAATGCTTCGTTGATACGACGCTTCGCCCAAAAAGCGAAGCCTGCGAGTATATCCGACTGCGCGCAGGTGCCGCAATTCCTATATGACGACCGCTTCCTTGACCACCCGCTTCACCGTCCAGGTCTTGGTACGCGATATCGGACGCGAAGCGGCAATCTCGACTACGTCACCTTCGTTGACCGCGTCGGTCTCATCGTGCGCGTGATACTTGTTCGACTTAACGATGTACTTGCCATAGATCGGATGCTTTTGCCGCCGCTCGACCAGCACCGTCACCGTTTTCGTCATCTTGTTGCTGACCACCTTGCCGACCAGGGTGTGCTGCAACGACTTCTTTTGTGTCGCGTTTTCTACGATCATTTAACGGCAGCCTTTTGCGTAAGCACGGTGCGCACGCGCGCGATGTCGCGCTGCGTTCTGCGCAGCTGACTCGTATTGGTTAACTGCTGCGTTGCGTGCTGCATGCGCAAAGAGAAATGCGCCTTCTGCAGCTCCTGCAGCTCCTTTAGCAGCGCTTCCGCATCCTTTTCGCGCATCTCTCTGACTTTCATCAAATCCCCTATTGCCCAAGCTGCCGAGCGACGAAGGTGGTCTTCAGCGGCAGCTTGGCAGCCGCCAGCGCAAATGCTTCGCGCGCCAATACTTCGTTCACACCGTCCAGTTCGTAGACCACGCAGCCCGGCTTGACTTCCGCGACCCAATATTCAGGATTGCCCTTGCCGTTGCCCATCCGCACCTCGGCGGGCTTTTGCGAAATCGGCTTGTCCGGAAACACGCGAATCCACACACGGCCGCCGCGCTTGATATGGCGGCTGATTGCGCGCCGCGCGGCTTCGATCTGGCGGGCCGTCAAGCGGCCGCGCTCTGTCACCTTCAAGCCGAATTCGCCGAACGCGACGTGCGCGCCCCGCAGCGCCAGGCCGCGGTTGCGGCCTTTTTGCTCCTTGCGGTATTTGCGTCGAGCGGGCTGCAACATTATTTGTCTCCGCCGGTGCCGTCCGGGGCTTTGCCGGCCGTTTTCCGCACGCGCTTGATAATCGGCTTGGCAGGGGCCTGCGGCTTCGGAAGCTCAGGCGGTGTCGCAGCCGCGTTGGTCGGGTCGGCTGCCTTGCGCGCGCGCTTGCTTGGCGGTCTGCTCGACGGCTGACGGTCACCTGCGGGACGATCGCCCGGCGGCCGGTCGCCTGCCGGCCTATCCCGCCGTGGCCGGCGATCTTCACGCTCCGGCGGAGGCATCGCTTCCACAGCGCCCGGCGCTTCATTACGGCCCAGCGTGTCACCTTTGTAGACCCACACCTTGACGCCGATCACGCCATACGTGGTCTTGGCTTCCGAAACACCATAGTCGATGTCGGCCCGCAGCGTGTGCAGCGGCACGCGGCCTTCGCGATACCACTCAGTGCGCGCGATCTCGATGCCGTTCAAACGACCCGCGCTCATGATCTTGATGCCTTGCGCACCCAGGCGCATCGCATTTTGCATCGCGCGTTTCATCGCACGGCGAAACATGATGCGTTTTTCGAGCTGCTGCGTAATCGAATCGGCGATCAGCTGCGCATCCAGCTCGGGCTTGCGAATCTCTTCGATGTTCACGTGCACCGGCACGCCAAGCATCTTCTGCAGCGCGGTTTTCAGCGACTCGATGTCCTCGCCTTTTTTGCCGATCACGACACCGGGGCGCGCCGAGTAAATCGTGATGCGTGCATTTTTCGCCGGCCGCTCGATCACGATGCGTCCAACCGACGCACTGCGCAGCCGCTTGCGCAAAAACGCGCGAACCTTCAAATCCTCGCTCAGCATGCGCGGAAACTCCGGCCCGGTCGCGAACCAGCGTGATGCCCAGTTCTTCGTAACAGGGAGCCGAAATCCGGTGGGATTGATCTTCTGACCCATAGTGACCTTACTTTTTCGCTTGCTTTTTCAGTTTGACATCGCCGACCGTCACAAAGATGTGGCAGGTCTTCTTGGTGATGCGAGTGCCGCGGCCCTTGGCGCGCGCAGCGAAGCGGCGCAACGACGGACCCTGTTCGACATAAATACTCGTGACGCGCAGCTCGTCAATGTCGGCACCATCGTTGTGCTCGGCATTCGCAATCGCCGACTCGATCGCTTTCTTGATCAGCCCCGCCGCTTTCTTCTGCGTGAACGACAAAATGTTCAGCGCTTTGTCGACCGGCTTGCCGCGCACGAGGTCGGCCACCAGCCTGCCTTTTTGCGCCGACAAGCGCACGCCGCGTACCGATGCTGTGGTTTCCATCGTCGTCACCTTATTGCTTCTTCGCCACGGTGGTCTTCTTGTCCGCCGCGTGGCCCTTGAACGTACGGGTGAGCGCGAACTCGCCCAGCTTGTGGCCCACCATGTTCTCGTTGATATAGACCGGTACGTGCTGCTTACCGTTGTGCACGGCGATCGTCAGGCCGATGAACTCGGGCAGGATCGTCGAGCGGCGCGACCAGGTCTTGATCGGCTTCTTGTCGCGCGTAGCGGCCGCCGTTTCTACTTTGGCCAACAAGTGGCCGTCCACAAACGGTCCTTTTTTCAATGAACGTGACATTCGCCTTCCCTACTTTCTCTTGCGCCGCTGCACGATCATCGAATCGGTGCGCTTGTTCTTGCGCGTGCGATAGCCCTTGGTCAATGTTCCCCACGGGCTGACCGGATCGCGCTTCGTGCCCGTGCGGCCTTCACCGCCGCCGTGCGGGTGATCCACCGGGTTCATCGCGACTCCGCGCACCGTCGGCCGCACTCCGCGCCAGCGCATCGCGCCGGCTTTGCCGATCTGCCGCAAACTATTTTCTTCATTGCCGACTTCGCCGATCGTCGCGCGGCAATCGATCAACACGCGGCGAATCTCGCCCGAGCGCAAACGCAGTTGCGCGTAGCTGCCTTCGCGTGCGAGCAACTGCACCGAAGTACCCGCAGCGCGCGCCATCTGCGCGCCCTTGCCCGGCAGCATCTCGACACAATGAATCGTCGTGCCTACAGGAATATTGCGCAGCGGCAGCGTGTTGCCGGCGCGAATCGGCGCTTCGTTGCCACTCATCAATTGCACGCCGACCGCCACGCCCTTGGGCGCGATGATGTAGCGACGCTCGCCGTCTGCGTACACCAGCAATGCGATATGCGCCGAGCGGTTTGGATCGTATTCAAGCCGCTCGACCTTAGCACCGATGCTGTCCTTGTCGCGCTTGAAGTCGATCAGACGATACGTCTGCTTGTGGCCGCCGCCCCGGTGCCGGATCGTGATGCGGCCCGAGTTGTTGCGGCCCGATCCGCGAATTTTCGGCTCGGTCAGCGATGCCAGCGGCTTTCCCTTGTGCAGGTGCGCGCTGACAACCTTGACGACGCCGCGGCGTCCGGCTGAAGTCGGTTTGACTTTTACGAGTGCCATTATCTGAATCTCACTTGCTTGCTCATTTGCCCGCAGCTTGCGCGAAGTCGATTTCCTGGCCCGGCTTCAGGCGCACATACGCCTTGCGCACATTGCTGCGCCGGCCCTCAAAGCGGCCGACACGCTTCTGTTTGCCTTTTTGGTTCAGGATCGACACACGATCGACCTGAACCTTAAAAAGGAGCTCGATCGCAGCCTTGACCTCGGTCTTCGTGGCGTTGTGCATCACGCGAAACGCGACCTGCTCGTGTTTCTCGCCGATCATGGTGCTTTTCTCGGATACAACCGGTCCGAGCAGCACGGCATACAACCGATCGTTTTTGGCGCTCGGCGTCGGGCTGGTTTGCGTAGTCGCGTTCATCCCCACATTTCCTCGAGCTTGGAAATCGCCTGCTTCGTGACGATCACTTTCTTGTAGTGAATCAGCGACAGCGGGTCCGCATAGCGCGGCTCGACGATCAACACGTGTTTGAGGTTGCGCGACGCCAGGTACAAGTTTTCATCGACGTCATCGGTAATGATCAGCACCGACTGCAGCCCCATCGCCTTCAGCCGGTCGGCGAGCTGCTTAGTTTTCGGCGAATCAACCGCCAGAGACTCCACCACCGCGATGCGATCGTCGCGCGCGAGCTGCGACATGATCGCCGCCATCGCCGCCCGATACATCTTCTTGTTGACCTTGTGCGATAAATTCTCGTCGGGCGAACTCGGAAAAGCGCGGCCACCGCCACGCCAGATCGGGCTCGAGCTCATGCCCGCGCGTGCGCGGCCGGTGCCTTTTTGGCGCCACGGCTTGCGGGTCGAGTGCTTGACGGTCGTGCGGTCTTTTTGGGCGCGAGTGCCGTGCCGCGCGTTGGCTTGATACGCAACGACGATCTGATGCACCAGCGATTCGTTGTACTCGCGACCGAAGACGGTTTCCGGCGCCGATGTCGTTCCGGCGTCCTGGCCTTGGGCGTTCAGCATTTTCAGTTCCATACGCCGTCCCTATTCCTTTGTGGCCGGAACCGGCTTGGCCTTGGCGGCCGGTCGCACGACCACGCTGCCGCCTGCAGAACCGGGTACAGCGCCGCGAATCAACAACAGCTGGCGCTCGGTGTCGATGCGCGCAACGACCAGGTTCTGCGTGGTCCGCTGTTTGTCGCCCAGATGCCCCGCCATGCGCTTGCCCGGCATCACGCGGCCCGGATCCTGGCGCATGCCGATCGAACCCGGCGAATTGGTCGAGACCGAATTGCCGTGCGTGGCGCGGTTTGAAGAGAAGTGGTGACGCTTGATTGCGCCGGCGAACCCTTTGCCGATCGTCACGCCGGAGACGTCGACCTTCTGACCGACCGAAAAAACATCGATGCCGACGGTAGCGCCCGCTTTGAATTCACCCGCCTGCTTTTCGCTGAGGCGGAACTCTTTTAACGTCGAGCCGGCTTCAACGCCAGCCTTCGCGAAGTGGCCAGCCTGCGGTTTCAACACACGCGATGAGCGGCGCGCCCCGTGGGCCACCTGAATGCCAGAGTAGCCGTCGGCCTCGGTCGTGCGGACTTGCGCAATCCGGTTGTTTGACACGTCGAGCACTGTGACCGGAACGGAGTCGCCGTCATCGGTAAAAATGCGCGTCATGCCAACCTTGCGGCCCAATAGGCCTAAGGTCTCTCTCATTTTTTTCTCCACTCCCGGCTTCGATTGGCCGAGACCTGCTCTTTGCTCTTAAAGACAGCGCGCCCGCAGCGATACTTTCTTCGCTAGCCGGATCGCGAAAAGCCTGTGAGTCTATCCCAGGGAGCTACTCGGACGCAACTCGCTGCACCTTGATCTTGATATCGACGCCCGCCGGCAGATCGAGCTTAGCCAGCGCATCGACCGTCTTGTCAGTGGGATCGATGATGTCCATTAGCCGCTGATGCGTACGCATCTCCATCTGGTCGCGCGAGGTCTTGTTGACGTGCGGCGAGCGCAGTAGGTCGAAGCGTTGAATGCGCGTGGGGAGCGGAACGGGCCCGCGCACCACAGCGCCCGTGCGCTTGGCGGTATCAACGATCTCGAGGGCTGACTGGTCGATCAGCGTGTAGTCAAACGCCTTGAGGCGAATACGAATTCTTTGGCTTTGCATTTGTGTCTTTCTAAAGAGCGAGGCAGCGTCGCTGCCGAAAGGGTTTTCCTCGATTACTACTCAAGAATTTTAGCGACGACCCCGGCGCCGACGGTTTTGCCACCTTCGCGGACGGCGAAGCGCAGGCCTTGTTCCATCGCGATCGGGTTGATCAGGTTGACTTCCATCTGGATGTTGTCGCCCGGCATCACCATC